>Ga0137366_10000532_pt1 | contig 25364 bp, 19 predicted proteins | sample SagtaG_8_FD_104938 | JGI IMG/M metagenome (GOLD analysis project Ga0137366, IMG submission 104938) | Vadose zone soil microbial communities from Sagehorn Ranch, Mendocino, California, USA - Sage1_L_60_16 metaG | ecosystem: Environmental > Terrestrial > Soil > Vadose zone | place: USA...
CATGCCACCAGCGGCGCCGATGAGATCGTGCTGCTCGACATCACGGCCACCAGCGACGCGCGGCCCATCCTGATCGACGTGGTGCGGCGCACCGCAAGACAACTTTTTGTCCCGTTCACCGTGGGCGGCGGCGTGCGCTCGCTCGACGACGCTTCGGCGATCTTCGACGCGGGGGCCGACAAGATCAGCATCAACTCGGCGGCCATCAAGTCGCCTGCGCTCATCGGCGAAATCGCCGAGCGCTTCGGCTCGCAGGCGGTGATTGTCGCCATCGACGCCAAGCGCAAAGCGGGCGCGAAGGTTGAGGAAGGCATGGTGCCCGCCGAGGTCTATCTCGCTGGCGGCCGCATCCAGACTGGCCGCGACGCCCGCGAGTGGGCCATCGAGGCCGAATCGCGCGGCGCGGGCGAGATCCTGCTGACCTCGATGGACTGCGACGGAACGCGCGCGGGCTTCGATTGTCCGCTGACCGCGGCTGTGGCCAGGGCGGTGAACATTCCGGTGATTGCCAGCGGCGGAGCAGGTACGGGCGATCATTTCGTCGACGTCTTCAAGGCCGGATGCGCCGATGCCGCGCTGGCCGCTTCGATCTTTCACTTCGGCATCCACGATGTGCGCGAACTGAAGGCGCAACTGCAGCGCGAGGGGATTCCGGTGAGGCTGCCGTGCTGAGCGCGATGTGAGTGCTGGCGGTATTTTTTTGACAGGTCATTCTGAGCGAAGCGAAGAACCCCTGTACTGTTCAAGTCTGCTGTGCCGCCCCAAGTCTTCCAAGCAAGGTGTGCGTGCGAGTTGATAGCAACGCGTTGGGGTTCGTTGATTGAGAAGTTTGGGACCGACATTCAATATTTGAGCTTTGCCGGGGTCCTTCGCTTCGCTCAGGATGACCCTCTAAATCAAAGATTCACTCAGGACCGAACGCAATGCTGATTCCCTCAATCGATCTCATGGGCGGCAAGGTCGTCCAACTGGTGCAGGGCAAGAAGAAGGCGCTGGAGTTTGACGATCTCCAGTATTGGATCGACCGCTTCATCTCCTATCCCACGGTGCAGCTCATCGATCTCGACGCCGCCATGGGCAAGGGCGAGAACACGGAGCTGATCCATCGCATATGCCAGCACCTTCCTGCGCAGGTGGGCGGCGGCATTCGCTCGGTGGAGGCCGCGGCGAAGATGCTGCAGGCCGGCGCCAAGAAGGTCATCATCGGCTCGGCGCTGCTGAAGGACGGCGCAGTGGACCTGAAGATGGCGGAGGCGCTGGCGCACTATGCCTCGGCGGCACGGCTGCTCTTCGCGGTAGACTCGCGCGGCGGCAAGGTTTCCATCAAGGGTTGGCAGGAGGGCACTTCGCTCACGCCGGCTGAGATGATGCGGCAGACCGATTCGTACTGTTCCGGCTATCTCTACACGCACATCGACACCGAGGGCACCATGACCGGCTTTCCCATGGAGGTCGTCCCCGGCCTGAAGGCCGCCACGACTCGCAAGCTCATCGTCGCCGGCGGGATCAAATCCATGGAAGAGGTCGAGCAGCTCGATGCGCAGGGCGTAGACGCCGTAGTGGGCATGGCCGTCTACACTGGCGCGCTCAAGGCCTAAACACATCTCGCCATCTCCCAGGTCAGCGCCGAAAAGCCCGGCGCGGGACCTAGGGCACCGCGCGGATGGTCAGAGACATGCTTTCAGAGTTTCTGTCACCTGCGCATGGCCCCGAGAATCTATATATGCAGCGGCATGGCAGGTGCGTGCCCGGTTCTGATAGCTTAATTCCTGCTATAAGCAGCCAATCCAGCGGCATCATCCATTGGGCGAGGAGTGTTGTGTCAGAGGCTCAACTGTTGTCATCGGCGGAAGTCGGCACCGAAATCCAGAAGGAACGCATTTTCGACCTTTTCCGGCACTGGGGATACCTGCAGGCCGACCTTGATCCGCTGGGCCATTTTCCGCGCGAAGACTACCCAGAACTGCGCGTGAGCGGCCCCGACGCCGAGCGCGCCCGCGAGATCTACTGCGGCACCATCGGCGCCGAGTTCATGCACATCCCCGACCCGGAGCGCCGGCAGTGGATCATCGACCGGCTGGAGAGCGCGCCGCCGGAGGTGGATCGCGAGGCCGTTCTGAAGCAGCTGCTTGAGGCCGACATCTTCGAACAGATGCTGCAGACGCTCTACATCGGCACCAAGCGCTTTTCGCTGGAGGGCAACACGGCCCTGGTTCCGCTGATGGACGAGATCCTGGGCGGGGCCGCCGCGCACGGAGCAGAAGAGTGCGTGATGGCCATGAGCCATCGCGGACGGCTGGCCATGGTCTGCAATACCGTGGGCCGCAGCGCCACCGACATCTATGCGGGCTTTGAGGACGTCGACCCGCGCTCGATTCTGGGCGGCGGCGATGTGAAATATCACCAGGGCGCCACCGGCTTCCGCGAGTTCAACGGCCAGCGCATGAAGATCCATCTGGTCAGCAATCCCAGCCATCTTGAGGCGGTCGATCCGGTGGCGATGGGCCGGGTGCGCGCCAAGCAGACGCGCCGCGGCGCCGAGGGCAAGCGGCAGACGCTGCACGTGCTGATGCACGGCGACTCCGCCTTTGCCGGACAGGGCATCTGGGCCGAGACGCTCAACATGAGCTACCTCGAGGCCTACAGCGTCGGCGGCACCATCAACATCATCGTCAACAACCTGCTCGGCTTCACGACCAATCCCGCTGAATACGCCAGCGGACGCTTTGCCAGCGACCTCGCCAAGCGCCTGCCGATCCCGATCTTCCACGTGAATGCCGAAGACCCGGAGGCGGTGGTGCGCATCGGCCGCCTTGCGCTGGAGTATCGGTACCGCTTCTGCTCCGATGTGCTCATCGACCTGATCGGCTACCGCCGCCACGGCCACTCCGAGGTGGATGATCCGACGATCACGCAGCCCCTGGTGTATGCCAAGATCAAGGTCCATCCTCCGCTCTACGAGATCTACGCCAGGCGGCTGGGAGTGGACGTAAGCACTCAGGTTGCGGAGTCGCGGCAGCGCTATCAGGACGCCAAGGCCGCCGCGCAGAAAATGACCAAGAAACCGCGTCTTTACCAGCTGCCCGAGTACTGGGCCCCGTTCACCGGGGGTAAGTGGACGCCGGAGCGCGAGGTCGAAACCGGTGTGCCGCAGGAGGAGCTGACGCGGCTTGGGATGCTGCTGACCCAGTATCCGCCAGACTTCCACATTCATCCTAAGGTCGCCGGGCTGCTCAAACAGCGGCGCGAGATGGCCGAGGGCAAGCGCGCCATCGACTATGGCATGGCCGAAGCGCTGGCCTTTGCCAGCCTGGTGACCAGCGGCGTTCCGGTGCGCATGAGCGGGCAGGACTCGCGCCGCGGCACCTTCAACCATCGCCACTCGTATCTCGTCGACGTGGAGGACGAGAGCGAGTACATGCCGTTGCAGCACCTCTCGCCCGATCAGGCATTCATCGAGATCCACAACTCGGAGCTCTCCGAGGCCGCCGTGCTCGGCTTCGAGTACGGCTTCAGCCGCGACTTCCCCGAGGCGCTCACCATCTGGGAAGCGCAGTTCGGCGACTTCGCCAATGGCGCGCAGATCATCATCGACCAGTTCATCAGCGCGGGAGAAGAAAAGTGGGGACTGCTCTCCGGCCTGGTTCTGCTGCTGCCGCACGGCTACGAAGGCCAGGGACCGGAGCACTCCAGCGCGCGCATCGAGCGCTATCTGCAGCTCTGCGCGCGGCACAATATGCAGGTCTGCCAGCCGTCGTGCGCCGGGCAGTTCTTCCACCTGCTGCGCCGGCAAGCGCTGCGCAGATGGCGCAAGCCGCTGATCTGCTTTACGCCGAAGAGCATGTTGCGCCATCCCGATGCGGCCAGCACGCTGGCTGCGCTCAGCGCGCCCCGCTTTCACGCCGTGGTGGGAGACAGCCAGGCCGACCCCGATTCGGTCACGCGCATCCTGCTCTGTAGCGGCAAAATCGGTCACGACCTCGAGGCCGAGCGCAAGCGCCTGCACAACGCGAGTACGGCCATTCTCTACCTCGACCAGATCTACCCGCTCCCGGAGCAGGACATCCTGCAGGCCATTGCGCCGTTCCGTAATGCGCACGAGCTGGTGTGGGTGCAGGAAGAGCCCGCCAACATGGGCGCGCAGAGCTATTTGAAGCCGCGACTGCGCCGCCTGGCCGGAGAAAAGCTGCCGGTGCGCACCATCAGCCGCCAGGCTGCGGCGAGCCCGGCAACCGGCTCGGCCAAAGCCCACCAGCTCGAACAGCACACGCTGATCTCGCTGGCCTTCGGCGTCTCGTAAGCATTCTGCGAGTGGTTTAAACTTAAGGTCCGCGAAGCAGCTTGCGTGCGGGCCTGTAGCTCAACGGTCAGAGCAGAGGACTCATAATCTCAGACTGCTCAATTGGCTGGGTTTGTTGCGGTTTGTTTCTCTTCGTAATTCCCCTTGCCCGGGTTAGTGCATCTTCGTCATCATCACGCTGTGCCGGTTGGTAGCGCTGCGTGCCGCGTGGCTGACTCACCAGTTGGCAGGCGCGCCGCTCACTGACGCCATGCTTTTCACAGGCACGGCTCACCGCACAACGCCGCCGTTCCGGGCTTAGAAGTTTCCCGAGGCGATGTCCTTCAACACCAGCTTGTCCAGGCTCAGTTCAGCTACCAAACGCTTCAGCTTTGCGTTCTCCTGCTCGAGTTCCTTCAGCCGCCGTGCCTGGTCCACCTGCAAGCCACCGTACTCCTTGCGCCAGCGGTAGTACGTCTGCTCGGTGATCCCGGCCTCCTTGCAAGCCTGCGCCGTTGTCTTTCCGTTCGTTGTGCCAATCTCGATCTGCCGCAACAGACTCACAATCTGCTCCGGCGTATGCTTCCGTCCTCGCGCCATGCCCCGCTCCTTCCATACCAGTTTGTCTCATAGCTGCTGGTACAGAAAACGCCGGGCACTCCACGTGATCACCACACAAATAGATGCACCGGGGTGCAAAATGTCTCTTCGGGCGGAATAATCTTCGGGCGGAATAAAGAGCGCAAAATCGATGCTGCAGTTCTGGCGAGAGAGAGCGCATCAGCTTGGGGTGCGCGTGGCGACTGTGCTGCGCGAGGCGACGCAGGACGCGTCATCCTGAAAAATAGGTTGCCGCGGGCTCCTGCAGGACGGTGCGTGAGACATAATCGTCGTCTTCGAAGTGTTTCTGTGTGCTTCACTTGCTGCTTTAAACCATGCAGCTACTCGATACCCTTCCAAATTCTGTGCCTTACGATCGCATCAATCGTGCTGATGCTCACCCCGTACTTTCTGCCGAGCAAATCACGGTTCGGGGTCTCGGTTGTTTCCCAATCGCGGCGGATAGATCGTACCGTGTCTGCGTCGAGCCTGCGATTCGGCTTGCGCTTGCCTGGCTGCTGAGAATACCGGTCCGGCCGCATTGCCCTCTCCACCCGGTGAGAACTACGGGTTCAAGTATGTGCGAAGTGCGCGCCCAACGTAATCGGGGATTCGCGCTTTTTTGAGCGGCTTTGTCGGGGATTTCCCTTTCAGCATCAAAATAACGGTCAGTGGGCACACAGATCTGGGTAGGATGGGGTTCCTCCTTGACAAGGGATCAAAAAACGCGATCAGACCGGAACCGCCGCAAGACCGCTGGGCGGATGCACGACCTGCTCGAGTGGATGGCGGAGGGATTCATTGCGCTGGACAGCAAGTTCCGCATAACCTACTTCAATGCCGCCTCGGAACAATCATTGGGCACGGCTCGCGCCGAAGCCGTAGGCAAAAGCTACCTGCAAGTTTTCCCGGAATTAAAGGGCAGCCTTGTTCAGAAAGAACTCACCGCGGCGCTCAAGGCAGACAGCAGCACGCATTTCGAGTACTTTCACCCACCCATTCACAAACGGTTTCTGGTGCGCGCGTATCCGAGGCGAAGCGCCGGGTTATGCATCTTCTTTCACGAGATCACGGAGCGCAAACAGGCGGAATACGAGAGGCAAACCGCGCCCCAGCAGACGTTCGAAATCCTGGAGTCGATCAGTGATGGTTTCTTCGCAGTCGACGGGGACTGGCGGATTATCTACGTGAACGGGCGCGCCGAGCAGGCATGGAAACGCAGGCGCGAAGACCTGTTGGGGAGAGTGATTTGGGACGAATTTCCCAGGGCCGTGGGCAGCGAATTCTTCCTTGAGCTGCGCCGCGCGGCCGAGCAGCAGCGACGCACGCACTTCATGGCCGAATGCCCTTTGGGGCGCGACATCGAAATCGACGCGTGCCCCTGTGCCGGCGGACTCTGCATCTATTTTCGCCGGCCAGCACGGGGTGTTGTGAGTCGGGCACGCCGACGCGAGCGCGTCATCAGCGAGCAGACTGCGGTGGCGCGAGAGGAGGAACGCCAGCGGATTGCGCGCGAAATTCACGACGGTGCCGGCCAACTGCTCACCGCGCTTAGCATTGGCATCAAGGCGCTGGAAGACGTGCGGACCCTCGATGAGGTGAAATCGCGTTTAGAGCGACTGCAGACAATCGCCGGCCGTACCTTAAAGGAACTGGACGACCTCACGGATGGACTCCACCCACCCGCGCTGCGCGAGCTGGGCTTGATGCCCGCATTGCATCGCCTGACGGCGGAAATGTCAGAGTCGCACAAGCTCCGCGTGAAGCTTGAACCCGATAACTTGAAGAGTCTGCGTTTGCCGGTTGCGGCGCAGGTTGGCTTGTATCGCATCGTGCAAGAAGCGTTGTCGAACGTAGTGAAGCACAGCCAAGCTACGCGCGCAGTGGTCGCATTTAGCTGTCCCGCCGCGATGCTGCGCGTCGAGATTAGCGACAATGGGCATGGCTTCAGCCTGCGCCGTCTACATCGGGCAGCGGGTATGCACATGGGACTCCGCTCCATGCGCGAACGGGCAGAGATTTTGGGGGGCAGGTTGTTGGTCGAGTCGGCGCGGGGCCAGGGCACACGCGTGATCGCCAACATTCCGGTCTCGACTGCGGCTCAGGCTGCCTGAGCTGTTCGAGCGGAATTTATAGATCATGCGAACATCCTTTTGAGTGTTTCTCCCTTCCCATGCCTTAGGATTTTGCAGTGCTCCTGCGACCATTCGCGGTCAGAGTGGACTAAAGCAGATGGTGAGAATAGGCGTTGCTATCGCGGACGACCACGCAATCCTGCGCTCCGGCCTGTGTATGCTCATCAATGCGCAGCCAGATATGCAGGTGGTGGCGGAAGTTACGACGGTGGCCGAGGTCGCCCCTGCCCTCGAGAAATCGCAAGCCCAGGTGCTGTTACTCGATATCAGCATGGCTGGGGACAGCGGTCTCACGGCATTGAAACAGCTACGCGCCAACCGACCCTCGACCAAAGCAATCATCCTCACCATGCACAAGGATCTAGCTGTGCTGCGTTCTGCACTCGCACAGGGCGCTGCCGGCTTTGTATTGAAGCAGGCTGCCGCCAACGATCTCCTCTCTGCCATTCGCGCCGTGCACAAAGGGGGTATGTTCATCGATCCCAGCCTTGTGGCCGCAGTCATGGAGGACAAGTTGAATCCGCCCGCTCGGGAGGTGCTGAGCCGCCGCGAGAAAGAGGTGGTGCAGCTCATAGCACAGGGATATGGAAACCAAGAGGTCGCCGGCTGGCTGTATATCAGTGTCAAGACAGTCGAAACTTACAAGGCTCGGATCGCTGAGAAGCTAGGGCTGCATTCGCGAAACGAGATCACGCGCTACGCTCTGCTCTCGGGGTTGCTGAGACCGGAAGATTTTCCGCAAGACAAATCGGCGGCTTAGTTTCCTGCTGGCGTTTAGCGCACCCAGATCTGTGGGGGCATCCTGGTGAGAATGCGATAATACGAGGGCTGAAGCTCGCGAGCAGCCCGATCAAGCACTTGGCTTGAGTTCGTAAACTAGCTAAGCCGTCCTCGCTTTCGAGTCCTGCTGACGCTTGTTAAGCCATTCTGCTGCTCGATATTTCGCGTCGGCCACTTCCTTGGTCGTCATCTGCCGCTGCAGTTCCAGGCGCGCCGTGCGGCTCTGGGACGCGGATTCCGCACTCACCTTTTGAGCGATGAGAAACCACATCAGCGCGGCGGACTTATCTGGCGGCACACCGCGGCCGTCGCGATACATTTCGCCGAGCATGTACTGGTTCACAGCAAATTGCTCAGCGGCCTCGCGGCACCAACGAAATAACGTGCCATCTTCATTGAACGCAGGCGCGACGTCAGGTTGGGCTGTAGCACCCTTAGGCGATGTGGGAGCAAACTGGCTGGCGGCATAGAGGATGAGCTCAACCCGCTTGGAGACACCAAGCTTATCGAAGATCCGGAATAGATAATTCTTGATTGTGTTCTCGCTGAGGCTGAGGCGATCGGCGATTTCGCGGTTTGTCAGACCTTCGGACACCCAATGGACAACCTCTTGCTCGCGAGGCGCCAGCAGGTCAGTCCCCCTGGTGTCAACGAGGCGCATGCGAGGCGGCGCCATCAGCGCCTCGAGCAAATGCTGCAGTTCTTCGCTGCTAGCCCAAACCTGGCCCTGGTGGACACGGGTAACGCACTTGCAAAGGGCATTGAGCGAGCTGGAGCGGCAGAAGACACCACGCGCGCCCGATCGGAAAGCCTGCACGACAGTGTCACGATCGGGGTTGTCGACCAGCATGACGATCTGTACCTGCGGGTGGCATATGCGTATCTGGCTGGCGATCTCGTAACCTTTGACAACATGTCCGTCGACACTGGCGCTGATCAGGGCCACATCGACTCGCTTATGAGCAAGTTCGCTGAGTGCTTCCTGCCTACTCGCGCCGGCATAAATGATCTGGAATGGACCGCGTTTCAAGGCCGCGGCTAGCGACTCACTTCCGATGTGGCTGGAGTCCACAATCAGAAGACGAATAGCGTCGCAAGCGGTTGAAGAAGGACGGGACACTAGAGCGTGTTTCATAAATAGGTCCCCAGATCAGGTACTTATATCCGAGTCGGTTGAACTGCTGAGCTTCTGTCATGAAGAAGCGGCAGAAGCCGATTGCTGGTTCGCCATGAAAATCTGCTCTCTACCTACAGCGCATTGTTCTACCTCGCTTGCTTCTGGATTTCGCTGAGGCACTGTTTATGAAACACGGTCTACTAATATTGGGGCCGGAGATAAACAATTACCTAGGATGCGCAGAATTCATCACGGTCGGCCTGCGTATGTGGGAATATTTGGCATGGAATATCTTCCCTAAAATCCGGTTCCTTTTCACCCCCTGAGTTTGTGGAGAAATCAGGTGGAGAACCTGCGCGAGGATGCACTGTAGGTACAGCTGTCGTCCCGACCTGTGCGCCGGGATCATGATCGCACGTTTTGGCTGCAAACCTTCCCTCTCTTGTCGATCTGACACCGGCCCATTACCCTGCAAATCGGTGGCGCGCATCACGCTCGTGGGACGCCGCTCACCGCTTGGTAATGCCAGCCACACGGCTCGGAGTCAGGCCGGGGTGGCGCGGCTTCCATCCAGCTTCCGCACTAGAGGCGATGGGACTCAGAGGGCGAAGCTATGAGTGCCCGCGCGACTTTTCTGGACCGGCGTTTATGATCCTTCCGTTCCACTGATCAACGCTGTTGAATTGCAAGTCCTTGGATGCAGACTGGTTCATGAATCTTCATCTAGTCCGGGTTAAGCAGCGCATCGGAGACGATGTGGAGCGCCGAACATCTCGCCGATATAGTTTGCGCCTCCCTGTATTGTTCAGGTGGCGGCGCGAGAGCGGTGAGGAATGCCGCAGCGCCGGGTTCACACGCGATGTCAGCACGACAGGGACATATGTCAACTGCGAAAACGAGTGCCCTCCGCAGGCTGCTGTTGTTGGCATTGAACTTCTGCTCCCCCCGGGGGAGTTGCAAGCAGCGGGTCTGAAGCTCAAGGCGGAAGGCAGTGTTGTGCGGGCTGGGAGAGCGGGTGAGGGCACCGGATTCGCGGTGAAGACCGACTTCACGGCTGATGAGGAGCGCTTCGCGAGGTGAATCTTAGATTGATTGCATTGTTTGCCAGAATCGCATCTGCAATAAAGCGGATCAATGGTGTCCATGAGCACTCATAATCTCGAAGCCAGCTATCAGGATGGCCACGTGCAGCTCATTCCAACTCCGGAATCCAGTATCAACTCTGAGGCAGGCACTTGGTATGCCCTGCAGACACGCGCCAAACACGAGAAATCGGCATCGGCAGAACTGGCTCGGAAACACATCAGCGCTTTCCTTCCTTTAGTACGAGAGGTACACCGCTGGAGCGACCGTCGCCAGGTTGTCGAGGTCCCACTCTTTTCCTGCTACCTCTTCGTTGAAGTAGGCCAATGGAAAGAGGTGCATCACTGCATCCTCAGCACACCTGGAGTCTTGGGTTGGGTGGGGCATAATGGAAGGCCAGAAGCCATTCCCGCTCAAGAAATAGATGCGGTACGGACCATTGTGGGGGACGGCGTGCCCTTTGCGCCGCACGCCTTCCCCAGAATAGGCCAGCGTGTTCGGATACGCGGAGGGGCGCTGGACGGGGTGGAAGGTATTTTCCTGCGGGGAGTTGACTACAACCGCTTAGTGGTTACGGTCAACCTTATCCAGCGATCACTGGCGGTACCGATCGAAGGGTACGACATGGAACCGCTGTAAGGTATGGACAGATGCAAGCATTCCCCATGTTGGCGAGAGCTTGCGACATCCTAGTTCAGGTTCAACTCTTTTCGGGTGAATTGGGCTGGATGGAGAACCTACTGTCACCGGTATTCGTACGGCGAATGCAGATTCCCTCCGGATCGCGGGCGATGAGGTCAGTGCGCGCACTCGACTCGAAGCAAACGCCGAAGAAGCCAGGAGCAGGGGAGTAGGGTGTTGCGAGACAGTGATGCCGGTCGCAAACCTCGAGCAACAATCCTGAGCGAGTCGCAATTGGTCTTGCGGCAGCCCAGTTGAAACCGTGAAGCAGTGGCGATACGCCCCGCTGAACGCAAGCGACGATGCCGAGCCGCGCGAAGTGAGACTCACGATCGAGTTCCACTTACACCCGTAATTCACCAACCCAGTATTCAGCCGAGCAGGAGATCCCTTGGGTATCAACACACTTGAAGCAGTACAACTGTCCTTACACGCGGTATTGGCACGGAAGATCGCGTCGCGTGAAGCACGCCTGGCAGTCATCGGCATGGGCTACGTCGGCCTGCCACTTGCGTTGATGCTCACGGATGAAGGATTCCGGGTCACTGGCTTCGACATTGACGCCAAAAAAGTGGAGACGCTCTGGCGTGGCGATTCCTACATCGCACGCATCCAGGCTGCAGACATTCAGAATGCGCGACAACGTGGGTTTTCCGCGACTTCCGAGTATGCGCACATCAGCGACATGGATGCGGTGATCATTTGCGTGCCAACACCCTTGGACGAATGCCGCGAACCGGATCTAAGCTTCATTACCGGGACAGCCGCATCGATTGCTCCGCATCTTCGCGCTGGGCAGTTGATCATTCTTGAGAGCACTACGTACCCCGGCACTACAGAAGAAGTGCTGGTTCCGATTCTTGAGAACAACAATTGCGCGGGCCTGCGAGCCGCTCGCGGGGGCCAAGATTCCAATTCCGTCTTCTACGTCGCGTTCTCGCCGGAGCGCGAAGATCCGGGCAACACGGCCGTTGCACGCCGCGACATCCCGAAGGTGGTCGGCGGTTTGGATGCCAGCGCTGCAGACTTGGCCACCGCCGTCTACCACAGCATCTTCAATCGCACGGTGCGGGTTTCCTCGCCGGCGGTTGCGGAGATGACCAAGCTGCTCGAGAACATATATCGCTGCGTCAACATCGCGCTGGTAAACGAATTGAAGCTGTTATGCCTGCGCATGGGAATCGACATCTGGGAGGTGATCGAAGCCGCCAAGACGAAGCCGTTCGGCTTTCAGGCATTCTATCCCGGGCCCGGCCTGGGTGGACACTGCATCCCGGTGGATCCGTTTTATCTGGCGTGGAAGGCACGCGAGTTTGACTTCCACACGCGCTTCATCGAAATCGCAGGCCAGATCAACACCGAGATGCCCCACCACGTGGTGGCGGCGGTCGCCTCGGCGCTGAATGAACGCAAGCAAGCTTTAACCGGCGCTCGCGTGCTCGTGCTGGGCGTAGCTTATAAGAAAGATGTTGATGACCTGCGGGAATCGCCGGCGCTCACGATAATCGAATTGCTCCAGCACGCGGGCGCGGACGTCAATTATAACGACCCGTATTTTCCGTACGTCGGCCGTGGCCGCAAGTACAACCTGCAGATGAAATGCACGCCGCTGGAAAACCTCGGCCAATACGACTGCGTGCTTATTCTCACCGACCACTCTGCATACGACTATGAACAGATTGTCCGGGACTCAGAGCTGGTCATTGACACCCGCAATGCCACGCAACGCATCCGTTCGGGCAAGATCATTCGCTGCTGATCACCGGTCAGGTTGCTCGCATCAGACCTTGCATACAAAAAAGACGATCAACGCAGTAGCGGCGCCACGTTCAAACAGCGCGCCGCGGTTCCGCGAAACCGAGTTTGCTGATTATGCCGGTATCATGTCGCTCCTGGCGCGGCATGGGCTTTCTACTCCAGGCATTGAGCAGTGGAAGTATCTCTGGCTGGGGAATCCGTCGTACACGCGCCAGTGCCCGCTTGGGTGGGTCATGGAAGTAGATGACAAGTTGGTCGGATATTTCGGCAATATTCCTCTGGCCTATGAACTTGAGGGCCAACAGGTTCGAGCCGCGTCCGGGCGCGGCTGGGCGGTAGATCAGGATTATCGCTCGTTTTCATTGTACTTACTTCATGCCTTTTTTTCTCAAAGCGAAACAGACCTGCTGTTGAATACCACGGCGAACGTGAGGGGCGAGGCGGCATTTTGTTCGCTGGGGGGAGTGCCGGCCCCAAACGAGATCACCCAGGAATCCGCGTTCTGGATCACGGATGCTACCGGCTTCTCCGAGTTGTTTCTCAGGCGGAAAGGTGTGCCGTTTCACAGCGTGTTGAAGTACCCCGTTGCAGCAGCGGCATCGGTGCTGCAGCACATACGCCAAGCGGCGCCGGGAAAGATGCAAGTCGAGCGATTCGCCGGGTTCGACGAGAAATTCGACCGTTTCTGGAACAAGCTGCGCAACGAAAAACGGGCAGTGTTGTTGGGCCGACGGGACCGCGCGACCCTTGCCTGGCACTTCCATTACGCACTCAAAAAGAATAACTGCTGGATATTTGGGGTCGTGCAGGGGCGCGAGCTACTTGCCTATGCCGTGTTCGACCGCACCCAACATCGAGAACTGGGACTGCAGCGAATGCGCCTTGTCGATTACCAGTCTCTCGCCGACTTGCAACCCCTGGCCGCAATCATTTCTTTGGCGATCAGGTGCGCGAAGGAGGCAGGCATCCACATGGTTGAGGTCGCCGGCTGCCGAATCGAGGCACGGGTGAAAAAGGAACTGGCGCCTTTTACGCGTCCCATACGTGCCACCTGTTTGTATCGCGCGCCCCATAGGGCGTTAGCAGCGCAGTTAGCCACCCCGGCCCGTTGGGATACCTCGCTGTATGACGGCGACAGCAGCCTATAGAAACCGTTCATAGGAGCAGTCATCATTATGTCGGTAAAAACGCACGTACGAGTGGAATCTTGGGCAAGTGAACCGGTGACGCAGATGTTCGCTTCATGGGCGAGCGTGCAACCCGACTCGGTTGCTGTCACACATGGAAGCTGCTGTATCACCTACGGCCAATTGCATCGTCGTTCACAGGCCCTGGCTCGACGTATCAGGGCAGTCGGGTGCGGATCGGACACCGTCGTCGGCCTCTACATTCGTCGCTCGCTGGATTTCGTCGTCGGGGCGCTCGCCATCATGGAGGCAGGCGCAGCGTACATGCCGATGGATCTCGCAAATCCCGCGGAGCGGCTCGCTTTCATGATCAAGGACGCCCACGCACCACTAGTGCTGACGAGCGGGCCCACGCCTTATCAGTTGGAAGCTCACACTATCGACATCTCTGAGATTGATGAAACCGAGCGCGTGCCCGGGACTGCTGGTATTCGCATGGAGGAGTTGAGTCCCGACTCGCTGGCGTACGTGATCTACACCTCCGGCTCAACCGGATTTCCCAAAGGCGTTGAGATTACTCACGGCGGACTCATGAACCTTGTCAATTGGCATCGCCGACAGTTCGGTATTGCGCCGGGCGACAGGGCCAGCCAAGTCGCCGGTCTCGGTTTCGACGCTGCCGTATGGGAAATCTGGCCTTATCTCGCCTCCGGCGCGAGGATTCACATTGCCGACGAAGATGTACGTATCGACCCGCCGGCATTGCTTTCCTGGTTGGTGAGCCAGAAAATGGACATCGCCTTCGTTCCAACCCCTTTGGCAGAGCAACTGATGGCGCTACCCTGGCCGGTCACGACGCGCCTGCGATTCTTGCTGACCGGCGGGGATCAATTGCATGCCTGGCCCCCTCCGTCGCTGCCGTTCACCGTCGTGAATTGTTATGGGCCAACCGAAGCCTCCGTGGTTACGACCGCTGCGGTGCTGTCACCCAAACGTGACGCTCGCAACCTGCCGCCCATCGGGAAGCCAATCGACGAAACGGAGGTTCACATCCTGGACTCCGACCTGCGTCCAGTGCAGCCGGGAGAGATTGGCGAATTGTACATAGCCGGGCCCGGACTGGCGCGTGGCTACGTTGGCCGGCCGGATCTGACCGCCGAACGATTCGTAAACGATCCGCGGGCGCCGCGGGGACGGTTATTCAGGACGGGGGACCTGGGACGCTGGCAGTCAGACGGACAGATCGCGTTCGCGGGGCGTATCGATGATCAAGTCAAAATACGCGGCAACAGAGTCGAACCAGGCGAAATCACAGCCGTGCTCAACACCTGCCCCGGCGTGGAGTCCAGCATGGTCGTGCCTCAACGTCAAGAAGAAGAGCAATTTCTGGTGGCTTACGTTGTTCCCAACGACGATCACCTGTCGCGGGCAGCTATCCAGCAGCACCTGCGCACGTACCTGCCCGACTACATGGTCCCGGCGATCTTTGTTCGCGTAGACGAATTGCCGCTTTCGCGTAATGGCAAGGTCGATCGAGGGGCACTTCCATTTCCCAGCGCGGACAACCGTCTGCAGGAGGATGCCATGATCGCTCCCCAGACCTCTATTCAGCAGCAAGTCGCCACGATTGTGGCGGAATTGCTTGACGTCGAAGCGGTGGGACTCACAGACAACTTCTTTCTCCTCGGCGGACACTCGCTATTGGGCGTAGAGCTATTGATGCGGCTGCGCGAGGACTTCGGGGTGGAAATTCCCCTGCGTACCCTGTTCGAGAGAGCGACGGTGCGCGATTTGTCAGAGGTGATCGAGACGCTCAGCTTAGGCCAGCAATCGCAACCTGCAAAGGCGGCGTGAGCACGTTTCGATCTGCTAATGCAAATGCAGCCCACTCTGAGCCTTGCACGGCTCCGGGACCCCGAGGTTCCTGAGCCGGGCAGAGCGCTCATGGATCCACGGCTTTCCACCGGCATTCCAGCGAGAGGCATTTTTCTACTGCTGGACGCGGCGCGAGGCGTATGGCAAAGCGTGCGGAACTGGAATGATGGAAGATCGTACGCCCAGGCAAGGATCCGGCGCTGGTGTGGCAGGACGACCAGCCCTGGTGCGTACGGTCGTTCGTGCCGCTGGATGGACGCGTAGCCGCGCTGGCGGCCGCTGGTTCGGAGTGGAACGTCCGCTTCTACGATTGGCACGTAGGGGCTTTACCGCAGGCGTGAACATGACTATGTCGTTTCGTGGACTCGCGAGATCCACCTTGGCACAAATCGCGCAGCGAGGAGGAAAATCAATCCTCTCCCGCGGCGGGCGGAACTTGCTCGTGCTTTGTTATCACAGCGTGGTTCCCGACGAATATGTCTGCGCTTTGCCCAACGCGATCGGCGAGACACAGTTCGCTCAGCAAATGCAGATCCTCACACGCGAGTTTCATCCGGTTTCAGCATCGGAGGTGTGCGACTGGTTTCATGGCCGAACCACACTTCCCAAACATCCGGTACTGGTGACGTTCGATGACGGCTACCGCAATAATCTCATTTATGCCGCTCCCATCCTGTTGCGCCACGCTATTCCTGCGTTGATGTTCGTCACCAGCGGGTATATCGGCACCGAACGAGTGTTGTGGACGCAGGGTATATACCATCGCGTCCTCGATTGGGACCAACCCACGATCCCTTTGCCGCAAGGGGGCGAGTACGCCGTGCCGGCCGCCGCAGAACCACGCCGGGCACTGGCAGCTAAGGTCCGCGCCCAATGCAAATCAATCCAAAGCGAACAACTGGCCCAATATATCGAAGCATTGAGCGTGCCTCTCCAGTTGCGCAACGGAGCAAGTGCAGACCGCCTGCTGGCTTTCCTATGCTGGAATGAGATTCGAGAGCTGGCACGGCTCGGATTTGAGATTGGATCCCATACAGTCGAGCACCCCGTTCTGACTCAGGTTTCCCACGAGCGCCTTAAGACGGAGTTGGAAGGAAGTAAGGCCGCGATCGAGCGTGAACTAAACTGCGCGTGTCGCTATTTTGCGTACCCCAACGGCTGTGCTGGTGGCTCCAACCCCGTGGTGGTCAACGCCGTTGAGCATGCCCGATACGAATTGGCGTTCACCACCATTCCGCAGCTCTGTCACACAGATCAGAATCCGCATACGCTGGGACGCGTAGTTGTTCCCGCCAATGCATCCCTCGATGTTTTCTGGATTCGCATATCCATGCTGGATTGCACCCTGAAGCGTTGGTTGGGCAAATCAGCGTAACCGGTGCGAGCCGTCTCGGAACCAGTCTCGCACACTAAACACCCACAAACCGATTTGGAGTCGTTCCCTGCAGGCAATGCCACAACCCGAGCCCGTGCAATCGTACGTGGCCGTCGAGTCTGGTATCCACCCGGTCGAAAGCACTTTCCATGCGGCTGCGGTGTCCGTCGTCCGCCGATCGAAACACATCCATGAACAGCTTTACGAAATCTCGAAGCGTGTAATTGATGTCCTGGTTTCCCTGTCCTCGTTTGTGATCGGCTCGCCCGTTTTCCTGCTGGTATCCATGCTAGTGATGCTGACCAGCCCTGGTCCGGTCCTGTTCCGGCAAAAACGGCTTGGCCGTAACGGAACGGAATTCTGTTGCTACAAGTTCCGCACGATGGTGAACGGTGCGTACAGCGAACTTGATTCCAACCCGGAGTTGCGGAAGCGCTTCGAGGAGCATTACAAGTTGGAGCAAGATCCCCGAGTTACCCGGCTGGGAGCATTCCTGCGGTCCAGCAGCCTCGACGAGATGCCGCAATTCTGGAATGTCCTGGTCGGTGACATGACACTGATCGGTCCTCGCCCCATCGTGCCGCCTGAGCTGGTCAAGTACGGACCACAGGCGGCGAAGCTTTTGTCGGTGAGACCTGGCTTGAGCGGGTTATGGCAGGCCTGCGGCCGGAGCAAGACTACGTACGGCGAGCGCATCGATCTCGACATGCTTTACATAGACCACCGCTCGTTCTCGCTTGACGTCACCCTCATCCTGCGTACGATCGGTGTGGTCGTGAAACGGATCGGAGCCTGCTGAGCGGCCAAGGCGCAGATGAGAATTCTATTCATCACGCAGTTGTTTGTCCCGGAGATGGGAGCCCTGGCAAACCGCATGTACGTTTTCGCGCGGGACCTGGCAGCCGCGGGCAATGAAGTGTCCGTGGTCACGGGTATGCCGAATTATCCCCGGGGCGTAGTGCCCGAGGAATATCGGGGAAAAATGTTCAGCAAAGAAGATCGGGACGGCTATACCGTTCTTCGTTCCGCCTACATCACGGTTCCCCGGAACAAATCAAGATGGCCGCAACTGTTCAGTTATCTCAGTTTTTTGCCGGGAGCACTCTGGAACAGCCTGAAGGCCGGCAAAGTCGATGTCGTTTTCGTTACTTCGCCGCCCATATTCCCCGCGCTTGTGGCGCTGTTGGTCGCGGCCCTCAGGCGTGCCAAACTCATCTTTGACGTCCGTGATCTTTGGCCGGACGAGATCGTGGTTTATGGAGGGGCCGGAGAACACTCGCCCGGCGTGCGCTTTCTGCACATGCTGGAAAGGTTCATCTATCAACGCTCTGACCGCATTTCCTGCACTACTGACTCTATTGCGGATGCCGTGTGTCAAAGGGGAGGGCGGCGGGAGAAGATTCTGCAACTGCCAAACGGCGCTGATCTTGATCTGTTTCGGCCCGTTTCCGCGGATAACGACGTAGTTCGCGAGTTCGACCTAGCCGGACGTTTTGTTGTCATGTATTGCGGTGCATTCGGCATCAAGCATGGCCTGAACAGCATTTTGGAGGCGGCGGAACTGCTCCAGGAAGAAGAGGGCATTAGATTCCTGTTCGTGGGCGCGGGCGGGCGCGACGGCGACCTGGAAGAGTGCATCAGAACTATGCGGTTGCGCAACGTAATATTCGTGGGAGAGCGGAAGCTGGAAGAACTTCCGCTGTTGCTCGCACGCGCTGATGTGTGCGTCTCCAGCCACTGTCCTGCCGCGTACGCCGACAAAATAGTAGCCGTGAAAGTCTTTGAGTATCTGGCTTGCGGTAAGCCTGTGATCGGATTGCACACCGGAGAAACTGCGCGAGTGATTCAGGAGTCAGGCGCGGGGATCGTCCTGAAGCCCGCTGATTCCCATGGTTTGGCTGAAGCGATTCGTGCGCTGTACCGAAACCCTGATTTGCTCTCGGTGCTGGCGTCGCGCAGCCGTGCTTACGTTGAGAAGCAATTCTCTCGCCAGGCGGTCGCGCTAAAACTCAGGGAGACTGCCGCCGGGCTCCTCCGCCGGCCCGCACCTGTTCCCGTGGGTGTTGTGACTGAGGGCAACCTTGCCGTGGTCAGCGACACTGCGCCGATGGCAGACAAACAGCGAGCGGCGTGAGTGCGGGCAGGCGCGCCACCACATGTGCAATCGCAAAACATGTGCTTATGAGCCCGTCAGAGAAACGTGAATCATCATGAGCAAGAATTACGAACTTGTGCGTCGCATCGGACCGGGTATGCCAGACGTGAACACTCGGGCGCCAGCACGACTGTCCTCCCGTGCGTTCCCAGAGCCTCGCAGTTCGCCCGCCGATTCTGGTTCGATGTGGACCAATTCGCTTGCGATCTGGTGGAAGCATCGCCGACCGGCAATTGCGTTCGCTGTGCTGGTCTTGGCAGGCATAATTTGCGCATCTGCACTGATGACGCCGATCTACGAGCCCATTGCCGTGGTCGAGATCAGCCCGCCGGGCACCGAGCAGTTTGCAATCCAGGCTGGCAGCCCCGCCATCACGGACCCGTTCTACCTTGAGACGCAGTCGAAAAACCTGCAGAATGACCTTCTCGCCGTCGGCGTCATCAGAAAACTTCGTCTGAATGAGAACAAGACTTTCATGCAGCCGGGACTGATTGGTTCCGTGCTGGCCCCGTTCGAGTCAGCCCTGTCCAAAGCCAAGCGTACCCTCTCCGGTTCGAAACCTGAGGGGGCACGTGCTGCCGAGAAGCCTGATCCGCAGATCCTTCAGCTCACCTATAGCGAAAATCTAGCTCTCTTGAAATTCCAAGGGAGCCTGAAGGTGCAGAGGGATACTTCCAGCCGCTTGATCCAGGTTGGCTTCGCCAGCCCTGATCCACAGTTATCAGCACGCATACTCTCTACTCTGCTTGCAGATTTCATTGAGCTGAGTTACGAGAATCGGCACAACGCAATCGCGCAGTCATCGGAGTGGTTGACAAAGCAGCTCGATGATGTTCGCCACAAGATGGAGGAATCTGCCGGGGAACTGGCCCAATTCCAGAAGGAGACCGGGATTGCCGACATCGACGCGAACAGAAGCACCGTTTCTGAGCAGATGGCGGAGAAGGGCCGGCAGCTGACCGAAGCCGAGGCGGAAGCCATCAAACTGCAGGCGTACTTAAACCGTGTGCCCAATGGTGATCCGAATGCGCTCCCGCAGGTAAACGCGAACCCTGTGGTGCAGGGACTTGCCGAGAAGCTCGCACAGGCGCGGGCGGAATTAGCGCAGTTAACCCCAATTTACGGGGAGAATCACCCCCAGACACGCCGCCTGAAAAACCAAGTGGATGAGTATCAGGCGCAGTTGAACGCACAGCGCGCCGCGATCCTGGCGGAACTTGAGACGACCTATGCGGCGGCGCAGGCCAAGCAGACGTCATTTGCAAGGTCGATGAAAAGGACCTCCCAGGAAATGGCGCAGTTGGCCCGCTACACCGCCCTTAAACGTGAGGCGCAGACCCACGCGGAACTCTACAACTCGCTCTATGAGAAGGTAAAAGCCGCCGGTATTGCCGCCGGGGCGAAGTCCAGCAATGTACAGGTGGTTTCTCCCGCCCGGGTTTTGGACTCCCCGACCCGGCCTGATTGGACGCGCAACTTGGTCTTCGGCATGTTCGCCGCCGTCTTCGGAGGGTTGCTGATCCCCTTTGTTTGGGGGAAATTCGACACGCGTGTTTACACGCCCGACAGTATCCGCAAGAGTATCGGCGGGGCGGATGTCTTTGTTTTGCCTTCGATCGCTCGTCCGCAGCTGGGCGGCAGGACGCGGCATCTGTTCTCCGACATCGCGGGCGCAAACGGCACACCGGACACCGGCAAGTTCATCGTGGAAAGACCCCGGTCAGTGGAAGCGGAAGTAATTCGGAGCCTCTACACGTCTATTCTGCTGAGGAACGACGGGCAGACTTCGCAAGTTCTCCTGGTCGCGTCCGGATTACCGGGTGAGGGCAAGACAACGATAGCTGTTAACCTCGCGTTGGCACTGGCACGGCAGGGCAAAACCTGTATTCTCGATGCGGACCTGCGCAGTCCTTCGGTCGCGCGGGTGCTTAGGTTAGGTGAGACGAGCGGATTGGTGGACCAGTTGATGGGCAAGGCAAGCCTGGAAAATGCACTGGTAGATGTCCCAGACGTTCCGAATCTGACGGTGCTCAGCGGCGGCGATGTTCCGGAAGATCCCGCCGGGCTGATGCTTTCGGATGCAATGCACAGGACGGTGGCTGCGCTGCGCCGCCTTTTCCGCTTCATTGTGATCGACTCACCTCCCATCCTTCCTTGTTCCGAAGCTCGCGTGTTGGCGGCGATAGCCGACAATATCGTATTCGTCAGCCGCTTTGGAATAACGACCCGGGAGGCGCTCGATCGTAGTATTGAGCTGTTGTCGTCGTCAGGCGGGAGGCCCATCACCCAAGTCGTACTGAATGGTGTGACAATGGACTTCTCCAATCAGATGTACTACCGATATCTGACGGTCGCGCCCGGGCGGGCTGAGCCGCCGCGTTGAAGAAGAGCATCGGCGCCTGAGCACGCCCGGTGCCCTCGCGCAATAAGCCTTCCATGTCCGACAAGCACAGAGTTCTGCTTCGCGCAGGCGGAATCGTCCTGCTCGCAGTAGTGGTCACCATCGCGGTGACGTACGAGAACTTTGCGCTGGCGGCTGTGACACTGATTCTGCCATTGGCTTTGATGTGGCCGGCGGAGTTCGCCCTCGGCGCGTTTGCATTTCTGACCCCGCTGCAACCGCTGCTGACGATAACCGCTGAGGGAACGACTCTGAATTGGTTTGTGGGCGCCGCGGCAGGGATCCTGCTGCTTGCAACCGGGTTTCTCAGCGGACGATTCGAAGCTCCAAGCCTGCCTGCATACTGGTGGGCGGCATTCATGGGCTGGAGCATGCTGACCCTGGCATGGGCCGTGACCCTCCCCAAAGGGCGAGTAATAACCGCGATTTCGCTGTTCCTCCTCTATGTGGTCATCGCTTGCTATCGCATCAGTCGCAGGGAGCTTGCCTTCATATTCCTGATGACGATTCTCGGCGGGGTCGTTGCGTCAGCATACTCTTGGTTTGGCTTCGTTCAAGGTCTCACGGTGGACGCTCGCGCCACGCTGGTGTCGGAAGAAAGAGCTGCCAGCCCGAACTTCTTCGCGTCTTCCTTGCTGCTGCCGCTGTCGCTGGCCGTAGGGTACTTCCTTTCCGGAAATAGCCGCAGAATCAAGATGCTGAGCCTCGGTGGCGTCGGGGTACTCGGGTTCACGATTTTCTTGACGATGTCTCGCGGCGCGCTGGTCGCGCTTTTTGCGCTTACCCTCGTGTATTGCTTCCGGTTTCGTCTTGCGCCACGAGTGCTCGTGCCCGCCTTGGTGCTGGGGGTCCTGATACTGCTCTCCCCGGAACTGTTGTTCGTCCGTATCGAGGAGAGCGTGGCGAGCCGGGCGCAAGGCAGGTGGGACATCTGGAAAGCAGGCCTGGAGGCGCTCAAACATCACTGGATCCTGGGCGCCGGGCTCTCGAACTTTGCAGCCGTTTATCAGCAATATGCAGGGGTGGCGAGCAATTTCCAGGGCTACCTGCGTTCACCTCACAACGTATATCTCGGGGTATGGGTTGAGACCGGCCTCATCGGCCTGTTCACATTTCTTGGCGCGGCGTGGACACAACTGAAGCAGCTTCGCCAATTGGTCAAGGCCCCGGGAGAGCTCGCTTGCGCTCAGATGGTCGCATTGGAAGCGGCTCTGGTCGCGGTCCTAGTTCATGGCCTCGCCGCCGAACTGCTCTGGGCGAAATCGTTTTGGCTGGTGATGTTCATGGCCGCACTAACGACGCGGCTGCAGCAGGCGACTGCTTTCGAACAAACTCCGGCGACTGCGGTCTCGCTGGGCTCGGCCCCGAATGTCCAGAGGCAATCGGCAGTAACCGGGCTTCCGTGAAATGCTGCTTGAAGAGGAACAATGGCGCCGTTCAGCTCGAAACCGGTCGTTTGTGTTTGCGCACCTTTTCCGCCGCCGATGGGTGGTATGAGCGTACAGGCGGACAAACTCGCCGCTCGGCTGACACGTGAGGGTGTGCAGGTGCTGCGCGTCCAATCTTTTCCGCAGCCCCCGAGAGCGCTTTATTTCGTCCGCCGCATCCCCGGTGCCAGGACGCTAACCCGCGGAGTGCAGTACCTAATATCCGTCTTTAGAGCGATGCCGCGCGCCGACATCATTCATCACCTGGTCGGAACAGGATTGAGTTTCTTCATGCACGCGGCGCCTCTTCTTATCCTATGTCCATGGTGGAAGAAGAGGCTCGTTCTGAATTACCGGAGCGGCAATGCCGGCCAGAATTTCATGCGCCGCTGGGGCTGGTTGGCGGTACCGCTCATGAAACGCGCAGATTGCATCGCGGTGCCATCAGCATTTCTTCAACGCGTTTTCCGCGAGTACGGGCTTGAATCGGTGATTCTCCCGAACATCGCGGATACCGAGTTGTTTCCCTTCCGGGAGCGGCGGCAGTTTGCGCCCCGGCTCATCGTGGCACGCCATCTTACGCCCACATACGACATCGGCTGTGTTGTCCGGGCGTTCGCTATCGTGCAAGCGCACTACCCCGACGCAACGCTCGGCATTGCCGGAACAGGCAATGAGAGCGCACGCATACGCCGCCTTGTGGAAGAACTCAATCTGCGGAACGTTGATTTTTTGGGCCAGGTGCCTAATACGAAGATGCCCGCGATCTATGCGAACTATGACATCGCCGTGAATGCCTCGATCTCCGATAATTTTCCCGGTGCTCTCCTGGAAGCAGCCCTTTCAGGACTCGCGGTCGTAAGTAGCGATGCCGGCGGCATTCCCGACATGATCCGGCAAGGCGAGACTGGATTGTTGGTGCCCAAACGTGACCCATCCGCCCTGGCAGCCGCAGTGCTGGATGTGGTGCAGAAGCATCAAGCCGCTCACCACAGAACGCTGGCGGCTCGGCAGTGGGCTGAACAGTACTCGTGGGAAAACGTGCGATGTAAATTGCTGGTGTGCTATTCCCGGCCTGTCTGGAGCGAAGCAGTCCCCGCGCACAGTTAGAAGATCTCCAGGTTCTCACGTGAAACGTACAGCCAAAGCAAAAACCGCGAACCGGTGTGAAAACCGGTTCGCGGCTGCTAGCGCCTATTGCCAGGACCAAGCGCCCGCCGTTGCTCCGTACTCATATGCTCCCGCATCTGGCGCCGTGCCTACGGGCCGCGATCCGAGGGCGAAATCGCTTTTCGGAGCCTGCTCGCTTAGCCCCCGGTCTATGGCTGGACTGGTGGAGAAGATCCGGTAGTCGCCGCCGAAATAGCTCCCCGTCGGATTGATGAACTCCGGACTGCCCACTATGTCATTCGAATGCGGCATGCTACCCCAGTCCTTACTGTTGCCGTACGCGAGATTGTTGGTGATCCGATTGTTCACGCCGTAGCCCGAACCGGAATAAATGCCGTATTGGACGTTCTGATAGCAGATGTTATTTGCGATCAGGCTATAGCTGTTGCTGTAGCCCGCAGAGGTGTCAGCATTAATCACGATTCCGCTGCCGTTGCCGAACAGAGTATTGTTCATTACCACGGCATTGCTTGCTGCCCGGTACATTTGAATGCCCCGTCCCGCGTTGTTGTAGACGATGTTGTTAAAAACTTTTGCGTATGGCAGCGCAACGTAGATGCCATGAGCCTGGTTGCAGGTGCCCGGCGCCGGTCCTACGTCGTGAACGAGATTGCCGGTGTACTCATTATTGACTGGCAGCGTGCCAGTGCTGCTGAATGCCTCGCCAATTCCCGCTCCGACCTGGCAACCGGTGGCAGGAATGTCATGGACGTGGTTGCTGAGGACGCGAACGGCGGAACCGTAGTTCTGCAACCCGTACGAGCCCTGCCCCGAGATGTCAAAGCCCTGGATGTCCACATAGTCGCCATCGTTACGCCACGCGGAAGCGGCACCCGTGGCCGGTGACACAATCTTGGCGCCCCACTTCACCGTGGAGAAAAAACGAATTCGGCTGGGAGACGTGCCGCTGCGGGTGCTCTGGATTGTCTCGTAGTACGTGCCTGGAGCGACGTACACGATTGCGCCGGCCGAAACCATGGTGGCGGCGTGCTGAATCGTTTGCCATGGGGCGGTCGATGTCCCACTGTTGCTGTCACTACCATTTGGCGAGACGTAGTAAGCGAGGCTGGCGGAGGTGGCGGTCGTCGCCTGTTCATAAGCGCCAACATCCGGTCCCGACCCCCCGGGGCGGTTGGCCGAATCAAAGTCAGAGCTCGGCGCGTTCAGGGTGGTGCCGCGATCGATGCCCGGACTGGTTGAACTGAGGCGATAGTTGCCGGTGAAATAGCTCCCCGTCGCATTGACGAACCCCGGGTCGCCCACAATGTCGTTCGTGTGCGGCAGAGTGCCCCAGTTCATGCCGTTGCCGTATACCAGGTTATTCGTAATCTGATTGCCGGTACCGAATCCACCACCGCTGTAAATGCCGTTATGGACATTGCGATAACAGATGTTGTTGGC
>Ga0137366_10000535_pt1 | contig 25283 bp, 22 predicted proteins | sample SagtaG_8_FD_104938 | JGI IMG/M metagenome (GOLD analysis project Ga0137366, IMG submission 104938) | Vadose zone soil microbial communities from Sagehorn Ranch, Mendocino, California, USA - Sage1_L_60_16 metaG | ecosystem: Environmental > Terrestrial > Soil > Vadose zone | place: USA...
GATTCTATTGTCAAGTCAGTATTCAAGGCGGTTGCCGACCACGCGGCCGATGTCGAGACTTTCGACGATGAGACTGTGGTCGCGATCCGAGTGAAAGGGAGTGCGTCCAAGAGGAAGTGAGCAAGACTTCTCAGCGGCCTCCCGGATTTGAATACGGCTCCGATAGCCCACTTCTCGCAAAATCGGCGAGAAACGGTGCTCCTACTTCGGAGGAGCTTTTCTGTGAACAGATTCCGTTGCGCACGCTCGCCCAACGCTTTGGCACGCCACTGTATGTGTACTCGGCGGGCATGGTTCGCGAGCGGGTTGGGGCCTTTAAAAATGCATTTCGCGGCATTGACTGTGGGATCTGCTACTCGGTAAAGGCCAATTCGAACCTCAGCATTCTCCGTTTGCTCGTCGGTCTGGGCTGCGGATTCGATGTAGTTTCAGGCGGAGAACTGCAACGAGTGCTGCGAGCGAAGCGGACTGCGGCGGCGGGTGTTGTTTTTTCCGGTGTTGGCAAGACCGTCCCTGAGATCGAAGCCGCGCTGAAAGCCAATATTCTGATGTTCAATGCGGAAAGCGCATCGGAACTGGAAGTATTGGCAAGCTGCGCCGCACGATTGAAGCGCTCAGCCCGATTTGCATTTCGCGTGAATCCCGATGTTCCAGCCGATACGCATCCCTATATATCTACCGGTTTGCAGAAGCACAAGTTCGGCGTGCCAATCGCTGAGGCGCGTGAACTTTACACACGAGCTGCGTCTTCAAAGTACTTGCGCGCCGCGGGAGTGAGCGTTCACATCGGATCACAGATCACCGATGTCGCTCCTTTTTCTGTGGCAATGGAGCGAGTAGCAGACTTGGTGCGTCAACTTCGCAGTGATGGTCACAAAATTCAGTTCGTGGATGCCGGCGGAGGACTGGGGATCGATTACCAGCATCGTTCGCATTCTGAGTTTTCGTCGATTGCCGCCGAATACGCTCAAGGCATATCGAAGCCACTGCGGAAATTGAATGCCAAGCTGTTGCTCGAACCGGGACGTTCGATCATTGGTCCTGCGGGCATACTGCTCACGCGGGTTGTGTACCGGAAGGCGAATGGTGAGAAGAAATTCGTCATCGTGGATGCTGCTATGAATGACCTGATCCGGCCATCGCTCTATCAGGCGGAGCACCAAATCATTCCTGTTCAAATGGCTAGTGGAAGTTCAGAGATCGTGGACATTGTAGGTCCAGTGTGCGAATCAGGAGATTTTTTCGCGCGCGGACGCGAATTGCCTCACGTCAATGAGGGCGATCTGTTGGCCATCCTGGATGTTGGCGCGTATGGGATGGCGTTGGCTTCGAACTATAATTCGCGGCCGCGTCCTGCCGAGGTGCTGGTGGACGGAAAATCAGGGAAGGTGATTCGGCGTCGCGAAACTATGACGGACCTGATGAAGGCCGAGTTGTAACTACTTCCCGCGCAAGAAACTGGTCACCGCATCCAGCACCGGCTTCGCTTGATGCATGAATAATGCGTGCCCAAGTAGATGGAACTTAAGGTGTTGTGCATTTGGCAGCAGGCGCAGTGCCAGTTTTACGTCGTCATCGGAGAGCATCGCGTCCAACTCGGGATTGCCCTGGAGCAGCAGCGTAGGACAGGAAATTTGCGGCAAAGTCTGTTCCGGAAGCCAACCTTCAAACGCCCTACCGTCGAGCGTCATGGCAATTGCGTCAGGGTCGGTCTGCTGCGCGCAACGCGCCCATTCCGAGAGGACCTGGTGCGTATTTCCGGGCAGATCTTCAATGCGTACCGGATCGTCGAGGCCGGGCACAGGGATCACGATCTTGCCCATTGCAGCCGCCAAAGCATTTTGCGAGCTGACCGGCCGTAGCAGCATCTGTAGCTGCCGAAATAGAGGCGCGTATAAACTGCGTCGAAAGTTCTCGGGCGTGATCATGGTATCGCCGAGAACAAGAGCCTTGATGCGGCAATCGCCGCTTGCCGCAACCTTCATGGCCGTCATCGCGCCAAGAGAATGACCGAAAATCGCAGTACCCTCAGAAATCCGTACGCGCACAAAGTCCGTAACGTCTTGTGCGAATTGAGAGATCCGGTATGCGCCCGCAATGTGACTGGAGCCGCCGTGCCCGCGCAAGTCGAGCGCGAACACATGGAAGCGTCGGGAGAGTTCTGGAAGCAATACGGAAAATGATCGCCAGTCCCGCGTCAATCCGTGCAGAAGCAATAACGGCGGGCCATTTACGGGCCCTTCGGCATAGTTGAATGAAATCTCGGTTCCGGAAAATGTTTTTTCTGCGAATTCATGGAGCGCGAGCGCTGTACTCACTAACGCTGTCCCCATTTCAGCTTGGTACGCAAGACGTCAAAGAATGTGCCTTTGGTATGCAGCAGTCGCACCTGAAAATCTGATTTGCGGCAGAACACGCGGTCACCATCCCGCATCGGCATACCCGCCTGCCCATCAATGCTCAGGTAGGCTTCTTCTTCGCCGGTCATGACAACGATTTCGATGTGCGACGTGTCACGCACGACCAGCGGACGGTGAGTCAACGAGTGCGCCGAAACTGGCGTGACCACAAAACTTTCTACATTGGGCATGAGAATTGGGCCACCCGCGGCCAACGAATACGCAGTAGAGCCGGTCGGAGTGGAAACGATCAAGCTGTCGGCCTGATAGCGGGAGATGAAAACTTTATCGATGAAAACATCGCAGTGGTTGAGCCGGGCAATGGTTCCCTTCCCGACCACAACGTCATTGAGGGCGTCAAAGCTGGCGATGATTGAACCCCCGCGACCGACCTCGCAATGGACCATGGAACGGACATCAATCCCGGAAGATCCGCGATCAATGCTCTCGAGCGTGGAATAGAGTTCGTCGAGCGGCACTTCGGTCAGGAATCCAAGTGCGCCCAGATTCACGCCCACAATCGGAATGCCGGCCTTCGCAACCGCGCGCGCCGCGGAGAGAAGAGTGCCGTCTCCCCCGAGCACGATGATGAAATCCATCTTTCTCGCAGCCATAGCTTCGCGAGAGACGCTCTCGGCGCCTTTGGCGTAGGGAAAAGTCTCCGGATCAACCACAAATGTGTAACCGTGGCTCCGAAGCCATTCCACAAGGGGAGGCACAATCTGCGCGACTTCCGGCTTACTAGGTTTGGAAACGATGCCTACAGCTTTTTGTGCTGGCGCGTCTTTTCTCATGTTGAAGATGGAATTGTACAGAAAGGCAGTTCTTGTTCACCACAGAGATACAAGGACACAGAGAAACCAAATCCTTTTATTGATTTGATCTTCTCTGTGCTTCCGTGACCCTGTGGTGAAAATCAGAATTTCGCGTAAAGCAGGAACTCCCGGTTTCCTTCGGCGCCTTGGATCGGCGATTCGATCACATCGGTCACGGCGACTCCGAGGGCGGTAATGGCGCCCCGCACTCGATGCACTGCTTGCTGCTGCGTTACCGGATCGCGAACAATGCCTCCCTTGCCGACCTTTTCTCGACCGGCTTCAAACTGAGGTTTCACCAAAACAATAAGGGCGCGGCCGGAGCGATCCGCGACGTCATCCGGAATCGCGGCTGCGACCACTGGTGGCAGCACTATGGTTGCTGAAATAAACGAGACGTCGATCACGATCAGATCCACTGTTTCGCCCAGCTGCTCTCGGGTGAGATAGCGCGCGTTGGTCTTTTCCAGGAGACGCACTCGCGAATCCTGACGCAGTTTCATCGCTATTTGTCCATGCCCTGTGTCCACGGCAATCACGCGCGCGGCGCCGTGCTGCAGCAAGCAGTCGGTGAACCCGCCGGTTGAAGCGCCGATGTCTAGGCAAATCTTCCCTCGCACATCAATCTTCCAATGCTCCAGAGCACGCTCCAACTTCAAACCGCCCCGGCTGACGTATTTCAAGTCTTCCCCGAGCAGTCGAATCTGACATTCCGCAGCCACCGAGGTGCCTGATTTCACGATCTTTTGCCCATCCACGAGCACTTTGCCTTCGATCACCAGGGCTTGTGCCCGCTCTCGCGACGGAACCAAGCCGCGCTGCAGCAAGAGTTGGTCAAGACGAATTTTTGTTGAAGCTTCTTTCATCGACAGAAAAATTATTGGCCGTCGCACTTACCTGTGTGCAATTTGTAAAACTGACTCTGAAGTAAGGACTTAGTCAGCTCGGAGGTTCGTTCTGCACAGCATTATCCACAGGAGTGTTGAAAATTCCCCGAAGTTTAACGAACAAAGTACATTGACAACTTTTAAGTTTAGAGCTCATGAAACAAATTGGAATGGCAAGCGCAAAATGAAAGCTCCCAAATGTTGGGAGCTTGCGTCTTGTTCGGCGTTTTGTTGTATCGAGTCTTGCAACCACAGTTTGTACGTTCTCTAGCCGGCCACTTCCTCCAGCAGCTTCTGATCAATATCGAAATTGGAGTGAACGTTCTGCACGTCGTCGTGCTCTTCGAGGGCTTCGACCAGGCGGATCATGGTTGTAGCCTGTGATCCTTCGAGCTTGATGTAGCTATCGGGAATCATGCTCACGCTCGACGAAGCAGGCTCGATGCCAGCTCTTTTTAAGGCCTCGAGCATGCCTTCATAGGCAGAAGGCGCGGTCAGGATTTCCCAATTCTCGCCGTCGTCAATCGGTTCATCCTCGCCGTTCGCTTCGATGATGATATTCATCAGATCGTCGACCTTGGCCGCCGACTTGGGGATGATGATATCGCCCTTCTTGTGGAACATATACGCAACGGCACCGGCCGAGGCCATGTTGCCACCGTTCTTGCCGAAGGCATGGCGAATTTCGCTGACGGTGCGGTTGCGGTTGTCCGTATTAATGTCGAGCAGAATCGCGACGCCGCCGGGCCCGTAACCCTCGAGCGAGAATTCTTCGTAATTTACACCGGGTAATTCGCCTGTGCCGCGCTGGATGGCACGCTTGATGTTATCTGCGGGCATGTTCTCGGCCTTGGCGGCGGCAATTGCGGTACGCAGCCGAGGATTGGTGTCGGGATCGCCACCATTTTTCGCAGCAATACTGATTTCCTTAATCACGCGGGTGAAGATCTTGCCACGCTTCGCGTCAAGTGCACCCTTCTTGTGCTTGATTGTGGCCCATTTTGAGTGGCCGGACATGGATATACCTCGCCTTTATGGAGCTTAAATTGAGCTGATTTCTCGCCTCAGGACTCGCCTGTGAGAGAGGAGCACTGTAAGCCCTCGGTTGCCCAGAAAGTGCAGGCGAAGTGAAATTATAGCACGCAGTTATCGGTCTTCTGATCCAGGCCGCATCGGTTGCTGACCTTCGCGTTTCCGAGTCTTAGAACCACCTACTTGCGCATTTTTCAAACTATTAACAATTCACAACCGCGAAGGCTCTATAATTCGCCAACTCTGTGAGTGGGCACGCTTTGACAACTGGCGTACGCCGAAGCGCATCTTCACTGCAGGTCCCAGGTCATGAAATTCCAGCGCGTTTCCGTTCTGTGTTTGATCGGCGGAGCATTTGTCTTGCTCAGCGGGCGCCCTACTGCTGACGCGCAGTTGCACTGGCGACAATCGCACAAAGAGGCGATTGAAGTTCGACTGATTGCGCTGGCCATCGCTTATCCGCGGACATCCTTTTTCGCGAACGACGAAGTCTTTATCGCCGAGCAGGAACTGGCGAAAGAAGAGTCGCGCTTCATCAAGCTGGTGTATGACTTCCTGCCGTACCAGTCGCCGCTCTCGAGTTCTGGCCTGAATTATTCGCTGGTGCACCGCGTGAATGCGATTCGTGATACAAGTTGCGACGAAAGCCTTTGGGAGATGCGAACCGCGCTTGAGCAGCGCCGCCAGGCTGATCGAAGCGTTGCAGGTTGGAGATACGCAGCCGAAACTCCAATTGCGGATCTCGACCGCCGCCAGGCGAAACTACGGTGCTATCGCACCACGTCGGACGATTACGAGAAAGCCTTTCGAGAACCCACGAACGAGAGCCCATACTAGGAATGGGCTTTGGGCGGATGCGTGTGCTCACATCATAACCATGCACTTCCTCGTTGCTAGTCTCGAATACGATTCCCTCGGGAGTTCGGAGCGGGCGATGAGTCACATCTCAGCAAAAATCTGAGGAATCTTTTATGATGAGAAGTTCCCACTCACTGACGACGCGGAGAAGGCAGAATTGGCACAGACCCCAGTATTGGAAGAGCTGCCACAGAGCTCACAGGCCTTAAGAAATAACGATAGGAACAATGACGGATTGGAAGTCCTGGAGACGCGCGAGTGGCTGGACTCGCTCGACTACGTACTCTCGCACGGCGGTCCAGAGCGAGCGGGACGGCTTATTCAGCAGCTGTCGTTACATGCGCGCCGGGCGGCAGGCGTCAATCTTCCCTTCACCGCAACGACTCCCTATCAAAACACCATCTCGGTCCGACAGCAGGCCCCGTTTCCCGGAAGTCAGGATATGGAGCGGAGGATTAAGAGCCTCGTACGTTGGAATGCGATGGCGATGGTGGTACGGGCCAACAAGGAAGAGAACGGTATTGGCGGCCACATTTCTACTTACGCATCGGCCGCAAATTTGTACGAGGTCGCCTTCAACCACTTTTTCCGAGCGCGCACTGAAACAGGCGACCGTGACATCGTCTATTTCCAGGGCCACGCCGCACCAGGAATGTATGCGCGTGCGTTCCTAGAAGGTCGGCTGCCCAAGGAGAAGCTTGAAAATTTTCGCCGCGAACTGAAGCCCGGCGGAGGTCTCTCGTCCTATCCACATCCGTGGCTCATGCCGGATTTCTGGGAATTCCCGACCGTCAGCATGGGACTGGGACCGCTGCAATCTATTTACCACGCACGATTCATCAAGTATTTGGAGAACCGCGGACTCAAGTCCAGCACCGGCGGGAAGGTGTGGGCGTTTCTCGGCGACGGAGAAATGGACGAGCCCGAATCTTTGGGCTCGATCACACTGGCTTCTCGCGAAAGGCTCGACAATTTAATTTGGGTAATCAATTGCAACCTGCAGCGGCTCGATGGTCCGGTACGAGGCAACGGAAAAATCATTCAGGAATTGGAAGCCATTTTCCGCGGCGCCGGCTGGAATGTGATCAAGGTCATCTGGGGCAGCGACTGGGACAGCCTTATCCAGAACGACCGGGATGGATTGCTAGTTCGTCGGTTGGGCGAAATCACCGACGGACAGTATCAGAAATTCTTCGTCGAAAGCGGCGCCTATTTCCGGCAAAACCTGTTCGGCAGCGATCCGCGATTGTTGCGCATGGTCGAGCACCTGTCAGACGAACAGCTTTCGCGACTGCGCTTAGGTGGGCACGATCCAATCAAGGTTCACGCAGCCTACAAGGCGGCCGTTGAACAGACGGGAACTCCGACGCTTGTTCTCGCAAAGACGATCAAGGGATATGGTCTCGGCGAAGCAGGCGAGGGGAAGAACATCACCCATCAACAAAAGAAGCTCAATGATGACGAGCTGAAAATGTTCCGTTCGCGCTTCGGCATCCCTCTTTCCGATGAGGAGCTGCATGGCGCGCCCTTTTATCGGCCCCCGGATGACAGCCCTGAGATCCGGTACATGCAGGAGCGCCGCAAACAGCTCGGTGGCTACATGCCTGAGCGGAAAATCCGCTCAAAGCCGATCAAGCAGGTACCCGAATCGCAATTCGAAGAATTTTACAAAGGCACAGAAGGCCGCGAAGTTTCGACCACGATGGTGTTCGTGCGCATGCTGGCCAAATTGTTGCGCGATCCAGAAGTTGGCAAGCTGATCGTTCCAATCATTCCAGACGAAGCCCGTACATTCGGAATGGAGGCGTTGTTCCGTCAAGTCGGAATTTATTCCAGTGTCGGCCAGCTCTATGAGCCGGTGGACATGGATACGTTGCTTTATTACAAGGAAGCCAAAGATGGGCAGATTCTCGAGGAAGGAATCACTGAGGCCGGCTCTATCAGCTCATTTATCGCCGCTGGAACCGCGTACTCGAATCACGGGATCAATACGATCCCGTTTTTTATTTATTACTCCATGTTCGGGTTTCAACGCATTGGCGATTTGATATGGGCAGCTGCTGATATGCGTGCTCGCGGATTCCTCCTGGGCGGCACCGCCGGTCGAACGACACTTGCCGGCGAAGGCCTGCAGCACCAGGACGGGCACAGCCATGTGCTCGCACTACCTGTGCCGAATTTGCTTGCTTATGATCCAGCGTTCGCGTTCGAGATTGCAGTGATTATTCAGGACGGAATCCGCCGCATGTACGTAAATGGAGAATCCATCTTCTATTACCTCACGGTCGGAAATGAGCCGCTTCCAATGCCCGCAATGCCGGATGGAGCCGACGTTCGCAGTGGGATTCTTAAGGGCATGTACCTGTTCAAGCCATCACAGAAAAAGGATGCGAAGCTGCGAGCGCAATTGTTTGGTAGCGGCGCAATCATGTTCGAGGTCCTCAAGGCCCAGGAGATTCTCGAGAGCAAGTACGGAGTTTCTGCCGACGTGTGGAGCGTGACCAGTTATAAGGAACTTTATCGCGACGGAAATGATTGCGAACGCTGGAACATGTTGCACCCCGGAGAGAAGCCGAAAGTACCCTATGTGGCACAACAGATACAGGGGACCGAGGGAGTACTGGTGGCCGCTTCTGACTATATGAAAGTGCTGCCGGAGTCGCTGGCTCAGTGGATGCCTCGTCCTCTGGTTTCGCTCGGGACTGATGGCTTTGGCCGTAGTGAAGGCCGCGCCGCGCTGCGTGACTTTTTCGAAGTGGATGCCAAGCACATCGTACTGGCGACTTTGCATGCCTTGGCACGAGAGAAACGGATCGAGTCCAAAGTCGTTAATCAAGCAATCAAAGAGCTGGGAATCAACCCCGAGAAGGCGAACCCAGCAGTATCTTAGTGACCAGTGGTCGGTGATCAGTGGTCAGAATCCACTGCGGACCGCAGCCAGCAATTGAACACTGACAACTGACCACCGACCACTGACAACCGACAACTGTTTATGACTGAATTCAAACTTCCCGAGCTTGGCGAAAATATTCATCAGGGCGACTTGGTTCGTCTCATGGTTGCTCCGGGCGCGACCGTCTCGGAAGGCGAGCCGGTGATGGAGCTCGAAACCGACAAAGCAGTCGTAGAAGTCCCATCCTCAGTGACCGGCAAGGTTAAGGACGTTCTGGTCAAGCAGGGTGAAAAGATCAAAGTCGGTCAGGTGATCTTTACGCTCGACAACGGTAGCCGAGCCGCACAGCCGCAGGCGTCGAAACCCGCGTCAGAAGAGAAAGTACAACCTGGGCCTGTTGCACCAGGGCTGTCACGCGACACCCAGGCGGCCACCACCCAATCGCCGTTGCGCTCCACGCCTGCTAGGTCTGCCGTTCCCACCGAAACCGCCGAGGTCGCCGAGTTCAAGCTTCCTGAACTCGGAGAGAACATCAATCAGGGCGATCTGGTTCGGCTCATGATTTCCTCGGGAGCGCAGGTTTCTGAAGGCCAGCCGATCATGGAACTGGAAACCGACAAGGCCGTGGTTGAGGTTCCCTCATCCTTGACCGGGATCGTGAAAGATGTGCTGGTCAATCAGGGAGAAAAAATCAAGGTCGGGCAAGTTGTCTTCACGCTCGAAGCCGGCGCCACCTCGCATCCACACGCGCAAAAGCCTTCGCGGATGGACGAATCTCATGAGCACGAGCGCTCAACTTTTCAAGCGGCAGTGAAGTCGGAGGGTAGAACGGAAGAACAGGTGTTGCCTCCTGACCAGCCTAGGTCCGCGCCAGTTGCGACGTTTAGCATGCCGCTTGACCTGGACAGAGCCGCAGGCATTGACCATCGTGGCCCGGTTCCCGCTGCGCCACACGTGCGACGCTTGGCGCGCGAGTTGGGCGTTGACGTTCACAGCGTGACGGGAACAGGCCCCGGTGGGCGCATTAGCGAAGACGACATCAAGCTGTACACAAAATTGTTGCTAGCCTCTGCGGTGTCAGGCACCGGAACGGCACAAGCTACTCACCTGCGGCAGCCCACCCTTCCTGATTTCAGTAAGTGGGGGAAAATCGAGCGCGTTTCCATGCGAGGAGTTCGGCGTAAGACGGCCGAACATATGTGGGAAGCCTGGAGTTCGATTCCGCACGTCACCCAAAGCGACAAAGCTGATATTACGGAACTTGAACAGTTACGTACACGTTTCGGTCCGAAGGCGCAGGAGGCCGGCGGCAAGATGACCGTGACCGCCATCGCGCTGAAGGTCTGTGCTTCTGCTCTGAAGATTTTCCCTCAATTTAACGCCAGCATTGACATGGAGAAGGAAGAGATCGTCTATAAGCAGTTCATCAACATCGGTGTTGCTGTGGACACCGATCGCGGACTGCTGGTGCCGGTGATTCGCGACGTGGACAAGAAGAACATTGTCGAGCTGGCAGCCGAACTCACTCAGCTCTCGAGGAAAGCACGCGACAAAAAGCTTACACCTGCTGACATGGAAGGCGGAACGTTTACGATCACGAATCTTGGGGGAATTGGCGGCACAGGTTTCTCGCCGATCGTTAATTATCCGGAAGTCGCGATTCTGGGGCTTTCCCGCTCAAGCATGGAGCCGGTCTGGATGAATGGAAAATTCGAGCCGCGCCAGGTTCTGCCGCTTTCGCTCTCCTATGATCATCGGCTGATTGATGGCGCCGACGCCGCGCGGTTCCTGCGCTGGATCGCGGAAGCTTTCGAGCAGCCGTTCCTGCTTTCGGTGCAGGGATGATGACCGCAATCCACGATATTTCCAGAGAACGCGATCTGCTGATTTCAATTTATAACTCTTTCAACCAACGCAACATTGAGCCAATCCTCGCATTGATGCATCCTGAGGTCCAGTGGCCCAACGGAATGGAAGGCGGCTGGGTGAATGGCCGCGAAAGTGTGCGCGCTTATTGGACGCGGCAGTGGGCAGTGGTTGATCCTCACGTAGATCCGGTTCGCTTCGAGGCTGACGATCAAGGACGCATCGTTACGAATGTTCATCAGGTGGTTCGAGACATGAAGGGAACCATATTGATGGACCGGATGGTGCAGCACGTGTATCTCATACAAGATGGTCTGATCCGGCGGATGGACATTCGAGAGTAAAGCTTCGCACGGACCCTAATCCCAACAAATGCCTGAAACTTCTAATCTGAACATCGCAGTTATCGGCGGAGGACCTGGCGGCTACGCCGCTGCATTCCTCGCTGCCGATCTCGGCATGAAGGTGACGCTGATTGATCCTGAGCAAAATCCAGGCGGCGTGTGCCTCTATCGCGGATGTATTCCCTCAAAAGCGCTGCTGCACATTGCCAAACTGATTGACGAATCGCGTCATGCCAAGAATTGGGGGATTGAGTTTGGCGAACCGAAGATTGATATTGCCCGGCTGCGGTCGTTCAAGGAAGGCATCGTCAGCAAGCTGACCGGAGGACTGGGTCAAGTTTCGAAGATAAGGAAGGTGCAATACGTCCGAGGCAATGCAGCCTTCGAAAACTCCAGTACACTTCGCGTCATCAAGGACGGTGCTGGCGAGGAGAAGCTGAGTTTCGATCGCATCGTTATCGCGACTGGATCGCGCCCGGCCGTAATTCCAGCTTTGAAGCTCGAAAGTCCTCGCATGTTGGACTCGACTTCCGCGCTCGACCTTAAAGATATACCCGGCACGCTCCTGGTAATTGGTGGCGGATACATCGGGCTGGAATTGGGAACGGTGTATGCGGCACTTGGATCGAAGGTCTCGGTCGTTGAAATGACGGCTGGTTTGTTGCCCGGCGCTGATCGTGACTTGGTTCTCCCGCTTCACAAGCGCCTGGAAAAAAGCTTCGAATCAATTCTATTGAACACCACGGTCACCGCCGTTAAAGAGGAATCTAACGGCATTCGAGTTTCTTTCGACGGTAAGGACGTCAAAGAACGCGAAAAGGTATTCGACAAAGTTTTGGTTTCCGTCGGTCGCAAACCAAATTCGGAGATCCCTGGCCTTGATCGCACACAGGTCCGCGTCGGCCAGCGCGGTTTCATCCAGGTGAACAAGCATTTGCAGACCAATGATCCGGCCATTTACGCCATCGGCGACGTTGTGGGCGAGCCGATGTTGGCGCACAAGGCTTCCCATGAAGGACGTACCGCGGTTGAGCACATCGCGGGACACAAGGTGGCATTTGAGCCTAATGCAATTCCTGCGGTGGTGTTCACAGATCCTGAAATCGCCTGGGCGGGATTAACGGAGACCCAGGCTGCAAATGAAAATCGAGTGGTCAAGGTCGCAAAGTTTCCCTGGGCAGCTTCTGGACGTGCAGTAACGCTGGACCGGATAGAAGGCATGACCAAGCTCGTCATCGATCCTGCGACCGAGCGCGTGCTCGGCGTCGGCATTGTGGGTGCAGGAGCGGGAGAACTCATTGCTGAAGGTACCCTGGCGATTGAAATGGCCGCGCTTGCAAAAGACGTTGCTTTGACCATTCATCCGCATCCGACGCTGTCAGAAACGGTGATGCAATCGGCCGAAGTATTCTTTGGGACGAGCACCGATCTGTACCGGCCGAAGCGATAACGAGGCTCTTACTTGAAATGAAGTACTTGGTTATCTATGAAAAATCATCGAACGGTTGGGGTGCGTACGTCCCTGATCTGCCCGGCCTGGGAATTGCCGCTAAGACATTGGATGAGGCCAAGGATTTGATCCGCGAAGCAATCGAATTTCATCTCGAAGGCATGCGTGAGCATGGCGACCCTATTCCCGTGCCAAGTGCGGTCACAGAATACGTCTCAGTCTGAAAACGAACTTCTGACGCATTCTTCCGTCGCTCATTGGCTCTGCCATTTGCCAGTCTGGTTCACCTCTTTGAGTTGAATCGAAAAACCTTCCAGCCAAGCACGCAATGGTTTAACTTTTAGGGGTATTTTCTTCCACTCGTCAAATGCCCGACGTCCTTGAGCGATTAAAAGTCCTAATCGATTCCTCGACCCCCATCATCGTGATGGAAACGGTCGAGGAGATGAGAGCGGTGCGGCTTGTGCGCGCGGCATCGTCGCCGCTGAATCTCGCGGTCTTCGAATGGAGCATCGCCAGTGGCCTGGTCCGTTGCGGAAGTGACACCGTGCTTCATGAACACGGATTCCCGGGTTCATCCCACAACACGGATGCGGCGGGAGCCGTCGCCTTATACCACAGCCAAGATCCGGCCCAGGCCCTCGGCAATCTCGAAGCGCTTTCGATCGAGGCCGTTTTCATTCTCAAAGACTTTCACCGTCATATTGAAGACCCCGTGGTTGTGCGGCGATTGCGCGATGTCGGACAGAAGTTTTCGACGAACCGCCGCACCATCGTCATCACCGCGCCATCGTTTACCGTTCCGCCAGAGCTGAGGAGCCTGATCGAATTCGTCGAACTGCCACTGCCAGACAAGCTGCGCTTGCGACAAATCATTGATGAAGTCGTGGTCCGACTCGGGAAGGCACGGACGCTTCGACGAGGGCTTGATGACGCCGGACTCGAGGCGGTAGCGGCGAACCTCCGTGGATTAACCGAGGAAGAAGCGGACCGCGCGATTTCGCAGGCCGTTGTGACCCGCTATGGTCTGGTCCCGGAAACTGTCACTGACGTTGTCGAAGCCAAAAAAGACCTGCTGCGCCGCTCCGGAATGCTCGAGTTTGTGGACACCTCCGAAAATATGGCCGCGATCGGCGGCCTGGAAAACCTGAAGAACTGGCTAGCACAACGCCGCGGCGCGTGGGACGAGGCAGCCCGCACCTTTGGGCTGGAACCGGCGCGAGGCGTGATCATTTTGGGCGTGCAAGGTTGCGGCAAGTCTCTTTGCGCGCGCGCAGTCGCGGGCGAATGGAAATTGCCGCTGGTAAAATTCGATACTGCGGCAGTGTTCGACAAATACATCGGTGAGACCGAAAAGCGCATCCGGCAGGTTTTCCGTGTGGCCGAAGGGCTGGCACCATGCGTCCTGTGGATTGACGAACTAGAAAAAGTCTTTGCAGGTAGCGGACCGGATTCAGCCTCTGTGGACGCAGGTGTTTCGTCGCGAATTCTGGCTTCCTTTCTTTCGTGGATGCAAGATCGCAAGCCGCCGGTATTTGTTGCAGCGACCTGCAACAACGTGACCGTTCTTCCTCCGGAGCTAATCCGCAAGGGGCGCTTCGATGAATTGTTCTTTGTCGATCTGCCAAATCAGGCCGAGCGCCAACAGATATTTTCCATTCAGTTGTCCAGGCGCAAGCGGAACCCGGCGGATTTTGATCTAAACCGACTCGCGGCCGCAGCCCAAGGGTTTTCCGGCGCGGAGATTGACGCAGCTGTGCAGAGCGCACTCTATGCGGTGTTTGCCAGCCAGCAATCCCTCACGACTGATGCGCTGATGACTGCATTGGCGCACACCGTGCCGCTTTCGACCACACGGGCTGAAGAAATCCAAGCTCTGAGAATTTGGGCCAAGCAAAGGGCAGTGCCGGCATCGGGAGCGGTGGTGATTGCGGAGAGCGCTTAGATCCGCGGCGTACTGGGAGGAATATTGAACGACTATTTTATTTCTGCCATTCTGGGCATTATCGAGGGCTTGACGGAATTCTTGCCTGTCAGTTCGACGGCCCACTTGCGTATTGCCGAATTCTTGTTTCACATTAGCCGCGATGATGGCTACTGGAAGATGTACACCATTGTCATTCAGTTGGGTGCGATCTTGTGCCTGCCGATTTATTTTCGAGCTAGGATTGCGAAGTTTTTGAACACATTCCCGCATGGTGAAAATGGCGACCGGATCGCGCTAACACATCCCTTGGGCTTGACCGCAATTGCCTTCGTGGTGACCGCGTTTCCTGCGTTTTTATTGACTAAAGTGATTGGCAAACATCTTGAGAGCCTCTATATCATGGGCGCTTCCCTCCTGATCGGAGGTGTCGTGATGTGGGCCGTAGATGCACTGAACGCGCGCGCAGAAAGAAACGGGCCGAGCGCCACCGGCGGGCGCATCCACACCTGGAAGATGGAGGCTATGAGCCTGGGCCAGGCCATTTGGATTGGCGCGTGCCAGATTCTTTCGGCGGTTTTTCCGGGGACTTCACGTTCCATGTCCACCATTGCAGCCGGGCAGATTGCGGGGATGTCGCGGGCGGCGGCCCTTGAGTTTTCATTCTTTCTATCCATCCCGACCATGGTTGTCGCAACCTGTTACGACCTGCTGAAATCGTTGCGCGGTAAGGGGGCGAACCCGATTGGAGTCTCGCACATTGGTCCGCATGGTTGGCTGGTGCTTGCCATAGGATTCTCAGTCTCTTTCTTTGTGGCCTATGCGGCGGTTGCATGGTTCATGGCTTGGGTGCGCAAACGCGGATTTGTGCCGTTTGCGGTGTATCGGATTATCGTGGGAGCACTGGTGTTGGCGTTCGCACATCAGCTCGGACGCTAACTACAGAATAAACCGGATCCCAGCGGCCTTCTTTGCGAACTTAGCGAACTTTGCGGTTACAAAGCTTTAAAGATTTGACCTGATTCCAGACGGAAAGATGGGAAAGGCGTAAACCGCAAAGATCGCAAAGGACGCAAAGAAGAACTTCTAGTCCGCCACCGGCCTTTTCAACTCTTCCATGACGCTTTGAATCAGCTCTTTCGCGTCGGTGAGGCTCTTCATCACCATTTGCACGTCTAGCACGGGGCGTCCGGGCCAGCGCTGGCTCTGGCAATACACGCCATGCTGTCCGACGAGGGCCATGGCGTCGGTAATCATATCCATGGTGACGGCGAGGCGACCACGAGGTACTCCCATCATGGTCTCAAAATGGTCTAGCTCTTCATGTTTATCTTCGAATACGGGCATGGGGAGATTGTAAATAAGCACTCAGCAATCAGCACTCACCAATCAGCCAAATAGCCATGAATTGCTAACTTTGAACGAGCGGGATAGTCTAATTTGCGCTGGCATTCACCGACAGCCGTATCAGGCTGATTGGCTGAATGCTGAGTTCTCAGCGCCTTAAAGGAGAAATTCTGCTCATGAAACAAATGAGTCTCGCAATTCTGTTCACTCTTGCGTTCTGCATAGTGGCCGCGGCACAACAAGACAAGAGCCAACGTCCCAGCCCGCCGGCCCAGGCGCAATGTAAGCTTTCCGATGGAAAAACCATCACTGTGGACTATTCCAGTCCGCGGATGAAAGGCCGCAAAATCTTCGGCGACTTAGTGCCCTACGGCCAAGTGTGGCGGGCTGGAGCAAACGAGGCAACCACATTTGTGAGCACCGCAGGTCTCACCGTGGAAGGCAAAGACGTTCCAGCGGGCAGTTACACGATTTTCACGTTGCCGACACAGGACAAATGGACGCTGATCATCAATAAGCACACCGGCGAGTGGGGTGTTCCCTACAAGTATGAATCGGAAGAACTGGCTCGGGTGCCCATGTCGGTGTCGAGTACATCGTCGCCAGTCGAAAACCTGACAATCGCCTTCGATCAGTCGGGAAGTGCGTGCACGCTGAAATTGAACTGGGAGAGCACGCAGGCTTCGGTGAAATTCACTGAAAAGAAATAGATGCCGGTGCGTTTTTCCTAAGCGAGATAATCACAGGCACTGGGCTGCAATAAGGGAGTTACAATTTGCAGAAATCTTAACGGGAGGTGTGTGCTATGCCCGTGTACGATTATCACTGCAAGGATTGCCGAAAGACCTTCGAACAGACACTAACGCTGCATGAGCATGACAAGAGCCAGATCCGATGCCCGCACTGCGGCAGTAAAAACATAGAACAAGATGCGGCTGCGTTCTACGCCGTCACGTCGAAAAAGAGCGCTTGAAGACCGACTACTGGCTCTTGGCTGTTGGCTCTTGGTTTACCGGCTTCCAGCGCAGAATCGGCTTTCTGGCAGCAGCAGTTTCATCCAATCGCGCGACGCGGGTTGTGTGCGGCGCGGTGCGGACTACTTCTGCGTCCTCCTCGACCTCGCCTGCGATGGACTTCATTGCTTCGATAAACAAATCTAGTTCTTCCCTGGATTCGCTCTCCGTCGGTTCAATCATCATTGCGCCGGGCACAATGAGCGGAAACGCCGTCGTGTAAGGATGGAAGCCGTAATCAATCAGGCGCTTGGCAATATCCATAGTGCGTGCGCCGTTCTTGGCCTGAAGCTTGTCGCTGAATACCACCTCGTGCATGCTGGGGCTTGAGTAGGGTAGATCGAAGACGCCTTCGAGTCCCTTGCGAATGTAGTTTGCGTTCAGAACCGCATCCTCGGTAGTTTGGCGCAAGCCATCAGGCCCGTTCGCAAGAGTGTAGGCGAGAGCTCGCACAAACATGCCGAAGTTTCCATAGAAAGATCGAACGCGGCCTACGGACTGCGGGCGGTCGTAGTTGAATCCGAGAGTGCCATCTGCTTTGGAGATCAGCACCGGCTTCGGAAGAAATGGTTCCAGAACCTTCTTCACCGCCACTGGGCCAGAGCCGGGACCTCCGCCTCCGTGCGGAGTCGAAAAAGTCTTGTGCAGGTTCAGGTGCATGACGTCAACGCCAAAATCTCCTGGCCTCACCTTGCCGACTAACGCGTTCATGTTGGCGCCGTCCATATAGAGCAGACCGCCTTTAGCGTGAAGAATGTCGGCTACTTTGTGGATTTCTTGCTCAAAGATGCCCAGCGTGTTTGGATTCGTGAGCATCAGGGCTGCAACGTCTTCGTTCATTTGCGACTGGAGTGCAGCGATCTCCACCATTCCCCGCGCATTCGATTTCAAGTTCTCAACCGCATAGCCAACCATGGCAGCAGTGGCTGGATTCGTGCCATGGGCCGAATCAGGAATCAGGATCTTCTTGCGCGCAGTTCCCATCGACTCATGATGGGCGCGCACCATCAGTAGTCCGGTGAACTCGCCGTGTGCGCCAGCGGCAGGCTGTAATGTAATCGCGTCCATGCCGGTGATTTCGAGCAGACAATCGCTCAACGTTTTGATAATCCGCAGCGCGCCTTGCGAGATTTTCTCGGGCTGGTAGGGATGTCCGTTGGCAATTCCTTCCAGGCGCGAAACCACTTCATTCACGCGCGGGTTGTACTTCATAGTGCAAGAGCCGAGCGGGTACATGCCAAGATCGATCGCATAATTCCAGGTAGAGAGGCGTGTGAAATGGCGGATGATTTCGATCTCACTCACTTCCGGCATATTGCCAAGATCTTTTCGCTCTTGCGTTCCCAGGAGGGTGGACACGTTCACCTCCGGAACGTCGAGTGGCGGTAGCTTCCAGGCTGCTTTGCCGGGGGAAGACTTTTCAAATATCAATCCTTCATTCTGATTGACGTGCCGAGTGGCTTTGCGGGTCATGTGCTTCGACATCAGCGCGCCACCTCTTCCGCGCTTTCCTCCCGCGCGCCCTTCAAGGAACTTTCGCTCTCGGCGACAAGGCCGACGGCTGTGTCAATCATGGTCCGCGAGGTCTGTTCTGTGCAGCACCACAGCGAAGAATTCCCGAGTTCGGGATAAAACTTCTTCAACGGAAGGCCGCCGACAATTTTGTGCCCCAGCAGACGAGAGTTGATCGCGTACGGATCCTCGCTGGTCTGTGTTACGAATTCATTGAATCGCGGCGCACTGGGAAAAAGCACACTGGCGTGTTTTTTAAATTGCTGGGCGGCATAGGCGGTCTTGGCAAGATTGTGCCGCGCCAGTTCCTTCAAGCCAACTTTGCCGTAGATGGTCATAAAAATATTCACCATGAGTGCGACCAGTGCCTGATTCGTGCAAATGTTGGAAGTGGCCTTTTCGCGGCGTATGTGCTGCTCGCGGGTAGCTAAGGTAAGAACAAAACCACGTTTGCCGCTGCGATCTGTGGTTTGGCCCACCAGGCGTCCCGGCATCTGCCTGACGTATTGTTCGCGGGTTGCAATCACACCGCAGTAAGGCCCACCGAATCCGACAGGCACGCCGAAGGACTGCGCCTCCATGGCGATGATGTCGGCCTGTCGCGGCGGCTCGACAATACCGAGCGAAACCGCTTCCGCGATAGACACGACCAGCATTGCCCCTTTGCGATGAGCGATTTCGGCCAGAGCCTCAACATCCTCAAGAGTGCCAAAGAAATTTGGCGACTGCACTAGAAGGCATGCTGTGTCTGCGGTGATTGCGTCTTCCAGCGACTTCGGATCTAGCCTTCCATTGTCTCCAAACGGCAGCGTTGTCAGTGGCATTCCCTGATGAAAGGCGTAGGTGGCGAGCACTTCGCGGAACTCGGGATGCACGCTGCGCGCCACCGCGACCGAGCGTCGTCCGGTAAGGCGGACAGCCATCATCACGGCTTCCGCTCCGGCGGTCGAGCCGTCATACATCGAGGCGTTGGCGACCTCCATGCCGGTCAGCTCACAGATCATAGTCTGAAATTCAAAAATAGACTGCAGCGTTCCCTGCGAGATCTCTGCCTGGTAAGGAGTGTAGGCAGTCAGAAATTCGCCGCGCGAGATCAGCGAGTCAATAATGACCGGCCGGTAATGGTTGTAAGCTCCGGCGCCGAGAAAACTGACGTGGCTTTCACCATTCTCGCGAGAACGCTCGCGGAACCAGTCCACGATTTCCGACTCGGCCATCTGCCGCGGGACTTTTAGATCGCGATTGAGGCGATATTCAAGCGGAATCGGCGCGAAGAGATCATCAATGGTGGCGACGCCAATGTCCTTAAGCATGGCTGCGCGGTCGGCGGGAGACTTGGGTAGGTAACGCATAGGTTCTCGGTGGCTGGTGATTGGTTGCTAGTTTGACACTGCCTATTACCCACTAGCCACTAATCCCCAGCCACTCGTTTTTCAGTGTCCTCCCTCTTCAGCCACGAATTTTTCGTAGTCGGCGGCTGATAGGAGCGCATTCAATTCGCCAGGATTCTTCAGCTTGATCTTTAGCATCCAGGAACCGTGGGCGTCTTGATTGATTTTCTCAGGAGCGGTGGCAAGATCGCCATTTGCTTCGGTTACAGTACCACTGGCAGGCGCGTACAGGTCCGAAACCGCTTTCACCGATTCAACGCTGCCAAAAGTTTTCCCGGCTGTGAGTTCCGCTCCTGGCTTCGGCAAATCAACGAAAACGATATCGCCCAGTGAGTTCTGAGCATAGTGGGTGATGCCGATGGTGGCGTTGCCACCGTCGGCTTTGATCCACTCGTGTTCTTTGGTGTACTTGAAATCGGCTGGATAGGCCATTTCGCTCCGGGTGCCGTCCCTAAAGGGACTCGGTCATTTTGCTCTGCCTACCCAGGACTCACGTCCTGGGCTAACGTATTCCGCCCCTTCGGGGCTGGCGCGAACTCAAGCTATGGTTGCCATTCAGACGAACATCAATTCTTCTTTTGCTTCTTGTAGAACGGTGTTGGCACAACTTGGGCTTTCACGCCCCGGCCGCGAATCTCTATATTGATGCTCGTGCCCACGGCTGCGAATCCGAGTGGCACATAGGCCAGCGCGATATTTCGCTTCAAAAAGGGAGCGTACGAACCGCTGGTCACGAAACCGATCTCAGCTCCATCACTGTTCAGAACCTTGTAGCCGTCCCGAGCGATTCCGCGCTCCATCATCTCCAAGCCGACTAACGTCCGCTCCAGGGCCTCACCTTTGGCCCGCTCCAATGCTTCCCTGCCGACAAACTCCGGCTTCTCCATTTTGCAGAAGCGATCAAGTCCAGCTTCCCAAACATTGATGGTATCGGAAATTTCGTGTCCGTAGAGTGGGAGTTTCGCTTCCAGACGAAGTGTGTTGCGTGCTCCCAGGCCGCACGGTACGGTGCCGAACTCACCCCCAGCCTCAAGCACTTCGTTCCACACCCGGGAGCTGGTTTCTTCGTCGCTAGGGACGTAAATCTCGAAGCCATCTTCACCCGTGTATCCGGTCCGAGCTATCAACGTGTTCCTGAGCCCGCAAACGGTGCCGCGAGTCACCCAATAGAATTTCACGGCTGTGAGTTCGGCATCAGTAAGCTTCTGCAACAGGTGGACCGCCTTGGGACCCTGAATCGCAATTTGGGTGTAATCGTCTGAAAGATTCTCCACAACGCAGTCGAACTGGCGGGTGTTGTCACGCACCCAGGCGAAATCCTTCTCCCGCGTGCCGGCATTGATCACCAGCAGGTACTCGTCTTCGCCAAGCCGATGGACGATGACATCGTCCACAAACGTTCCTTGCGGATAAAGCAGTGCCGAATACTGTGCCTGCCCGATGGCAAGGCGCGAGGCATCGTTCATCGAGATATGCTGCACCGCTGCCAGTGCCTCACGGCCAGCCAAGCGGATGTCGCCCATGTGACTTACGTCGAAGAGGCCCACGCCGGTGCGCACTGCCATGTGCTCGGCAATGATTCCGCAGCCAATGGACGCCGGATACTCGACAGGCATATCCCACCCATTGAACTCGACCATCTTCGCGCCCAGCTTGCGGTGGGCTGCATTCAGAGCAGTTTTGCGGACAATTGGCGTGGCTTCGACAGGGGGCAAATAAGGCCTCGACGATCGGCGGTAGCTGGGCCGCCGACCAGGAAACGAATGAGACTAACACGTGGGCAGGATGCGGTTCAAACGACGATGACCGAAGTACCTCAGAGGCACCAGCTAAGCTAACCTGAAGCGCGCGGGACGCGTGCTAGGCTCCTGATAGGCATAAGTTTAGCTGGAGGATGCATGCGGAAATCGCTGATCGCGGCCCTGCTGATAATTGTCGGGGCTATGACCGCTCGTGCTCAAGACCACACAGATGAGCTGGCGGGGACGATAGGACGCACCATCATCGGCGATCAGACTACTTCGGACACCAGCATTCCATTCCACACAGTGCACTTCGGGCACGGGACTTCTTTTGAAGTCAACTATGCGCACCGATTCCGAAATTTGGGCTGGGGCGCGCTTTGGCTAGAAGTACCCGCGATCTTCAATCCTGACGAAGACCTGAACTATGGAGCCAATCAGATTCCTAGCGATTACAGTTCGTACTTCATCACGCCGTCAGCGCGGCTGAATCTCATTCCCGACATGGCGATCTCACCCTGGGTGAGCTTTGGCGGCGGAGTCGGTCATTTTGCGGCCAGCAAAGACCTAGTATTCTTCGGGCCAAACACCGGAAACAGAATCAAGACAACGGGCGTCCTTCAGGGTGGAGTTGGCATGGACGTCCGGCTGCCCATACACCGCTTGAAATTTCGGTTTGAAGCCCGGGACGATTGGAGCGGCGCGCCACCACTCAATATTGATACGGGCAGAAGCCGTCAACACAACTACTATGTCGCGGCGGGCGGGGTGTTTCGTTTCTAAGGCTTTGTCGGCGTAGCGGTGTTGTTTCGCAACGGCTGAGACGTAGCCAGTTACCTCTCTACCGAATATGTCTTGCGCGAACTCTTGATTTCTTCGTAGAGCATGGGCAGTTGTTCGGCATCTTCGGATGATTTTCCGAACCGGGCGCTCTCATAGTGCTGGATAAAATTGGCGACGCGCTTCTGCAAGTGTGGATCGCTGATGACAACGACAAATTCTTCCGGGGTTTGCGCGGGAGACTTTTCCCAGCCACGCCCAGCAGCTTGCCGAAGCATCCGCTCATACCAGATCGTGGCAGCTATCTGTGGCGACCTTTGCGGACGGCGTGCGACGCGGAAGCGACGAACGAATAGCATCAGGCGCGGAATACTCGCAGCCAACAAAGCAAGCACCAGCGCGGCTAGCGCACGTAATCCCCACTTCACGGTCGAGTCGCCAATACGGTCCTCGATCCGACGCGCCCAATCAAGAATTTTCTGATACTGATCACGCCCCCAGGATTGCGCCTTACCGACAATTGCCCGGCTGCCACGGTTTGCATCCTGCGTCACGCGCAGCTGGTGAGCAAAGTCATAATTCACCACCCATTCGCGCCAAAAAGATTGCATGGCATCCAGGTATTGCATCAATCGGCTCCAGCTTGTATGCGCCTCGGCGCTGGAGGAGGGCGTTGGGTCGAACTCCACCCAACCTTCGTCAGGGAGATAGGCTTCGACCCAGGAATGGGCGTCGCTGGCACGAATGACGTATTCCGAAGTAATTTCGTTGAACTCTCCACCGGAAAAACCGTTCACCATACGCGAAGGAATTCCTATCGCGCGCAGCATGACCGCCATCGAGGAAGCAAAGTATTCGCAATGCCCCTGGTGGCGTTCGAACAGAAAATTGGCAACTGGATCGCGCGGCTCAGTCCGCGGAAGCTGCAAGGTGTAGCCAAAATGCAGTCGTAAATAGTTTTCTATCGCCGCTGCTTTCTCAGGCGGCGTGGAGCTCTTGGCCGTGATTTCCTCAGCCAGCGACTTCACTCGCGGATCGAGGGCGGGTAATTGTAAGTAGCCACGAACGTCTGGAAAGTAGCTCGCGGAATCGTTGTGAGCGCGCGATCCCATGGCGAGGCGGATTTGCGACTCCGCTTCATAACGCGTGACAGGGTGGTCAATGTCCCGATCAAACACATTGCCCGCAGCGTCTTCAGCAACCGCGCGGTAGTTGCCTTTAAGCCTTTGCGGCGTGGCGAGAAGAAAAAACACTTCGCTAAGAAATGGCTCCAGCGTTACGCGATAGTCGATGCGCCGCCCGCGCATGATTGGAATTGGAAAGTCGCGCGAAACCAGATCGAACTCTCCGTCGGCGCCGCTCTTCAGTGTGACTTCTTTGGGCGCGAAGGTGTTGGCCCAGGTCCGCCCATCGAAATTATCGAGCACAACTCCGCGCAGTTTTAAAGAAGAGCTTCCGCTTGTATCGTCGGCAATCTGCACGTGCATCATGACAGTCTTGGATTGCTGAATCTGTCCGATGCGCCCCAGTTCCACGCGATCGGAAAATCCCGTGCTGAAATCGTTTGCTCCCGTATATGCGCTGAGGTACCCGGCAGAGATGCGCGGCAGAAAGAAGAAAATAACTGCAGCCCCCATAAAAGTCAGAAGCAATAACACTGGCGCAATGGTTGCGATTGCGAACGAGAGCTTCCGGTACGCGTGATGCACATTCGGATCGCGCGCTTGCACAGGCGCCCGCTCAGACGAGTGCATCATTTCCATCAGGATGAACGCCGTCACGGCGACTAGCACAAATCCACCCTATGCCACCAGGAATGTGCTGTCCACGGTGAGGGCAGCCGCAGAGAGCACCATCAGAAACGAGAGCACGGCCAACAAGTAATGGTCACGGTCTTTTTGCGCCGAGAAGAGCCGGACCAGCATGACGAAGAGAACCAGGTGGACGGCAGAGGGCAAGAACGTCCGCGAGATCAAAAATTCATCGGCGACGAAGAAACCGAAGCAGGCAATGGTCAGGAGGTTCGTCCATCGTTCAGGGAGAAGTACCTGCCTTCGGCGCGCGAGCACGTATCCGCGAAACAGCAGCGCACTACTCACCAGAGCTACGGTCGGAAAATCCAAAGCTCCGGTGGAGGCGAGCGTCCCAAATCCAGTGAAAATCAGCAGGTAAAGGACTACCTCAAAATACCGACGGATAGCTGCCGCCAGCGTGATTTCCCCCGAATTTGGGTTCCCGCTCATGGGACATGAATATTGTTCGTGTTTTTTGGACAAAGGTAAAGGGTACGGAAGAGTGGCATAGCGGCCTCAGTCTCCCGGAAAGAATCTCCCAGCCACGGCAGAGATCGGGCGCGTCGGTTGATGCCGCCGAATCTGGGTCCCAGGTTGGGACGTAAATCAGGGGTCAGGCATGGTTTCGACCGTGCTGGTTTCGACAGTACTTTCCACGGTGGCTTGCGGTGGCATATAAATGGAGCGGTCATGACAAGAAGGCGAAGGAGATCCTCGCCAGCGAAGATTGGCAAGCTGCAAATGAAAAGTTCCAACTGGGTGCAGCGGTGTTGAATGACGATTTTGAGTCGGCAGCAGATATTATGAGACACATCGGCGCCGAAAGCTCGCCAACAAAGGGCGATTACAAGGAATGGCCGATGTTCAAAGTGTTCCGTGCGAGTCCACAATTTGCAGCCGCCTACGAGGATGTTTTTGGGGAGCCCTTCGGCAGCGTTACCGCGAGTGAAATTTCTGAGAAGAAGGACATCGGGAGCGAGACCGTGCAATGCGAACAAATGGCTCCGGCGGGATCGCGCACCTTGCGTGCGCGGAGGGTGGCCCACGTCCAGGGAAATAAGAGGAATGGGGTGCCCCATAGCCTGCCCTGAGCGGAGTCGAAGGGTTTCGCGGTTTTCGAGACATGGGAACCACGAACCTGATCCACCTTGAGGGTTTCCCTCGAATGGATGTCTGTGGCGAAGGAACGATGGGAGCCCAGCCTGTGGCGATGGAATTTTAAGTTTCCAAGAGAAAA
>Ga0137366_10000536_pt1 | contig 25248 bp, 23 predicted proteins | sample SagtaG_8_FD_104938 | JGI IMG/M metagenome (GOLD analysis project Ga0137366, IMG submission 104938) | Vadose zone soil microbial communities from Sagehorn Ranch, Mendocino, California, USA - Sage1_L_60_16 metaG | ecosystem: Environmental > Terrestrial > Soil > Vadose zone | place: USA...
AGCAGGGGTGGGGCCCCGGCCAGCTCTGCTGGACGGGGCGGGGCGGCACGCCCCGTTCGATCGCCAAGGCCCTGGATCGCGTCGAGTGGCGGATGCCGGTCGCGGCCGACATCGCGGACCGCTTCGAGCTGTGACGAGTCAAAAGGCGTGGACGGGCCCGAGCCCCACGCGCTCGTCGTCGTGTGGCTTGCCAGGGTGACCGCGCAGGCGGTCCAGGTCTTCCTTCGTCAGCCCCGCCTCCGCCATCACCTCGCGCGTCGCGAAGATCGGGGCGCGCGACGCCATCGCGAGCGCGACCGAGTCGGATGGACGCGCCTCGACCTCCAGGCGACGCTCGCCCTGCTGAAGCGTCACCCGCGCGCGGAAGAGCGTCGCCTGCACACCCTGGATCTCCACGCGAGTAACCTTGCCGCCGAGCGCGGCGATCGCCTTCTCCAGCAGGTCGGCGGCGCGCGGGTGCGGCGACGGCTTCCGCTTGAGGCGGAGGTCGATCGCGGCGCCCTCGTTGCGGCCGACGAAGATGGGGAGGACCGCCGGGCCGCCCTTCTGGCGGAGGACGAGCAGGCTCGCCGCCTCCGATTCGAGCGGGACGACCCCGAGGACTTCCATCTCCACGAGGTCCTGGGGGGTCCCCGCGCGCGGCGCCGCCCCGACGAGGAGGGCCACGCTGGCCGCGAGGAGCAGCGGGACGAGGAGGCGGCCCTCCCACGGCGACGCGCGCATGCACCCTCCTCGCCGGGCGCCTGCCCGGCGGTTTGCCCTCACACCCACCCTGAATGTGGGGACGGGGCGGGCGGCGCGTCAGCCCGCTACTCGTCCACGTCCCGCTCGACCTCGTCGTCGTGGTCGAGGTCCTCCGCGATCGCGTCGTCGTCCACGTCACGGTCGGCCGAGCGCGCCCGCTCGCGATCGAACGGCGGCGGCAGATCGTCGCTGTCGACTGCGAAGACGAGCTGGAACTTCGATTGGAGCCGCGCCACCTGCGCGAGCAGGTCGTCGAGCGCGCTCGACAGCCCCTCCGACATCGCGACGGGCGCGCGTGCGTCGCAGCTGGGACACTGCACGCGTGGCTCGTCGAGCAGCTCGGTCAAGTCGAGCTCGAAGCTGGTGTCGCAGGCCTGGCAGGTGAGATCCAGCGTCATCGGCGCTCCTCCGCGAGGTGCGGTCAGAATGTGGTGAGCTCGGCCGCGCGTCAACGCGAGTGCTGGGCACGGAGCGCCGCCCGGGAGGGGCCGGGAGGAGGCTCCACGCGGGCATCCGGCCGCTCCCTCTTCGCGCTCGGCGGTGGCCCAGGCAGGGGCCGCGACGCACGTGCCCGATTGGGGCAACGCCGACCAACGTGTGGTCGTGAATCCCCGCGGATGACAAGAGATTCTGGTGGATTTCTCGCTGCTGGAGTCCGTCCCGGACGCCACCCTCATCGCGCGTCGCGACGGAGAGATCGTCTACGTCAACGCCGGCGGCGAGAAGCTCTTCGGGTGGGAGCGGGCCGAGCTCGTCGGTCGGCCGATCGAGGTGCTGCTGCCCGCGCGCTTCCGGAGCATGCACCAGATCCATCGCTCGGGATACCAGGCGGCGCCACGCACGCGACCGATGGGCCTGGGGCTCGACCTGTTCGCGCTGAAGAAGAACGGCGAGGAGTTCGCTGCGGAGATCAGCCTCGCGCCGCTGCAGGTCGACGGCGAGATCTTCGCCGTCGCCGCCGTCCGCGACGTCACCGAGCGCAAGAAGATCGAGGAGCGCGCCCGCCTCTACCGCAAGGCGCAGGAGGAGGTCCACGAGCGAGACGAGTTCCTCTCCATCGCCTCGCACGAGCTGCGCACCCCCGTGACGGCCCTGCAGCTTCAGCTCCAGCTCATCCAGCGCGCGGCGTTGAGGCCCGGCGGAACGCTCCCCGCCGGCCTGTCGCTGAAGATGGATGCCCTCGAGCGACAGTGCCGCCGCATCGCCGTCCTGGTGAACGAGCTCCTCGACGTCTCACGGCTGAGGCTCGGCAGGCTCGAGCTCCGGCTCGAGGACCTCGACCTCGCGGAGGTGGCGCGCGAGACGGTGGCGCACCTGCGCGACGAGGGCCTGCGCGTCGGCTCGCACATCCACGTCGTGGCCGAGTCCCCGGCCATCGGCCGGTGGGACCGCCTCCGCCTCGAGCAGGTGATCACGAACCTCCTCTCGAACGCCATCAAGTTCGGGGAGGCGAAGCCCATCACCGTCACCATCGGCGCCGATGCGGAGCGCGCGCGCGTCGTCGTGCGCGACGAGGGCATCGGCATCGCGGCCGCCGACCAGGAGCGCATCTTCGGCCGGTTCGAGCGCGCCGTGTCGACGCACCACTTCGGCGGGCTCGGGCTCGGGCTCTACATCGCGCGCGAGATCATCGAGGCGCACGGCGGGACCATCCAACTCGCGAGCGAGCCGGGCGCCGGCACGAGCTTCACGGTCGAGCTGCCGCGGACGCCCCCGCTGCGCGCACCGGAGCCGACGCAGCAGGGCGCGGTGCTGAGGAACTGATCGGAGCGCGCCTGGGGTAGGATCCCGCCGTGCCCACGTTCCTCGTCGTCAATGCCGACGACCTCGGCTACGACCCTGCGATCGACGCCGGCATCCTCGAGGCGCATGAGCGCGGTATCGTCACGGCCGCGACCGCGATGGTGGACACGCCCTTCGCCGAGCGCGCGCTCGCCGAGGCGCCCGTGACGCTCGACCTCGGGCTCCACGTCGTCGTGCCGGCAGGGGAGGGTGGAGGACCCGCCGCGCTCGCCGACGACATCGCGCGGCAGCTCGAGCGCTTCCGCGCCCTGCGCGGCGCGGCCCCGACACACCTCGACAGCCACCGCCACTCGCACGCGGCGCCGGGCGCGCTCGGCGCGTTCGCCGAGGCGGCGCGGCGCGAGGGCATCCCGCTGCGCGCCCTCGACGCCGGTATGCGGGCCGCCCTGCGGGCGCGCGGCGTCGCGACGGCGGACGCCTTCCTGGGCGATGCCATCCTGCGGCCGTGCTGGACGCGGGAGCGGCTCCTGGCCACGATCGCTGCGCTGCCCGCGGGCGTCGTCGAGCTCATGTGCCACCCCGGCCACGCTCCGACGCACGCGAGGACGAGCTTCGCCGCGGAGCGCGAGCTCGAGCTCGCCGCCCTGTGCGACCCCGCCGCTCGCCTGGCGGTCACCGCCGCCGGCGCGGTCCTGGGGTCGTTCCCGGGTCGCCCGCACGCCTGAGCGGCCGCTCCGACTCGCCTTTCGCCGTCTTGCTTGCCTGCGGTCGTCGATCAGAGGCGAGTCAGAGTGATCTCCGGGCTCGCTGCGCTCCGCGCTGCGAGCCCTCAATCTGGGGGAGCGAGCGCCGCTCCCCCCCAGACCCCCCAGCGCGGGTCTGGAAAAGGGCGAAGACCCGAATCTGAGGTGGCGCAACTCCGCGCTGGATCTGCGACAAGTGGGCGAATCGCGAAAGCGACGCGACGCTTTACAGGTCTGAGACACCGGTGTATCAAAGCCGTCCACCCACCCCCCCTTACCTGACCGACGAGGAGCCTCGGAATGGCTGACGCGAAGCCGGTAGTCCCGAAGGATGGCGCGAAGATCACCCTCGCCGGCGGGAAGCTCACGGTCCCCGACCAGCCGATCCTGCCCTTCATCGAGGGCGACGGCACTGGCCGCGACATCTGGCGCTCCAGCGTCCGCGTGCTCGACGCCGCCGTGGAGAAGGCGTACCGCGGCAAGCGCAAGATCCACTGGATGGAGGTCTACGCCGGCGAGAAGGCCTTCACCAAGTTCAACAACTGGCTGCCCGACGAGACCGTCGCCGCGTTCCGCGAGTACATCATCGGCATCAAGGGCCCGCTCACGACCCCCATCGGCGGCGGCATCCGCTCGCTGAACGTCGCGCTGCGCCAGATGCTCGACCTGTACGTCTGCCTGCGCCCCGTGCGCTGGTTCAAGGGTGTCCCCTCGCCCGTGAAGAACCCGCAGAAGGTCGACATGGTCATCTTCCGCGAGAACACGGAGGACATCTACGCCGGCATCGAGTGGGAGGCCGGCTCCGAGCAGGTGAAGAAGATCCTCGGGTTCATCGAGAAGGAGTTCCCGAAGGAGTTCAAGAAGATCCGCTTCCCGGGCAGTGCCGGTGTCGGGATCAAGGCCGTGTCGCGCGAGGGCACCGAGCGCCTCGTCCGCGCGGCGATCGAGTTCGCCCTCAAGAACAAGCGCAAGAGCGTCACCTTCGTGCACAAGGGCAACATCATGAAGTTCACGGAGGGCGCGTTCCGGAACTGGGGTTACGCGCTCGCCGAGCGTGAGTTCGCAGACAAGGTCTACACCTGGGATCAGTGGGAGCGGACCAAGGCGCAGAAGGGCGAGGAGGCCGCGAACGCCGAGCAGAAGGCGGCGCTGCAGGGCGGCAAGCTGCTCGTGAAGGACGCCATCGCGGACATCACGCTGCAGCAGGTGCTGACGCGCCCCGAGGAGTTCGACGTCGTCGCGACGCTCAACCTGAACGGCGACTACCTCTCCGACGCGCTCGCGGCGCAGGTGGGCGGCATCGGAATCGCCCCCGGCGGCAACGCCAACTACCTGACCGGCCACGCCATCTTCGAGGCGACGCACGGCACGGCGCCGAAGTACGCGGACCAGGACAAGGTGAACCCCGGGTCCGTCATCCTCTCGGGCGAGATGATGTTCCGCCACATGGGCTGGCTCGAGGCGGCGGACCTCATCATCAAGGGCATGGACGGCGCGATCGCCGGGCACCGCGTCACGTACGACTTCGCGCGCATGATGAAGAGCGAGGGCGTGACCGACGCGGTCGAGGTCAAGTGCTCGCAGTTCGGCGACGAGATCATCAGCCACATGTAGTCGCAGCTCCACGTTCACTCCCAGGAGAACGCACATGGCTTCTCGCAAGAAGATCGCGCTCATCGGCGCGGGTCAGATCGGCGGCACGATGGCGTTGCTGGCCGGGCAGAAGGAGCTCGGCGACGTCGTCCTGGTGGACATCATGGAGGGCGTCGCCAAGGGCAAGGCGCTCGACCTCCAGGAGACCCGCGGCGTCACGAAGTTCGACGTCAACGTGAGCGGCACGGGCGTGGCCGACTACTCGGTCATCAAGGACGCCGACGTCTGCATCGTCACCGCGGGCATCCCGCGCAAGCCCGGCATGAGCCGCGAGGACCTGCTCAAGGTGAACCTCGAGGCCATCACCAAGGTCGCCGAGGGCATCAAGGCCAACGCGCCGAACGCGTTCGTCATCGTCGTGACGAACCCGCTCGATTCGATGGTCTACGCCATGTACAAGGTCACCGGGTTCCCCAAGAACCGGGTGGTCGGCATGGCGGGCGTGCTCGACACGGCGCGCTTCCAGTACTTCGTCGGCGAAGCGGCCGGCGTGTCGCCCCAGGACGTGAACGCGATGGTGCTCGGCGGCCACGGCGACGACATGGTGCCGCTCCTCCGGTACTCGTCGGTGAACGGCGTGCCGCTCACGAAGCTGCTCGACAAGGCCAAGCTCGACGCGATCGTCGAGCGGACGCGCAAGGGCGGCGGCGAGATCGTGGCGCTGCTCGGGACGGGCTCGGCCTTCTACGCGCCGGCCATTTCGGCCATCACGATGGCGGACAGCTATCTGCGCGACAAGAAGCGCGTGCTGCCCTGCTCCGCTCTCCTCGACGGCCAGTTCGGCGTGAAGGGCGTCTTCCTCGGGGTGCCGGTCGTCATCGGCGCGGGCGGCGTCGAGCGCGTCCTCGAGGTCGAGCTGAACGAGGAGGAGAAGGCGATGCTCGCGAAGAGCGTCGAGAGCGTGAAGAAGAGCGTCGGCGAGACGAAGCTCTAGTCGAGATTCGGTACCCTCCAGGGGCCGGCGGGGTCAACTCGCCGGCCCCTTCGCTTTCCGCTACAGAACCACCCTCGCACGCCTCGGGAACGGTGATCCCGTGAAGATCCACGAGTACCAGGCGAAAGACATCCTCCGGAAGTTCGGGGTGGCGGTGCCGCGCGGCTATCTCGCGGTCACGCCGCTCGAGGCCGAAGGCGCCGCCCGACAGCTGGGCGGCGGCATCACCGCCGTGAAGGCGCAGATCCACGCTGGCGGCCGCGGCAAGGGCGGTGGCGTCCGCCTGGCCCGCTCTCCGGATGAGGCGCGGCAGCACGCCGAGGCCATGCTCGGCATGATGCTCAAGACGCCGCAGACCGGTCCCGAGGGGCAGGAGGTCCGGAAGGTCTACATCGAGGAGGGTTGCCGGATCGCGCAGGAGATGTATCTCGGCATGACGCTCGATCGCGACACCGGGCGCATCACGGTGATGGCGTCCACCGAGGGCGGGGTCGACATCGAGGAGGTCGCGGCGAAGACGCCGGAGAAGATCCTGAAGGAGCGGATCGACCCGCTCACCGGTCTCCTCGCCTTCCAGGCGCGGCGCCTCGCGTTCCTGCTCGGCCTGACGGGTGAAACGGTGGGCGCGTTCGTCCGGTTCGCGACGGGGCTCTGCAACGCCTACGTGGCCACCGACGCCTCGCTCGCCGAGATCAACCCGCTCGTCATCACGGTGCAGGGTGACGTGCTCGCTCTCGACGCCAAGATGAACTTCGACGACAACGCCCTCTACCGGCACCCGGACATCGCCGCGATGCGCGATCCGGAGGAGGAGGATCCGAAGGAGATCGCGGCCAAGGAGTTCGACCTCTCCTACATCGCGCTCGAAGGCGACATCGGCTGCATGGTGAACGGCGCCGGGCTCGCGATGGCGACGATGGACATCATCAAGCTCTCGGGTGGCCGCCCCGCCAACTTCCTCGACGTGGGCGGCGGCGCGGACGAGGAGCGCGTGACCGCGGCGTTCAAGATCCTGCTCTCCGACCCTCAGGTGAAGACCGTCCTCGTTAACATCTTCGGCGGCATCATGAAGTGCGACATCATCGCGAACGGGATCGTCACGGCCGCGAAGCAGGTGGGGCTCTCCATCCCGCTCGTCGTCCGCCTCGAGGGGACGAACGTGGAGCTCGGGAAGCAGATCCTCGCCCAATCGGAGCTGGCGATCGTCGCGGCGGACGACCTCGGCGACGCCGCGCGGAAGGCCGTCGCCGCGGCCAAGGCGGCCTGAGGTGCGCGGAGGACCCCCATGAGCATCTTCATCGACAGGAGCACGCGCGTCCTCGTGCAGGGCATCACCGGCTCCGCCGGCTCGTTCCACGCCGAGCAGATGCTCGCCTACGGGACGAAGCTCGTGGCGGGCGTCACGCCTGGCCGCGGCGGGACGAAGTTCCAGGGCGAGGTCCCGATCTTCCACTCGGTCCGGCGCGCGGTGCGCGAGACGGCGGCCAACGCGGCCTGCATCTTCGTCCCGCCCCCTTTCGCCGCCGACGCCATCATCGAGGCCGCGGAGGCCGGCGTCGCGCTCGTCATCTGCATCACCGAGGGCATCCCCATCCTCGACATGGTGAAGGTGCGCCGGTACCTGCAGGACACGCCCAAGACGCGCCTCCTCGGCCCGAACTGCCCGGGCCTCATCACCCCCGGCGAGTGCAAGATCGGGATCATGCCCGGCCACATCCACAGGCCCGGCCGGATCGGCGTGGTGTCGCGCTCGGGGACGCTCACCTACGAGGCGGTGCACCAGCTCACGCAGCTCGGGCTCGGACAGTCGACCGCCGTGGGCATCGGCGGCGACCCGGTCCACGGCACCGACTTCGTCGACTGCCTCTCGCGCTTCGAGGCGGACCCCGACACCGACGCCGTCATCATGATCGGCGAGATCGGTGGCGCCGAGGAGGAGAGGGGCGCCGAGTACGTGAAGAACAGCATGACGAAGCCGGTGGTGGGCTTCATCGCCGGCCGCACCGCGCCGGCCGGCAAGCGGATGGGCCACGCCGGCGCCGTCATCTCCGGGGGCACCGGCACCGCCGAAGCGAAGCTCGCCGCCATGCGCGACGCCGGGATCGCCGTCTGCGACGGGCCGCACCTCCTCGGGAAGACGATGAAGGAGCTCCTCTCCCGCGGCGGAGCTCGTCCGAAGGGCGCGCCCGCCAGGGCGAAGCCGGTCGTCGCCTCGGTCAAGGCGGGAGCGACGCCGCGCAGCGCGGCCCCGTCCCAGCGTGGTGGGAAGGCGGCCAAGAAGGCTGCCAAGGGCGAACGCGAGTGAACCGCGGCGCCCTCGACAGGCGCCCTCCGATCAGGTATCCACCGCGCCGCCGGCCACGCCGGCCAGGCGATCAGGAGAACAACGCACCATGGCCATCGAACGTACGCTTTCCATCATCAAGCCCGACGGCATCGAGAAGGGCGTCATCGGGAAGATCATCTCCCGCTTCGAGTCGCAGGGCCTGAAGCCCGTGGCGATGAGGCTGAGCCGGCTCTCGCAGGCCGAGGCGGAGGGCTTCTACGCCGTCCACAAGGCGCGCCCTTTCTTCAATGATCTCGTCAGGTTCATGACGAGCGGACCGGTCCTGCTGATCGTGCTCGAGGGTGAGAGCGCTGTCGCCAGGAACCGCGACGTGATGGGCGCGACCGATCCCAAGAAGGCGGGCGAGGGGACGATCCGCAAGGACTTCGCGACGGACATCGAGAAGAACACGGTCCATGGGTCCGACAGCGCGGAGAACGCCAAGATCGAGATCGGCTACTTCTTCCCCGAGACGGCCATCTGCACCTACGAGTGGAAGAAGAAGTAGAGGTAATGTACTGATATCGCGGCGGTTTCCCGGCGTTCCTCCCGCCGGGGAGCCGCCGCGCCGTTTTCGGGTTAGAATCCTTCCTAGACCCGTCCTCTCCAGGACGGGCTTTTATTTGAAGCGCCTCCGGGCGCAGCGGGGCACCTCGCCCCGCAGGAAGCCGGAAAGGAACCTGTGGAAGGGGCGTCGACATGGGAGCTGTTCGTCGGGCTTCTCTTCCTCCTCGGCTCCGCGTTCTGCTCCGGAAGCGAGACCGCCCTCACGGCGCTCGGTGACGCTCGTGCCCGGCAGCTCCTCGAGTCGGGCGGCCGGCGCGCGCGCCTCCTCCGCATCTGGGTGAAGAGCCCGGAGCGGGTCCTCTCGACGCTCCTCATCGGCAACACGCTCGTGAACATCGGCGCGGGCGCCCTGGCCGGAGACGTCGCGCACGACGTCGCGGCCGCGCATGGCTGGCCCCAGGCCACCGTCATCGCCATCGCCACCGCGGTGGCCACCTCCATCATCCTCTTCCTCGGCGAGATCATCCCGAAGACGCTCGGGAAGCGCCATCCCATCCAGTGGTCGCTCTCGGCCATCCCGCTCGTCCAGGCGTTCTACTGGCCGATGTGGCCGCTCACGACCGGCCTGGTGCGGGCGACGAACGCGCTCGTCTCGCTCTTCGGCGGCACGCGCGCGCCCACGCCGGCGGTGACGAGCGCGGAGATCGAGTACCTCATCGAGATGGGCACGCGGGAGGGCGTCCTCGACGAGGTGAAGGAGGAGCTGCTCAACAGCGTGCTCGAGTTCGCGGATCGGGTGGTGAAGGAGATCATGGTCCCGCGCACGCGCATCGCCGCGATCGACCACGACGCGCCACCGGAGGAGATCCTCCGGATCGTGACCGAGAACCCCTACAGCCGCATGCCCGTCTACCGCGACTCCATCGACAACGTGATGGGCGTGCTGCTCGTGCGCGAGATCATCCCCGAGCTGGCGAGGGGGACGAAGGGCGTCCTCGCCACCATCGACAAGCACCTGAAGCCGCCGTTCTTCGTCCCGGAGCAGATGAAGATCTCGCGCCTCCTGAAGGAGATGCAGAAGCGCAAGACGCACCTCGCGATCGTGGTGGACGAGTTCGGCGGGACGAGCGGACTCGCCACCCTGGAGGACGTGATCGAGGAGATCGTGGGCGAGATCCAGGACGAGGGCGACGTCGAGGCGGCGCCCGTCCGCGAGGTCTCGCCCGGCGTCTACCTGGCCGACGCGAGCGTGCCGCTCCGCGAGCTGCAGGAGTTCCTGAACGAGCGCGCCGAGGGCACCGGCGACGACCCCGATCACGAGGTGCGCTTCCCGGAGGAGGGCGATTACGAGACGCTGGGCGGGTTCGTCACGGCGACCGCTGGCCGCGTGCCGGCCGTGGGCTCGCTCCTCGCCTGGGACGGGCTCACCTTCACCGTGCGCGGCGGCGACGAGCGGCGGGTGACGAAGGTGGAGATCGCGCGGCGGCGCGACGTCTCGCCGGACGAGAAGGCGGGCGAGCAGGCGAGGGAAGCGGCGGCGCTCGAGCGGGCGCCGTGAGGCGGCGGGCATGTCGCATCCGGAGCACGAGAAGCCCGACCTGAGGGCCTACCCGCTGGCGCGGCTCGCGGCGGAGCTGGCCCGGCTCGGCGAGAAGCCGTACCGGGCGCGCCAGCTCTTCCGCTGGCTGCACCAGAAGGGCGCCGCGTCGCTCGACGAGATGACGGATCTGCCGCGCGCGCTCAGGGCCGCGCTGGCGGAGCGCTTCGAGCTGCGCACGCTCGCGCTGGCGGAGGAGCTCCGATCGAAGGACGGCACGATCAAGTGGAAGTGGCGCACCGTGGACGGGCGGTTCATCGAGTCCGTCTACATGCCGCACTTGGGCGGAACCGGCCTCGAGGACGACGACGAAGGGCCGACGAACCGCGAGCGGCGGACGCTCTGCGTCTCGTCGCAGGTGGGCTGCGCGATCGGCTGCACCTTCTGCATGACCGGCACGATGGGCCTCGCGCGGAACCTCGGCCCCGGCGAGATCGCCGACCAGGTCCACCGCGCGAATCGCCGCCTGGTGGAGCTGGGGGAGGGCCCCGCGCCGCGCCCGCTCACGAACCTCGTCTTCATGGGCATGGGCGAGCCGCTCCACAACTTCGACGGGGTGAAGCTCGCGCTCGACCTGCTCCTGTGCGAGGACGGCCCGAACTTCTCGCACCGCCACGTCACCGTCTCCACCTCCGGCCTCGTCCCGCAGATCCGCCGCCTCGGCGAGGAGACGCAGGTGAAGCTCGCCGTCTCGCTCAACGCCACGACCGACCCGCAGCGCGACGCCATCATGCCCATCAACCGGCGCTATCCGCTCGCGCAGCTCCTCGACGCGTGCCGCAGCTTCCCCATGAAGCAGGGGCGCCGCATCACCTTCGAGTACGTGCTGCTGCGCGGTGTCAACGACGCCGACGCGGACGCGGAGCGCCTCGCGAAGCTCCTGGCCGGCATCCCGGCCAAGGTGAACCTCATCGCATACAACGAGAACCCCGGCCTCGGCTTCGGCGCGCCCGATCCGGCGCGCGTCGAGGCCTTCCGGGACGCGCTCCTGCGCCGCAACGTCACCGCCGTCGTGCGGAGGAACCGGGGGCAGGACATCGCCGCCGCGTGCGGCCAGCTCGCCGCCGAGGGCGGCCCCGGCGATCCCCGCCGCCGCAAGATCGCCCCGAAGGCCGGTTGACCGCTCTTTCGCACGCCTGCTAGAACGCGCCCCTCCGCCGGAGGAACCCATGGCCTTGCTCGTCGTCGGCTCGATCGCGCTCGACTCAGTGGAGACGCCCTTCGGGCGCCGCGAGGAGGTCCTGGGCGGCTCGGCCACCTACTTCTCGACCGCGGCCAGCTTCTTCGGCCCGGTGCGGCTCGTCGCGACGGTCGGGGAGGACTTCCCCGAGGCGCACGTGCAGTTCCTGGCCGACCGCGGCGTGGACCTCGCCGGCCTCGAGCGCCGCCCGGGCCGGACCTTCCGGTGGAAGGGCCGCTACGAGTTCGACCTCAACCAGGCGCACACGCTCGACACGCAGCTCAACGTCTTCGCCGACTTCCGGCCGCGGCTGCCGGCCGCCTACGCCGACTCGAAGTACGTGTTCCTCGGCAACATCGACCCCGACCTGCAGCGCCAGGTGCTCGACCAGGTGAAGGCGCCGCGCTTCGTCGCGATGGACACGATGAACTTCTGGATCGCGTCGAAGCGCGAGAGCCTGCTGAAGACGCTGCGGCGGGTCGACATGCTGTTCGTCAACGACGCCGAGGCGCGCCAGCTCGCCGAGGAGCACAACGTCGTCAAGGCGGCGCGCCGCATCCTGACGTACGGCCCGCGCGCGCTCGTCGTGAAGCGCGGCGAGTACGGGGCGCTCTTCTTCTCGGGCGACCACGTCTTCGCGGCGTCCGCGTACCCGCTGGCCGCCCTCTTCGACCCGACCGGCGCCGGAGACAGCTTCGCGGGTGGGTTCATGGGATACCTGGCCCGCACCGGGCGCGAGGAGCCGGACGTGATGCGCCGCGCGATCGTGCTGGGCGGCGTGCTGGCGAGCTTCGCGGTGGAGCAGTTCTCGCTCGAGCGGCTGAAGACGCTCGGGCACGACGAGATCCGCGCCCGGTACGGCGAGTTCAGGCAGCTCACGCACTTCGACGACCTCGAGCTCGACCTGTTCGCGAACGGCGGCGGCGGGCGTTGACCCACCCTCCGTCACCCCGCTACCATCCCGGACCCCTCGCTCCTGGCCGCCGCGACCGGCGCCCGGCCGGAAGGGTGCCGCGCCGATGCGCATCGCCATCCTGAGCGACATCCACGCCAACCTCGAGGCGCTCGTCGAGGTCGAGGCGGCGCTGGCGCGCCTCGGGGTCGATCGCGTCATCTGCCTGGGCGACGTCGTGGGGTACGGCGCGAGCCCGAACGCCTGCTGCGAGCGCGTCCGCGCCCTCGCCTCGCTGACGCTGCTCGGCAACCACGACGCCGCGGTCTCCGGCCGCATGGACTACGCGTACTACTACGAGGCGGCGCGGCACGCGCTCGACTGGACCACGCAGCAGCTCGATCCCGACCACCTCGTCTGGCTGCGCTCGCTCCCCTACACACACCGGGCGGACGACGTCGGGTTCAGCCACGGGTCGCCCATCCTGCCGGGCGAGTACGAGTACATCTTCGCCGCCGAGCAGGCGCTCGAGCTGACCCCGCACTTCGCCCGGCTCGCGCACGTCACGTTCATCGGCCACTCACACCTGTGCAAGGCGTTCGCGCTCGACGCGCACGGCGGGGTCGAGGAGGCCCTCGGGACCACCCTCGCGCTCGACGTGCGGAAGAAGTACGTCATGTCGGTGGGCTCGGTGGGCCAGCCCCGCGACTACGACAACCGCGCCTGCTTCGTCACGTACGACACGGACGCGAAGGTCGCCGAATACCACCGCGTCGCCTACGACATCGAGGCGGCCGCGCAGAAGATCTTCGACGCCGACCTGGCGCTGAACTTCGGGAAGCGCCTCTTCCTCGGCGTGTAACCGGGCTACAGCACGCTCAGGTGGGTCTCGAGGCGGACGGCGGTCACGACGCCCTCCGCGTCCATCCCCCACGCCGCCAGCCCTGCGTCCGCCACGAGGCGCACCGGCGCCGGCACGCGCGCGTGGCCGAGCAGCTTCCCCGTCGCGGCGTCGAGCGCGTCCACCTGCTCGCCGGGGACGAGCGCGACCCCGCGCGCCACGACGGCCGGGGCGTTGGCGGGCGGCGGGTGCGCGGCGTCGCGCGCGTGGGACCAGAGCGTCTCGCCGCAGCGGCCGAGGGCGACGCAGGCGCCGCCCGCGGTCTTGACGAGCAGCCCCGAGGGGAGCGGCGCCAGCGCGGCCGCGCCCGCGCCCAGCGGCGGCCCGTCCTCCCACGCCAGCGCTCCGGTGAGCTCGATCGCGGTGACGACGGGGTCTCCCGCCACGGTCCCTCCGACGGCGAGCAGGCCGGCGAACGTCACCGGCCGCCCCACGGGCGCGACGTCGAGCGGCGCCTCGAAGCGCCGCCGCCCGGTCGAGGGATCGACGGCGACGAGCGAGCCGCCGAGCTCCGTCGCGCACAGCGCGAGACACGCGTCGCCGTGCGCGGCCGGCGTCGCGACGAGCGGCCCCGGCAGCCGGAGCCGCCAGGCCGTCCTCCCGGTGGCCGCCTCCACGCCGTACAGGAACCCTGCGTCCGTCCCCAACAGCGCGAGCGCGCCGAGCGCCGCCGCGCGCAGGTCGAGCGCCGCCGGCGGCGCGAAGGTCCAAGCCGTCCTGCCCGACGCGGGGTCGAGGGCCGTCGCGGCGCCGGGGCCGACCACGAGGGCGAGCCCGCCCGACAGTCGGACCACGGCGCGGACCCCACCCTCCGGGAGCGCCGACAGGGGGCGCGACCAGCGCTCCCGCCCGGTGACCGGGTCGAGCGAGGACAGCCGCGACGCATCCACCGCGAAGAGCGCGCCGTCCCCGAGCGCGGCGAACGTCACGCCATCCCGGCGCCAGCGCTCGTCGCCGCGGCGCGCGTCGAGCCCGAGCACTGCGGCGGCGCCCGCGGCGAGGACGAGGTCGCCTGCGAGCGCGAGCCCGAAGCCGGCCGGGGCTCCCGCGTCCGCCTCCCACGCGCGACGGAAGGCGAGGCGGCGTACGCAGCCCGGGCCGAGCGGCGCACGAGGGAGCCGCCTCGCGCCCCGGCGGCGTACGTTCGCGCCCTCGTCCGCGACGAGGTCGCCCGCGAGGAGCTCCTGCACGTGCGCGAGCCGCTCCGCGGCGCCCGTGCGCAGCTCCGCGAGCCAGCCGTTGTCCGCCTGCCACGCGTTGCGCGCGGCGACCACGCCGCAGAAGTCGACGGCCGCCTCGAGGAGGGCTCGCGCCAGCGGGAGCGGCGCGCACGGGAACGGTGCGCCGCCGTCCGGCGCGAGCGTCCCCGCCTCGAGGTCTGCTTCGAGACGGACGGTGGCGTGGCGCCCGGGCGCGGCGAGGGCGACGGACGCCGTCGCCTCGCCCCGCCGCACGCCGTCGGCGAGGCGCGCCGCGAACGCGGCGAGATCGCGCAGCACGAGGAAGGGTGGGCCGGAGAGCGCGATGACCTCGCTGCCGTCGGCGGCCCGGAGCACGACGCGGCCGGGCGGGAGGAGCGAGCCGAGGTCGGCTCCGGGACCCCGATACGACGCGAGGAGCCCGTCCTCGTCGCGCAGCTCGAAGGTGCAGGTCGGTGCGTGCTCGCGCTGCGCGGGGCGCTGCGTGGAGGGGCGGCCTGGCGGCCCCGGCGCGATGGCGGGCGCGGGGCGCGCTGCGCCGAGGCGCGACGCGAGCCGCCGGAGCGAGCGCGTCACGGCGGCCGCGGCGGAGGGCTGCAGGGTGGCGAGCTCGTCCGCGAGCGCTCCGGCGGCCTCGCGCGCGGCGCGCGCCAGCTCGGCGAGATCCACCTCCACGTCACGGGCGAGGACGCGGGCGGGCCGTCCCAGCGCGACCACGGTGACGAGCGCGCTCGCGCCGCGGCGCCCCAGGACGAGCTCCACGCCGCCCTCGCTGAAGTGGACCTGCGCGCGCGCGCTGCCCGCGAGCAGGCGCAGGACGGCCTCGCCGAGCGCCTCGACGCCCGCGACGAGCGCGCCCTCGGCGTGGCCTGCCGCGACGTCGATCCCGTCCACCTCGACCGCGAGGGCGTCCACCGCGCCGGTGGCCGCCTCGAGCGCGACGTCGCCGCCGCGCGCGAGGGCCGAGCGGAGCGACGGGTCCTGTTTCCACGTGCTTCCGATGCGAATGCGCACCATGAGAAAGGCGAGACATGGCGGCCGGGAAGCGCGGTTTCAACGTTGACAGGCGAGCGGCCGGGCTCCAAACTGTTCGACCCACATAAGGCCCGGTTGGGCCTCGAGAATTTTGACAACCACCACAAGGAACGCATGACTTTCACCGAAGCGGCCATCGAGGTCCTGAGGCGCGAGGGAAAGCCACTCCACTTCAAGAAGATCGCCGAGATCGCCGTCCGAGACAGCCTGCTCGACCACGTCGGAAAGATTCCCGACGAGGTGATGGGCGGGCAGCTCGCGACGCACTGCAAGCTGCCGCACGCCGACCGCAAGGTCCTGCCCGTGCAGCCCGGCACCTTCGCGCTGGTGGAGTGGGGCCTCGACGAGGACCCGGCAGGGCTCGACAACCTGATCGAGCTGCCCCTCGAGAGCGAGATCCCGTACCGATCCAACGAGCGCCATCCGACGCCGTCGCGCGAGATCGCGCGCAGCTCGGGACGTGGCGAGGCGCGCGCCCGGCGCCGCGAGGAGGGCGAGGAGCGCCGCGGCCGGCGCTACCCGCCGCCCGCCGAGGTCGCCTACGAGATCCTGGCCGGCTCCGACCACCCGCTGGCCCTCGCCGACATCGCGGCGCAGGGGGCCGAGCGGTTCCTCATGCCGGACGCGTTCGTGCGCGACAGCGCCGCGCTCGCGGCCGCGCTCGCGGAGGACAACAGGCGCCGCGAGTCCGCCGGGCGCAAGCCGCTCTTCGCGCTCGAGGGCGACACGGTCGCGCTCGCAGCGCAGCCGGAGCCCGGCGAGCGCGCCGCGGCGCCGCTCGCCGCCACGCGCCCGGCCGCTGCCGCCGGCGACCTCCGCAAGAGCGCGCTCCTCGCGCTCCGCCGGCGCGTCCGCGAGTGCGACCCCGCCACGGTCGAGCACATCGTGGCGAAGCTCCTCGAGGCGACGGGCCTCCGGGAGCTCAAGGTCGCGAAGCGCGGCCGCGACCACGTCGTCTACACGGGCCGGCGGCGGATGGGCCTCGGCGAGGTCCGGCACTGCATCCGGATCGTCCGTGGCGGAGGCGAGGTGGGTCGCCGCGACGTGGTGGAGGTGCGGCGCGACGTGGGCAACTACGGCGCGCAGATCGGCGTCGTCGTGTCGGCCGGTGACGCCGGGCGCGAGGCGCGCGGCGAGGCCACCGCGCCGGGGCAGCTCCCGATCCTGCTCGTGTGCGGGGACGCGCTCGCGGAGGCGCTCACCGAGACCGCGGTGGGCTGCCGGCCGGTGGTGGTGCCGGAGGTGGACGAGGCCTTCTTCAAGAGCGCCTCGGAGGCCGCTCAGCAGGAGGAGGCGGCGCGGCGCGCACGGCGCGAGGAGCGCGACCGCCGCGAGGACCGAGAGCCACGCGAGCGACAGGAGCGCGAGCCGCGCGAGGACCGGGGCGCAAGAGAGGAGCGGGAGTGGCGAGAGCCGCGTGAGGCGGCCGAGCCGCGCGAGGTGCGCGCCGAGCGCGCGCCGGAGGCCATAGCCGAGGTGCGAGGCGGCGCCGCGCCGCGGCCGGAAGCTCCGGCGGCTCCCGCCGAGATCTCGCTCCAGCGCACCGAGGAGCCTGCCGTCCGCGAGCCGGACGACGAGGAGGGCGACGAAGGGGACGACGAGGGTTCAGAGGTCAGTGCGACGCCCGGCACGCCGGGTGCCGCGGCCGGCGAGGGCGAGCGGGGCGGCGAGGGACGCCGGCGCCGGCGGCGCCGGCGGCGGCGGGGTGGCCGAGGCCGGAGTCGCGAAGGGGGAGCCGCCGGGCCAGCGGACGCTGCTCAGCAGGCGGCGCCCACCACGGGCGAGCGAGCGCCGAGCGACACGCCGCCCGCGCCTGCGGACGCGCCTCCGCCCTCCGAGCCGCCGGGCGGAGGTGAAGGCTGATCCACGCCGCACCACGGCGGACGCCTCCAGCGGCGCGCGCGCTCGTCGCATGCCTTGCGGTCGCTCTCTGCGTCACAGCCTGCCGCGCAGCGCCTCGCTACACGGTCGAGCGCGTGGCGGTCGCGGAGACGAACGGGTCCGCGCAGCTCGAGCGCGCCGGGGTCGGGCGCGACGCGCTCGCGCGCACCGCCGTGCGCCTGCTCGAGGGCGCCCCCGGCTTCGTGGCGCCCGGCGCCGCGCGGTCCAGCACGCGCCGGCTCCTCGGTCAGCTCTACGTCCAGCGGGCCGAGGCGTTCGCGGGGCCGTCGGGGGCCGTCGCGCACGTGGTGGTGACGCTCGAGCTCAGGCCGGCGCAGGGCGACTCGGCGCTGCGCGAGACCGGTCGTGCGGCCGAGCCCGTCGGCGCCGGCGCGGGCGCCCTGGGCGCTGCGCTCGAGCGGGCCACCACCGCGGCCCTGGAGCGGTCGGTCAGCTCCTTTGCGATCCAGTTCGCCGCCGAGCAGAAGCGCACCTCCCAGCTCGTCGAGGACCTCGCCTCGCCCGAGGCGAGCGTCCGCGACCACGCGGTGCGCGTGCTGGCCGAGCGAGGCGAGCGCGACGCGGTGCCCGCGCTCGTCGGGCGCCTGCGCGACCAGGACCCCGAGGTCGCCGACCGCGCCGTGGGCGCGCTCGCGCAGCTCCGCGACCCGCGCGCGGTCGCGCCGCTCATCGAGCTCGGGCGTCACCGCGAGGGTCCCTACGTCGCGAACCTGGCCCACATCCTCGGCGACATCGGCGGCCCCGACGCGCGCGCGTGGCTCCTCACCATGGCTTCGGGCCATCCAGACGAGGTCGTGCGCGGAGCGGCCCGCGAGGCGCTCGTCGAGATGGACGCGCGCGCGCCGCAGGCCCAGGCGCAGCCCTCCCGGTGAGTGGCCGCAGCGGCCGGGAACGAGGGTAAGATGCCGCCCGTGATCGCGCCCCGACAGGTCGTGCTGCTCCTCGCGCTCGCCGCCTGCGCCCGTGCGCCGGCGCCGCCGGCCGCCGCGCCGGTCGCCGCGAGGCCCGCCGACTACTTCCCGCTCGCGGTGGGCAACACCTGGACCTTCCTCGACAGCTCGCCGCAGCAGAAGGCGCCGGTGCGCCGCACGGTGCGGATCGTCCGCCGCGATGCCGACGGCTACTTCGTGGACGATCAGCGGGGAGCGCTACGCGCCGACCCCGACTGCCTCCACGACCGGGCGCGGCGCCTCCTGTGCCGCCCCATCGAGCCCGGCGCCTCGTGGAGCTCGGTCGTGAGCGTGTCCGCCACCGAGCGCTACGAGATCGCGGGGGTGAACGAGCTCGTCGCGGTCCCGGCGGGGACCTTCCGCGGCTGCGTGCGGGTGCGGTCGCAGCTGCACGCGGGCAAGCTGGAGCAGGTGGCGGAGCTGACCTACGCGCCGGGCGTCGGCCCGGTGAGGCTCGAGACCTTCGCCGTCGTGAACGGCGTGGCGGCACCCCAGGTGCGCGGCGAGCTCGAGTCGTACCGTCTCCAGGAGAGGTAGAACATGCGCGAGGTCGGCATCGGCGTGGCGGGGTTCGGGACGGTCGGAGGCGGGGTGCTCTCGATCCTCAAGCACCACCAGCGCGAGATCGAGGCGCGGCTCGGCGCCCGCATCGTGGTGCGGAAGATCGTGCTGCGCGACGTGGAGAAGTCGCGCTCCGTCGAGGTCGAGCAGGGCGTGATCACCACGCGCATGCAGGACCTCCTCGACGACGCGCAGATCGAGGTCATCGTCGAGCTCATCGGCGGCACCGGCGAGGCGTTCGAGCTGGTGCGCAGTGCCCTCGAGCGCGGCAAGCACGTCGTCACGGCCAACAAGGCGCTCCTCGCCACCCGCGGAGAGGAGCTCTTCCGGCTCGCCGCCGAGAAGGGCGTGGACGTCTACTACGAGGGCGCGGTCTGCGGCGGCGTCCCCGTCATCCGGACGCTGCGCGAGGCGCTCGCCTCCGACCGCATCATCTCGCTGTACGGGATCGTGAACGGCACGACGAACTACATCCTCTCCGCCATGGCCGAGAAGGGCGAGCCGCTCTCGAAGGCGCTCGCGGAGGCGCAGCACCTCGGCTATGCCGAGGCCGACCCGACGCTCGACGTCTCGGGCGGCGACGCGGCGCAGAAGCTGTGCGTGCTCGCCCAGCTCGCGTTCGGGGCGCGCGTCAAGCCCGAGGAGGTCCTCACCGAGGGGATCATGGAGCTCGAGCCGGCGGACTTCGCCTGGGGGCGCGAGTTCGGGTACGCGCTGAAGCTCCTCGCGGTGGCGCGCCGGGTGGACGGCAACGGCGCGGGCGCCCACCCGAGTCACCAGCTGGAAGCTCGCGTCCACCCCTGCTTCATCCCGAAGGACACCCTGCTCGCCGGGGTCCGCGGCGCCATGAACGCGGTGCTCCTCGACTCCGAGGCGCTCGGCCCGTCGATGCTCTTCGGGCAGGGCGCCGGCGCGATGCCGACCGGCAGCGCGGTGGTCTCCGACATCATCGACCTCTCGCGCAACATCCTCGCCCGCAGCCCGGGGCGGGTGCCGCTGCCGCCGGCGGAGGCGCGCGTCTCCCTGCGGCCGCACGACGAGATCCGGTGCGGCTACTACCTGCGCTTCACGGTGAAGGACGTCCCGGGCGTCCTGGCGCGCATCGCCAACACCCTCGCGGCGCGGCGGATCTCGATCGCGGCCGTGCAGCAGCGCGAGCAGAGCGACGAGGGCGGGGCGGTGCCGCTCGTCATCGTCTCGCATCGCGCCCGGGAGGCGGACGTCCGGGACGCCATCGCCGAGATCGACCGCTACGAGACGACGGTCGCGAAGACGCGGCTGATCCGCATCGAGAGCCCGTGATGGTGACGACGCAGCTCCGGGTGATCTACGGCGACACCGATCAGGCGGGCATCGTCTACTACGCGAACTACCTCCGGTTCTTCGAGGCCGCCCGCAACGAGTTCATCCGCGCGAAGGGGCTCACCTACCGCGGCTTCGAGGCCGAGCACCGGCTGCGGCTCCCGGTCGTCGAAGCCGGCGTCCACTACAAGCAGCCGGCGCGCTACGACGACCTCGTGACGATCGAGATCGCGCTCACGCAGGCCCGGCGCGCCTCGGCGCGCTTCGATTACCGCGTCGTGCGTGGCGGCGATCTCCTCGTGACGGGGCACACGGTGCACGCCTGCGTCGATCTGGAGGGGCGGATCCAGCGCATGCCGAAGGACCTGCTGGCCCAGCTCTCGGCCGGCGAGCAGCCGCTCTGACTCGCCTTTCGCCCGGCTGTCGTGCTCGGTAACGGCTTCAGAGGCGAGTCAGAGGGATTTCCGGGCTTGCTGCGCTCGCTTCGCAAGCCCTCAACCTGGGGGGAGCGAGGCCGCTCCCCCCAGACCCCCCACCCGAGAAGAAGCGACGACGAGTCTGACAACCCCGGAGAACCACATATGGCTGCCATCACCCGCGACGTCCTCATCGCCGTTCCGCCGGAGCGGCTCTTCGACGTCATCGCCGACTACGCCCGATATCCGGAGTTCGTGCCGGGCGTGAAGGCGTGCCGCCCGAGGCGCAGCGGGACGGCGGTGGACGTGGAGTACGAGCTCGACGTGGGCCTGAAGACGATTCGCTACACGCTGCGCCACGTGGAGGAGCGACCGCGCAAGGTGTCCTGGTCGCTCCTCAGCGGCGACTGGATGAAGGTCTCGAACGGCTCGTGGGAGCTCTCCGACGAGGGCGGGAAGACGCGGGCGCGGTACACCGTCGAGATCCAGATCTCGAAGCCGCCGCTCGTGCCGCAGGCGCTCGTGGATCGCATCGGCGACGAGCTGACGCGCGTCCAGCTCCCCAAGACGCTCGAGGCATTCAAGGCGCGCGCCGAGAAGGCGTAGCGTCGCTCGCCGGGCAGCCGCTAGGCGAGCCCGGAATCGACGGCGACGTGGGACGCCGCGCGGCGGCCGGACGCCCCGGCCGGTACTCGCTGCGCCTGCCCTGGAGGCAGTCCCGCTCCCCTGATGCGGGCCGATTTTCCACGCCCGCTGTGGTCAGAGTGCGTCGCGGGTGCGTCGGCGGCGCCTTGACCCCCGACGAAGCCCGGTGCTACGGGTGGAATCGCCCAGGTGTCCGCCGGCTTGCGCGAGACGCGCGCCCCGTCGATGCAAGAACGGTTGGACCGATTAGATCGTGGGTGAAGCCCGTGAAGGGGAGCCGGAACGGCGTTTGCATTTTCGAGTGAGGCTGAAGGGACCCGGTCGTCATGCTGGACGCCTTCATCATCGAGGAGATCAAGCGCCGCGAGCGGGAGCGCTCGGCCGAAGATCGCCCGGCCGTCGAGCTCCCGGTCCCCCCACCTCCCGAGCCCTCGCGCGATCGCGACGGCGACCGCCCCGGTGACCGCGGCGTCGTCATCATCGACTACACGGGCTCGTGATCGACGACGCGGCCTCGTGCTGCGGCGCCTCACTCCGCGATCTTTCCCCACGCCTCCTTGATCGCCTGCGGCGTCCACGGGCCGCTGGCAGGGTCCTTCTCCGCGCCGCCGGTCGTCTCGACCCGGTAGAGGAAGATCTTCCCTGCCTGGACGCCCACCACCTGCCCGGTCACGTCGGCGGCGAGGTCGCTCGCCAGGAACACGACGACCGGCGCGACGAACTGCGGGCCGAGGTCCCTCTCGCTCGCGCCGCGGAACAGCGCGAGGTCGTTCGTCATCCGGGTGAGCGCGACCGGCGCGATCGCGTTCACGGTGACGCCGATCTTCTGCAGCTCGAGCGCCGCCACGCGCGTCAGCCCGTAGATGCCGGCCTTGGCCGCCGCGTAGTTCGCCTGGCCGAAGTGGCCGAGCATGCCCGACAGGCTGGTGGTGTTGACGATTCGGCCGCCCTGCCCCTGGATCTTGAGGTGCCGCGCCACAGCCTGCGTGCAGAAGAAGGTCCCGCGCAGGTGGACGTCGAGGACCTTGTCGAGGTCGTCCTGCGACATGTTGAGCAGCGTCCGGTCGCGCAGGATGCCCGCGTTGTTGACGAGCACGTCGACACGGCCGAAGCGGGAGAGCGCGGCCCACAGGATCGCGTCCGCCCCCTCGCGCGAGGCGACCGTGTCATAGCTCGCGACGGCATCGCCGCCGGCGGCCTTGATCTCCTCCACCACCTTGTCGGCGGCGTCCGACCCCTTGCCGCCACCGTGGCGGTCGCCGCCGAGATCGTTCACGACGACCCTCGCGCCCTCGCGCGCGAGCGCCAGCGCGTGCTCGCGGCCGATCCCGCCGCCCGCGCCCGTCACGATGGCGATCTTCCCCTGCAGCAAGCCCGGCATGGCGTCCCTCCTCGAGGCGCTCGCTGCGTAGCGGCGGCGCCGGACGGGAAGATAGCAGCGCCCCGGGGGCGGGTGGAGGGAACGAGGGGATCCGTCTCGAAATCCGTTGACGCGCGCGGGGGCCTCCGAGCAGAGTCCGGTCGCACGTCCACGCCCCCTCTCAGGAGACCCTTGCCATGACCGAGATCGTCAACGTCACCGCGCGCGAGATCCTGGACTCGCGCGGGAACCCGACGGTGGAGGTCGAGGTCGCCCTCGCGTCCGGCCACGTCGGCCGCGCCGCCGTGCCGTCGGGCGCGTCCACGGGTGAGCACGAGGCGATCGAGCTGCGCGACGGCGACAAGGGGCGGTTCGGCGGCAAGGGAGTGCGGAAGGCGGTCGCGAACGTCCTCGACCAGCTCGCGCCGGCCGTCATCGGGATGGACGCCTCGAACCAGGCGGCGCTCGACGCGCGCATGATCGCGCTCGACGGCACGCCCACCAAGGGGAAGCTCGGCGCGAACGCGATCCTGGGCCTCTCGCTCGCCGCGGCGAAGGCGGCGGCGCTGGCGCACGAGCTGCCGCTCTACCGCTACGTCGGCGGCGCCGGCGCGCGGACGCTCCCCGTGCCGCTCATGAACATCCTGAACGGCGGCGCGCACGCCGACTCGAACGTGGACATCCAGGAGTTCATGGTCGTCCCGCTCGGCGCGCCGAGCTTCGCCGAGGCGCTCCGCTACGGCGCCGAGATCTTCCACGCGCTCAAGAAGGTGCTGAAGGGGAAGGGCGCCGCGACGGGCGTCGGGGACGAGGGCGGCTACGCCCCGAGCCTGCCGTCCAACGAGACCGCGCTCGCCGTGATCATGGAGGCGATCGCGCAGGCGGGGCTCGAGCCCGGCAAGCAGGTCGCTCTCGCGCTCGACTGCGCGGCCTCGGAGCTCTTCGACAAGGGGAGCGGCAAGTACAAGCTCAAGGGCGAGGGGAAGGAGCTCGACGCGAAGGCGCTCGTCGCCTGGTACGAGTCGCTCGCGGCGAAGTACCCCATCGTCTCGATCGAGGACGGCTGCGCCGAGGACGACTGGGCGGGCTGGAAGCTCCTCACCGACCGCATGGGTGAGAAGGTGCAGCTCGTCGGCGACGACCTCTTCGTCACGAACGTCGAGCGGCTCGGGCGCGGGATCGCCGAGGGGATCTGCAACTCGATCCTGGTGAAGGTGAACCAGATCGGCTCGCTCACCGAGACGCTCGACGCCGTCCGGATGGCGCACCGCGCCGGCTACACGAGCGTGATGAGCCACCGCTCGGGCGAGACCGAGGACACGACCATCGCCGACCTCGCCGTCGCCTGCGACTGCGGGCAGATCAAGACGGGCTCCGCGTCGCGCACCGACCGCGTCGCCAAGTACAACCAGCTCCTGCGCATCGAGGAGGAGCTGGGGCAGAGCGCGCGTTATGCGGGCCGTTCTGCGTTCGCGGCATTGCGATAGCCCACGCTCGCGAAGCGAGCGCGCCGGGGCGCCGCCTGGAAAGCGGCGAACGCCGCGCCCGGCGGCGCACGGGACCCGGCCAGCGGGGAGGGGCCCCGACGAGCTTTGCTCGCGGGGAGGGGGCGCAGCTCCCTTCCAGATCGACCAGAGCGCGCGCTACGCCGGCCGCTCGGCATTCGCGGCTCTCAGGTAGCGCGGCCGGCACGGAATCGCACGTTTCAGGCCGAAAAACGGCGGGCCGGCGCGTTGACTTCGCACCGGCCCCCCGCTAGCTTCCCCATTCCCTTCAGCCCGGAGCAAGTCGATGCGCGCCGAATGGATCGCGAACCGCCGTGGCCACGCCAACGTCTCGCAGATGCACTATGCGCGGCAGGGCGTCGTGACGGAGGAGATGCGACACGTCGCCAAGCGCGAGCGCCTCCCGGAGGAGCAGATCCGCGCCGAGGTGGCGAGCGGGCGCATGATCATTCCCGCCAACGTGCGGCATCACGAGCTCGAGCCGATGGCCATCGGTTTCGCTGCGACGTGCAAGATCAACGCGAACATCGGCAACTCGGCGGTGGTCGGCGACGTCGAGGAGGAGCTGGAGAAGCTCCGCGCCTGCGTGAAGTACGGCGCCGACACCGTCATGGACCTCTCGACCGGGGGCGACATCCCCGAGATCCGCGAGGCCATCCTGCGGCACAGCACGCTGCCGGTCGGCACCGTGCCCATCTACGAGTGCCTCGCGCACGTGAAGGAGGTCGAGGACCTCACGCCGGAGGGGATGCTCGAGATCATCGAGGCGCAGGCGGCGCAGGGCGTCGACTACATGACGATCCACGCCGGCGTCCTCCGGAGCTTCATCCCGCTCGCGGCGCACCGCATCACCGGCATCGTGAGCCGCGGCGGCGCGCTCATGGCGCAGTGGATGATTTCCAACAAGGCGGAGAACCCGCTCTACACCCACTTCGACGCCATCTGCGAGATCTTCAAGAAGTACGACGTCGCCTTCTCGCTCGGCGACGGGCTCCGGCCCGGGTGCCTCGCCGACGCGTCCGACGCGGCGCAGTTCGCGGAGCTGAAGGTGCTGGGTGACCTCACCCGCAGGGCGTGGAAGCACGACGTGCAGGTCATGGTCGAAGGTCCAGGGCACGTGCCGCTCGACCAGATCCCGATGAACATGCAGAGG
>Ga0137366_10000542_pt1 | contig 25209 bp, 25 predicted proteins | sample SagtaG_8_FD_104938 | JGI IMG/M metagenome (GOLD analysis project Ga0137366, IMG submission 104938) | Vadose zone soil microbial communities from Sagehorn Ranch, Mendocino, California, USA - Sage1_L_60_16 metaG | ecosystem: Environmental > Terrestrial > Soil > Vadose zone | place: USA...
CCCTGATGTCCAGGGTATACGCTTGGTCGCCCTGCAGAATCACCACACCAGGGTGCCGAAGTTTCCAGTCCACATGCCGGGCATCGGCAAAGCCTTGTCGCGCCGCTTCCTGCAACCACGCGACGACTTGGTGCTCACCGTAACTGCCATCGAACGGCATACGCACCTTAGTAATGTCCACCGGGACTCCTCGATCTCGAAGCTACTGAACGAAATAAGATTATACGTGAGTCGCAAGGATAAATCTACGTCAGACCAAGGTGGTGCTTGATCCGCGCCACCACATCACCAATAACCACTTGGGACTTGACCAAGTAATCATCGACGCCCAACTGCTCGGCGCGCTCCTTATCCTTGGCTTGGCTAAGCGCGGTCAGCATGATGATGCGCACATTGGCCGTCTGCGGTGTGTTGCGCAGGATATCCAGTACGTCAAAGCCGCTGATCTTGGGCATCATCGCGTCAAGCACGATCAGGTCGGGCTTGTAGGCGATGGCGGTGCTCAGCGCATCTTCGCCGTTTTGGACATGTTTGACGTCAAAACCCTCGAGTTGCAGCCGCGAGACATACACGCTTGCCAGCGCTGTATCGTCCTCGACAAGTAGAATTTTCTTCTTGACGTCCATAACTACGCTTAAGTGTACAAGACTTATTGGCCCTTGACCAGCGACAATGCTTTGTCCTTCTGTGGATCGCGACCGTTTTTCAAGTCGTCGTCGCCGACACTCACTGGTACGTCTGGCTGGATACCTTCCTTGTTGATGTTCTTGCCATTTGGCGTGTACCACTTGGCCACTGTTACCTTCAGCTCGCCGCCGCTTGGCAGTTGCTCGATTTGCTGCACACTGCCTTTGCCAAAGGTCTTCACACCGACCAGCTTGGCAGCACCGTTGTCGTGTAGCGCACCAGCGACAATCTCGCTGGCACTGGCACTGCCGCCGTCAACCAGCGCTACTGTTGGCACACCTTCAAGCAATGGGCTGTTCCCCGACTTCAATGTATCTTGCACCACCGTGCCGCGGCGTTCCTGCACCACCACCTTGTCCCTCAGCCATAGGCTGGCGATTTCCTGAGCTGCAGTGAGGTAACCGCCCCCATTGCCGCGCAAATCCAGCACCACGCCTTTCACACCTTTGTCCTTGAACTCCTGAGCGGCCTTGGTAGCCAGCGACGTGGTGTCGCCCTCGGCAAACCGCGAAATACGCAGGTAACCAACATTGTCGCCATCGACGCTGTAGGTCACGCTGGGGTTGGTAATTTCATCGCGCACAATTGATATGTCTTGCGATTTGTTGCTACGAACCAGCGTCAGCTTGACGGTCGTGCCTTTGCTGCCTCGGATTTTGGACACGGCTTGATCGATGCTCCAAGTGGTCGTGTCCTGGTCGTTCACCTTCAAAATGGCATCACCCGCCTGCAGCCCGGCCTTTTGCGCCGGTGAGCCGTCGAGGGTAGAGACAATGACCAATTGATTGTTGCGCTTGTCCAGTTCCGCGCCAATTCCTTCAAAGGTTCCTTCAAGATCGCCAAAAAACTGCTTGGCCTCATCATTCGTGAAATAGACGGTGTATGGATCGCCGCCCGCCTCAACGAGGCCTTTCTTGGCGCCATCCACGAGCTTGTTGGGGTCGATCTGGCCATCGAATTCGGTGCGCATTTTGGCATAGACTTCCTGAAGACTGGCGAGATTGAGCTGCGATGGCGCGTGCTTGTTCTGATTGTTGCCCAGTATCACCGCCATGTCCTGGGCGCGCGTACCGCCTACAAAGGCAACCAGTGCGCTTAGCACGGCAATCACAATTGTCGTGCTAAGGCGCACCTTTCGCCTTACCCGAGGATGAGCCATGGCGCTGCCCTCGGCCACTTGTGCTGATATTCGTTTCATACTACTCCCTACGATACCACGATATTACGGCGCTACGGCGCTTTTTCATGTAGCTTGTGCTTTCGGCCTGAGAAGAGCCTTAGAAATGAATAAACTGAAGTCCCTGCGGGCTGAGTACGTCTTGGCTATAAGTGCCCGTTTTGTAGAGATTGTATTGACTAACCTTGATCGTGCCATTTGTATTCACTGCATCGACGTACATGGAATGACCATGGTTCGTGTCGGTACGAATTGCCACGTCCCCTACCCTGGGCTTTGTATCCACCGCAATGCCGTGGGCGCGAGCCGCCGTGGGCCACTTATTGGCGTCGCCAAAGCCATACGGCATAGACCGGCCGGACTCCGCGACCCGGTAGGCCGTGTAGCTGACACATTCGCGATCATACATGCCCCACGGGTCAACGACCCGATCAAGCGGTTGTTTGCAGAGTACCTCCGGATAGCCGCCGCCACAGGCCGGCCCCATGCTGGCAAAAGCTATAAAAGGCACGATAGCCAACAGCACCACGACGCCTACTGCGCCCCAGCCGACTGCCCGTCTGGTGCGATGCGAAAGCTTGTGAAGGCCAGGCAGAGATACATCCATGGCCCTATGATACTACAGAGAAACTACCAACTTTTAGAAGTGGATGAATTGCAGCCCGTTCGTGCTGACCGTGGCAGTACTGAAGTGGCCGTAGTAATCGGCATTGTACTGGCTGACATTGATGGTGCCGTTGCTGTTGACTGACTCGACAAACATAGCATGACCAAAGTAACCAATGTCCCAAATGGCCACGTCGCCTGCACGCGGTGTGCTGTCGACTGGAATACTCCGGGAACGAGCCGCGCCCGGCCACATATTGGCATTGCCCCAACCGATAGCATTGTAGCCATGCACGACTGAAACCTTCCAGGCAGTGTAGCTGACACATTCGCGGTTATACATGCTCCAGTTGTCGACGATACTGTCCATGGGCGCGTTGCAGTACATGCCTGGATAGCCGCCGCCACAAGCCGGACCACTGCCGGCTGGCCCAACGATAAAGCGAGCATTGGCGGCGCGCTGTTGGGCGCGGAGCTCTTCAATCTTGCTATTTTTATCAGTCACGAGCTGCTTGTAGGCGGCTTCCTGGCCTTGCGTTTGGGCGAGCAATTGGTTTTTCTGGTTTTCTTGGTCGGCCAGTTGGGCCTGATTTGCCTTCTGATCGGCCAGAATGCGTTCAACCTGTTGGCGTTCGGCAGTCAGCTTGGCCTGCAGGTCTTTGATTTGCTTCAAGGTTTGCTGTATGGTATCACGAATCTTGTTGCGGTATTCTTGCTTGTCGATAAAATCACTGATGCTTTTGCTGGAGGCGACCATTTCGAGCGGCGAGATGTCGCTTTCGACATACATAGAACGCAAAATCCGGGCCAGACCAATTTTCTGCTGCACAATCTGGTCGGACGTCTGCTGGATTTGGTCATTGAGCTGCTGTTTCTTCAGCTCGTTGGCGGCAATCTGCGCCTCGATAGCTTGCTTCTGTACATCCAACGCGCTTAACTGCGCTTGCAGTGAATCAGCCTGGGCACGCAGCTGCCCAGCCTGGGCCTGAAAGCCATCAGCTTGTTGTTGCAAGGCAGTTATCTGGTCGTCAAACGAGTCAGCCGTCGCACTCAGTACCGGACCGGCAGCCATCAGTATCGCCAAAAAGACCATGCTGGTGGCACGGCGTAACGTTTTAAAAACAGTGGTTTTTGTCTCGGCGCGCATAGCTAGCATGTTCATGATATCCTAGAAACGACCTCTTGTCAATCTTGCTTATGCTCTACAGCTTCAGGTACCGGCGAATAGCTAACTGCGCCGAAAAAACACCTATCAGCACGCCAGCTAGTAGCTGCCCTAATACGATGAGCACCGGCCAAGTCCGGAAAAAGTTAACTGTCCTGTCCACCACTATCTCGTACTGCGAGAGGTCGTGCACCCTCGTGATGATAACGGTATATACCAAAAGGAGCGAAACAATCGCCGCCAGCACGCCATACAGCGCCGCCTCGACAATGAATGGCCCGCGGATGAAGCGCTTCTCTGCCCCAATGAGCTTCATCATTTCGATCTCGTCCCGCCGGTTAAATATTGCCATACGGATGGTATTGAACACAATCATGATCGAGATAACCACAAATACCGCCGCCGCAACCAATCCGGCCGTCTCCGAAAACTGCGATACCTGCGCGATGCGATCAATCGCCGCCTTGCGGTCACCCGAATACGAGGTTGGCAGCGATGTGTCTAACAGCGGCTTGTTCTTGCCGATAACCGCATTCAGGCCTTCGAGCTTATTCGGATCTCTGGTTTTGATACGCAAGCTCGCAGGAAACGGATTGTCCGAGCCTAGCTCGGCCAGTGCCTGCAATTGCTGGAACTCGGCCCTATTTTGCTCTTCGAAGGTCGTCCGGGCTTGTTGCTTGGACACGTAGTCGACAGAGGTCACAACCGGTACGGCCTTGAGCTGGCGTGCAAAGTCCTGAACTTGCGCCGGCGTGTCCTCGTCCTTCAGGTAGACTGATACGTCTATTTTCTGTCGCACCTGATCGATGGTGTCGTTGAAGACAAAGCGCGCAAACATCGTCGTGATAATAATGAGCAGCGTAATGGTCATAACCACCGTCGCTGCTGTCGTTAACCACGCGTTCCGGCTGAAATTGTTGAGCCCGTAGCGGAAAATGCGTAGTACTGTGGTAAACCCTCGCCTCATCTCAACATCCTATCCTTGATTGTAACTTCCCTGTGCGACATCAGAGATTATCTTGCCGTGGTCGATAGTGATGACGCGGCGCTTTAGCTTATTGACAATATCCTGGTTGTGTGTGGTCAGCAGCACGGTTGTACCGTAACGGTTAATCTTTTCCAGCAGACGCACAATGTCCCAGCTGTGCTTGGGGTCAAGATTACCCGTTGGCTCGTCAGCGATCAGAATCTTGGGCTGGCGCACCACAGCGCGGGCAATTGCCACCCGTTGCTGCTCACCGCCAGATAGCTCACTGGGGAATTGGTTTTCTTTGCCAGTCAAGCCCACTAGTTCGATAACCTTGGGCACGGTGTGACGGATCTCGCGGTTGCTCATGCCCACGATTTCCAGTGCGAAGGCAATGTTCTCAAACACCGTCCGCTGCGGCAACAGCTTGAAGTCCTGGAACACCACGCCGATCTTGCGGCGCAGCAGCGGGACACTTTTGTCCTTCAGCGTATCGTAGTCGATACCGCCGACCACAATTTTGCCACTGGTTGGTCGCTCCTCGCGGGTCAAAATTTTGAGCAACGTCGATTTGCCTGCACCACTGGTACCCACCAAAATCACGAACTCCTTGGGTTCGACATGGAGGCTCACTCGATTCAGTGCAGGCTTGTTTTTTCCGTAAATTTTGGTCACTCGGTCGAGTAAAATCACCTTTTTATTGTAGCACAAGCGTTGGTTGGCGCGAACGACCCGGCTGCCAGGCTGCCGCCGTCTATCCTTGTTGGTTTTCCAAATAAGCCTCAATAAACCCATCCAACTTGCCATCCAGCACGGCCTGCGCGTCGTGCTCCTCGTGACGGGTCCGTGTGTCTTTGACCATTGTGTAGGGATGCAATACGTAGTTGCGGATTTGCGCGCCCCATTCGGCGGATTTGGTCGGGCCTTTGAGCTCGCTGAGGTGCTCCTGATGTTGGTCGAGTGCCAGCTGAGCGAGCTTGGAGCGCAGTAATTTGAGCGCAGTTTCTTTATTTTGCAACTGCGAGCGCTCGTTCTGGATACTGATGGTAATGCCGGTCGGCACGTGTGTGACCCGCACGGCCGAATCGGTCGTATTCACCGATTGACCACCGTGGCCGCCAGCCCGGAAGACGTCGATCTTGAGGTCTTTTTCATCCAGCGCGATTTCGTCCGGAGCGTCAATTTGCGGCAACACCTCTACCAGCGCGAACGACGTCTGGCGCAAATTGTCGGCATTGAACGGGCTGAGGCGCACCAGGCGATGCACGCCATGCTCGCCGCGCAATTTTCCGTACGCAAATGGTCCGCTGATACTCAGCACCGCACTTTTGATACCCGCCTCTTCCCCCGGTGATTGCTCCAGCAGCTCTACCTTCATGCCCCTACGCTCGGCCCAACGCGTGTACATGCGTAGCAGCATGCTGGCCCAATCCTGCGCATCGGTGCCGCCAACACCCGCGCTCAGGCGCAAGATGGCATCGTGATCATCGTAGACCCCAGAAAATTGCAACTGCTTTTTCAGTTCGGCAAATCGTGTCTGCACGTCGCTACATTGACGACGCAGGTCGTCCGACAGCGACGGGTCGCCTGCTGCAGCCAATTCTTCTAGATCATTCAGATCGACCAATAATCGCTGCCACGGCTCAAGCGTTGCGGATAATTTAGCCGCTTGCTGGCTAATACGCTGCGCCCGCACGTTGTCCTGCCAAAAATCAGGCTGGACCATGTGCTGATGCAGCGCATCCAGCTCGGCCTGTTGCTCGTCCAGGCCAATGCGCTGCAACGCAGCATCAAGGTCGCGGCGCAATATGCGGATATCTTGGGCTAATTGTTCCATAATCTGACTATAAGTATACTACGTTGCTCGTTGTTCGATAGGCGGCACCAGCCAGGTGCACTGGCGCCGCCCACGCGCGTCAGGCCGATTCGACGGTCAACCCCGACGGCCGCATGTTCGCAGGGATGGAGTCGATGACGGTCTGCGCCGCTTGCTTGGTCGGGAAGACCTGCGCCTTCTGCCGGTCAGCACTGAAGGACAGGATCCTGGGGTCGGTACCGCACAGGTACTGCACGATCGGCGCCGGCGGCCTGCCGCCGCTCATTCGCTTGGCGTCTTGCGCGATCGCCCGAAGTACCGATTCGGCTCCGGGCAAGCCAGGAATGCCGACGACACCTGGCTCGTCAGGGAGGTCGCGCTGGACCACCACAAAACCACTCATGACTGTTCCTCATCTGATGTGGACGTTGGACTTTGCCATTATAGCAGTTTCCATCCAGTGGCTGGTTTATACTAGAGCTACATGGCACACATTGGCATATTTGACACCGGAAAAGGCGGCGAGTTTGTGGCCGAGCAACTGCAAAAGCTGCGGCCTGAAGATACATGTACGGTGGTGACCGACAAGGCGCATCTGCCCTACGGCCAACGCTCCGAGCAGCAGATTATCGAGCTCACCAATCTGGCCATCCAACCGCTACTAAGCAGCTGTGACGTGATTGTGCTGGCCTGCAACACAGCTACGACCGTGGCTATCAACCGGTTGCGTAGGCTGTATCCCGGTCAGCGCTTTGCGGGCTTTGAACCGATGGTCAAAACCGCCGCCACATTGACCAAACAAAATAAAATCGCCATTCTCGCCACACCCGCGACATTGCTGAGCCCGCGTTATCAGAAGCTCAAGCACGAATGGACCGAGGGCGTGCACGTCATCGAACCAGACTGTTCGGGCTGGGCGACAGCTATCGAAAATGACAGCTTCAAAACCAAGACGGCCGTTGACCTTACCCGGCAGCTCGTCACCGAAGGCGTGGACGTTATTTCACTGGCCTGTACGCACTATCTGTTCCTCCAAGAAGCCATGCAGCAAGCCGTTGGCAGCGCAGCGGTCATCCTCAGCCCGCTGCCAGCCGTAAATGTCCAAATCACTCGCCTGCTGGCAACTGCCTGACCGCAGCCACAAACTGCTCACCCCGATCTTTGTAATTCATAAACATATCAAAGCTAGCACAGGCTGGCGAGAGAATCACAACATCACCGGATTGCGCCAACTGGGCAGCCTGCTGCACAATGTCAGCCATGGGCGGTTTGCCAAGCATCTGAATCAACGCTGCAGGTACACCAGCTGTTTGTAAGGCTGCGTGAATCTTCTCTTGCAGCTCGCCGATAAGCAACACTGCCCGCACGCCGCTCCCCTGCCGCGCAACTTCTTCGGCTAGCTCGGCAAACTCCACACCCTTATCTGAACCGCCCAGGATGATTACCTTTGGCTGCGCGAAGTCTCGCAACGCGGCAATGGCCGACCCAGGCGTGGTGGCGATACTGTCGTCGTAATACTCCACGCCAGCCTTTTCGGCTACAAACTGCAGGCGGTGGGGCAAACCCTGAAATTCCCGCAGCGCTTGGCGTATGGCCGCGACATCTTGTGTCACCTGCCAAGCGGCGGTGACCGCTGCGCAGGCATTGTCGACGTTGTGCTGGCCAATGATGCCGATCTCGTCTGTCGGGATAATCTTCTGACCACCCATCACAATCCAACTGTTCTCGACATGTGCGCCAGGAGCCACCGTGTATGGAATGCGCTGGGCCAGCGTTTGGCCCATGGCCCGCTTGGTCAGCTCGTTACTCGGCAAGTAAACCAGCGCGTCATCTGGATGCTGGAATCTCGTGATATTTCCTTTGGCCGCTACATATTCATCGACATTCATATGCACATCCAGATGCTCTGGCTCGATCATCAGTAGCACGGCGATGTGCGGGCTGACCTCCATGTCCCACAGCTGAAAACTGGATAGTTCCAGCACCGCATAGTCACCGTCCAGCGTATCGGGCAGCACATCGAGCGCCGGCACACCGATGTTGCCGCCAAGGTGCACGCGCTTGCCTGCCGCCCGCAACATGCCGTCGATGAGCGAGGCGGTTGTCCCCTTCCCTTTGCTGCCGGTCACGCCAATGACGCGTGTGGTGCCAAAGACACGCAAAAATTCCTTGGTAACGGTCGTAACCCTGGCCTCGGTCTGCAGGCTGTCAGGACGAACTGCTGGCGAGCGGACCACCACGTCGAAGCCATGCAGTGCGGTGGCGTGCGGATCAAGCACCACTTTGGCATCAGCCGGCACATCAGTTGGCCGCTCCTTGTGGAACACGGTGATGTCCGCGCCCTGGGCCGCGAAATAGCGGTATGCCGATTGGCCTTCTACCCCATATCCAACAATGGCGACCTTTTGATTCATGCGAATAATCCACCCAGCTGCTCGTGGAGCTTCTCCAGATCTTCTTTTTTGCACTGGCCTAACGCGCCAAACGCCCAACGCTTGCCGTTCACCACATTGTTGACAGCGGTCACCATGGTCTGCTTGGTAATCGCTTCGATTGCTTTCGGCCGCTTGCTGTAGTCTTCCAGGTACCCATCAAAGAAGTAACGATCGCCATACCAATTTGCAATCGAACCAACTGTCTGACAGCCCATCTGGTGCTTGCCCAGCGCAAACTGCTTGGCTGCTTCCAGGTCCTTGGCGGCGATATTGCCGCTTAGAACCCGCTGCACTTCCTCGGTTATAATCTCGAACAGCTTTGGTGCGTTTTTCAGGCTCACCTGGCCACCAAAATCCCACTCGCTGGTACTGTCACTGACCAAAAAGTCCGACCACATGCCATACACCAAACCGAGCTCGCGGGCGCGGCCCAGAATGAGCGAATGGAGTGTGCCCGTCAGGATGTGGTTCAATGCCTTCATGGCGTCGTGCTCGGCATCGCTGAAACGCCAGTTGGCTTCGATGGCAAAGCCAAAGATAAGATTCTCGACGTCTTTGCGCAAAATATGGATTGGTTCTGGCGCGCCCACCAATTCCTCGCGCCGCATAGCAAAGCGCTCGCCGCGCGGTAGTTGCCACTTTTCCAGCTGGTCAACAATTACCTCGTGACGACCACCGCTCAGATTGCCCGCAATCACAAAGCGCAGGTTGTCGCTGGTGTGCGTGCGCTCGTAATGCTCCTTGATGTCCTTGAGTTTGATGTTCGGCATGGTCTTCATGCGCTGCTCGTCGCTGAGGAACCGCTCGCCGCTCAGCTGACCAATGCGCTGCCACAGCACGCGGCCGTGGTTATTTAGATAGCCAGTCAGCTCTTCCTTGACATTGCCGTACTCGGCCTTGTACTCGCCCTGCAAAAACAGCGGTTTGGTGATGGCCAGGCGCAAGAGGTCGAGCACCCGATCCCATTCGAAATCCGCGCAATCGGCAACGTACTTCAAGCTGACGGTACTGGTGCTGGCATTGCTGTAGGCACCGTTTTTTTCCAGCTCGGCGTTAAAAAGCCGTGCGTTTGGGAATTGCTCGTTCGCACCCAGTACCATGTGCTCCATGATGTGTGGCGCCTCGTAGATATCTTCGCTCTGTGCATACTCGTAGCCAGCCCGAAATTCAAAATCAAAACTCATTACCGTAGCGTTCGGCACATGAATGAGCAACCCACGGCTCCCATTTTGCAGCACCGCTTCCTCAACTGAATGCTTCATACGCGTTCTTCAACCTGCCTATCTGTCTGTTTAGCCAATAATCTTCGTCTCATTATAAACCACTTCGGGCCGTCTCTTGAACCCGAAAATGTTGTCATATATGCTGAGTTATGGTTCTGTTGTATGTACGGTCCTTGGCGGAAGCGTACATGAGAGTGGGTGGCGACGTTGGTCGCGTTTCGTTACACGTACTTGTTGCTCGGGAGCCTGGAGTGCTTCGGAGCGTTGGTTGTGTTCGTACTGCGGGCTGATCTGCGCCGCACGATTCTGATCGCTGGCGTGATTGGCGGCTGCGTCGAGATCGTTTCCGAGGTGTGGTACATGAGTAAGCGCCAGTTCGGCAACGAGCGGACGCAGGTCATCACCGAGCCACCTGACCTGAGCTGCATGTTGGCCGGCTTTGTATCAAGTCACTACTACAGCCTGAGGTTCTTCGCCGTAGCCGGTGATCCCCCGCCCAGGCAGAGCCTGGGCTACGCCGACCAGTTCGGCTGAGCACTACCCGGCCGGGCTTCGGAGCAACAGCTTCCGAAGCCCGGCCGGTGTTTTTTATTTGTGCTTCTTGCGGTTTTGGCGCTGCTGCTTGCGTTTCTTCTTGGATTCAGCTTTTTTCTTTTTAGCAACATTCTCATTCTTCTTGTCAAAGTTGGCGGTGTGCTCCATGTCGGCGATCTCGTTCACTCCCTGCTCGACCGAGCGTTCGGCCGCGCGGGTCAGGTCGGTGTCGAACTCCTCCTGGTTCTGTGGCGCAACGTCTTGCCGGGTCACGTGGAAGATGGCGCGGACAACTTCCTCGCGAAGTGTCGCCTGCAGCTGTTCAAACAGCCGCTGTGACTCCTGGCGGTATTCTACCAGCGGATCGCGCTGGCCAACGCTACGCCAATGGATACCATCGCGCAGATGTTGCATGTTCTCGAGGTGCTGCATCCACAGCGTGTCCAGTACTTGCAGATAAATTTCGCGCTCCAGCTTACGCACGATGTCCGGACCAAAATCTTTTTCGCGCTCTTTGTACAACCGAGTGGTTGCTTTCAGTGCCGCATCGAAGCGGTCCTTGTCCTTGGTTTCGGCAGCGAGCTTCTCGAGCGTTTGCTTTTTCAGCGGAATGACAGCCGCAAGCTGCTCCTGAAAAGCAGCCTTGTCATCGGGGGCAAACATGGCCAGTTGACGGGCTTCCTCCTCTACCAATTCTTTCACTTCGCTACTGATGTCGCCTTGTTCCAGGATTTGCCGCCGCATACTGTAGACCGCCTTGCGATGGCGGTTCATCACATTATCATATTGAACAACATTTTTGCGCGTATCAAAATTATATCCTTCAACCTTTTTCTGCGCGCTTTCCAGTGTGCGGCTGACGGCTCGGTTCTGAATTGGTGTATCTTCGTCAACCCCCAGCCGATCCATAAGCGCCCTAATACGTTCGCCCTGGAAAATACGCATCAGGTCGTCCTCAGTGCTGACATAGAACTGTGTCAGGCCCGGATCGCCCTGGCGGCCACCGCGGCCGCGCAGCTGATTGTCGATACGCCGCGCCTCGTGTCGTTCAGAACCAATCACCACCAGCCCGCCCAGCTCGCGCACACCTTCACCCAGCACAATGTCCGTACCACGGCCGGCAATGTTGGTCGCCAGCGTGACGGCGCCCTTCTGACCAGCCTTGACAACAATGGCGGCCTCGCGCTCGTTGTTTTTGGCGTTGAGGATTTCGTATGTGATACCAGCACGGGTGAGTGCTCGGCCAAGCAGCTCGTTCTTCTCGATCGAGGCGCTGCCGATCAGTACTGGCCGCCCCTTCTTGTTATATTCCGCCACATCACGGACAACGGCACGGAATTTACCGGCTTCGGTTTTGAAGATCATGTCAGGCCGGTCTTCGCGAATAACCGGCTTGTTCGGCGGTACCTGGATAACGTCCAGGCCGTAAATCTGCTGGAATTCCTCGGCTTCGGTAAAGGCCGTACCGGTCATACCGCTGAGCTTCTTGTACAAACGGAAGTAGTTTTGGAATGAGATAGTTGCCAGCGTCATGCTTTCCTGCAATACCGGCACGCCTTCTTTAGCTTCGATCGCCTGGTGCAGTCCTTCGTTATAACGGCGGCCATGCATCAACCGGCCGGTAAATTCATCAACGATGATGACTTCTTTGTCCGTCGTCACCACGTAGTCATGATCGCGCTTGAATAACGTCTGAGCCCGGAGTGCTTGTTCCATGTGGTACACCGACCGGACATGCTCTGGCGCGTAGAGGTTTTTGATGCCTAGCATCTTCTCGACCTTCTCGACGCCCTCGTCTGTCAAGCTAACGGCTTTGCGCTTTTCGTCAAGAATGTAATCATCGGGGACCAGACGACGGGCAATGCCGGCAAAGGTAGCGTAGTTCTGACCGCTCTCGCTAGCTGGCGCGCTAATGATCAACGGCGTTCGCGCTTCGTCGACAAGGATAGAGTCGACCTCGTCGACGATCGCAAAATTCAGCTCGCGCTGGCGCAACAGATCGACCTGGTCGACCATGTTATCGCGCAGGTAGTCAAAACCAAATTCGTTGTTGGTGCCATAGGTAATATCGGTCTGATAGGCTTCCTTGCGAGTACACGGCCGGAGAGAGCGCATGCGCGGATCGTCATGCTCGTCGTTGCTGTAAGCGGGATCATACACAAATGACTTATCGGCAATCACCACGCCAACACTCAAGCCCAGAAAATGGAACGCCGGCCCATTCCAGCCCGCGTCACGTTGCGCCAGGTAATCGTTGACGGTCACGATGTGCACGCCCTTGCCCTCGAGGGCGTTCAGATACGCTGGCAAGGTAGCCATCAGCGTCTTGCCTTCACCAGTTTTCAGCTCGGCCACGTTGCCTTCGTGCAGGACCATGCCACCAATCAGCTGCACGTCAAAATGCCGCATCTTCAGGATACGATCGGACGTTTCGCGCATCAGTGCAAAGGCGTCAGGCAAGATATCATCCAGCGTTGTCTTCTTATCGGCCAAGCGCTCGCGGAGCACTTTGGTCTGACGCTTCAGCTCGGTATTGGTCATGGCCCGATACTGCTCGGCCAGGCCATTGACTGACACGACTCGCTTGCGCAGACGCTTCAAAATCTTTGCCTGTGGATCGCCGAAAATCTTGGTTAAAACTTCTCTCATGTGTCCTTTCCTCAACTCTTGGTCTGTCGCTTTAGAGGTGCTTTTTGCGGGCTATTTGGAGCTTAACTGGTAAATAACCCACGCATCCGACGGATAATGCCTCGCCGGCCTTTGGCGCGAGCATGGGTTTCTTTATATTTACGTAGTTGATTCTTCAATTTGGCTTCGACGATGTCGATGGCGGCAAATTTGTTCAGCGTCGCCTCTTTGGCGGTAATCGTCTCGCCGGGCAGCCTGATGATGGCTTCACATTCGTATTTGTTGCCATCCTGGTTACCGGTTTCGCGCAGCGTCACCACGGCGTGGGCTGACTTGCGAGCTGAACGTGGCACGTAGCGATCCAGCCGTCCAATCTTGCGGTCGATATATTTCGCAACATCCTCATCGAGCTCAAGCTTTATACCTGATTTATCAATGTGAGCAATCATTGCCGGTTTGCACCTTTCTCCCTTGATACAAAAAACAATACTGGCTTGTTTTTGACTGTTTTTATTATAGCAATATCAACACGTTGACGCGAGGTAGTCTTTTACAGGCTTTCGCGGCCACCAAGGTATGGCCGCAGCACCCTGGGCACCGTAATTGTACCATCTGCTCGCTGGTTGTTCTCAATGATCGCGATCAATGGCCGCTGCGAAAAGGCTGTCGCGTCATTAGTATGCACGAACTCCAGCTCCCCGCTCTCGCGGCGCACCCGTGTTTGCATGCGGCGCGCCTGGTAGTCGGTGATGTAGTCAGCGGTGTGCGTCTCGCGGTATTTTTGCTGCCCCGGCAGCCAGGTGTCGAGGTCCACCCCGGCGGCATTTGGTCCCCCGATGTCAGCTGTGCACTTTTGCAGCACGCGGTATGGCAGTTCCAGCTGCTGCATGAGGTATTCCTGGATGGCGATCATGAACCTGTGCTCCTCCAGCCCTGTTTCGGCAGTCGTGAAGCTCTCCATCTCGAGCTTGTCGAACTGATGCATGCGCAAAATACCTTCCGTGTCCTTGCCGTAGGTGCCGGCCTCGCGACGGAAGGCAGTAGTGTAACCAACCAAGCGAACCGGCAGTTGCGCTTCATCCAAGATTTCGCCCAAATACATCGGCGCCATGACATGTTCGGCACTGGCGTTCAGCCACAGGTCGTCATCAGCGAGTTTGTAGGTCTGTTCCTCTTTGTTCAACCGCGCTGTGGCGTCGTACACGTCGGTACGCGCCACTGCCGGCGGCATAACCAGTGTAAACGGCTTGTGGGGAACCTGCAGGTCGTTTTCCTGGATGATGCGCTGCAGCACCGCTTCGTCGGTCAAGACATCCATGCCATAGCTCATCAGCGCAAAGTGCAGACGCACCAAGTCGCCCTTGACGTAGGCAAAACGCGCGCCCGCTACCTTTGCTGCACGCTCTTTGTCGATCCAGTCCCGGGCGAGGGCGATTTCCCAGTGATTTTTCGGGTCGAAATCAAACCTTGGCTGTTCGCCCACGGTTTTAGCCACGACATTGCCGTCTTCGCTAGTGCCCACCGGCACATAATCGAGCGGCATGTTGGGCACTTGCTTGAGCAAGACGATAAACTCATCATCGACAACGCGCAAACGATCCTCGAGCTCGGCAATTTCGGTCTTCAGTGCTCGCCCACGGGTAATTTGCTGCTCGTTCGGCTTCTGCTGCTTGGCCTGCGAGGATACATCGTTGCGCTCCTTGCGGAGTTCTTCGACTTTGCCAAGGAGTTCTCGGCGCTCCTCATCGAGCTGGAGGAGATGAGTAATGTCAGGATGATAGCCCTTTTGCTCACTCGCCTCTTGAACACGGGCAGCATGCTCCCGAATGTATCTGATGTCTAGCATACCGGCATTATAGCAGCAACCCCTAGCCCCGGCCAGAGGTGTCAAAGCGCGTATCGCCGGTGCGCCGCATGCGCATCTTGCGCAACAGCTTGCCCAGTGTCGGTCGTGGTTGCAGTGCCTGAGTTTCATCCAGTGCGTCAATCAGGCGATCGAGCGGCGCCCTGCCTGACTCGTCCGCCGTAGAAAGGCCAGTCGTATTGCGTAAGACCAATGTCGGATACCCGAGCTTGCGCTGCACCAGCTCACCCTCATCGCCGGGATAGCCAATGGCGACGTCTAAACCAAAGCGCCCGCCATTGACCACTGCCTCGATAACTCTCGGCCTAAAAACGGGAAAGATAGCTACGTAGCCATCCCCCGGTTTGGTAATCCGGAGCATTTCCCTGAGCGCCGGTCCACGATCTTCTGCCAGCAAATGCTGAAACAAGAAAGCACTCACGGCGCGGTCCACCACGCCGTCCGCCAGCGGCAAACCGTGCTGAATAGCCGCAGCGATACTGCGTTCATTGGCACAAGGCGGCATATGGTCAGCATAGTGCGCGTCCAGGCGGTACACGATCCTACCCCTTTGCTCGTAGTCGGGCCCAAAGGGACTGTCGCCAGCACCCACATCGGCAATAACGTGTGCGGTACCATCGGTAATCAGCTCTCCATACGCAGCCTCGTACACTGCTGTGGTGTGCATAGTCCGCTCGACCAATGGTAGCTCCCGAGCTGGACGAGCCTCGTGCTCAATGGCAGTCATTGCGGCTACCAGCCTCCCCCGCCGCCTCCGCCGCCACCACCTCCAGCGCCGCCACCACTGAACCCACTGCCGCTACTGCTGCTAGGCGGGGTGAAGGTTGCAGCGCTGGTCGTCGAAAAGTTATGCATGGCGCTGGCGAAGTAGATGGCATTGAACGTTGGGCTACTCCCCACATACCAGTCAGGCTGTTGCTCGTGGTACAGGTCAGCGAACTGCTTGGCCCACTCGCGCTCAATGCCAAACAGCATGGCATAGGGCAACAGACGTTCGTAGAGTTTGATCAGCTGCGTGGTGTCGTTGATATCGATTTTCTCGGTCAGCTTGCCGTTGGGACTTTGCAGCGCCTTGATCCGATCGGCTTCGGCCAGCTTCATATAGTCGCGCAGGCCATACAGATAATCACGCAGGTCTACGCCTTTTTTGGTGCGGGCTGGCATGAACCGCGCCATAACAAGCACCACCAGCCCAGACAAAAGCAACCCCAGGGTATACGGCGGGAAGACAAATCCAAACACCATCAACACAATTCCCCACGTCAGGTATGTCTGGAAGATTGCCTGCGGCGGCCGTATGAAATATCCTTCGCTTGCCAACTGGCGGTCAATAGTTTTGCCCAGCTCAGCCGCCTTCTTATACAATTTGCTCGTCAGGTCGCTCAAATCTACCTTGCTGCCGACGCTGGCGGAATCGCCAAAGAGCATGTCAATCACAGCCTTTTCTTCGGGGCGCAGCCCCGTGACCGAACGCACCAGCTCGACGGTGTAGGTGGTCTTGTCCTTGAGCACTTTCTTTTCGGTGACTTCATAAATTTTAAAATAGTGCCGTACCGCGAGGTCGACAATTTGTGCCGAAATAAAGCTTGCCACAAACCGCTGCTTCAACACCTCGCCAGCCTCAAGCACACTCAGTTCCTCCGGCGGTACATATTGCGGCACAATAATCCCCCGGCCCTTGGCGTCCTGGCCGTACGTTCGCCACCGCCGCAGCACCAGGTACAGTGTGATAAGTGGCGGCAATACGCCCAGGAATACAATGCCGGCAGCGGCCCACAGAACCTGTGACAACGGCACCGCATATCCCACAAACGTATTAGGCGCAAAACCCAGCACAAAGGTCAATGTCTCGCCCGGCGTCAGCGCGCGAGCCGCCGTAACCGTAATAACCGTGTCGTTGCCGAGCTTGGTCGCTGCTGCCGTGCACTCCGACAATGTCGATCCCGACGCACCGGTAAAACAGCGCGTCTCGGGCTTCAGGCCGCCCGCTAGCTCGGCTGGCACATGAATATGCGCCGCCACACTAGCGAACGGCTGGCGCCACTGATCGCCATTGACGTCCCAGTACAGCTCGTCGTGGTCTTTGAACTTTTGTGTAACGTTCTGCATTCGATACGTTATGTCGTATTCTTGTTCGCCGTGCACATATTTGTTGGGGTCGCCGATTTTCAGCACCAAGTTGTCGTTCTGAGTGTCGGTGCTGTAGCGGATGGCAGCGCCCGCGCCGTCGGTAACTTTGTCAATCTTCAGCCCGACGCTATGGTGTTGGTAGGTCTGCGGAATAGCGCGCGCAATGCCGTGGTTTTGGTCGTACATGGGAAAGACCGCGACGATCTTTTCAGTCACGCGCATCGTAGAAATATGTTGTGAATCCCGGCTCAGGAAATAATCGGCATCAAACGAGCGGATACTAAACGCCTGCGTGTCCTGCGCGTGGGCCGGTGCAGCCAGCAAAAACACGCTCGCCACAATCGCGAACAGCCACAATCTCTTATGCATTTTGAATATCCCTCTGTTGATACACCAACAGACCGATCAATCCAAACACCAGCGAGGCAACCACCAGCACGCCCAGCAACAACCCGGACAGCGCCGCGGCCGACACCACCACCAACGTGATGATCGCCAGGCTCGCCCACTTGGCCAGCACCACTCGGGCGCGTGAAATCGGCAATGACTGCAATGTCTTCAGCGTGCCGTACAGTTCTATATCCCCTGACAGATAGCCAATATCTCGCCGCAGCTGCGCTGTGTTACCCATGTTCAGCTGGCCAAACAGCAGAATCTTGCCCTTTTTGACCACCAAGTCCACGCATAACACGCCCCGGCTCTTGCCGTAAAACTTCGTCAGCCCCCGTAGCTCAATCACCGCCTCTGAACGCATGGCATTTCCTTCTTGGGTCTAAGTATAGACCGGAGGGGGAGTTTGCGCCAGAGACACCTACATCACATACAGCTGTCTCTCGTAAGCAGCAAAACCTTTATAGCCCTTATAGGTATTTGGACCGATCAAGACCGGATAGAATCCCTGATGAGTCTTCTGAAAATTCAGCGCTTGAGCTGGCAGGTCAATATTCATAGCTATTTTCTCTCGAACCGGAAAAACCTCCCGCTGCAGCCGCAACTTCCTGCCTGCTAGAAGATTATCAAGCAAAGCAGTAAGTTCATCTACGGCTGTCGCGGTCCTGGCCAAGTCTCGGTTATATTCTATGGAAATCGCCTGCGGCACTTGTCCGATGAGCGAACAATCCGCAATGTGCGTGGGCATTATTACCAAACGCGATAAAGTGGATGCGCCAACCACCGCATAAACTGCCTCATTCATACTGGCCGCCAGGAAGAATCGATCGACATCTGTATAGCTCGTATGTATATCAAGCACATACTCATAACTGCCGTCTCGAATGCGCCTCAAGATTTTCTGGGCTCGTATTGCTTCGTATGTCTTTACCGTGTCAGCGTGCGGATTGTAGCTACGATTCAGATCAGTCTCAATAAATCGGATGTTCGCCCGATAAGCTTTTGGGTTGCCACACAAATAGTCCACCTCAGGGTAACGCTCAGGTTGTTTGGCAAGATGCCGCATAAAACGCGGCCCTAACCGTTCGTTTCCGTGCTGGGCACCCACAAGTAAAATGCGAGATTTGTTCGTCATCCTTGTCTTCTTTCCGTGCCAGTGACTATAACCGCATTAGTCCGATAGTTGGCAACCTGCGGAATGGGCATAGCTTTGCCTGGATCGGCACCGCCATACAGACCTGCGCGTTCATACCGATCAGTGACGATAGGCAATGGCCCATGCGCGCCAATATGCTTGGCATACGCTTCAGTTATAGCAGCAATTTCGGGCACGTTCGTGAGATACAGAGGGTCCGCAGCCTGCAAATCAGGCGATACAACCGTAAAGTTCCGGCCTATCAGATGAATAGTAGCGGGATTACGCGTAACTGTTGCAGCTCTTTCCAGTTTGGTCTGATTCAACATGAGACGCAATGCATACGAGCCAAGCCCACGCCGTTGCGCTTCTGTTCGAAGCGCTCTACCCTCTAGACATAGCACATTGCCAAACCGAACTCCGCATAATGTCATAAAGAGCAAACCCCATGACGTTTTGGCCAAGCTTTATGATCTGAGCAAACTTTGCTGCTTCGAAACGGTCCCGCACCTGCGGCGCAAACTCTTGCGGCTCGCGGCCAAACGCCTGCGCACCCGCCAGGCTTAATTCCGTTTCATAGCGTCGAAAGGTTGCCACTGGTTTAGCACTATGTTCAATTGAAAATTCCATTACGTACTCCTTGCCTACAATTTATAAAATAAGTTCGCCTTCATGGCGAGCTGATCGAATCAAAACAAGATTCTCTCAAGACCGCCATGAGCGAATACGATTAGACCAAGACCAGGTACGATACGGTGACATTCCAAGAAGATAGTAGCAGCTCAAGCGCGTAGCTGCAACCGTGTAACCAGCCACTCCCGTGGCAAAATGCTCAGGAACCACCCGGCCCGGGCGCCGCTGGTTTTGCCGATGAGGGCTTGGTACAGGGTGGCGAAGAGCTCCTTTGGCGCCAGGCCGAGCTCGTCCTTCAGTTGGTAGATGGCGTCGTGGAACCATTGGCCGCCGGCACCGGCAGGCGCACCGGCGACACGCTCGCCCAGGCGGGTCAGGAATTGGCGTTCGGTTTCGGTGAAATCATCGGCGTTGAGGTGCTCTACCAGCTCGAACTTCACGTCTTCGGGCGCATGGCGCTGCAGCCAGTTGTCGATGAAGCGCAGCTCGGCGCGAATGATCTCGGCGTCTCGTTCGGCAGTTGCAGCGTGCTCCGTGCGCTTGATAACTTCGACGGTTTTGTCGGCATCCTTCAGCGACGCCTGATAGCTTGCCACCAGATGCGTGAAAGGGATGTTGCTGACGGTCGGCGTGATATCGTGCGTGCACAGTTCGATCAGCTGCTGCTCGGCCTCCGTGCGATCGGGCTTGGCCAGCAGTGCGGCAAATTCGTCGAACAGGCGCATCAGGGTTTCACCCTCATCAAAAAACAGCAGCTTGTCCGGCGCTGCCCGCAAAATGAAATACCACACAATCTCTGGCGGCAGCATCTCCAGCAGATCACCAGCCGTGATGGTGTTGCCGGCGCTTTTGCTCATCTTCTTCGTCTCGCCGGTGCGATTGATGAAGTTGTACGGTACAGGAATGGGCGGCTCGACACCGAAGACATCGCGGGCAATCGCCTCGCCGGTGTCGTAGCTGCCGCCCTTGGTGGCGTGGTCGCGGCCAAATGGTTCGACATGCACCTGCAGCAGCCACCAACGGGCCGGCCAGTCGATGCGCCAGTTGAGCTTGACGTCGCCGTGGGCGTAGCTGATCTCGTGCTCCTGCTCATCTTTGCCACGATATGCCAACGTTTGGCGCTGCTTGTCAATGGAACGGAATGGGCGGCTCTTCAGGTAGCCACCCTCTAGCACTTGAATTGGCGACCAATTATCGTCCAATTGACGGCCAGAAATCCCGGCAATAATACGCCGGATCACGTCGACGTATTCCAGCGTCTTCTCAATGGCTGGCACGTAAAAGCCCTCGCGGTAATTTTGGTTCGAGCGGATAACTTCCATCTGCAAATGCAACTTTTTGGCTGCGGCAAGCATGTCGTTTAGGTAGTAATCGGCGTATGAGCCCACGCCATCAGGCGATGGCACTTCGCAGAGCGGCTGGCCCAGGTACTGCTCGTAACTTTCGGGCAGCCCAGCAGGAATCTTGCGAAAAATGTCGTGGTCGTCCACGATGTGCAGATGCCGCGACGGCCGCCCGCGGCGCTGCAGCTCCCGCATAATGGCCTCGGCGGTCAAAATCTCGCGCAGTGTGCCCAAGTGATATTTGCCCGATGGCGACACGCCAGAGCTGACGATAATCTCACCATCAGGATGCTGGCGCATAGCGAGCTCTACGATATCATTCAGCCACTTCATAACTGAGGATATCTTAGCGTATTTTGCTGGTTTATACCAGAGGCGATATTGACCCTACACATAAAAGTGGTATTATATACCAGCTAAGAACGGCTTCCTGCCGTCTCGCACCAAACATCAGGCTGGAGGACTCAGTGAAGCTCCTACGCAGGTTGCGCGTCTTCTTCTCGTCCGACAACATGCCGCTGGTAGTGGGCCTCAAGGACGCCGCCGTGGTGGTCATCCTCAGCACCGTGGCGCAACTCATCTCCGTGCAGATGGAGAACGCAGCCACGGGTATGCATTACTGGCTCTACCTTGGCCCGACCATCGAGTTCGAGATCGTGGTGTCACTGGTCGTGACCGTGCTGAGCGCGGTCCTCACCATTCGCGTTCATCAGCAGAACCGAGTCCGGTCGATACGCCGAACGGTCTGGAGCACGGCAATGATACTACTCGGCTCCACCCTGCTGCTCGGGCTGCTCATCGGCACGCTGGAGCACCAGTACACCGCCTACCGCTTCGTGGGCATCCTGGGTGTGGTGGGCTGGGTGCTGGCGCCGATCGGTTACCGCGGCATGGGTTTCGTCCCACGGAAGCGGACCGGCACCCACGACTTCGACCCGGCCAACGCCCAGCTTCCCGCCTGATGACTGGCCCGCCCCTCCCCTATCCCGGAGGCGGCGGGCCACCACCGATGACGAACTTATAGACAAAAACTGACGCTTGAGCATGCGGACGTCAGTTTTGCGTTATGGATACTCTGGTATTATTTGATTTCGATGATCTTGTAGCTCACTTCGCCACCGGGCGTCTTGATAGTGACCTCTTCGCCGACTTTTTTGTTAAGCAAGGCCTGGCCAATTGGCGATTCGTCCGAAATCTTACCCTCCAGCGGATCAGCCTCGACTGAGCCGACGATAGCGTAGCTTACGGTCTTGCCCTTGCTGGATTGCAACGTGACGGTCACACCGACAGCCACGGCCGATTTCTTGGTGTTCTCGATGATGTTAGCGTTCTGGAGGATGTCCTCGATCTCAGAAATACGGGTCTCCAACTGGCCTTGCTCGTTTCGTGCGGTGTCGTATTCGGCGTTCTCGCTCAAATCACCATAGTCGCGGGCATCGGCGATCTTTTGGGCAATGTCGGTCCGCTGCGCCTTCAACTCTTCAAGTTCTTTCTCTAGATCTAATTTGCCAGCTGGGGTCAGCTGATATACCTTTTTCATTACTGGTTTCTACCCCTTTCTCAAAAGTACTATTAACAATTTATGCTCTCGACTGTCGAGCGCTTCGTGTGTCGGTTGTAATAGCGATCCACTGTTTTGGCGGCCGCCTTTTCTGTTTGTACGCCACAGTATAGACACTTTAATAGAGTTTGGCAAGTAAGACCGCCTCTTCTATTTCCTCGGTTCCGGATACGGTGCGTGCCTTGTATTCGTACTTACCCGCCGCCAGAGTTTTTTCGCTTATAACCACCCGGTGCGGTATGCCCAGGAGGTCAGCGTCGGCGAATTTTTCGCCGGGGCGCACATCACGGTCGTCATACAACACGTCGACGCTTTTGCCCAGCAGGCTGTTATATAACTTGTCAGCCTCGGCGATAACCTCGGGCTTGTCACCAATCCGCACCACATACACTTGGTACGGCGCAATACTGGCTGGCCACACGATGCCATGCTCATCGTGATGCGCCTCGACTACTGCGGCCAGCGTGCGGCCAATACCAATGCCATAGCAACCCATGTAATACTTTTCTCGTTTGCCCTCAGCGTTGGTAAATTCGGCGTCGCGCATCAGATTGGTATAATGATATCCCAGCTGGAAAATGTTCCCTACCTCGATACCGCGCTTTTCCACCAACGTACCGCCCTCGACCGCCTCCATGCCGGCTCGGGCCAGCGCAATGTCGGCCTCGATGTCAGGCTGGTAATCGCGCTCGATGGTAACGTTGAGAAGATCCTGGTGCAATTTGTTGGCACCGCCGTACATATTGCGTACCGTGCGCAGGCTTTTGTCGGCAACGATCAACACCGGGCGGCCGCTTTTGCTCTGCTTCGGGAAATCAACGGGCGAAATAAACCCTGGTTCGCTGCCCAAATCATCCCGGATCTCTTCCTCGGTTGCCGCACGCAGCTCCCAGGCATTGGCAGCGTGCATCAGCTTGGTCTCGTTGACATCAAAGTCACCGCGGATGATAGCCAGAACGTAGCGTTTGGTTGCTTCATCGTAAAACAGCACGTCCTTGATCTGCTGCCATAGCGGCAGGCGATGAAAGCCGACGCCATCCTGCATGGTCTTGCCGCGCTCGGCAGCGACTGGTTCCATGGGCCTTAGCTCTTCGTCGAGATTTTTGTCGTCGAGCTTAAACACCGCGACATCTTCGTGGGCAGCGTAGCTGCTTTCGGGCGCGACAAAGTAACGGCTCTCGCCCACTTCGCTCTCGGCAACAAACTCGTGGCAGTACTCGCCACCAATGTAGCCGTTGTCAGCCGCAACCACGTCGACTCTTAATCCCAGCTCTTCAAAAATCGCCTTGTACGCATCCCACATCTGCTGATAGGTATGCTTGAACTGCTCTTCAGTACCAAAACTGTAGCCGTCCTTCATGACAAACTCGCGCACGCGCAGCAAACCGCCCCGGGCACGAAGTTCGTCGCGGAACTTCATGCTGAACTGATAGATGTGAAACGGCAGGTCCTTGTAGCTGATGTTAAACTTACGCACCAGGTCGACAGCCATTTCTTCGGCCGTGCCGCCCAGGGCAAACTCTGCGCCGCGCCGGTCCTTGACCTTCATCAGCTCAAAGCTGACGGTGGTAGTACGGTTTGTTTCCTTCCACAGCTCCAGGGGGTGCAAAATAGGCATCAGCACCTCCTGGGCATTGGCGGCGTTCATGCGCTTGCGCACGATCGACTGGATGCGCTCGTGCACTTTGACGCCAAGCGGTAGCAAAAAATATCGGCCGGCGGTCGATTCACGGATAAAGCCGGCCTGGGTAAGTAAACGGTGCGATAGGATTTTATAATCCGCACCTTCAGTTTTGGATGTTCTGCCAAACAGTTTGGAAACTCTCATGCGTGTGGTTCCTTCGATAGGTCATTTATAGTTGGTTATGAAGACAATAGCGCGGCAACGAAAGATAACGGCCAGCTGGCCGGCATGGGCGAATGATTGTATGGAGTTGCTTGCAGCTGAATCATACCATGATGTCCTACTTGAAATGTATTATAAACAGATATGTAAAGGCCACCAAATTTTTCAGGGCATGCAGCCCTATGGCTGGCCACAGGCTGTGCGTCTTTTCGCGTACATAACACAGCACCATACTCAGCACAAACACATCCAGTCCGACGTTCAGCTGCCGGTGCGCAATGGCAAACAGCGCACTCACACACAGCGCGCCCACCCAGAACCCAAAGGTCCGTCGAAAGGCGTTGAACAAAAAGCCCCGGAACAACACTTCCTCCACAAACGGCGCCAGGCAGACCAGCGCCACAAAGACGAGACTCAGCACCCAACCGTTCGGGTTGGTATAGCCAATGTCTTGGGTTTGGAGTAAATCCACGCTGGGAAAAACCCACGCAAACAGGTTGGTCACAAAAATCGATATGATCAAATACGCCGGAAGGGCCAGTATCGACCAGCCAAAAAGTAAGGGATTGAACCTGCCCAGTCCAAGGTCTTGAAACCCAGCCCGGTATATTCGGCGTATCACCAACCACAGAAGCAACACTGCGCCGAGCTCTGACACGCCCTGCAACAAAAACAGCCTAGCGTTTTCGTCAAGACGCAGATCGTCGATGAAACCGACAAACGGCACGAGCAAAAATTGCGGCACAAAAAATGCTACAAATGCCCAAAACGTCCCGGCCACAATGCCCCAGCGCTGGGATTCGGCCGATTCATGTGCCTGCTGAGGTGGACGTTCGTTGCCCATGCTATTTTCCGGTCAATCTACCCACGTCAACGACCGTCACCAGCACCACCAGCAGCATCAGCAGCATAAAGCCTGCTGCCTGGATAACCTCTTCGCGCTCCTTGCTAAGTGGTCGGCGCAGCGCGCGGTAGATCAGCATCAGAAACAGCCTGCCACCATCCAATGCCGGAATGGGCAGCACGTTCATCACCGCCAGCGTCAGCGAGATAATGCCGATCAGAAACA
>Ga0137366_10000550_pt1 | contig 25039 bp, 19 predicted proteins | sample SagtaG_8_FD_104938 | JGI IMG/M metagenome (GOLD analysis project Ga0137366, IMG submission 104938) | Vadose zone soil microbial communities from Sagehorn Ranch, Mendocino, California, USA - Sage1_L_60_16 metaG | ecosystem: Environmental > Terrestrial > Soil > Vadose zone | place: USA...
CAATCCGGGTGGACAGCACGCGGCCGGCATTCAGCTACTCGACGCTCTCAGCGATCCGGCGCTGAAAAACGAGGGGGCGCGACTGCTCGCGACGGCGCCGACGGACGTCCTCTTCGATGGCTGGATGATCGTGCGTCGCTGGACCGATTCAGCGGAGACCGCTCTGCGTCTGCTGCGCACGGCTGCCGCACGACCAAGGGGACCTCAATTCGCTCAGGATTCGGTTCGGCTTCAGAGCTCGCTGCCACTTCAGCTCGCCTACCGCGGGAGGTTCAGCGAATCATATCTCTCGCTCGGAACGCGTCCCTCTCGTCTCTTTGCGCAGCTCGCGTTGCTGGGAGCAGTGGAGACTGACACCGCGAAAACGGTTTTTGCTCGTTGGTTGGCGGCCCGCACACCCCAGGTCCACACCGCGCTTCCGTGGTGGGCGGCGCGCGGCGACTCGACTTCTATAGCGCAGTTGGTGCGAGTCTACGATTCGGCCGTTGCGAACGGGAAACCGGAAAATCTTTTGACCGCCAGGTACAATTCGGCGGCGGCTCGCGCGTATCTCGCTCTCGCTCGGCACGACACTGCAAGGGCCTTGACGGCATTCGCCGCCCTCTCTGACACCGCGTGTCTCCGCTGCGATCTGGATCGACTGACGGCCGCGCGGTTATTGGCCAATGCACGACGGTTTGTCGAAGCCGACAAGATCCTTCGGCAGCGACTTTTCGCAGCCGTAACTCCAACAGAGATTGTGATGGCGCTGGAGCGTGGCAAGGTTGCAACAGCTTTGGGTCATAAGAGCGACGCCAGGCGATGCTTTCAGCTGGTTGTACAGGCGTGGGCACGGGGCGATCCGGGAGCCAGAACCTTGGTTGCGGAGGCCCAGAAGGGGCTAAGTCGGTTATGAGGCGGGTGAATGTGACCCGCGAATTTCCCTGTAGCGGGTTTTGCAGGAGCGGATACATTTGTCGAGCCCCTCAGCTTTACTGCTGAGCTGCGAGCCAAGGCAATTACTCTTAACCCGGTACCCTCCTATGAAACGGTTCGCGCTCCCTCTTCCACTCTCCCTTGGTGTGCTGGCATTCGCTCTGGCGTGTACGGACGCCACCTCCCCCAATCGACACGCCGCGTTGACGCCAAAGGATCCGACGTTGGTTGAGGGTACCGGCAACCTGCCGCCTCCTCCGGTTGATGCGGCGATCGAGATCACGGTCAGCAGCACTCCTGTCACTGGCCTATTTACCGGCGTCTATTTTGCCAACGCGGCAGTTCTCCCGTCCGTTGTTGCCGCCCTTGATGCGGGCGATGAAGAGTTGGCCTTTAGCGGAACGGCATGGCTGCGATTGGACAACGTCCAGGGCTTTGGTTCGACTGCCACCGCCAACGCTCGATTCCAGAATACGGATGGAAGACTATCCGGAAGAGGCACGCTCGTGATCGAGGGTCATACGATCAGGATCGACGCAGTAACGTCGTTCACGTTCACCCCTAATTGCCACCTTAGCCTATTCCCGTGTGCTGTCATCACTTTCGATGCTACGGTCGACGGTGAATCTGGGCATCATGGCACTGCCCAAGCGTTCGACAGGGAGGTCTGCACTTTCGTCTTTCCCATAGAAGGCAGTCCCTATTTTACCTGCCCGGACCAAGAAGTGATTGGTTAGCAGCTTATCGCTTAGTAATTACATCGCTGACCGGCTTGGTTCCTCAGGGTGTACTCGCGGTGGAGATGAAACCATCTCCACCGCGAGCCGCATCAGCCATTGATTGGCGCTCATCATCGGCTGAGGTCCCATTCTTGCTTTCGGGATATATTCGGGCTATTCTAGCAGAGCTATGTCCGACCGGAACGCTGCCATCCGCGCACTCATCGAGCATCGATTTCCCGATGCGACACCGGTCACTCACCGGACTGCAGAGCCGGTACCGACGGGCATCGATGCACTCGATGCAATTCTCCCTGGACATGGTCTTCCGCGCGGACGGCTCACCGTCTGGATGCCGCAGGGTGGAGCAACAGCTGTCCTTCGCGCTGCCTGCAACACCACCGTCGCTCAGGGCGAAAGAGCTGTCTGGATCGATGGACTCGGCACTGTCGCCGGCCCATTCTGGGTAGAGGGACCAATCCTCGTGCGCCCGCGCAATCGCAAGCACGGATTGCGTGGAGCGGAGGAGCTTCTCCGCTGTGGAGGATTTGCGCTCGTCGTGATCGCCGGCATCGAACCGGAGGGCACGGAGACAGTGCGACTCTCCCGCGCCGCGCGTGAAGGAGGAGGCGCGCTCGTCACCCTCACCACCCACGCATCGATGGCGAGTCTGCGAGTTACATCGCAAATCCTTCGCGAGACTTACCGGTGGCGAAAGACTCCGTTCGGTGATCCGGCGGAAGCGCAGGAGGTCATGATCCGCGTCCGCGCCCGCTCTCTCGGCTGGAACCGGAGTGCCGATTTTCCCGTACCGGTAGTGCCGTACGATCTCAGAATGTCTCTCGAGCCGGGGTTGGTCGATCGACGAGGAGTCCGGTAAGGCCGACTGCGGACTGCGGACTCACTGCTTCGGACTGCGGACCAAGTGCACTGCGGACTGCTGACTAACTGCGGATTGGGACACCTACTGCGGACTGCGAAACTAACGGCTGCGAATTGCGGATTGCGGACAACAGTCTGCGCCGAGACGCCGCAGTGCGCAGTTAGTCCCCCAATCCGCAGTTAGTCCCCCAATCCGCAGTGCACTTGGTCCGCAGTCCGCAATGCCGTTGGTCCGCAGTCCGTAGTTAGCGGACCGAACGATTCTCTTCCTTCCCGTGTCGAACTTTATAGCCACCATGGTCGCGACGGCGAATAGTATCACCGCGTGAACGAAAGACAGCTCATCGCCCGGGTCATTGCGGGAGATCGGTTGGCCGGGCGTACGCTGTACGACACGCACGCGCCCCGGGTGTACTCGCTCGCGTATCGACTGAGCGGCGATGCGGAAAAGGCTCGTGAGTTCACTCAGGACACTTTCATCCGCGCGTTCTCTAGACTCGCTCAGTTCCGCGGTGACGCGGCGTTCTCGACCTGGTTGCACCGAATCGTGGTTACTGTCGTTTCAAACGCGAGACGGAGTGAGGTACGAATTGCACGGGAAGTCGCGCTCGACGAAGCGCATTCGATCGAGATGACCGCCCCCGAGGCGGAGCCGGATCTCAAGGAAAGCATTGCGAGGGCAGTGGACAATCTTTCGGAAGCTTACAGAACGACGCTGATTCTGCACGACATTGAAGGATATACGCACGCGGAAATCGCCAGCATGCTCGGCGTCCCCGAAGGGACATGCAAGAGCAGGCTCTCCGCGGCTAGAGCGCAGCTGAGAGAACAGCTCGCTGCATTCAAGGAGTAGGATGATGGACGACGATCAATTCGACGAAGTGATTCGCGATCTGCCTCGAACTTTCAACGTGCCTCCCGAGCCGCCTCTCAATGAGATGTGGAGCGTGATCGAGGCCTCGCACTTCAACGCGCCGGTGCCGATTTCCGCGCCGCCCGGACTTACATCGCGCGCTCCATGGTTGGCCGCAGCCGCCGCACTCGTCGTCGGCATCGGCATTGGTCACTATCTGCCGGTCGGCAAAACGGCTCCGGCAAATGCCACCTCGCCATCCGCGATCGCGTCGTCGAGCTCGTCTTCCGCTGTTAAGGACACGTCGGCTGTAGCGGATGCGTATCGCGACCAGACCTCTCGCTACCTCGGCCAGGCGGCGGCACTTCTCATCTCGCTTCCCGCCAGGGATGCGAATGCAAAAACGGATGCGACATTCGCCAGCAAAGCCGCTGACCTCCTCGTGACAACTCGCCTGCTGATTGACTCGCCAGCGGCGGCGGAAGATCCGAAGCTCCACTCTCTTCTCGAGGACCTCGAGCTCGTCCTCGTACAAATCGCGCGGCTCAGAGGCGAGCGAAGCAAAGGCGATCTCGATCTAATCCATCAGGCGGTAGAGCAGGGAGACGTCATTTCGCGTCTCAATTCCGCTGTTGCAACCACTCAATCCTCAGAATGAGGGAAGGATGATCAGAGCAACTTTTATCGCGGTCGCACTTGGCGCTTTCGCACTCGCGAGCGAGGCGCAGAACCCAACGCCCGCGCCGACACCAGCTCCCGCTCCTTCACCGGCGGCGAAGCCATCTGCTGCTCGGCCGACGCCGGCACCACGGGTGAAGCGAGCTCCGGTCCCCCCCCTTCCGCCCGAGTGGCCATCCGTGGACCTGTCCGATCTCGCGGACCGGCTCGATGCGCTGAAGGACATGCAGCTGGACATGGATCTCCTCCCGCCCATGAACATGAGGATCGATCCCGAAATCGAGATGGACCTGGATTTCGATGTAATGCCTCGCGCCGAAGAAATGCAGCGTGCGATGGACGAAGCAATGGCGCAAATCGATTTCGATGTGGAGATGCCGCCAATGCCGCCAATGCCGCCAATGCCAGCCATCCCTCCGATGACTCCGATGGCGATGGAGCCAATGCTCATGGAGCTGCCGCCGATGCCCTCCGTCGAGATGGCCCCGATGGCCCCAATGGCTATAGAGCCAATCACTCCGATGCCGAGTGCGATTTCGTTCGCGCCTGCTGAAGCGCGCGCGGCGCTGGCTCGTGCCGCCGCGGAGATAGAACGCGTTCAGGGACAGTCACTATTCGAGCGCCAGTTCAGCGGCATCAGTAGCGAACCGCCTCAGGCCTGGGCGCAGGCAGATCCCGCCGATTCCATTTACCGTCTTGCGCGCGAAGCATTGAACCGCGGCGAGTATCGCCGGGCAGCGCAGCTTTTTGGCGACATCACGCAGAAGTTTCCGAATTCGGCCTACGCTGCTGACGCTCGTTATTGGCGCGCGTTCGCGCTTTATCGACTTGGCGGCACGAGTGATCTGCACGAAGCCCTGAACGTGCTTCAGGATACCGGCAGCAGCTTCCGACAGGCTCGTCTTTCGACGGATGCGCCGGTGTTGGCGACGCGCATCCGTGGCGCATTGGCGGCGCAGGGAGACGGACAGGCCAGGAAGGCGCTCAACGAGGCTGCGTCGCAGCCGGGTGCCGCGTGTGACCGCGAAGATCTCGCTGTGCGGGTGGAAGCGCTGAATTCCCTCGGGCAGACCGATCCCGAATCCACGACTCCAATCCTCCGCCGTGTTCTCGCGAAGCGTGACGATTGCTCCGTGAGTCTCCGTCGTGCGGCGATCTACTTGTTAGGCCGGCGCACTGATGCCGAAGCGATGAATCTCGTGATGGGCGCGGCTCGCAACGATCCCGACATCAGGGTTCGCTCGGAAGCGTTGCGATTTCTCGCCGCGATGCCCGGAGACCAGGCGATTTCCACGATCGAGGAGATGGCGCGCACTCCCGGCAACGAGCAGTTGCAACGCGCTGCGATTTCCGCGCTGGGACGAAGCGACAGCCCGCGGGCGCGCCAAAGCCTGCGCGCGATCATTGAGCGTGCTGACTTGAGCGAGAGCTTGCGGGCGACGGCGCTGGCGAGCATCGATGACGATCGCACGCCCGACAACGGCGCTTATCTGAGGTCGCTCTACCCCAAGCTCGAAAGCCCCCGTCTAAAATCATCGGCCCTCCGCGCGATCGCCCGAATCGGTGGCACTGACAACGAGCAATGGCTGTTGAGCGTTGTGAGAAATCAGAACGAGCCCGTCGAGGTCCGCGTCATGGCGCTTCGTTACGCCGGGGCGTCCACCATTCCCATCGGTGATCTTGTCCGCATGTATGATGTCGCGGATGACCGGCCGCTGCGCATGCAGCTGATCCAACTCTACGCGCAGCGCTCCAATCCGGAAGCGACCGACAAACTGCTCCAGATCGCGAAGACAGGAACCGACCCCGACATGCGGCGCATGGCCATTTCAGCGCTGTCGCGCAAGAACGATCCGCGGACGAAACAGCTTCTATTGGAGATCATCGACAAATGACGAACGGCTTCTCGCAGCTCTCAATCGCTTCGTTCGTCGCCATCGCGGTGTCGTCACCCGCCTTCGGCCAGTCGCTAGCGAACCGAATCGCGTCTGCCAGTGATCGGTCAGTGCAATTCACCTACGCCGCACGACCGGGTGTCTGCGGTGATGGCCGTACATACATCTCGACCGGCTCGGGAAACTTTTATGGCTCCTTCTATTCCGACGCCGCGGATAAGTGTCAGCCGGGTCCGGTGAGGGTCGTGATAGATCTTGCTGACAGAAACGTCGTGGCACTGCGCACCTTTGTTGGGGCGTCTTCGCCCGCGACTGACCCCGGTGTTGCGGATCTCGGCAACGTGAATCCAGCCGAAGCCGCCGAGTACTTGCTGGGTGTCGCCGCGCGCGCCGACGGCCGGGTTGGGCGCGACGCTATCTTCGCTGCGCTACTCGGCGACAAAGTCGATGCGACGTCGCGACTGCTCGAGATCGGACGCGACCAGAATCGTCCACTGGAGACTCGCCGTGCCGCCTTGTCCGGTCTCGTTCGCAGCGAGGCTCCGCAACTTGATCGCATTGGCGCCGCACTCGTACAGATCGCGACCAACGAGAACGATGTGCAAGGCGTCCGCACGCAAGCGCTATCGGTGCTGTCGCGCCTCGATCACGGCGCGGGGATTCAGCCGCTCGTCCAGCTCGCGAGCGGGAACATCAATTCGTGGATCGGTCGTGAGAGCATGAGAGTGCTCTCGTCGTCCGGCGATCCGCGGGCGCGGCAGTTCCTTCGCTCCACCGCCCAGCGCACTGATCTCCCCGACGAATTGCTGGCGGTGGCGATTCGCGGGCTCGGCCGCAATTACGTAACAGGCCAGGACGCGACTCTGCTCCGCTCACTCTATCCGCGTCTCACTGGTGAGCGCTCGCGCGATGCAGTGCTCGCTTCACTCTCTGAGTTAGGCGGCACCGATAACGTGCAATGGCTCATGGGAGTAGTTCGAGACGAAAAGCTTACTCCTGAACAGCGTCGTCGGGCGCTTGAGTATCTGTCTCGCGCCGGGGCAACTACTCCTTCGTTACTCGCGCTCTACGACCCGACTCCGGATCCTCAGCTGCGCAGCGCGCTGATCGGTATTTATGCGCGCCTCGCCGACAAAGCAGCGACCGACAAGCTCGTATGGATCGCGCGCAACGAAACGAATCTTCAGCTGAAGCGGCGGGCTATCTCTGCGCTGTCGCGTAACTCGGACCCGGCGATCAGGCAGGCGCTTCAGGATATCGTCGAACGGTAGTTTCGGATTATAGATCGAGACTCAGTTCTGTGGGAGAAACCCTACGCCGAGATGCGCGCGATGAGCCTCGGCGCCTGCCACGCCCGGCCGAGTACCTTATGGAAGCAGCGCCTGGGAACGATCTCAACGCCCGATCTCGATAACGTGTCGTAGCGCGCCAGCTTCTCCGGGTAACGCGAGATCGTTGTCGGCCTGTAGGAAAGCGAGAGGAAAAATTCGTCGGTGAGACTGAGCGCGAACAGCTCCTCGATATCGCGCGCCCTCGCTAACCGCTCGACACCGAGCACGACCTGGCTGCCCAGACCCTTGCCCTGGTGCGCCGGCGCAACCGCGACCGACGACACTTCGGCGAGAGATGGCGAGTACTCCTCCAGCGCAGCGCACGCGACGACCCGTCCCGGCGCTTCCATCGCCACGACGTAATTGTCGATGCGGGCCGCGATCTGATCGAACGTTCTCGGCAGCATCAATCCCTGCGCGGCGTATGGCGTCACCAGCTCGAGGATCTGGCCAGCGTCGGCGCGTATCGCGCGGCGCGCCAGCGTCTGGGGCGAGGTGGACTCGGACCTCCTGAGATCGAGGGCAGCCTGGGAGGTAGATGGGAAATTATGCACGAGGAATGTATATATAAACATCCAGAAAGGCGCAAGTGTTCCGAAGCCGCGGATCGGGCGCTAGGTTCTTTCGCATGATTCCCAACAAGAGAGTGGCTGTCGTTCTGGCTCTGGCTGCAAGCGCAGGGCTTGCTGCCTCGACGCTGCCGGCGCAGGTCACCGTACCATCGGACTCGGCGATCCGGGCGATTCTGCAGAACAGAATCGATTCAAAACGAGCAGTCGGTATCATCGCCGCCACAATCGATCACGGACAGACAAAGATCTTCACGGCGGGTGGATCAGGCGTCCCGGGCATTGCGCTCGACGGCAACACCGTCTTCGAGATTGGATCGATAACGAAGGTTTTTACCGCGTCGCTCCTGGCCGACATGGTTGCACGCGGCGACGTAAAGCTGGACGATCCGGTCGCGAAGTACCTGCCGAAATCGGTGCGAGTCCCATCGCGCGGGGGAAAACAGATCACCTTGCTGGATCTTGCAACCCAGACCTCGGGGTTGCCGCGACTTCCAAGCAACCTGAACCCCAAGGATCAGAACAACCCGTACGCGGATTATACCGTCGACCAGTTGTATGCATTCCTATCCGGTTACGAGCTGACTCGGGATATCGGCGCCCAATACGAATACTCGAATCTCGGCGTCGGGCTTCTTGGTCATGCTCTCGCGCTCAGGGCGGGGAAGGGCTATGAGGATCTCCTAACGGAGAGGATCCTTCGGCCGCTGGGAATGAACGACACCCGCATCACGCTCAACCCGTCGATGAAAAGCCGGCTTGCACCAGGACATTCTGCCAGCGGCGCCGTCGTCGCCAACTGGGACCTGCCGACACTCGCCGGAGCGGGTGCACTCCGTTCGACCGCGAATGACCTGCTGAAGTTTCTCGCCGCGAATCTCGATAGCACAAATACACCGCTCGGCCGCGTACTCGCTATGACACATTTTGCGAGACGCGATGTGAACGACGGGCAAATGCGCATCGGGCTCAACTGGCACATTCTCAATTCCTTCGGCCATCCCATCGTCTGGCACAACGGCGGAACTGGCGGTTATCGGAGCTTCATTGCATTTGATGACACGAACAAGCGCGGCGTTGTGGTGCTATCGGACCAGGTGGTCGCGCCCGACGACATCGGGTTCCATCTGCTCGACGAGCGCGCTCCACTCACGCCGGCGGTTGCCCTCAAGGTTCGTACGGAGATCGCCATCGATCCGTCAGTGCTCGAGACCTATGTCGGCGTGTACCAGCTCGCTCCAAACTTCGACATCGCGGTCACCCGCGAAGGTGCGTCGCTCTACGTGCAGGCTACCGGGCAGCCAAAGGTTCAGGTATTCGCCGAGTCGCCAACCGAGTTTTTTCTCAAGGAAGTCGACGCTCAGATCACGTTTGAGAAAGATTCCACCGGCAAGGTGACCCGATTGATTCTTCACCAGGGCGGGATGGATGCACCCGGAGTGAAGAAGTAGGAAAACTTCAGTGGCTTGCGAAGACTGTCGTCTTGCCGCTCTTGTCGAAGGTGAGCACCCGGTAGCGTTGAGTGCGCGGTCCTTCCATTCCAGGAGATCCCATCGGCATTCCCGGGACGGCGAGACCGGCTATGCGTGGCTTCTGCTGAAGTAGCCGATCGATATCGGCTGCCGGAACGTGTCCCTCGATCAGATAACCGTTGACGACGCCAGTGTGACACGCGGCAATTCCATCAGGGACTCCAAGCGTGCGCTTGATCGCTGCCATGTCGGGCGTGTCCTTCACATCGACTCGGTATCCATGCTTCAGTAGATGCTCGACCCAGTTCTTGCAGCAGCCGCAATTTGGATCTTTGTAGACGGTAACTGACGGCTTCTTCGCTCCACCTGGCGCAGGTGCGCGGACGGCGGCTGTTGTGAGGGTTAGCGCGAAGAACGTCGTTGCCAGCGCGATGGTTCTGACCGGATGTCTTTTCATTCAGGAATGGATTTGATTGTCCGTTCGATCTGCTTCTTGTGCCGGCCTTCGTGCTGCCCGACGAAGATAAGCCATTGATATAGATCCAGCTCGCCGAGTATCGGGTGAGTGTGCTTGATGTCGCCGATCGAGAGTCCGCTCGCAACGATCGCTGCGGCGCGAAGAGCTTCGCGGGAGCTCTCGAGACCGTCGAGCGCCTCACTGATGTCGATGTTCGCACGTGGCTGCACGGTCGGAGGTGATTTGATAACGGCGCTCTCGAGAGCTGCGCTGTGTCGATCGAACGTGTGCATCACTGACTCCGTCGATTTCTCTTCGCCGAGCCCCGCCTCGCGTGCCTGTCCGACGCGCTTCGTGATGAGGCGCGCTATTCCAGATTCCACTATGCGCAAGTGGTCGAGAATCTCCGCTACAGACCATCCTGGAGCGGCCCTTCGACAAAGCCGATCGCGCGGGACGCCTTCGAAGCTCTGAAGGAGCTGTCGGCGCTTCTCTTCCACGTAACTCATGGTTTCGGCGAGTCTGGGGTGCATGCTTCCTCCTATCTGCAGAATTTACATGCAGATGGCGGTCGGAGCGCCGGTTTTTTTTCCTTCGTTCCGGCCTAACAGGGATCGCAGGCTTCATTCTTGCCTTCGGCATATATTCGGGTATATCATTGGTGCCCGCTCTCGCGTTGAAAATGACTTTCATCTGTCTCTGGACTCCTGCCGCTGCCCCTCTTCCTCCGATCATTGGCGCGACCATCATCGCACAGGAAAATCAGCTCCTTCAGCAGCTTATTCCTTCGCTGCTCGGAGTGGCGCCTCGAGTGATGCTGGGGGCGAACGGAAGCGTCTGGGCAGATGCGCGCGGAATGAATGCCGAGTCTCTGGCGAAAGATCTGCTCGACGTCTTTCACGAGAAAGGAGTTGAGAAAGTAAGAGCTGCCATCTCCCTCGTTCCCATCTGCGCTGAAGTCGCGGCGCGCTTCGGGAAAGGAAAGAACAAGGGAGCGCTCATTACGATCTCACCAGGCAGTGAGCGGGAGTGTCTCGCTCGATATCCGATCGGAGCGCTCGAGCCATCACTCGCTTTGTCCACGCTGCTCGATGGAATCGGAGTGGAGAGCTGCGGAGATCTGGCGAGACTCGACCTCGAGTCAGTCGAAGTTCGTTTTGGCGCCGAGGGAGCGCGTCTCTGGAGGTTGTCGAGGGCGGACGACTCGCGTCGCATCTTCGCCAGCATGCCGCGATCGCTGCCGACCGCTTCTCTCGACTGGGTGGATTACACGCTCAAGGACGCGGAGCGTCTCGTCTTCATCATCAACGCGCTTGTCGGAAACATTACGACGGAACTACAGTCGCGCGGACAGTGCGCGCGTGAGATGACGATGATCTTCTCGCTGGCGAACCGTGAGGCCCTCGAGCATCTGGTGCGTCCGGCTCGATCGACGGCCAGTCACAAGGCGTGGATGCGGCTCATTCGCACGCATCTCGAGCAGATCACTCTTCCCGACGGCGTCCTCGGCATCACGATTCGAGTGGAGTCGGTCACCGGAGAAGTCGAGCGGCAGGGAGACATCTTCGATCGTGGATTCGCCACGGCGCGCGCAGCGGAGGAAACGATCGCGCAGCTGCTCGATGATCAGGGCGCGGTGGTGGTGACTCCCCGCAACACGCAGCATCCATTGATCGATCGCCGCACCGAGTGGATCAGTCAGGAGCCGGCGCAGGCATCAGCGCGCATCCAGCTGCGGGAGCGAGTAGTGAGAGCGACCGCCGCTCCCCGTCTTACGCTGCAGCTTCTTCCCGAGCCCCGACGCATTGCAGTGACGACAAAACGACGTCGCGATCATGAGATGCCGGTGCAGTTTCGCGACAAGGAGTGGATGACGATTGTCTCTGCTGCCGGACCCGATCGTGTCTCTGGAGCACGCTGGAGCGAGCCGTACGCTCGCGAGTATTTCCGCTGCGTTACCGATGATGGGATGATGGTATGGCTATACAGGGATGCTCGTGAGGATAGCTGGTACTTGCATGGGTGGTGGGACTGATTGGCTATTACAAAATTCGGGCTGATGACTGCAACTGAACGGGCGGGAGGCTGATAGCTGCAACTGAACGGGCGGGAGGCGTCAGCCGTGCAGGCGCGAGGCTCGAGGTCACGCCGTCGGGACGTTACTACTCGCCTTATCGCACAGGCAGTTGCTAGTACTCCGAGCGCCACTGGTGGAGTCCCGACGTAGTGACCCAACGCCTCGCGCCTAGCCGCTGACGCCTCCCGCCCGTTCAGTTGCAGTTGCGTTCCCTTACGCGACCGGGCCTATAGCGCGACTTTTCCGCCCATGAAAATCGCTCGCTTCCTCGCTCTGATTCCGCTCGGCTTGGCTTTGGCGTCGGCCCCAGCCGACGCGCGCGTCGTCCGGATCGAGATACTGACTCGCGCCGACATCACTGGCACCTTTGCCAGCGCGGGCGGCTACGAGCGGATCACGGGCCGAGTGTACTTCGCGTTTGACCCGAACAATCCCGAGAACAAGAAAATTGTCGATCTCGCCCTCGCGCCGCGTAATTCCATCGGGGAAGTGGAAGCTGTCAGCGAGTTCGTGATGCTTCGACCTAAGGATCCCGCGCGCTCGGCCAATCTCGCAGTCATCGATATCGTCAACCGCGGAGTGATGACGACGTTCATCTTCAATCTCGGTCGCAACACCAACGCATCGCCGCTATCCGCCGACTTCTACGGTGACGCGCTGCTGATGAAACGGGGCGTCACGATTGTCGCGCTCGCGTGGCAGTGGGATGTTCCGCCGGGAGCCGGGCCCCTTCACTTTCTGGCGCCGAAGGTTGGGTCCGTTCAACGGCCTATCACCGGACTCGTGCGCAGCGACATCATCGTCGACACGCCGACGAACACAATCCCGCTTGGCCACACGATCGGAGGACCGATCGCTTACCCAGTCGCTGATCCTGGTGATCGCGCCAATATCCTTACCGTGCGCGATAGTCCAACCGGAGCACGCAGCATAGTGCCACGAACTGAATGGCAATTCGCGCGACTCACGGGGCGAACGATCGCGCACGATCCGCGCTCCGTCTACATGGCAAAAGGGTTCAAGCCCGGAAAGATCTACGAGGTGGTTTATCGGGCGCGAGATCCGGTCGTGGTGGGGACTGGCCTCGCCGCCGTACGCGACATGATGTCCTACCTCAAGTACGATCCGTCAGCCTTGGCCCACGTGCGATCGGGAATCGGTTACGGCGTGTCGCAGACGGGAAGATTCATCCGCCACTTCCTCTATCAGGATTTCAATACCGACGAGACAGGACGCCCAGCATTTGATGGATTCTTCGCGCATACCGCCGGCGCCGGCCGCGGCAGCTTCAATCATCGCTTCGCACAACCGTCACGGGATGCGCAGCCATACTCGACGTTCTTTTATCCGACCGACGTTTTTCCATTCACCACTGTTCCGACCCGCGACCCAGTGACGCGGCAGCGCGCGGGCCTTCGCGACAACATCCGTGGCTCGAGCAGGACCAAGGTTTTCTACGTCGATGGTGGTCATGAATACTGGGGAAGAGCAGCGTCTCTCACCCATACGACACCGGACGGAAAAACCGACGTCGGTTTCCTGCCCACGGAACGGCGTTATGTCATTTCCTCCGCCCAACACTCGGGCCCCGCCACATGGCCACATGCCGATTCGGCGAGGATTGCCGGGACCATCGCTTATCGAGGAGATCCGCTCGATCAACGACTCGCTTTGAGAGCGCTAATGTCCTCGCTGATCGACTGGGTTGCGGTTGGAAAGCAACCTCCCCCATCAGTGTATCCGAGCCTGTCTCGGCACGATCTGGTTAGTCCAGCGGTTATGAAATTCCCGAGAGTTTCAAACCTTCCAGTAGCGCGAATTCCGAATCAGCCATACCGAATGGATTTCGGCCCGCGCTGGAGTCAGGGAATCATCGATCGCGAGCCGCCAACACTCGGCGCTCCGTATCCAGTGTTCGTGTCTCGCGTCGATTCACTCGGCAACGAGCTGGGCGGAATTCGAAGCATCGAGATTCTCGTCCCGCTTGCCACCTACTATCCGTGGCAGCTTCGCACCGGGATGCCCGTCGCGACAGATCGCCTCGTCAGCTTTCGTGGGACATTCGTTCCGCTGCGGAAGACTGAGGCAGAGCGGCGCGCCAGCGGAGACTCACGCCCGAGCATCGAGGCGCTGCACGCGAACCGCACGCAGTTCCTTCGGAAGGTAGATGAGGGAATCTCGTCGCTGATCAAGCAGCGATTTCTGCTGCCCGAAGATTCTGCGGCAGCACGGAATCGGATGGCGGACATCTGGGAGCGGTACGGACTGGGAAAGGCAAACTGAGCGGGCGCGAGGACTGGCTACTACAAACTCTAAGCTGAAAACTGCAACTGAACGGGCGGGAGGCGTCAGCGGTTAGGTGAGAGGCGCGAGGTCACTACGTCGGGACTTCACCAGCACCATTCGGAGCACAATCAACTGCCTGTGCCTTACGAGCAGTAGGAACGTCCCGGCGTCGTAACCCTTAGCCTTGTGCCTGCACCGCTGACGCCTCCCGCCCGTTCCGTTGCAGTTATACGCCGTAGGTGTGTAGTGGCGAGTTTACGATACCCCCGGGAACCCCTCGATCCGCGCGGCCTTCACGATTCCTCTGACTCGGTTCATGACTCTGTCAGCGGCCGCCGTATCACCTTTCGCCTGAAGCGCATCTTTCAGGATCGCTCCCGTGAACGCGTAGGTGTACGGGATGCCGAACGACGCCCGATCGATCCAATCGCCCTCTTTGATCAGGACTTCGGGTCCGCGATAAACGTCGTTCCAGAGAGCGTTGCTTCGCTCCAGGTCCAGATTCAGGCCCGCGATGTGAGGCGTCTCGGCTGTGTCAGCGACGGGATGATCCACCAGCTTCTGCACAAAACCCTGTGACAGCAGATAAGGCTCGAGTCCGAGTCCTGCACCGCCACCTGTCGAGACGTAGATCGGCCGCTCGGGAAATGCGTCTTTGATCAGGCGCAGAAGCACGAGCTGATCGCGCACGAGGTATCCAGGCGGAATGTTCAGCGTGATGTTGCCCTGCCGAAAAATCTGCGGCTGCGTGACCTGTATGTATTCGGGAATGGCATCTGCTTCCGCTAAAGTCATCTTGAGCGGCGGACCAGACGGTTTCTTCCACTGCTTGTTTCGATAAATCACTGGTCCCTTTGCCGCGTCGTACGTCTCGATCGGCCTGCGGATCATCTGCCGCACGAACCAATCCGTGTCGAGGTACGTAGTGACTGCGACAGTAACATCGCGACGCACACCTTCGACTTCCTGCGCGTACCAGAGCGGGAAGGTGTCATTGTCGCCGTTCGTGATGACGACCGCGTACGGCTCCAGCGAGTTCAGGTAGTCCTTTGCCCACTGAGCCGTGAAATAGTGCCCAGCGCGTGAGGCAAATCTCCAGTTCGCAAAGAGTGGGATGAGCGCGATGAGCAGAATCGGTGCGGCGAGCATAAACCCTCGCCGCGACGGCCAGGCTCCTACCGTGGCCGGCTTCCGTCCCGCTGGTTTCTCTTCTTTGCGCGCTTCTCCCCCGAGTACGAGAGCGAGCTGTTCCCAAATAAAACTGAGGCCGATCGCTGCCCACACTCCCCACGCGGAAAAGCTCCAGATGTAGAAGTAATCACGATCACGGACCTCTCGCCCGACGTCGCGAACGTCCGGATCCTGCGACCAACCGTACTTGAAGTTGAGGTAATAGATCAGCGCGAGCGTCATTGTGAACATGAGCGGACCGAAATACCAGAAAGTTTTTCGGTCGCGATCCCAGTGCACGTACCCGCCGAGCAGGCCAAGACCAAGGAAGAGAAATGCGACGATGAACTGAAGTCCCTGCATCGTCTGGTGTGAGTCGCGCACCCACTGCCATTTGAAGTACAGCCACCACATTCCGACCTGCGCTGAATACGGAGCGCCTCGCTCGAGCTTCTGTCCGTACTGCTCGCGGTTGATGTTGGCCATCAACCGGTCTTTCGTGAGCTTGGTAAATGTGCAGCTCGCCTCGAGCTTGGTCGCGCACGCAGTCGGAGCGCCCTCGTTAATCGCCGGGAAATACGCTGCGCGCACCGGTTCGTAGATGAAAGGCGTCAAGCCGAGGATCAGCGCACCGAGGCAGGCGAGAACCAGCTTCCACCGAAGTACCGTACGCCAGCGGGTGGCAATGAGTGCGACACCGGCAGCGGGAAGCGGAAGAAATCCGGCCGGGTGATTCGCGTAGCCAAGTCCAAGCAGGAAGCAAACGAGTACGACGAGGCGATCTGCGCGCGGTGCATCGGGCTCTTCGATCCACTCGATGATGATCCACGACACAATGGTGAAGAACAGCAGCGAGATGGTGTAGACCTTTTCGTTGACTACCGACTGATTCCACACCGTGAACGCTGTTGCACCAATCAGAGTGGCGAGACTGGCGACGACCAACCGCTGCCATTTCTCGGTGATCCAGCGCGCGACGATTCTTTCCGTAATGAGGAACCAGAGGCCGGCGGAGCAAGCACTGGCCAGCGCGGCCATGATGTTGATCTTGGCGGCGTACGAGACCGGTATCGGCAGCGATGCGAACGCGTGCCCCAACAGCATGAAGAATGGATTACCCGGCGGATGGGGAATGCCGAGCACTTTGACAGCGGCCATGTACTCACCCGTGTCCCACATCGCGACTGAAGGCGCCAGCGTCACGAGATAGAGGATGAATACGAGCCCCGCCGCAATCGCGGCGGGGATGTATGAAGGTTTGTAACCGTTCGACTCGGCGGCGATCGCCCGATCTGGACGTCGTGGCGCTCGAGTTTCTTGGGAACGGAAAGCTGAAGCTGTCGTTGCCATTATGTGATCGAATTACTGGTGGGACGGGGGTCGATGAATTTTAGTCACTCGTCACCCGGTTTGCGTTGGAATGGCTAATAGGTTCGGAGAGACCTAACTGCAACTGAATAGGTGCGAGGTGACAGTAGCGTAGTTGCCAGCTATTTAGCTCACGACGCCCGGACTTCCCTCAGTGGCGTTCAGAGCACAGGCAGTTTGTTTGTGGGTGGATCCGCGTCCCGAAAAGTCAGGGCGTAGTGAACTAACAAGCTGGGATCTCTGCCACTGACGCCTCGCGCCTATTCAGTTGCCTTACCCGTTTCTACTCCCTTGCTTTCGGCTTTTGTTCGGTATAAGCTCAAGCATGGGATTCGTCGAGCTCAGAGCCCGTACCGCCTTTTCCTTCGGCGATGGCAGTGCCTCCCCGGAAGCGTTAGTCACCCGCGCAGCATCACTCGGCTACGGCGCCATTGGGATTACCGACACGGCCGATCTGGGTGGGATAGTTCGCTTTGGACTCGAGGCACGACGGCAGAATGTCAGGCCGATCGTTGGCGCCGAGCTCGTAGTCGAAGGATGTCCTGCCGGCTTTCTGGCTCGGAGCAAAGAGGGATTCAACAATCTGGCTTCTCTCGTCACCAGATCGCGCGTTGGCGAGCTCTCGACGTGGAAGAAGGGAGATGGAAAAAAAACGCGCGGACGCCCGCGCATCTCCTGGCAACAGGTAGCGGAGCGAAGCGAAGGACTGCAGGTGTTGACCGGTCCGGCGTCCGGGCCGGTCGCATCCAGTCTCCGCAACGGCGATGACCGAGGGGCGGAGCGCACGCTCTGTCGCTGGCGTGACGTCTTCGGCGACAGGCTCGCAGTCGAAGTGCAATTGCACCACACCAGCGGGCACGAGGCCGCGCTCGCCGCCGCACTGATCGAGCTCGCCGAGCGGCATGGAGTGCCGTGGGTGATCTGTCAGGAGCCTCGCTACGTCGACAATGACAGCCGGCTGGTTCATGACGTGCTCACCGCTCTGCGATACGACACGACCATCGACGACGCGCTCGCGCGAGGACTGCTGCATCCGAATGGCGAATGGCGTCTCGCTTCCCCGGAGGAGATGGAGGAGCGCTGGAAAGGGCGTGAAGCGGGTCTGGAGGAGAGCGAGCGAATCGCATCGGAATGCGATTTCAGCCTCGCCTGGGTGAGACCGCCGCTGCCGCAGTTTCCGGTTCCCACCGGCTACAACGACGACAGTTTCCTCAAGGAGAAAGTTTATGAAGGCGCGCGAGAGAGATGGGGTGAGCTCGATGACAAGCAGACAGCACAGATCGAGCACGAACTGAGAGTCATCGGGAATCTGGGTTTCGCCGGATTCTTTCTGGTGATGTGGGATGCGGTGCACTTCGCCAGGCAAAAGGGAATTCTCTGTCAGGGACGCGGCAGCGCGGCAAACTCCGCGGTGGCGTACTGCCTCGCGATCACCGCCGTCGATCCGGTGCGACACGGACTGCTGTTCGAGCGCTTTCTCTCCGAGATCCGTGTCGATGGACAGACCGAGGCTCCCGACATCGATGTCGACATCGAGCACGACCGCCGTGAAGAGGTGCTCGACTACGTTTACGCGAAATACAATCGAGCCCAGGCGGCGATCACGTGCATCGTGCAGATGTATCGCGGACCCAACGCGATTCGCGATTCCATGCGTGCGTTCGGTTATCCGGTAGAGATAGCGACGAACATCTCCAAGAGAATTCACTGGAGCGATCCAGCCGAAGGAGCGAAGTACGTAGAGGAGATTCTTGCTCCCAAGCTTGGACTCGACCTCGACAACCCACGAGGCAAGGCTACTCTGGCAGCAATGGCTGCATTCGAGGGAGTACCTCGTCTTCGGTCGACGCACGTCGGTGGATTCGTGCTGTCGTGCGCGCCCCTCGGCGACTACATGCCGGTCGAGCACACGACGATGGGTCGCACGATAATCCAGTTCGACAAGGACGATCTCGATGCCGTCGGCGTGCCGAAGTTCGATTTCCTCGGACTTGGAGCGCTCTCGCTGGTGAGGCGAGCCTTCGACATGATCGAGGTACGCACCGGCACTCGTCCCGAGATGTACAAGCTGCCTCCCGACGACGATGCGACTTACAACCTGATTGCGCACGGCGAGACAATCGGAACGTTCCAGATCGAGAGCCGAGCGCAGATCGCGTCGGTGCTGCACACCAAGCCCGACCGGCTCTACGACATCGTGGTGCAGGTGGCGCTGATTCGTCCCGGCCCGATCCAGGCAAAGTTCGTCCATCCATACACGGCTCGTCGGCGCGGGCTGGAGCCCGTGACTTACCTTCACCCCGACCTGGAGCCGATTCTCAAGCGCACACAGGGAATTCCGATCTTCCAGGAGCAGGCGATGGCGATCGCCATGAAGCTTGGTGGCTACTCGGCGGCACAGGCCGACGAGCTGCGGCGAACGATGGGACACATTCGAAAAGTCGAGAAGTTGCACCGTGTTCTCGAGCAGCTTCGCGCGCGTATGGTCGAGAGAGGCGTCGAAGCGCCGGTCGCGGCACAGATCGCCGAGGACCTGAAAAGCTTCGCCAACTATGGATTCCCCGAATCGCACGCGTGGAGCTTCGCTCTCATCGCATATGCGACCGGATATCTCAAGGCGCACTACACGGCGGAGTTTTACGCGGGATTGCTCAACTCCTGGCCGATGGGATTCTATCCGCCCTCGACTCTCATCCACGACGCAAGACGACACGGGCTGAAAGTTCTTCCGCCATGCATGCGCGACGGCGACTGGGAGTGCACTACCGAGCCGACGGAGAATCCAGACAAGCCAGCGCTCAGAATCGGCTGGCGCCACATCCGCGGGCTGGGCGAGAAATCTCTCGAGGCGCTGAAGACGGCAAGGGGCTGGGATCGTTTCGCATCGATCGACGATGTCGTGCAGCGAGCAAAGCTGCAGCGAGCCGACGCGCTCCAGCTCGCGCGCGCCGGAGCGTTCGGCTGCTGGGAGCCCGATCGGCGCCGCGCTGCCTGGGTTGCGATGCGGGCAGTAGGTGACATTCTACCACTCGCTCCGGCGCGACAGGCATCGTACGATCCACGTCCTCTCACACGCGATGAGCTGATCTTCCTGGATTACTTCTCGGTCGGCATCAGTGTCAGCGGCCATCCGATGGAGCATCTGCGCGAGAAGCTACGCAGTGCCGGAGTGCTCGACTCAAAGCAGCTCGAGAAGCTCAAAGGAGGAGAATGGATCACCACCGCAGGGCTCGTCACCATCCGCCAGCAGCCACAGAGCGCGAAAGGCACGGTATTCCTGTTGATGGAAGACGAGTTCGGATTCATCAACGTGATCGTGTCCAAGAATCTCGTCGAGCAGTATTCAGAGGTGGTGAGATTCTCGACCTTCGTGGTGGTCGAGGGGAAATTCGAGCGTGATGACGGAGTGCGGAACGTGATTGGCAAGAAATTCCGTGAGCTGAAGGTAAAGCAGTTGGTCCACGCCAGTCGCGACTTCCACTAGCAGCGGGAAGAGGGAAGAGGGAAGAGGGAAGAGGGAAGGGGGAAGCGGGAAGGGGGAAGCGGGATGCGGTCGCCTTGCCGCTCCGGTGAGCGCTACGTTATCGTAGGCGGATGCGACAGGAGAGAAAGCCCGGACGCGCATTCGCCAGCGACAATTGGGCGGGAGTGCATCCCGAGGTGCTCGCGGCAATGGCGGCTGCGAATGTCGGCCACGTTCCCTCATATGGCGACGATCCCTATACGCGCGAAGCCGAAGAACGAATTCGTGGCGCGCTCGGCGAAGACGCCGAAGTTTTTCTGGTCTTCAGCGGCACGGCGGCGAACGTGCTGTGTCTGCACAGCATGGTGCAGTCGCACCAGGGCGTGATCTGTGCGGAGACTGCACACGTCTATACCTCTGAGTGCGCGGCTGCCGAGAAGCACATCGGATGCAAGCTGCTCACGGTGCCGTCGCCCAACGGCAAAATCACCGTGGCCGGAATCCGCGAGCACCTGCACGACATTGGCAACGAGCATCACGTGCAGCCGCGCGCGATCTCAATCACCCAGGCGACCGAGTACGGAACGGTTTACACGCCACAGGAGATCCGAGCGATCGCTGATTTCGCGCACACGCACTCCCTGTTATTGCACATGGATGGCGCGAGGATATTCAACGCGGCCGCCTTCCTCGACGTGCCGTTGCGGGCGATCACCAGCGGAGCGGGCGTCGATGCTCTCTCCTTCGGAGGAACCAAGAACGGACTCGTGGCCGGTGAGGCCGTGGTTTTCTTCAAGCAGGTGCTGGCCGATGACTTCGAGTTCAAGCGCATGCAGGGGATGCAGTTATCGTCGAAAATGAGATTCATCGCTGCCCAATTCAACGCGCTCCTCACGAACGACTTGTGGAAACGCAGCGCAGAGCACGCAAATCGGATGGCGCAGCTGCTGGCGCGCGAACTGTCCGAGATCAACGGCATCACTCTCACACAGGAAGTTCAGGCGAACGAAGTGTTCGCGACCATCCCGGAGAAGGTGATTCCGAAGCTTCAGGAGAGTTGGCCTTTCCACGTCTGGAATGAGAAAACGTCTGAAGCGCGTCTGATCACATCGTTCGACACCACTGAGGAGGACATCGCTGATTTCATCGAGCTGACCCGCGAGAAGATGGGCGCGAGGGAGAAGCAGTGGACCTGACGAATGCCGCGGTGCTGGTCACTGGTGGAAGCTGTGGAATTGGCTTCGAGACTGCTCGCGTCCTGCGCGAGCGCGGCGCGCGAGTGGCGATCTGCGCGCGGCATCAGGACATGCTCGAGGCAGCGGCGAAACAGATTGGAGCCTTTCCAATCGTCGCCGACGTCAGCAAGGAAGATGACGTGCAGCGGATGATTCAGATGGTCGTGAAGGAGTACGAGGACTACAACATTCTCATCAACAACGCGGGGTTCGGCGTTTTCGCTTCGCTCATCGAGCTATCTGCGGAAGAGTTTTTCAGAGTGTGGCAGACCAACGTTCTCGGCGCGATGCTCGTTGCCCGTGAATCCGCGCATCATTTCATAGCGCGCGCGTACGGCAACATTGTGAACATTTCGTCGACAGCGGGGCAGCGAGGGTTTGCCAACGGGTCGGCGTACTGCGCCAGCAAGTTCGCTCTTCATGCGCTGACGGAATGTTGGAGAGCGGAATTACGTCAGCACAACATCCGCGTGATGCAGGTGAATCCCGGCGAGGTGCAGACAGGCTTCGGCGCCGAGGAAACGACGCAAGTGAAGGCCCAGAATCCGAGCAAGCTTACCGCGTCCGACATCGGGCAGCTGATAGTGAGTATGCTGGAGGTTGAGGACCGTGGCTTCGTCACGGAGTCGACGATCTGGGCCACCAATCCCCGGTGAGACGACTAGAGACAACTGCAACTGAACGGGCGGGAGGCGCTAGCTACGCAGGCGTTAGGTTAGAGGTCACAGCCTCGGGACGCACCTACTCATAGTAGGGCACATGCAGTTGCGTGTACTCCGAAGGGCACGAGTAACGTCCCGACGTAGTGACCTAACGCCTCGCGCCTTGACGCTGACGCCTCCCGCCCGTTCAGTTGGAGTTGACTTTACACCAGCCGCACACTGAGGCCGGAGTTGGTCCGCCCCAGCGGCGCAACGGTAGGGTCCGCACTGAGCGGCCCGCGCAGATGATCTAGAACTTCCGCCGCCGGCACTCGACGTCCTTCCAGCTCGGCCGATTCGGCTCGCGGCTCCAGTGACAATCGTGCGCGATAAACCTCGAGGATTTGTCGGCCTTCCTCGATTGCCCGCAACGCGACGCCGCGCATGTAGTAACGATTGAAATCGCCCTCGGCGAGCATGCGCGCTGCCATTTGCGGAACTCTTGCTGTGGTTGTACCACCACTCCGCGTTCGCCGCGATTCGCTTTCGACCAACAGATCTGACGCATGTTCTTCGAGCCACCGATCGTCGTAGTAACGGAGCGCCTCGCTGAGAAGACGCTGATATTCCGCGACTGTCTCGGGGCGGAGCCGCTCAGAGACATGGAATGAGCCGTTCGCAAAGTCGTGATCGAGCTCGGCAAGCGCATAGCGGCGCGTGGTTGGGTCGAGATTTTCGTACTGCAGAGGCATTGTCTGACACCATTTCCGAGAGTCACAAAAAGACAATCGCATTACGCAGACCAGCGCGCGCAGCTACGAATGCAGCTGAGTCGCGCGTTTTTCCGGTCGCTCATCAGTCCCGCGCGAAATTGCTTGGCAGAGCAGTTCCGACTAACTACTCAGTGCTCCGTTGCTTTTTGGTGCTTCCGGCCTGTCTACGCACGGGCCGACCAGGCTGGCGGGGTAACAGATCGAGACCGACCAGGAACGCAAGGACTGTTGCCAGGAGCAGGAGCGTGAGACCTAGGGCATGCGACGCTACACTTGACCTGATAGGTGCGCCAACTGCATTTGCCAGCAGCACTGCGGCGGAGATGTAAATGAGTGTCGCAACGATCCACACCTTCTTGGGCATCGCGGCACCTGTCGCGGCCCGACGCCGCGCCGGATACGTCGCGTTAAACACGAGAACCAAGATGCCAGTTACGGCGCTAGCCTCGCGCGTGATGAGATTCGGCCGGAGCCCGAGCAACGCGAGCAGCGACGGTAGGAGCGCGCCTAGCACCACCATCAGGCCTAGATGCAGGATGCTGCGAGTTAGCAGAAGATCGTACTTCGAGACGGTTCCCCCCAACGCTTGCCGAAAAGTGGCGAAGATCGTGGAAAATCCCACGAAGGTGACCGCCACAACCGCCAGCGTGTAGAGATATTCGTTGGACGCAGGCTCCATGATTCGCTAGCTGAGTCGGGGGACCAGCGACCATTGCACCAGAATCCTTCTCATTTACCGCCCTCGCTCACACGTTGATAAACGGTCGTAAGAGTGGTCTAGCTGCGGGCTCTGTCCTCGCCGACGGAAAGGCCCAGCCCATCCGGATCGACGTACTGAGCTACGCGAGAGCCGAACACCTCGGTCGGCGCCTGAACGCAGGTGACGTTGTTCCTGATCATTCTCTGATGGAATTCGTCGAGATCTGGAACGCGGAGGCCCGGCCGACATCGCCCTGCGGGTACCGCCAGCGGATCGTCTTTTGCGCCGCGTGGGGTCTCGCTCGTGTGTAGGGCAAGCGTCGCACCGTCGGTCGCGAACTCGGACCACCCGGGCGATTCGAATTTCAGCGGAAGCCCAACCACGTCGCGATAGAACGAAACGGACCGCTTCATGTCACTAACGAAGATGATTGCATAGTTCACTCGCACCGGACTCCTCCCCCGCTCGGATTTCCGTGCAGCGTGCTACCGCTCGCGCCGGCTGGCGAAGCAGATCGACGACGCGTATAAAGAATAGCATGTCCGAATTCATTCAAGAGGAGCCACGGCTCGGAAATCAATACGACGACGATGGGCTGTTGCGCGCCTATCTTCGGTGGCGACTGCCGGCGGAGATGCGTGCCCAGATCGAGCCCGAGCTCCGTCGGCTCGGGCATCGCGTAATTACAGATATTTTCGCTATGGGCGAAGCTGCGGAGGCATCGCCCCCGCGGCATGTCCCGTACGACGCGTGGGGACGACGCGTCGATCGAATCGAGACGAGCGATGCATGGCGCCAGCTCGATCGGATCTCTGCGTCAGAGGCTATCGTGGCCACCGCATACGAGCGCGCGAATGGTCCGTATTCACGTATCGATCAATTCGCGCGACTTTACCTGTTCGCTCCCTCGTCGGCATTGTACAGTTGTCCGCTCGCGATGACTGATGGGGCGGCGCGCTTTCTGGAGGTTCACGGCGGCGACTCGACGCGGCCGGTGTTCGCGCATTTGACATCGCGCGATCCCAACGAGTTCTGGACGTCCGGCCAATGGATGACGGAGCGCACCGGTGGTTCCGATGTCGGGAGCACGTCGACAGTTGCAAAGTGCGAAGCGGGGAACGATTACCGACTGTACGGATCCAAGTGGTTCACCTCGGCGACAACGTCACAGGTCGCCATGACCCTCGCACGCATCGAGGGCGCGCCGGCCGGCGGATCCGGGTTGAGCGTGTTTCTCATTACGCTACGCGACAGCGACGGAATGCTCCGGAACATTCGCATCGATCGCCTCAAGGACAAACTCGGCACGCGCGCTTTACCAACCGCCGAGCTGACTCTGGATGGAACTCCTGCGCGGCTCGTGGGCGGCGCCGGCGAGGGCGTTCGCAAGATCGCTACGCTTTTCAATATCACGCGCGTGTATAACGCGGTGGCGGCAGTGGCAGGAATGCGCCGCGCGATCGCGCTCGCGAGCGACTATGCGCGACGCCGGCATGCGTTTGGAAAATTACTGAGTGAGCATCCGCTGCACGTCGAGACACTCGCCGAGATGCAG
>Ga0137366_10000553_pt1 | contig 25008 bp, 18 predicted proteins | sample SagtaG_8_FD_104938 | JGI IMG/M metagenome (GOLD analysis project Ga0137366, IMG submission 104938) | Vadose zone soil microbial communities from Sagehorn Ranch, Mendocino, California, USA - Sage1_L_60_16 metaG | ecosystem: Environmental > Terrestrial > Soil > Vadose zone | place: USA...
CAATACGCTTGGCTATCGACACTTCCTGTTCGCGAGTGAGTAGCGGGACGACACCCATTTCGCGCATATACACACGAATGGGATCCGAGGTCTTATCCATTTCACCCGCCGAGAGATCGAGTTCCACTTCTTCCCCCAGGTTTTCATCGGTCTCGACAGACGACGATGCTTCCTCGATCAGGGGTTCCTCGGTCTCCGCCTCGACGATATTTGCCCGTTCGAGTGTTTGGAGAACTTCGTCGATGTCTTCTATAGAGACGGCATCGTCGGTAAGGTCCTCACTCAGGTTGACAAATTCACCTTTGCCCGAATTCATGAGTTCAATACCAGTTTGATCTTTCTCAAGCCTTGACAAAATAAGGTAGTCCTTTCTTGCGTATATTACGTAGTTCGAAGAGCCTTAGCTCTCCGGTTCTTTGCTCCTGCGCGCAAGTGGGGCAAAGCAACTTGATCTCTGCTGTAATGTTTCTCTCTGTTTTGCGCCGTGCTAATGCAAGGCCGCAAGCGCTGCACAACATCCTTTATTGTGATTTTTGCTAGCACATGCTCGACCGCCGAATCGACTTCTTCCAGGACCTGGCCCAGAACTGTTTCGATATTCACGCCAACCGGACAATCCGGACTCGGAGGTTGCCGGTGCAACGAGAAGACTCCCCGGTATTCCAAAGCCTGATAGACGTCAAGCAAGGTCATTTCCGCTGGGTCGCTAGCCAGCCTCGAACCGCCCATCGATCCAGTTTGCGAAATCACCAGGCCCGCCTCCGCCAATTCGCACAACATTCGTCTGATTACCACCGGGTTAGTGTTTACGCTCTCGGCTACTTGCTCAGACTTTAACGATTCGTCGCCAGACCAGGCCATTAAAGTTAGGACGTGGACCGCGACGGCAAATCGGCTATTCGTGGACATAAGATGCTTGCAATTAAGAAACAGGTAGCTCTTCTGAGTAGCTCTTTTTGTAACAATTATAGTTACAGTTTTGATTTTGTCAAATCCTGAAATGAACTACTTAACCACGCAATGATCAAACAGATTAAAACCTACCGAGATTATGGTAATTCCCTGAGAAAAACCGAGAGATGTCGCGAGAATCGCTGTAGTTGAACAGCTCTCAACGGGTTGGTCGAAATCCAAACACAACATAATGTCGAACCGCGGAAGCGAATTATTGTCATGCAGAGGCCATTAGGGGCAAAGCGAGGGATCCCCCGCCGGTATTCAACGCAACGCCTTGATAATTTCCGCGGAAGTTCACTTATGGCGACGGCCTTCGACCAGAAAGCTCGGCTGGCATGGACGTTGCTCCGAGTCCGGTAAGTCTGAAATCGGATTGTGGTAGGTTTGAGCGAGGCGCATAATCCAGCCGGAAACCTTCAAAGGAGGTAAGAATATGTTGTGGACAATTCTCGTGATATTGCTGGTGCTGTGGTTAATCGGACTACTCGGTCACATTGGCGGTGGACTAATTCACTTACTGCTGGTCGTAGCAGCAGTCGTTTTGGTAATAAATCTTTTGTCCGGTCGACGAGCAGTCTAAGCTGGGAATAAGCGCTCAAGAGAAGGATGGAATGTCTTCGCCTGTTGGAGTTCAACATGCCTGGTGCGACGGATTTTGCAGATCGATCTGGTACAGAATCGGTCTCCAACGGAGCCCTGGTGAAATCGCCAGAGCATCGTCCACAACGAGCAGCGCCTTCTTCAGCGATGGAGGGGCGTTGCTTCTTGCGGGCGGCCATCTTCAGAAGTTGTTGTCAGATTGATCAGGCGCGCAGGCTCGCTCTGCTCAGCACTGTTTGAGGCTTTTCTACGGACGCGAATCTCGCCAACCGCTTCCCTCGTTAACTTGAAGATTGCTCCTCGATTCTGGCTCAGTACTTTTAGCCAGGAACCCCAGCCCATCTGCGGGAAGTAAATACCACGGAAAGAGATCCGCATGATGAAATGATAAATCTTCCAGCCTACTGACTTGTCGGCCATGGCCGCCATCGCTTCAGCGTTTCGGCTCGCGCTGTAAGACGACTGCCAGGCATACTCGAGTTCTTCCTGCGCCTGGGCAATCGACATCTTCAATGGTGTGTGAGCCATCTGGTAAGGAGCAAAATCCAGCCAGTGTGTAGGTCGTGTTAACCTGCCTTCCTTTTTCAAACGCTCGTAGAGAGGTGTAGCAGGAAAAGGTGTAAGTTGCCCGAAGACCGGCAAACCCGGCGGCCAGCTACGAATCTGTTCCAAGGTGCGTTCGGCTACGCCCGGCGTATCGTTATCCATGCCGAAAATAAATGACGTGATGGCAAAAAGATCCCGATCGGCTAAACGCTTAAGTACCGCGGCATACTCATGAGGCTTGTTGAAGCTCTTGTTGACATCAGCAAGGTTTGCCGGGTCAATCGACTCCATCCCGATGAAGACCAGCATTCCACCGGCTTCTTTTATTAAATCAACGAGCTCCTCGTCGCGCAAAAGGTTCGCGCTGATCTGGGCCGTCCAGGGCAACTGCGCCCCGGCAGCGATGATGTCGCGCAATAGTGATTTCGTGCGCTTGATGTTGATCGCGAAATTGTCGTCTACAAAAAAGACCGCAATCTGACCACCCTCGCTTTGCGCCCGCGCCTTCAATTTCAGCATCTCTTCCACGATGCTTTCGTTGGTGCGAAAGCGAACGGAGTCGCCAAAGAAACCAGTTACGGTGCAAAACTCACAACCATAAGGACAACCACGGCCAGACTCAATTGGAATTATGCGAAAGGTTCCCCACCCAGGACCTACGCGTGACAATAACGAGCGCATCACGCCTGGAACGACGTTGAACTGTTTGAGATCCAAAGACTCCCAGGGAATCATCGGATAATTTGCGAGACAGGGCTTTCGCTCTTTGCCCGTCTCATCGACCGGCTCGTAAACTTCTTTCAGTTCACCACACGCCGCATCCTCCACAATCCTCGGCCACGTTTCGTCAGCCTCACCGAGGGCTATTGCGTCAGCGTGCCGCGGACCGCCGTTACGACCAAGTGGTTCATCCGGTACCTCTGTAACATGAGGCCCGCCCATAACCACACGAACACCGGCTGCTCGGACAGCATCAGCCACACTGTAGGCTTTAGCGATCATCCGGGTCATTGCGCCGATTCCGACCAGCCCAATGTTTTCACGACGGATAAAGCCCACCAACTCTTCGTTACTCATCGCCTTTGCATTCCCATCCACCAGAAAGACTTCGTGTCCAGCCGGAGTCAGCGTTTGTAGCAGGAACATCCAAAGGTGAGGCATGAAATTGCGCGTTACGCCATTATCAGGATTATAAAGGAGAATTCGCATTACATCTTATCTCTACAGTCGTAGCCGTTAAAAGAAAAGCGACAGGGGGCGAAAGCGCTTCGGAAGAAGGATGGAAATATTATTAAATAGAAACGACCTGCTGACTGCCGACAGACTATAGCAGATATGTTCGGTTCGGTACACAACGAGCTTTGGGAGCATCTTCGCTGAAATGCCTTTTTTCTAAGACTGTATACGCATTTTCAGAAATCGGTTGTACGGCGGAGTCCGAGAGTGCCTCGCTCTCCATGCATACACAACCGAGGCCCGAAAGAATAGGGTCTGTCGCCGCTTTGTAGTCAGCACAAAGCTCCGGCAATAACTGAGTGCTCAGGTTTCTACTTGGAAGGCGTCGATATGTTTATGTCAATCTTCTTATTACCGTTGATCATTCAACCGCCGAACATGAAAAGTGCAGCCACGATCACTATCACGAAAATTACAAGCACCGCGACTACTCCTGCGTTGCTTCCACCATCGTTGTCTGCCATGAGTTCCTCTCCTGTGGGTAAAGCTCGGTTCGACTGGTCTCTTGCGCTGTGTTGAGTTGTACCGAGCGAAGTTAAAAACGTCAGGAACGATTCGTTGCCCTTGCCGCAGTGTGGTTAGGCCGGCAACTTCCTCGGCCAAGCCAGCCCCGCGGCGTGCCCGCGCGCAACTTCGCTCCGTGCGGCACGATAATCGGGGTGACGTTTGGATAAAACTATTCCGCGTGCTCGCGTCTACTTCTTTCTTGCCGCCCTTACGAGAGGAACTGTGATTTTCCGCTTGGCCTTGTCCGCTCCCGCTTTTTTTGCCCCAACCCGATTCCTTGTTAACTGTTGCCCAGGCTCGGCTCTTAGCTTCTTTCCTTGAAACACCGCTATCCTCGTAGCCTTCTTCGATGTGTTCCGCTTGACGTTTCTGCTTGTCGGTATATTTGGACTTGTCTCCTTGAGGCATTTCTTCATCTCCTTTCTTTGGTCAAACATGTTTCCAATGAAACGCGGGTTAGATCGCCCGCGATGCAAGCGCGCCCGGGCCTCACTCACAAACAAATTCCCGATCTCACTTGTTCTTGTCGGCAAATATTCACAAAATGGATGGCACCCTGCTTGCCGCCGATAAGAAACTGGTGATGAGGCACGTGGCTAGTGCTCTGGATCTAAACAACCCCGTACCTCCGCTGTACAAGAAGCCTACACTTCTAAGGAGGACGATATGGCCGACAAGTCTATAAGGAACCGCCGCGAATTGATTGATACAGGAAAAGACAAACGCTTCGTCAGGCGAGTGGAGAGGGGTTAATTTGAAGAAGTTTCCGATGTAGGCCGCTCGCTTGCGCAAGACAGAAGGCAAGCAGCCAAACGTAAGGTACCTTCAGGGCAAGGCGATCGTGGCGATCAGAAAAGAAAGTAGCAGCTAATCATTCTTTTTCGACATGTCGCTTTGAAACGCGGCGATTTCTTCCTGAGTTTCGTTTGCGTAGTTCTTGAAAATGAGCATTCAGCATGCGCGCCTGGCAAATCAAACACATCCGCTCAGAAGCAGCTGTCGCATCCAGCCTGATCAGCGCGCCACACAACGAGCACGCTACTTTAGAGACCCGTGGAACGCTGATCTCAGTTTCCGGAAAGTTTCGCTTCGGATTTATCCCTGCTTTCAAGTCTGCGTTCCAGGAGAAATGGCTTCTGATTGGAAACAAAGTCGATGATCCTTTTCGTCCAAGTTATTGCCCTTCCGCAGACAATTCCCGTTCCAGCGTGACCGCTGACATTCATGACACACGTTGAACAGCTGCAAAGCAATGGAATACGGCGAGTAGGAACACCCGAAAGCGGATTCCGTTTCCGACGGGCGGATGGCAAGAAGCTGTCAGCGGCAGAGTTCGAGAGAATACAAACTCTGCGTATCCCTCCGGCATGGACTGATGTAGGAATCAACTCTGCGGCAAGGGGGAGATTGCAAGTAATCGGCAAAGACGCTGCCGGGAGGTGGCAATATCTTTATCATGAGAACCACACACGGAAGCAGGAGACTCAGAAATTTCAGCGCCTGATCAAGTTTGCGCAAGCAGTCCCGGCTATGCGTACCGCTGTCGCGCAAGACTTGCGCCGTCCAGGATTGGAAAGAGAACGCGTGCTTGCCTGCGTGCTCCGAATTCTCTCGACCTGTTTCTTGCGACCTGGAAGCGAGGTGTACGCGAGTGAAAACGGTAGTTATGGCATCGCAACCCTGCGACCAAGACACCTGAAGGTTAAACGGGATGTCGTCGAATTTGATTTTCCGGGCAAATCAGGAGTGCGACAAGTAAGGCAGATCCGCGATCGACAAGTAGCCGCGGTCATACGCGGCATGCTCAAACAGCGTGGCGTTGAAGTCTTTAAGTATCAGAACGGGTGCGGTGAGTTCGTCGACGTGAAGAGGCGCCATATCAATGAGTATATCAAGGAAGTCATGGGCGAGCGTTTTAGCGCCAAGGACTTCCGAACCTGGGCGGGCACCCTCATCTGCGCCTGCGCGCTCGCACGTGCCGGAACGAAGAGCGACGAAAAGTTGACGGCCAGAAAACGAAAGATAGTCGCAGCCCTAAAAGAGACAGCTCAAACTCTGGGAAACACGCCGGCAGTCTGTCGCAGATCCTACGTCTGTCCTGAAATCATAGAGGGCTTTGAAAATGGCAAGACCATTGGTAGCCACTTTGAAGGGTTGGAAGACTTCATCGCCTACCGCGGCCGGACGTTGCACTCAGCTGAAAACGCGTTGCTGAAGTTTCTCAAACGGTCGGAAAAAAAGTAACCGTGGGGCGATGTGCGTAACAGCAAACGGAAGAGTTGAGTCACCTGGCATCAATCTTGCCCGGGAATATCCGAAGCCAAATACTGTTCGAATATGCTGCGATAGCGACGTGGGAGTCTAAGAATGCAAGGTCCATTACGAGGAATTTTAGCGGGTGCAGCCGCTTGGAAGTTTGGTGGCGGATGCATCTCAACAATTGTGATTTTCATCATTGTGTTCTGGCTGCTTGGTCACCTGCACTGTTGATGATCATCTCAGAATCGTGATGATTTTCCTGACTTCCAGGATTGCCGCGGTCGAAAGCATTGAAAAGGCCCTGCCTTTTCTCAGCATCATTCGTTCGGTAATCCCAGTCGGGCAACCGCCGCTTTATCTGTCAGCCACTCAAGCGAACCATTCACGGGTTGAATTAACTGCGCGGGAAGGTGTTCGACTCTGCGACTGTCGTTAACCACTTCCGCCAGCGGTTGCGCTTTCGTTTCGCCGATGACAAGAAACATTATGTGCGCCGCATGATTTATGGCCGGTGGGGTGAGTGTGATTCGAAACGTCTTAAGCCCCTCAACCCAGTTAGCTACAACCCAGGCTTTCGTTTCCGCGACTGCAGTAGTGCCCGGAAAGAGTGAGGCCGTGTGTCCGTCTTCACCCATACCCAATAAAACCAGGTCGAACCTGGGCCATTGAATACCAGGAAAGAACGCTCGCAAATCATCCTCATAGTGGCGGGCACTGATGCCGGGCTCCTCTTCTCCCGCGATCTGATGAACATTTGCCTGCGGAATTGAGACATGGGAGATCAGTGTCTCGCATGCCATACGATAGTTACTCTCAGGATGGTCAGGTGGTACCGAACGCTCGTCGCCGAAAAAAACGTGTATCTTCGACCAGTCGATTCGGTCTCTGTATTGCGCAGATGCTAGTAGCTGATAAACTCGCTTTGGTGTGTTGCCACCGGCGAGTGACACACTAAAGCGAACGTGATCCTCTATTGCAGCCTGGGCGTACTTCACGAAGCGATCCGCCGCCGCAACGGCAACCCGTTCCGGATCTTCGAATACTGCGAAATTTGATGGGTAATACATGATGGTTTGTTAGCAACGAACACGTTACTGCACATGCGTCGCCCGGGCGGATATTTGACGAGGACCATGGACAACTGACTACTGACCCCTTTGCTTTTCCAGCAACTCTTCCCACTCAGAATGCACCGCACCCAATTCAGGTTTGTCGACCCGCTTGTAGGTATGGGATCCGAAGAAGTCGCGCTGAGCCTGCGTCAGGTTGAGGGGAAGATTCGATGTTCGATACATGTCGAAATAAGCTAAGCTCGCCGCCATCGCGAGCACCGGCAATCCCTGTTGCATCGCCGTGCTGACAACAATCCGCCAGTTTGATTGAGCTTGCTCTATCCGGCTGTTGAACTCCTGGTCGAGAAGGAGGTTCTGCAGGTTCGGATTGCGAAGATATGCTTCTTTAATCTTCTTCAAAAACCTGGCGCGAATGATGCAGCCGCCTTGCCAAATGCGCGCGACCTCGCTGAGATTGATATTCCAGTTGGAGGATTCTGAGCCGGCCTTGATCAGGTTCATGCCCTGCGCATAAGAACAGATCTTTGACGCATAGAGCGCATCTCGCAGGAAATCTTTGAATTGATTGGTTAAACCGCTGTATTTTCCTGTTGTGCGTACGCTAATTATTTTGCTGGCGTCTACACGCTCGCTTTTCCTGGCAGAAATATTCCGTGCGGTAATTGCTGCATCAATCGTTGGAATAGGAATGCCAAGATCGAGCGCAAGTTGGCTCGCCCATTTGCCGGTGCCCTTCTGGCCTGCTTCGTCGAGCACCAAGTCAACCAACGGCTTTCCTGTCTCCGGATCTTTCACGCGCAGGATCTTTGCCGTTATCTCGATCAGGTACGACTCCAATTCTCCTTCGTTCCACTCCTCGAACACGTCCGCCATTTCGTCGGCTTTGAGGCCGAATCCATTCCGCATGACACCGTAGGTTTCAGCGATCAACTGCATGTCGCCATATTCGATGCCGTTGTGAACCATCTTGACGAAATGCCCTGAGCCGCCGGGGCCGATATAAGTCACGCACGGTCCATCATCCACTTTAGCGGCAATCGCTTCCCAGATAGGGCGAATCTGTTCGTAGGCGTTCTTGTCGCCGCCGGGCATCAGGCTCGGTCCCCACATGGCACCTTTCTCACCACCCGACGTGCCCGAGCCAATGAAGAAAAGACCCTCAGCTTTCAGAGCCTTCTCGCGGCGTTCAGTATCAGTGAAGTGAGAATTGCCCCCGTCGATGATGATATCGCCTTCGTCGAGAAAGGGTTTGACCAAATCGATGGTCCAATCGACCGGATCACCGGCTTTTACAAGTAAAATGATCCTTCGCGGGCGTTCGAGAGCATTGACAAATTCCTCTGGCGAATGGGCGCCAATAATATGTTTGCCGCTTTGACGAGAAACAAAGGCGGACAGAACCGGAGGCTCGCGATCATAAACGGCTATCGGATAGCCATTTCGCTCGATATTGAGTGCCAGGTTCTGGCCCATAACGCCGAGTCCGATGAGCCCTATTTTGGCCGTCGTATTCTTGTTTTCAGGCATCATAAAGTCATTCGCTACTTTCCTGCGCTTCTGACGCCGGCAACAGCTTCAACCATCAGCTCCATTAGTTTCTGCAAACCTGCCGGCACACCTTTGTCAAGATCTACTCGAAGCACTCGTCGCCCATGGGCAGACAATGCGCGAAAGTCTCCCAGCGCCTGCGCTTGCTTCAAAATGCTGAAACCGTACGGCTCACCTGGAACAGGAAAATCGCTTTCATCTCTTGCGGTGATTTGAAAGAACACACCTGTGTCTGGACCACCCTTGTGCATTTGTCCGGTTGAGTGGAGAAAGCGCGAACCATACCCTGTCGTAGTCGCACATTTCGTAGCGTCGCGCAGAATCGTCCTTATCTGCTGTAGTCTGGCTTCAATCTCAGGAGTCTCTTCAACGTAGTTCAAGAGCGCGAGGTAGTCGCCCTCCTTCACTGCCCCAAGATAGGCACGCAGAGCAGCCAGAACTGACGCTGATGGCAGCGCCTCGCGAATTTTTCCCTCAGCATAGACTGTGAACATATCGTCGGCTACTAATGGACTTTGCTCCGGTAACCTTCCCCGGCTGACAAACGTAGCCAGGAGTTCTTTTGTCGCATCCTTCGATTCCTGCACGTTTGGCTGATCGAAAGGGTTGATGCCCAGACGCCATCCCGCACAGGCAGTAGCAAATTCCCAGAGGAAAAACTCGCCGCCCAGATCGTACAGGCCGGTCAACTCTCGACAAACAACAGGATGGCCGGCGGCGACAAGCGCATCCAATTTCGACCGCGTGCTGCTATCCACAGTCCCGACCGAAACAGCAACGAACACACGGTCTTTGCCATAAACGGCGGGCGGGCCTAACTCCTCGCCGGCAATCGGAAGTATGCCCTTCCCCTCCTTGCCGGTGCTCTCAGCGATTAGCTGTTCAATCCACAATCCCAAAGACGTAATCTTCCTGTCGGTGATGAGCGTAAGCTTGTCGCGCCCTGTCCGGGCACACTCACCCATGAACGCACCCAGTTGCAAAGCCGGGTTAGCCGCCGCCGGCATTACCGCAGCACAGCTCTGGGCCATCTCCTTCGCCCGATCGAGCAATTTCTTAATCTCCAGTCCCATAAGCGCCGCGGGCACCATGCCGAAATAAGAGAGCGCTGAATAGCGGCCCCCGATATCGGCCTGATTGAGAAAGATTCGCTGAAATCCCAGTTCGGTCGCAGATGCAATCAAGGGTGAGCCTGGATCGGTGATCGCGACAAAGTTTTCTCCGGGGTTGGCAGATCGTTTGCTCAGTTGGTCGTACCAGAATTTATAGAATACCGTTGGTTCGGTCGTGGTACCGGATTTTGAGGCAATAATGAAAAGACAATGCTCGAGCTCAATCCGGTCGAGGAACGCGGCGAGCACATCAGGATCAGTTGAGTCCAGTACCAATAATTCAGGCCAACCTGCCCGGGGACCAAATGTTTGGGCAAGTACCTCCGGACAGAGCGAGGAGCCTCCCATGCCGCAAACCATTACGCGTTTGAAATCGCGGTGTCGAATCAACCCAGCAAACTCTAACAAGTCGTCAGCAACTCCGATCATGTCATCGGGCGCCGCAAGCCAACCCAGTGAGTTCTTGATGATTTTCTGGTTTGTCTCGTCTGATTTCCACAAAGACGCATCCTTGCGCCAGATGCGTTTCACGACGCCTTCGTCTTCAGCTTCTTTCACAGCCCCATTCACCTGCTCCGTGAATTGGCCCGACAGGAATTCCATGCGATTCATGCTGACTCCTAAGTCCACGCTTCAGATTGGAGGAAGGTTTAGTTTAGCATCATCTCGAAGGTTTTCCCGACAAAGGTAGATAGCAATAGTGGTGTGAGGGCTCAGCGCGTTCTTGACACAAGCTTCGCCTTCCCGGGGATGCAATAGGTGTTAACGATGCAATAGGTTTTCCGAAAGGGGTGCGGAGAGCGGCAAACTGAATCACTGCCTACAACCTTACTCCCTTGACTTTTCATCTCTGTGAGATAGAGTGACGAAAACAGTATGGCGAACGACAATAAAAGTGCCCTGATCATAGTTGATGTCCAGAACGACTTCTGTCCGGGTGGCGCACTAGCAGTGGCCCGCGGCGACGAAGTAGTAGCACCCCTAAACAAATTGATCAAAGAATTTCTCGAGCGCGGTGCACCCGTTTTTAAAACTCGCGACTGGCACCCGGCCCAAACGAAACACTTTGCAGAGTACGGCGGTACCTGGCCAGTGCATTGTGTTCAGGGGACCTGGGGTGCCGAGTTTCATCCCACGTTGATTGATGACCCTCGCATTCAAGTTATCTCCAAAGGTCTCGGCGACGAAGATTCTTATTCGGCGTTCGATGGAACAGATCTCGCTTCGCAGCTGCGCAAGCTCGGCGTTGAAAAAGTCCTGGTAGGGGGGTTGGCCACGGACTACTGCGTGAAAAACACGGTGCTGGATGCGCTCAAAGAAGGCTTCGCAGTGAAGGCATTGATAGACGCCATGCGACCCGTCGACCTGAAGCCCGGCGATGGAGACCAGGCGATTGAAGAGATGCGCGCAGCAGGCGTGGTAATTGTGGGAAGGGAGACAGCCGCAGGTCGCGGCTGACTTACACACAATTGCCGCTGGATTCCTGACGTCTACGCCTCCTGACTAAACATGGGCACTCTCAACATTGATCGCTATCACGCCGCAATGGGCGACGCGTCATACAAAGATGTAGCGCGCCTGCACCATGGTCGTCTCAGTGATGCTCAAGCCACTTTTTATGTCACACAGCGCAAGTTGCCCTTCGCACCCTGCCTCGGTCATGAACGTTTGGTGCGTTTGCTTATCGACAGCCAGATCGATCGACCGCGACTCAGATTTTTGGAGCAAGACCGCGGCGGTTTACAACTCTTTGCCAAAGCCATCGAGGACATTCAATTCGTGGGAAAGGTCCGGGCTGTGCGCCCCGGCACAATCATCTTTGCCCAGGAGCCTTTTGCGGACATCACCGGTTCGTTTGGCTTGACGCAGGCGCAGGAGATCAAGTTTGAACACGCCTTCGATCTGCCCATGACCACCGCCAGCACGGCAATGCAATTTCGCATGGCCGCTGGCGAACGGCGTTGGTTGTCCGATTTTTCTTTGCGTCGCAACGGCGACATCGAGCGCGCGGTCGACATCGCCGTCTATGCCTTTATCGGAGGATTTAACGACACCTCAAACATGGAAGCCGCGCACCGTCTCGATATACCCGCGGTCGGCACCGAAGCCCACTACTGGCAACAAGCCTACATAGAATACATGAATGAACCGGAGGTCGAACCACGAACCGGCAAGCCAAAACATTTCGAACAGGTCGCTTTTGAGCGCTGGCTCGATGCCAACCCCAACGGCACCACCTTACTGCTCGTTACAATCGACGTCTACATGGGAGCAGTCCATGCTGCGATGCCAGCAACATCCACGGAAGCGAGACGCCGGGCTTTCAAGGGTTTTCGGGTTGACTCCGGTGACTTGTCGGAACTGGGACAATGGTGTTTACGATTTTTCGAAGCTAACGGGCTAAATGACCTGCGACCGAATCTGACCGGTGATCTCGACGTCGAAAAAGTCAGTAGCATTGTGCGGGAATTTCCGGAAGTCGCCGGCTTTGGAATAGGCACGAAGTTATCAAGTGAAGTGCCCGCTGTCGCAGGTGTCATATTCAAACAATGTTTGATGGAAGGACACCCGACGCTCAAGGCCTCGAACTCCCAGGAGAAGATCACCTTGCCTGGACGCTTACAACTTTTCCGGGGAACAGATGCCAACGGAATGTTCGTCGCGGATGTGATCGGACTGGAAGACGAACAGGTGGAAATCCCCGGAGCAATGCGGGTCGAACGGTTGCTGGTTCCCTTCTGGGAAAATGGCCAGCACACGGCCATTCCCTCCATCATGAAACAGAAGGTGTTTGTGGAAGATCAGCGCAAACACTTCCCGGATATCAACAGTTATCCCTGCATGTTAAGTGACAGGCTGTGTCGGCTGCGCGACGATCTAACTGAACGGATGCGAGCGGACAATTCCGGATGGCAGGATATTTTGAAAGTTCCAGAGCCTACTGCGGAAACGGTGTAGACGGACTAAGAATTGGAGTGCAGACTCACGCGTGAGCACACTCTGATAATTATCACAACGCCTGTCCGTTCTCGAGAGTGAAAGGAATCTATGAGCGCAACCGACCAATCCCGCGAGAAATTGAACATTCGCGAGCTTGTCCCCGTGGCAGAGTGGCAGGTCCGCGTCGATTTAGCCGCTGCCTATCGTCTGGTGGCTCATTACGGCTGGGACGATCTCGTCTTTACGCACATCTCCGCCAGAGTGCCCGGCCCCGACCATCATTTCCTTATTAATCCTTACGGGATGATGTTTGAAGAGATCACGGCGTCGAGCCTGGTGAAGGTGGATCTCGAGGGAAACATTGTGATGGCATCACCGTATCAGGTTAATCCCGCGGGGTTCACAATTCACAGCGCGGTACACGCCGCACGCGAAGACGCGCTATGCGTGATCCACCTACACACTGACTACGGCATCGCGGTGTCGGCGCAAGCGAATGGTTTACTTCCCATCTCGCAGCAGGCTTTGTTTGCCTTGTCTTCCCTTGCCTATCACGACTACGAAGGGCTGGCGCTGAACGCAGAAGAAAAGCCGCGTCTGGTAGCGGATCTTGGCAACAAGACTTCGCTGATTTTGCGAAACCATGGTTTGCTGACAGTTGGCGAAACTGTTGGCGATGCTTTCCTGACAATGTTCCTACTGGAACGAGCTTGCAAGATTCAGATATTGGCGCAGTCAGGCGGCGGAAAGCTGGTGTCGGTTAGCGAAGACATTCTCACGCACATACCGGCGCAGGTGGCTATGGTAACGAGCGGAGGCGGGGGCCGGTTGGTCTGGCCAGGATTGTTGCGAAAGCTGGATGGAATGGACTCGAGTTATCGGGATTAGGGTGACCAGTTGGAGCGGCAGCGACCGATCATTTTCCATTTGTCATTTGAGTCGAGATTTATCATTTGCCATTTATGAGAATTTCAAATGGCCAGTGACAAGTGGAGAATGGACATTGATTAGTCCCCTCCCGCACTGACCCGAACCTGATCTTCGCTAGTGTCGACTGAGCTTCCTTCAGCCGTCGCTTCATTCACCTTTGGCTTCCGCGTTTTCTTGAAGACACCAAAAACCTTTACCGTCGCACCGCCTGTAACACTTGCAAACCTCCGCCAGCGTGAGGTGGCGCGCATATCGTCGAGCAAGGAATACGCCACCGGCGTGGCGATCAACGTCAGCAGCAGGGATAACGTTTGGCCGCCGATAACGACAACCGCAATCGAGCGTCGTTCCTCAGCGCCCGGGCCCGTGCCCAGTGCTAGTGGCAACATACCGGCAACCAATGCGAGCGTCGTCATCAAAATCGGTCGCAGGCGGTCGCGGTTGCCCTGCATGATCGCTTCAAACCGTTCCATACCCTTTGCGCGCAGATTGTTCATGTGATCGATCTGCAAAATAGCGTTCTTCTTGACCACGCCAAAAAGAACCAGGATGCCAAGAGCGGAATAGAGATTAAGAGTATCTCCGGTGCCCCAAAGCGATAAAAGCGCGAAGGGCACTGAAAGTGGCAGGCTCAGCAGAATCGTCAGCGGATGGATCGTACTTTCAAATTGTGACGCGAGAATCATGTACATGAAAAGGACCGAGAGGATAAACGCCCAGATGAACTCCGTAAAGGTTCTTTCCAGCTCTCGCGCCCGACCGGACACTGTCGTAGTGTAGGCTGCAGGGATATTCATCGTCGCGACCGTCTTTCGTAAAGCATCGATACGATCTGCTAGTGCATAACCCGGAGCTACTGAGGCACGTACAGACACCTGCCGTTCGCGATCCAACCTGTCGATTCGCGATGGACTTGTGTCCCGCCTGATCTTGACCAGGTTGTCCAACCTCACCAATCCCCCGCGCGAGGAAGGAACATAAAGACGGCTGATCGTGCCCGCGTCGCTGCGGTCTGCTTCTGTAAGTCGGAGCTGCACATCGTAATCCTGGTTTACCGAGTCATCTCTGAATCTCGACGTCTGCTCTTCTCCACCGACCATCAAACGCAAACTTGTGGCAATGTCGGAAGTATCCACGCCGAGGTCGGCGGCGCGTTCGCGATCGATCACTACGCGCAATTCCGGCTTATTGAGCTTCAGGGTAGTGTCACCATCGACGATACCGCCCAGCTGTTTGGACCTCTCAAGCAAGTCGTCGCCGTAACCCGCCAACGCCACGATGTCAGGACCACGAAATACAAAATCTATGTCCGTCCGACCACCGGCACCAAAGTTGAACGACTGTGCATTGCGAACCCCAATGCGCATCGGCGCATACTTCTGCAGCCGTCGCCGTATCTCGAGCATCACATCCTGCTGCGTATAGTTTCCCCTGAACGCATTCAATGGATTTCCGTTTTTGGTCTCGGTCCATAAGCGGCCCAACGAGAAGGTGCGCTCTTCGTGCGGAGCTATGCGCACATAAGCGCCGCCCTGATTGACGCCTCCGAGGAAATTCCCTCCCACTGATGACAAGACCAGCCTGACGCCGGGCGTCGACAGAATGTCTTTTTCCACTGCGCCAATCGTTTCGTTCATGACCGCCAGGTTCGTGCCCTCCGGCCCATTCACGCTAACTTCAAATTCAGCCTCATCGACATTGGTTGGGATAAACTCCTGCTTGACCGCTCGGTAAAGCGGAACGCTTGAGAAAATTGTCGCCAACGCAATCACGGCGACGGCCACGCGATGCCTCATGGCGAATGCCAGCAAACGCGAATAGCCTGCATCGATGAAACGATAGAACCCGCGCCGTGAAGATGCGGCTCCGTGTCCACCGGCGTCAGCGACGCGAATCAAGCGCGAGCTCATCATTGGAGTCAACGTGAAAGAGACAAGCAAGCTGACCATGATTGCGACCGCTGCGGTGATGCCAAACTGATAGAGAAATCGTCCGGAAATAGACGACATGAACGACACTGGCAGAAAGATCACGACCAGAGAAAGAGTGGTCGCGAGCACAGCCAGGCCGATATCTTTCGTTGCCTCTCGCGCTGCTTCCTTAGGTTCGATTCTCTTCTCTTCAATAAATCGGAATATGTTTTCCAGCACTACGATCGCGTCGTCGATAACCACGCCGACCATCAAAACGAGCGCCAGCATCGTCACGCTATTGAGCGTAAAGTTCAGAGCGCGCATCATGCCGAAAGTGGAAATCACCGAGCACGGAATGGCGACGGCGGCGATCAAAGTGGAGCGCCACGAGCGCATGAAAAGAAGTACCACCAGACTTGCGAGAATACTACCGAGAATGAGGTGTTTCTGGATCTCATGAAGGGCGGCTTCGATATAGCGAGACTGATCGCGAATCACTTCGAGCTTAACGTCGTTTGGCAGTTGCGCCGCAACCTTGGGCAGGGCCGCCTTGATACCGTTAATTACTTCGACGGTGTTCGATCCGGACTGCCGGCGAATATCCAAGGTGACCGTAGGAACGCCGTTCAAACGTGCCAGTGAACGTTGCTCCTTTGTGCCATCCTCAACCCGCCCCACATCACGAAGCTTCACGGGCGCTCCATTGACATTGGCAACCACCAGATCTTCGAACTGGCGTGGATCCGTATATCTGCCGAGCGTTCTCAGTATTAATTCTTCTTTGCCCGTGGTGACATTACCACCCGGAACGTCGGCGTTTTGGCGTTGCAGGGCCGCTCGAATGGCGGTGATAGGAATCTGGTACGCTGCTATGCGCTGCGCGTCGATCCAGACATTGATGGCGCGATCCAGACCCCCAACTACGCGGACTTCACCGACGCCGCCCACGCGTTCGAGCTGCACACGCACGGTCTTGTCGGCAAACTCGGTCAACTCCCGCAAGGACCGATCGGCTGAAAGCGAGATAGTCAGAACCGGATTGCTGTCGTTATCAAATTTCTGGACGATCGGCGGAGTAGCGTCTTCCGGCAACTGCCGCCCTAAGCTATTTACGCGATCGCGTACATCCTGGGTGGCGGTCTCAAGATTTCGGTCGAGTTTGAAGGTGGCGATTACAATTGAAGTGCCCTGGCCGGATACGGAACGCAACTCATCGATGCCATCGACTGTGTTAACAACTTCTTCAATCTGTTGAGTGACTAAAGATTCGACTTCTTCGGGCGCGGCGCCGGGCAAACTTGTACGGATGCTGACGGTTGGGAGATCTACTGAGGGGAAACGGTCAACTCCAAGTTTGAAGAAACCAGCAGCACCCACAACAACCAACGACATGACAATCATGGTTGCGAAAACCGGCCGGCGAATACAAATCTCTGCTAATTTTTGCATTTCGAAGAGACCTGGGTCACTCTTTCCCTCTTACTCCGAGTGGCGCGCTTGATGCTGACATAGAAACAAGCTCTACCAAAACCATCTATTCCAGCACCTCCACTGCCTGTCCCGTCTGCAGGTTTCCCGGATCCACAATCACGTGTTCGCCGACGTTGACGCCTGCGACGATTTCGGTAAAGGTCGCGCTTCGGCGTCCGGTGGTAATCGGCTTCTCCAGCGCCTTGCCGTTTTGTACGACGATGACCTTTTCGATTCCGGCAAACGTGACTATTGCATTATTGGGCACCGTCACAGACATCTTAGAATCATTAGTTACGATCTCCGCATGCGCAAATGATCCGGGTCGCAGCTTGCCGTTGTTGCGCACGTCAGCTTCCACCATCAGCATTCTGTTTTGCTCGGCAATCACGGGGCTTAGCCTCATGATCTGGCCTGTGTAGACAGTCGCGTCGCCCTCGACCGTAACTCGCACGCTTTGACCCGCGTGAACGTTGTGTGATTCGCGCTCCGGCACTTCGGCACGCAACCGCAGAGGATCCATTCGCACAATGTTAACTACAGGTGCACCAGCTGCCAGGTATTCGCCGACACTTGTCCGCTTCTCTTGCACGATGCCATCGAGCGGCGCAATCACCGAAGTGTCTGTAAGTTGCTGTCGCGCCAGGGCAAGTTCTGAGCGGCGCTGTGCCAGCATTCCCTGACGGTTGCGAACCTCTTCATAAGCGTCCTGATAACGACCTTGCGCAACTTTGTAAGTGGAGTCGGCCGAATCAAAGTCGGCCTTTGCAACTACTCCCTGTTCAACTAACTTTGCGGCGCGCTCCCGGTTGAATTTTGCTTCGTCGAGGACGGCACGCGCCTGGCGCACGGTTGCAGTTTGCTCCGGATCTATCTTGTCGTCAGTGCCATCGGGCGTCAGACCCAAACGCGCTCGTGCCTGCGCCAGAGAGGCCTCGGCTTGTTGGACACGCAGCTTGTAATCCTCGGGTTCGACCTGTGCGATCATCTGCCCGCTCTTCACCACCGAACCCAGGTCAACCGTGATCGCGCGTAAGCGACCGGGGACTTTTACACTTACGGTGGTTTGATCGTAAGCGGCGAGTGTCCCATTCGCAGTGACGGTTTCACCAAAAGGGGTTTCAGCCACAGTGGTAGTCTTCACCTGCCGCGCAGACTTTGTGTCGCCAGGATGAGGTTGTCGAGCGGCGCCGGCATAGTCGCTTCTGCAAGATGTCAAGAATAAAAATGCAGATAACGAAATAAACGTCAGAACCAGAAGGGTTCTACTTCGGGAGATTGGAGGGTTCGCTAAGTCAGGCATACTATGCAATTTAGAATATACTCCGTCCGCATCACAAATCCTCGGACGCAGCTTTACAAGAGGAGCGGGGCAGAATAGGGTCCCAGCTGGTAGTTTAGCACGCAGACGAGCCAACCGCAGAAGACAGCTATGTCTTACTTCCCGAAGCTCCTTGCGGAACAGGTCCGACAAACTGATAAAGAATGTGCGTCCGTTACGACGGAACCCCGGGTCTAGTTGGCCGGTAAAACGATTAAACCCATTGCGAGATTTGTTTTGATAAGGGCCAGGCTTCGCCGGGATTATACTTCTGTTAGGCGAGATTCCAATTGACCGAAGAGATCCTAGAAGCTGCGACGGAACAAGTAGGACATCTTAATGAAGAACGTACGGCCATTACGACGAAGACCGGGCTCAAGAAGTCCGGAAAGAGGGCTAAAGCCGTTCACGTTTAAGTCGTCGTTGTAGCCAACGTAAAAGGCGGTGCCCGGATTGGGAGTCCAGCCAAGCAGGAATTGTCCCTTCGCGTTCGCACCGATGGAATCGTAGTCAACGCGGGCACGCGCGAACAGGAACCTGGTGAACTGATAAGTAGTACGAAGCGAAACGATATTTTCGTCGAATGCCACGCGGCCAGTGTCGTAACGAACAAGTCTCTGTTTCGTCAAACTCAAGGTCGCGTTAATCTTACCAGTCGGGAGGTAAGTTATCCTGGCGTTAGCATTCCAGAAGTCGCCCGTCCCAGGATCCAGCGGCGCATTACAAACGGGAGGTCGCAGACTGCCCTTGCAAAGTCCGGCAGCAGCGGCCTCAGCCGCAGCTAGTGCAGGCTGGCTGGCACGGGGAAATTTTGGTCCCGCGCCAAAATCATAATCAAATTGTCCCCAGGCACGATTGACGAAGAAGTTGAAATTGATTTTCTTAGTTGGAGTTGATTCGGCAAATACGTAGACACCTTTATTAGGTGACGAACGCTCATTGTCTTCTCCCGCGAAGGTACAGGTGTTGTTAACTACGCAATTCGAGGCCGGTTGCCGTTTTGGTCCAAACTCACTTTCAAAGATCCGCTCGTAGCCACTGTCATATCCCACGCCGAGATAACTCTGTTTCGGGAAACTGAATTGGATTTGTGTTTCGTTGCCGAAGTTTTGCGAGCGGCGCTGCCAATCAAAGTTGGCCGAGAAGTCAGTATAAACACGCCAGGAGATCAGACGCGCCTTTGGTTTTGGTTCCGAGTTATAACGTATGAACCAATTTGGGCTATTCGTGTTAACGCGCCGATTGAATCCAACGTCGGCCTCGTAGTAGCGGGTTCGCCCGACCATTGAGAACTCCTGACCAAAATGACGGCCTGACTGATTGTAATCAACCGCATAGATGAAACCGTTCTCTTTGCGGTCCAAGGTCTGTCCCTCTTCGGGAAAAAAGAAATTACGGCGCGTATGCGTCCCCAAAGCCTGCCAGCTGAAGGTTGTCTGCTTATTAAGGCGAAAGCGGCCGTCGAAACCACCTAATTCGTTGTACACGTCAACGAATCGACGGTACGTGGCCAGAACTCCGATGAAGGAATCTGACGTGCCGATGTCGCGTTTCGCTCGCAGCACGCCGACTGTGGCGTTTTTGTTTACGAGTCTCGGATTGGCCGTTGGCAGTTCGTCCTCATTGAAATTGCCGGGGCCGTTATCGGAAGCCAGTAAGAGACCAAACGTGTTGCGATCAATTTTACCTGACAGTTTGACCGCAAAGTCTGGATCGACGATGGTCCTGGTGTGGACTGCCGCGATTTGCGTGTTGAAAATATCGATGCCTTCGAGGAAGAACGGGCGCTTTTCCTCGAAGAAGATTGGGAAGCGCTGATTGGCCGTTACGACCAACTGGTCTGATTCGACTTGAGCAAAATCCGGATTGACCGCAAAGTCGAGCGTAACGGTCGGCGTGATGCTGTATTTGCCGGTTAGTCCTGGATCGAATTTCACGGGTTCGTTTACAAATCGGCCGGGATCAACCAGGCCCGCGGCATGACCAATTGGCAAGGCTGTCTTCCGCTTACCTGTCTCCGCTAGAGTCAGACTAGGAATCAACTCCAGGGTACGCTCCGTGGAGATGCCCTCGAACCCGGTGAGATGGCCCTCCTGCGAAAGCCAGCTCTGCTTGTCGCGGTCCATCGGAATCCACATGTCGAGACAATTGTTGAGACGCTTGGTCCGCCGCCAGAAATGCACCCCCCATAGTTTGTCCTTTCCTGCGACGTAGTGCAGTGACTTGAAAGGTATCGCGACTTCGATCGTATAGCCGTCAGTGGTTACCATACCCTTCGACTCCATCACGAGGTCGAGGCTGAAGTCTTCCCCTTGACCTTCCGTCCAGATGCCGTCGGCCTGAACACCGAGCGGGTTGAAATCAAATTCGTAGGCCTTGCGCTGGTCGTTAAAGGTGTCAAAAAGAATGCCGACATAATCGTCGTCCCAGATATTGTCGCGCTTGGCAATGTTGGCGCGCACCTTATCCGGTTCGTCAAAGCAGTGAAAAGCGATGTAAAGAAAACGCGCGTCGAAGCCGAGTCTGACTTCGGTCGGATGCGCCGGAAAAATGTTGTCGCCCGGCTGGATCTGATAGAAGTCCTTCAGCACCGCCGCTTGTTTCCACACTTCATCGTCAAGCTTTCCATCGATGACCGGCGGCTTCTCGAAGCGAACAAGGCGGACAGGGTTGGATTTTTCCGCGGGAAGTGCAAGGGCCGCCGCCTTGCCCAGCTTCATTTCCGAAGGCATCGAGGCAGACGGTGCCGCCGGAGTCGACTTCTCTGCCGCTTTCTCGCCCACAGGCGAGGACGACGGTGAAGGATCAGACCCAGCCGTTTGGGAATAGGCTTGGCAGAAAGACACACAGACTATGGCAATGCTTAGTACCGCGGCTTTCATAAAAACCCGTTCCCCTCGGAGTCGCTTACTTGGCGCAGGACTGTTGAGTGTTCCTGAATTTGCCCGGAGCCGCGAACGCCAGTCGAGCCGAATCTTAGACGTAGCAGCATGCGCAAATCTTCCAGAACGCGAGTTGATTTACTCAGCGTGAGCGCAGCACAATTTTCCCTTCACCAGTGTTGAGGACAAACACGTTTCCTCCATTGCCGATCTTCCAGCGCTTAACTCTTCTGGAGGGGGCAATATCTTCGGTCATGGTCAAGCCCTCATTGCTGATTGAGTCGTCTGCATTGGTTTCAAGCGTAAAGTTGGAGCCTGGGGGGACTGATAGGGAAATTGAGCCGTCGCCGGTTCTCGCAGTAACAGCGGTGAAATTTCCGTCCAGCGTAATTGAGCCATCACCCGTGCGAGCGTCGACTTGTCCCTGAAAATCCGCGACGCGAACCCTACCGTCGCCTGTGTTCACTTGCAGCTGGCCGCCGCTACCCTTAACGTCGATCGGTCCGTCTCCCGTGCGAAGGGTGATCTCGCCGGAGACACCATCGAGATTCAGGTGACCGTCATCCGAGGAAACGTGCAGCGCTGAGCGCCGGGGAACATAGACCTCCAACTGAGCTGTTCCGTTCTTCTCCTCGGAGCGGGCTGTGATGGAGACTGTCGACCCGTGCTGTTCACTTCGTATTGAAATTCCCTTGAGGTCTTCTTCGTCATCCGCGCGCTTGATTGCGGTGTACATCACCTCGGACTTGTCCCAGCCGTGCACAATCACCGCGCCATCAAAGGTCCCGATGTCAACTCGAGGCGTACCACTCACCGAAAAAGTTCTCGATTCCTGGTTGGTGAATCGCCCACCGCCCGACCCAATACCCACGCCTCTCCCGGTTCCGGAACCGACGCCGGCAGTTCTTCCGGCACGTGCGATGCGGGCCTGTTCGCGAGCCTGCTGAGCCACTTCACGCTGCACCTCTTGCTGCGCACGGTCCACTTCACGCTGCGCTTCGCGAAGAGCAGCTTCAACCTGGCGCTGTGCCTCTCTCTGCGCCTCGCGACTGATTCTGGCACTGTCAACCTGTGCGGCACGTCTGGCTTCTGCCGCTGTGGCGCGGGCAGTAGAACCCGCTACGTCCTCTGCAATGCTTTCCCTGATCGATTCGGAGGCTTCTTCTTTCATCTTTTGTTTATCGATCTTTTCGTTAACAGTCAGTGACGTCGCGGAGCTGAGCTTACGTCCATCCTGAACATGGGTAATCCGTATGGCCCCATTAACGTTGCCCAGCTTGATCCGCGGACCACCGGTCCCAATTTGTCCCTCGAGGTCATGGCCAACGTATTCACCATGTCTGACTTCCAACCCGAAATCGTTGCTGATGCCGCCATGGACCGTGCTCGCCCTGACCATCGCGTTTGCGTCAGAGGGAATGTTTAGAGTCACGCTCCCATTAACTGATTGCAGCGAGATTGGCTTCGACTCATCCAGCCGCGTAAAAGTAGCCTGCAGCGGACCATTGATAGTTGAGAGCTTTGCCTCTCCCAGGAGTCCCCGCGCAGTCACTCGTCCATTTACGGACGACGCTTTGACGCTGCCTTCAACACCATCGATATCAAGCGAACCATTGACCAGCTCGATCGACTCGAGTATGGCCTGGCGCGGAACTGTTATTGTGTAATCAACAATCGCCGGGTTTTCATAACGACCCCTTTCGTCGCTCGTGAAGCTCTGGTTCCAGTCAGGATAGTCTGTCTTTATTCTGATGTTTTCTTCGCTGGAGTTAACATCGATTTTTGCCTCCCCCAGTCGCTCACGCTTGAAAGCGCGTTTGATTGCGTCAACCTGGACCGCAGCTCGATCCCACACTTTTATCTGTACTCCGCCGTTGAGATTCTCAACTCCTACGCGACCATTCGCCGCGAGTGGATATGTCTGGTGAAACTCTTCGCGTACTTCGTCGCCACTGTCCGACAGATTTCCCAAGCTGTCTGAGGCTAACAAGGAAGGATTGCCAACTGACAACGCTGCGCAATTCACCGAAGCAGGTCCGCTTCCGGTGCTCAACAGTGCAATGATTAAAACAACTGATAAATTGAGGGCTCTTTTCAACATGGTTTTCTTTTTTCTGCGATCTAAACTTTTCTTCATGATCTAGAGTGTTCTAACTTGCGCGCCGCAAATTTATGCTCCCATTCAAAGTCTTCAAGACCAGTTCACGTCCCCCGGCACCAATTGTGCCACTGACACGGCGGCGACTCGTCATGCTTCTTAGACTCAGCGGAAAATCCGAGTTGATGCTTCCGTTCAGAGTTTCTGCCTTCACCTCGGTGCTCGTATCTGGGGGAAGATCCAGAGCTATCTGCCCATTCACAGTTGTGAAGGTGAGAGACTGGGGCCAATTTGTGTCTCCGAGTTTGGCTGATATCTCGCCATTGATTGTTGTCGCCTCAGCGTAGCCGCTGGTCGAGATTTTGATACTGCCGTTCACCGTCCTGGAAACGATATTACTCGCCAGCGAAGTAGCACCGATCTCGCCGTTGACTGTGCGTGCTATAAATCCGACTTGGCGCGGTACTCGCACTGTAAAATCGACACGCACATCGTTGTTGCGCACGTTGACGTTTGTGGAAGAATTCCGGCCTCTCTCGGAAGCCCCGGGCTCGCAGGTATTCGGACTGGTGGAATCATCGTTTGGATAAATTGCGCAGATCGTGACGCCGCCTGCGTGTTCGACAACCTTGATTTCTACCGTATTGACATCGCTGCGACGCGACTTCTTGACTGCCACAACCTGGACCTCGCCGTCAGTCGCCGGCTCAGCCACGATGTCTCCATTAATTCCTTTAATTTCTATCGCGGCCCCAGGCACAACGCGTCCATTCCAATGGAATTCGTTAGCTCTGGCACTACTCTGAGGCAATGCCTCGTTTGGGCAAACTTCGGCCTTCGGGAGAGCGTCAGCTCTGGCCGTAGGCACAAACCCACCCACCCACTCGGCTATGAATTGGCCCGCTTCAGTCGTTAATGCCTGAAACTGATTCAACTCCTTCATCGCACTGGAGAATGCCGCCAGACCAACGATGAGAACAAGGATCACCCTGTGCCACTTCTTCTCTTGCGTCTGAATAACTTCCGTGTTTTTCATACCCTTGCTACCTCTTGTTTTTCGGGCCGAGGACGGAACCTTGAAGGATTGATAAAAACCGCCCTCGGCCCTTCTGCGTTGCTCTATAGACAAAACACCGACCCTCATATTGTTGTGGCAACAAAATTTGGCATTTCAGAAGGTAATCTCACCTTGCGATGAGTACGGCGATTCTCGAAATCCCAAAGGTGATGTAATTTATGGGAGTGCCCGAACCGGGGTCTCAGCAGAGACCCGTGAGCTAAGTTTTTTTCAGGCGAATAGTACCGCCGAAGGAAGCGACATAGATGATCGCGTCTCCCGAGCCGTAAACCGCAGTTATCCGGCGCAGGGCATAGGGAGCAACCACGAGGTTTCGCGGGATGACAACCGTGGCGACAACCGGGCCGTCCCTCGGCAAAGTCGAAGCCTTAGCTGGTGGAGTTTTTGGGGTTGGCGGTGTGGTTGGCGCTGTTTTTGGTGCAGCTACTGGGCTCGGCGCATCCATTGTGAAGGTGAGCGGAAAATCGGAAACGATTTCCTGACTTTGCGCAACCTTCGCATTGAGTTGAAATGAGGCGTCTGGTGGAAACGCCAAATC
>Ga0137366_10000569_pt1 | contig 24730 bp, 40 predicted proteins | sample SagtaG_8_FD_104938 | JGI IMG/M metagenome (GOLD analysis project Ga0137366, IMG submission 104938) | Vadose zone soil microbial communities from Sagehorn Ranch, Mendocino, California, USA - Sage1_L_60_16 metaG | ecosystem: Environmental > Terrestrial > Soil > Vadose zone | place: USA...
CCTTGCCCGCGTCCTACTTGATACATGTTCTTGAGAACCATCTCGGGGAACGTTCCCTCAAGTGTGACGACCTTCAGTGTCTTCGGTTTCATGAATCCTCCAGACTCTAGTCTATCACGGGTGTCAAGTGCTCCTCTTGGTACGCCTTCTCTCGGGCGATGTTCTCTCGGATGTAATTGAGGTTTCTGGCCGCGACCGATTCATAATCGATCTTGACAATATTGATCTTGTCGAGGCTTGACTCCCGAATGATGGAGACATCGTCATTGTGATATTGCTCGTCGTCTAGCAGTTCGTTGTACATGATTGCAACTCCTTGTTTTTCTCCCTCCGAAATTCAGTATCCCGAAAGGCGGGACGCATCGGCATTTCGCATTGTCGGGATGCTACGCAGGCCCGTATGCTCGGCCATCGTATCACCCTGCCTTCAGCTATCAGGCATTTCTCATAGGTATTCAATAATTTTACAATCATTCTATATTTTTAGTTTCTCACATACGCCCTCCTCGGTCTCGAAGACCAGCCTCGAACTTCTGGCGTTCCTGCTCGTATCCGCGCTCCCACAGTACGCGGGCGCTCGGATTGCGCTCTGGGTTGTCTCTCTTTTCGATCATCATTCGGTATGCCCGTCGACCCTTCTCAATCAACGAAAGTCCGAAATCCAAATTTTTGGTTGCTTCTTTCAGTCCAATCATGTCTGTATCCTCCTGGGAGTGACTCGCACCCATTTGAAATTTTTACAGCGCTTCCACCAACCGTCAATTCGTTCGACATATCGATGGTCGCAGGAATTACAGCGACTGCAAGTCGGGCACTGATGCTCGGGGAGATGACCGCAAGCCTTCATTCATCCTCCCAAATGTGATGCAATCTCATCATGCATATGGTCATTCTCGGCTTGGAGTTCCACAATCTTTTTCTTCAGCCGTTCGACTTCTCTTTTGTGCTTGGCGCGGATTTCTTTCAATCGCGCTCGCACAATCCTGTCGACATCTTCCTCGGTTCCCCAACTCATTTCCCCACCGCCGCTGCAAAGGCATTCGCAGCCTGCTCTTCTGTGGCTTCCAAGTAGACCATCGTGTTCTTGCCATTGACGTGGCCCAGATACGCCTGGAGCTCTGGGATTCCCATCCCGCCTTCGTATCCGAGTCGGCCAGTTGTGTGCTTGAGAGCGTGTGCGTGCAATTTAAACTCGGGGATGCCCGCTTCGCGCCCGTATACCTGAAGATGTCGCCAGATCGTAGTGCGGTCAACGGGGAAGAATCGCCCAGGTGCCGAAGCCAACGCTTCGAGCCCCGCTTTCTCACTCGCGAGTAGCGGCTGTGTCGTTTTGCGTGAGCCCTTCAATCTTTGAACCACCAAAAAATTACTAACAAGGTTGTGTCGAGTGAGAGCAAGGGCTTCGCTAATCCGTAAACCATGATTGAAGATGACCAAAAGCAACAACCAGTCCCGCTCGGAATGAGTTTTTGCAACGACTAAAAGTTTGTCCAGTTCTTGACGGGTGAGAGATTTCATGACATCCTCCGTTCCAGAATAGTAACCATATTCCGCAGTTCTGTCAAGGTGAAATTGCTTTTCCACGAGTTAGCCCGAAAACTTATCACCCAGATATTGTCTGGTGTATAGCCTAATTTCGAATCGAGACGGTCGAGTGAGGGGCTATCAAATTTGTGTCGTTTCCGTCCGCTAATTAATGGAATGCCTAGCAGCGGGCAAAATTGTGGGATACGAATATCTTGTGGCTTTATTGTGAATTCGATTCCGCTGCGCTTGGAGCGGCACCTTGCCGCTACCCAAAGTTTGTATTCGGGCGTTGGCTTTCCGCCGACCGCCAGACCGTGTTTTATGTTTCTCCGTCCGTTGGTAACAGCACGTTCTCGCAGCATGCATCCGCAACTTGTCGTATTCCCACTGCGGAGACGACACCCGATTACCCGCTTCATCTCCCCACAAGCGCACTGACAATTCCAACAGGCTAATTTTCCGTCGGAACCCGAACGGTTTAACACCGTTAACTTGCCATAGATATTTCCCGACTCGTCTTTTGCTCCGTGGTTAAGATTCACAATCCCTCAACTAGGATATTAACAGATTACGCCGTACCTGTCAACTGAGGTCTTCGGAGTGCCGAATTCCTTTAAAAATTGGGTGCCTCGGTCGCGTGTCACCGCCCGTTGGGAAGTATTTATACACGATGACCTTGCCAAGTAAATTCTCACGGTCGGCCCACAAAATCACCCGCGTCTCATGATCGATAGCCCCGCTTGCCACATCAAATTCAACATTGTTATAAGCACCGCCAGCGCCGACCACGTGAAAACCCCCCAGACGATTCTTGCCAATTTTACCTGCTTTCGCAGTCGACCGCGCAGTTCGACCGAGTTCATTTGTGAATGCTTCATTTTGATTCTCCATTTCTTCGTACGTTCCGACGATGACCGCTTCAGCATCTTCGAATCTTTTGACCTTCAGGAGCCAACCTTCCTTTTCGGATGACCGACCGTTTTTGTACGGGCCGAATGGATCACGGATCATCAGACCCTCGTACCCTTGGTCGAGAAACATATTTTCGTATCGCTCTAAGCCGCCCATGTCGACGACGGGGAAGTGCGGTACGATCACGACTTCAAATTGTGTTTCTAGGCCGAGTGAACGGATGAAGTTGAATCGCGATTCGAAAGATCGTATTGGGCCAGTGCCTTGTTCCATAAACTTGTCAAAGACGTGGAGTTGAATTCCGTCCGCTGGCTTGTCATCGCTCATGACGACTGACACAGTCCTACGATACGGATCATCAAAGAGCTTGCCCTGGATTAGTTCACCGTCAATCCCTTCAGGCAGATTACGGAAGAGTTCTTGCACGTTCTTGTTCGGGATTGGCTTGAGACTGCGTGAGAGCAGTTGCCCGCCCTGCATCGATGCTCTCACGCCGTCCAACTTCGGCGAAACGAGCAGCGGAAAGCGGAGCGCGGAAAAGTCTTTAACGTTGGTCGCCAACATGGGACGAAAAGTCATAAAGCCTCCGTAAAATTTGGTTGTGCGAATTCTCCGAATAACTGTTTGGCGGCTTCGTCATAGGCTTCTGCCGCTTCGTATTCTTCTATAAACAATCCGAGGTATCGTGGGGTGTGATTAATTTTTATAGATGCCATCCATTTCTTTGCCTTCTTATGCCAGCATACACCCTTAAACTTAGATGATGTCGGACTGACTGTCTTACGAGTATTCATTCGATTCTGGGACTGGGTTGCTGGTCTTAAATTGTCTCGTTGATTGTCTAACCCATCATTGTTGTGATGATCAGCATGAGGCACTAGCAACCCATGCATTGAAACTTTGGTGCCGTTCTTTCGGCGAGCCCATGCATACACGGTTGCCAGTCCACCATGTCGATGCCGCACCGACCACCACTTATATGCACTTACTAAATCGTAGTCGGCATCATCAACCTTGGCGACATAATCAGGACTGACGAAAATTTGTTTCACTCAGTTTCTCCTTTTCAATTCTAGCACGAACGCAGCCTTCTTCACACCCAATTCCAAACATCGCTGCGTCAACAACTCGGGTGGCAGCGTCGGGTGTCATGAATCGTTCTTCGATTAATCGCGTGATGCGCCTCGCACGCTCGTTCAATTCCAAAGCGCATTGGGTACAGATGCGATTATTCCCTAGGGGATGATTATGTCTACATTTTCTCATCGAAATTTTCTCCCTGTTGGTGGCGTTCTCTGTGCAATGATTTCGCGTTTCGCCGTCGCGACGAACGTCGTCCAGTTGCTCGGCTGTGGAACTATAACCGACAGAACTTCCCAGCCCTCTTTCCCCCATTCGTTCAGAGTCTTCTGGAGTTTTTCATCGTTATATTCGTCTGTGTAAATTTTCGCAGTACGATATTCGAAAAATCTCATCGAAATTTCCTCGTGGTCACTCCAAAAAGTGCTAACGCTGCGCCCGCTGTCGGGACGGCTTTCTTTGTCGCCGCTTGCTCACGTTGCCACTTCTCGAACTCAGCCAATTTCTTTTCGTCGACGTTCGCTAGCTTGACCGCTGCTGCATGCTTCGTTACCGTGAACCCGTGCTTTAACATGATATTCAAAATGTGCTTGCACGGAGTTCGCGGCGTGTGCCTCGTGAAGTTCATGCAGGAGCATGCCCAGCCATCGCTAGTGACCGCACCGTCACGCTTTGACGCATAACAGGTAATGACATAAGGTGCCTTGCCAGAACCCTGGTATGCATATTGCGAACTGTTGAATGGGGCATTGATTTGGTCGAGTGTCCAGATGTCGCCTTCTTTGCGGACAAGAGTTGGCTTCGGATTCAGGAGTTTCTCTGCGTGTTTATTTAATCCCTTCACCATCTTCTCCTCTTTACCGCATGAATAGCACAATCCGCCAGCATACGTCTCGCTTACAAAACTATAGCATCGTTCACAATGAAGCGGCAACTTATATTGCCATCCATCTGTCACATTGGGTTTGTAGCCATTCCAATCGTTGATGAATTGTTCCGCATCCGCGAAAGACTTGACCGAGAGCATAGTTCCCCAACTATTCTCCGTCCAGTTGTTGTGACTATTAGAGGCTAGAGAATTTACTCTTCGTCGCAAGTATACCGCAGGGGGAGCGCATTTCTTCTTGTCAAATACTGTCTGTGCGTTCTTGTTAGTGAAACCGCACTGTTGACAGCGCTCCCATACTTCTCCGTTGGGGAATGCATGCGAGAGCATCATATTAACGCCCAACGATTCATGAGTACAGATGCTCACTCGCCCGCTCCACGAAACTTTCGTCCTGATGAAACCCTCAACGCCAACGCCTGTTGGCGTGGTTTCTTTTCCACCTTGGGCTTGTCGCTCGGAACTTCCCCAGGGAAATAATCTCCGTCATACTCGATTCCCTTGATGACTCCGCAAAATTCTTGGTCTCCTGGGAAGCTGTAATTATCGATACGGAGAGAATTCAAGTCTTTGCAAATCCGCAGGCGGACAGCTTTGTCGCCATCTGCACTGGCTTCACATGCAATGGTCAACAACTTTCGCAGGAGTTCACCGTTACATGTAAACACGGCTGTTGTGTATTCAGGCTCAGGGAAACATTTGTCAATTTGTGGAACGAGAAATTTTGGCCCCGTTTGCGCGGGCTCTCCCTCGGGGAGCGAAATTACGCCACTCCCAGGAATGAACTTAAGCAGTTTGTCGACTTCGCTCTGTGGAATGACTACACTCGCAGCGGGCTGTGGCTCAAACGCGGGAAGACTGACTCGGGCAACAACGGTCTCCGTAATCACACTCGTACCCTTCGGGCCGACATGCATGTACTTCAATCGCTTCTCAGCCGCCTTTCCGCGAACCATTAGCCTAGCGACTGATAGATTTTTTGCGTTGACTCGGTAAGACATATGAGTGTCCTCTCAGCAGACCGTGGGCACACCCACAATCACAGGTTCGGATGAGTTCAATATCCCAGTGTGCGTAAACATACCCAGTCAATCGCGTTTTAATCCCGCAGGCTGGGCAGGTTGCGTGTGTCGGCAATTTCTCTTTCATCGGTACTTCCACCGCATACGAAGAGAATGGAACGAACGCTGTAGACACCAACGATTGAGACAGAACCACCGCAGGCATAAATGGCGTAGACCGTTCCGCTGCCATTCACCACACTTGTATGTAGATTTCGGCGCAATCAAAATGTTCACTATTCCCTCCACCAAGTGTATAACGCGATCAAAACTATTATTAGGATTGAGAACCAGATACGCATTTGATCTCCTCAGTGGGTTCTACCCAACACCACCACAATCCTACCTCAGGATTGCTCATGCGTGCAATGAATTTTTCGATCTCGAACTCAGCCGTGTGCTTCATGCGACACGTCGCAATCGTGAACCGATGTTCTTCGTCCGCTTGAAAGTAAGCAGTGAACATTAGAGTTCTTCCATATCGTCAAAGGCTAAGAAGGAATTCAACCGACGAGCGCAGCCATCACAAGAGACCACGACATCCAAAAGAGAATCATCATGGGCTGCAAGTTCTACGCTCACCGATACGGTACCTCTACACCCTTCAGTAAGTCTGCAAGATGTATTTATTTCCATTTCCATAGAGTCCTCCTGGGATTTTGTCAACTTATAGGTGCACACTTGTCGCTTGTTGTGCACTTATAGGTTGACAATCACACTGGGATGCCGTGACACCCAAGTGTGATTGTCGGTTTAATTTAGAGCTTTCCGATTTGTCCTGGGGGAGTCACTGGCGGCTTACCATTGTTGCCGCCGTTAATTCCACCATTACCTATGCCGCAATCAGTACCACCGTGCACTGTGCAAGGGCCTTTAACAGGCGGCCCGCTACCATCGCCGCCACCGTCACCAGAACCACCACCATTGCCGCCACCGCTGCCGCCGTCTCCAGGATCGGTTGGATCGCTTGGATCAGTTGGTTTCGCTTTCGCCGTAGGCTTCGTGCGGCCTGAACGTGTCAATCCGTACGCAAGACAGAACGATCCCGATGCGTCCTGTAAGAGTGTCGGATGTTTGCCGACATAACGTCCCGCGTTGTTCACGATGGACACGACATCCTGGTTCGGAGTGTACGCCCCAGGCTTTGCATTCCGCAGCAAGTAAGCTGACAGATTGCCGAGAGCTAGGACAGGAATACCGACCGCTGCAGCGCCTGCGGGGTTCGAGGAGAAAGCAATTCCAGCCGCACATTCACCCGTGCTCAGAATCGCGTGCTTCTGAGTTGGCCGTTTTTTGAAGTATCGGTTGACCGCTTTGACGCCCGAGACGACATCCCCGCCTTCAGTTGAGCCGACCGCGAGTCCCGCATTAGCAGGGATGGTCGCGATGGCCACAAGAACTATCACTGCTAAATGCTTTAGTTTCATTGTGTTACCTCCATTGGATTTGTGATGCTTGTTAAGTTGTTGAAAATACTGGCGTTATGCCCGTCCATTATCAATGGACAAATGAGAAATGCGGACAAACTTGGCGCTAGGATGCGATATGAGCCCCTGGTTGAATTTCTGGGGCTCTGGGATACCTCATCCCTCAAAAGTGTCTCGGAGCATCTTCCCCGTGTTGCCGCTCATGGTTCCTTTGCATTCTTTGCACAGCAATTCTGTCGCGGGCAATTCCACCCCGCAACTGCCGCACTGGTTGACTTGCTCACGACTCTGCTTTCCCAATCGAGTCGCGTACCTCGCTTCTTTCGCACCGTAACCGTAGCCCGACATGATGTCCTCCTGGGATTTACTTGGTTGACGTTGACGTGGACTTAAACAACAAGCCCGCGAGGATATTGAGTGCCCAGGCATTCAAAACAGTCAAGTGCCCCGTTTTAAAAACGGCTGCGATGAAATCTGGGTTGAACAGATAATTCACAAGCCACATCGTCGGATATATGCGATCAGAACGACGAGTCCCAAAAATGCGAGACCCGCTACTGTTGCTGCTGCTACTGTTTTCATTTTGTTCTCCAATTTAGTTCCATGACGGAACGATTTTGACTATCGACCAGAACATCCACGCGTTTTTCTGTTCGGGCGTGGGGCAGAAGTAGCGTATAGAACGTGAAGCCGCGTCCGATGTAATAGGGTCTCGGCCAACCGCGTCTTGAATCCCGCACGCCGCAAAGATAGGGTGGCGCGGAACGCATGCGCCAGCCCTGTCTCGGTATCAGCGAAAAAGTATTGCTCAGTCATACTGCCTCATCGAGTGATACAGGTTGCTTTGGTCACTGTTGCGTTGAACTCAGGCTTTTTCTGGTCGACGAGGGTTTTGCCGCCCAATGCCCGCGTGAATACTTCCTGAATTGCGTGACAACCTTTGCCCTTGTAGCCTGCGAGGTCGAGTTCGACTTCTCCAGTCTCGGGGTCAATAGTCGCGGTGACGATTTTGTTTGCCATTATTTTCTCCTCAAATTGTACAACAGAGCGGCTGAGTTGAGCGGTGTAAAAATAATCGCCGCCCACATTAGCCAGATGTCGGGATGTGTCATCCCATGTTGGATCAAGAAAAAGTCTATGCTCGTGTGTCCAACCATTGGAGTTGCACCTTTCCCAAAACTACCTTCTTGCCGAGGTATTTGAACCCCTGCTTCTTGGCAGTCTTGATGAGATTTTTCTCGCTGTAGTTCGTCTTGAGACGCGCAAGCCATTTCGGATTGTGCTTGCTAGAATCGTAAGCGCTGATGATCGCGTCATACGTCCCAGTCTCTGGATTCAATTTGAACCCGAGATCATTCGCAGCGCCACCGACATGTTGACGGCGCACTATGACATTCGCTTTGTCGCCGTTGCGGTCAGTATAGTGCGTTGGGCGATTTTGAAAGTCGAATAGTTGTTGGGCTTCCTCGTGAATTTCAATATGCTCACGCTTGTAGCCCATCTCAATCAGAGCGTCGATCAAGCACTCGCGGTCTTTGCAGTTCGTGGTACTTTTTCTGTATTCGCTCAAGAGACACCCCTTTCAAGAAACCAGTCGTTTAAGAATTGAACTTCGAAATCAATTGCATCCTGGCGTTTTGTCCAGCCCCCGCGAAACGTTGGAGCCCCGACAGGAGATGCATCCACTTGCCATGTACAACCCCATCCTCGCGTCCATTCGGCAAGGTCATTCTTGTTCCCGAGCACTCGCAGTACGCGAAATGCTTGGCGCAACCAGAAATTTTCAGGGATGACATGACTCGCTCTTTTCGTGACGACCGCTCCTTGATTCAGGAACAGGGCGTCATTCGCGTGAGTCGCGAGGAATAGGACATCCCCGTTCTCGTCAATGGTCGCAGTCACAATTTTGTCGTTGTGCTTGCGGAACGGTTTCAACTCATCCGCCCGCTTCGCCAGTCGCGTCTTGAATTCTTTGTCGTCGCGTTTATATGACATGACATCCTCCGATGTACGCTCACGCTGTCAAGAGAACAGTTGGAAAACTTGACAGCGTGACTTACACCTAGCGGAACTTGCGTCCCGAGGCTTGCACAAGCAGGCCCGCGTTGCGGATACCTTCGACTTGTTTGACGATGTACGCTTTCAGGTTCTCACTGTGACGAATCTTGTCCATCGAGACGCCCTTCATGATTGCCTTGAGCGGTTCCACGACTGTCTGCTGGTATTCAGTATCGCCAGCCAGATCGCGTGTGTTATACGTGGAAAGGTATTCTTGCAGGTTCTCGACTGTGGAATCGAACAACTTACGCTTCTTGCCATCGGGTTGTGGCTTGAGTGCTTCAAATAATGCGTCCACTGCCTTCTGTCCAGCGAAGCGCATCGTGTCCCGCCACTCGATGATGGCTTGTGCACGCTTGGCTTTGTCCTTTTCAATCTCTGCTGCGATGATGAAGTCGGGCAAACCCGAGAGTTGAATATTGCCAACAGGTCTCAACTCAAAGGAGAATTCAAACCCGAGTTCAACCGTTCTGCTATCGGGGTAATCACCACGATCAAACTGATCTCCCAGTGCATCTTTCAACGGGAGAAAGTTGACCGCTTCGAGTTCGCGATACACATTGAGGAACTTCGCCACAAGAGACGGACGGCGAATCGTGCGGTACGCTTCTAAAGCGCGATACATTTTATCGGCTTCGCTCTGTGGAAGGAACCGCGTTGATTTCGAATACGAGCAGGACTTCGATTCAAGATGACGAATCATGAAACCATCCTGGCTTCTGATTTCGTCCAACTCAGGTGAATCTATGAGTTGTTTCTGGTGACGCAACTGAGTCTTGTCAGCCGTTGTCGTGACTTCCAGATTTCTGATCTGGCGCATCCGACCGATTCCCATTGAGAAGTGAGTCGTGATGAATACGCAATCAGCGGTCTTCGAAAGGTCAAGAGTTGGTGTCACTGCGGGCGTTGCCATTGTTTATCCTCAGAGGCAGTTGCCTCGCACATCACAGCATTGACTACTTGGGTCTTCCCTTAATTGTAACTTCGCCTAGTTGCATTTTCGCCCGAAGGCTACTGGCGTTCGGCTACTGGACGTTGGGGTACTAGGCCATTTTCGTCGCTGTGATGTGCGAGACACTGAATCTCGTTTGCTGCCGTTCCCTCTACACTCTCGACGATGGCAGACGGTTAATTGTAATGACCCGTGGGTCTATACGGTGAGTTTAACGTCCGCTTTCGAGTCGATTTGAGTTCATCGCCTTATCGGCTCCCTCAAAGGTGAGTGTAGGAGGCACGGCAGCAACCGTGCCTTTTCGTTAACGCATCTTACGAGCCGAAGGGTCGACGATTTTCACCGTTGGTTTACTCACCGCTGGTGTGTACTCGTATACCCCAGGCTTGCTTGCACTGAGGAAGCGACCGTTCGCGCTCTGCCTCAGTGTGTCCATCTGCTCTTTATGGCTTGTGAGCAGCGGGACAATATATTCACTGGCTTCGACTAGACTGATACCCAGTGTGTCTGCTTTGCGGGCGCAGTTGTCGACGTCTCTTCCAGTCCAGTTCGTCATATCAGGCGTTTCCTGATTGGCGTCTAAACCATACTTGGCGATCTTCAGTTTGAGGATACCGACTTTTTCATCAGCATCGGGTGCGTCAAAGAAGAAGATGCCGCCTACTTGGAAGCGACTAATCAATTCAGCGGGCAGGCCGTTCAAACTATTCGCTGTAGCGATTAGCCAGATGCGACCGTCGCTGATTGCATCGAGCACCTTGTGAGCAGTGCGCTGGTGTTTGCTGCTCATGCCTACGTGCTCGTGTTCCATACCAGGGATGCTGTAGTTGATTACAGGGCGATTGAATTCACCGCCGATGCAATATGCTGTGTGTGATTTCGCACTTCCTGGGACACCGAGGAACAGTGAGCAGATAATGCGACGATCATTCACCCAGGTCAACCACTCACCAAGTAAGTTGCCCTTGGTGCCTGATGAATCACTCCCGTTGCCAGCGAATTGCTTTTCGATTTCATCCTGCCTCAGTATCAGTGTCGGGCTGTTCTTGCCAGTCATGAACTTGAGACCGAACTTGCGAACGCTGTCACATCCGTACATGTCTTTCAGCGTTTCACTCCCGTTGTGATACGACAACCCAGGATTGGCGCTGACGATATCACGTTTACGATTCCACAATGTCTCGATGTCCAGCACTCCGTTCTTTTTATCGAGGGTCATTGCAGTGGCTTGGTCGGAAGGAAATGCAGGCAGACCGATTAACGCGTCTACCCCGTTTGTCAAAACTTCTTTCGACGGGCCTTTCTTGCAGGCTGCATACTCTTTCTTGTTTGCAGCGTTGGCATAGGTGTCCGTGATGATCTTCGCGAGTTCATCACGTGTGGGCAGAGGCTCTTCGAGTATCAGTGTGTCCTGCTGTAGCTCCGCAGGTAGTTCCACGCCGATGCCGATGAGATTGATCAGCATGTTGCCTGCTGCTTTGTAGCTGTCGCGCAGGTTCCATTCCGCTTGGATGACTTTCTTGTCAGTGTCCCAGACGAGATGGGGATTATGCACGAATGCGATTACGTCCTCGTGTGCAGATTCGAGGGTGCCAAGCGCAATCGGCAAATCGACGGTTGCCGCGAGTTCAACATCCGCATCAGTTGCCATCTGGCCCAGAGCGGAAACGCCAGACTCGTTCAGCCCTTTGAGACCGTGAATCGAGTCCCAAGAAATGATCGGCGTTAACACAGCGAGTTCCCCACCGAGCGATGCGGTGATGGACTGGATTGTCGACGCGGGGTCAAATGTTCTGACTGCAATAATCGGGGTGGAAATCTCTCGTGCAGCGGTGAATAACTCAAGGAATGTTTTAGCCACGGTGTTTTCTCCTAGTTAAATTGTTGTAATGGTCAATGCCGCAGATAACCCATGCGACGCTAACTAGACCCGCCAAACCGATTCCGATGAACCACCATAGCGGATAAATGAATCCGCCGATGATCAAGGCAAAAATGATTAGCCAAACTAGGATCATTGGATCACCTTCTCGATGAGCGGCCAGAATTGAACCACTGCCCACAATGTGAATGCCACAACTGCCAGTGCTAGGAATCGCATATAGCCTCCTGAGAATTGACGGTGACCAGCGGTATGAATTTGTGTCGCGCCTATATCACCTGCTGATTGCCGTCTCTCACGCCGACAGGATTCGAACCTGTATCCATCAGCCGCGCCCAATTGGTGCTTCGAGCGGCCTGCGAGTCCCCTGCGATCTCGCTTAAGGTTTCGGCATGAGGCACGGCAATCGTGCCCAGTTCAAAGTTCTTTACAACTTGATACCTAATGCGTGAGCGAAGATTACATCCGCTTCGCTCGGGGTGTTGAGAGACGACGCAGCCTCTGCGGATGCGCGATTAATGGTCGGGCAATAAATCTTGTGCCCGTACGCAGCGTGGCAGTGAGTGCAGTTGTCTGCTTCGTAGCGTGATGTCGAAGGCGTCTCGGGCGTGTTCCCTGTTGCAACAAACGGTCGGTAGTATTCCGTTTCGGTAATCCCTTCTCGTTTGCAGTGCTCAGCCAGGGTGATTCGCTCCTCAGGTGCCGCTGCATCACGGAGCAACTGTCCCGTTTGTGCAGACTGGTGAAATGCGATGCGTTCTTTTATATTCACTGATTCCTCCTTATAGGTGAGGAAGACAATGCAGGCTTCGCAGTAGTCTTCGTTATTTTCGCAGCGACAGAGAAGGGCTTCCCATGCGCTCCAGCCATCGTGCTCGGGCCACGCGTGTTGTGCAAATCGAATCGCAGTCTTCATCAGCACTCGGGCATCCCCTGCGGGCTGCGAGTTGAACCGTGTGAGGCACTGCTGAATGCTGATAACGGATTCAAAAGTCTGCTGTCGATCCAAGGATCACCGCGTTGGCAGTGATGGGTAGCGGTCAGGATGTTCGCTAGCGGTTCGGGATTCAGCCGTTGCATTCTGCACTTGTCCGCTTGTGTGGCCTCGTGGTTCGCATCCTGGCTTCGCCCGCTCCGTGATTACAGGGGCAGCATTCGTGCGTTACACTGAGTGCAGAACGGATTCGGTCACCCGCTCTCGTCTTCTATTGCGAATCGGCTAATCTCGGGGACTTTTGCTTTGCGCCTTCCCCGTGGGCCGCTTCTGGATTGTCAAAGAAACAATTTAACTATAAGGATTATGAGGCATGCGGGAATGGCTGTCAAGAGAAATCGTAATAAATCGAGAGATTAGGTAAGTTGTTGAATATAAAGGAGTAATTCATCATCGGGCAAGAACCATTCGCCATGAATTCTCCATTTCTGAAACTTTCTATGGCATTCAATTTCTATATTTCGCGAGACGACTTTCAACACCCGAAGGATATCAGGACTATACGGTTGCAATTCTTGTAATCGCTCCTCTGCTGTACCGACAGTGCGCCCGATCTTAATTAATCGTGTAGTATCGCCTTGAATGAAATATGTTTTCACGCAACGCGGTTGAGGAACATATTGTGCGGGAGGCACCTTTGCAAAATAGTGCTTGCGAATACGTACGGGAGCCACATTCGAAGTTTCAGGTAGCCACGGCGCAGGCTTGCGTCCTCCACGTTTTCGATAATTGAATTCGCTAGTCATTATGGGCGCTGCCAAGGGCGCAGTACATCATCCACCGTTTTCACTTCGGCGTTTGTCCTCAGGTATTGATATACGCCTATGCAATAGGCTTCAGGATTCTCAGTCTTGATATCCGCAATGATCGCCCGCACCGTATCACCTGAGGAAACGATGTCGTCAATTATGACATATCTTCGTGCACCGTAGTCGCCTTCAACGTCACGCGAACTGTGGGTCGATTCTCCTTTCCGAACTGCAATAAGAGTCTTGCCCATTTGCAATGCGACAATCGGTGCGAGTAGCGCTCCAGACAATCCGCGAAACGCTATCGCATCAAACTCGTGCATGGTTAAAGCCATGACAGCCTTGTCAATCGTTTCCTGTCGTATATCTGGGTCGAGACACGGTTCGAGGTAGCACACCGCTTTGATTTTGTGAATGTGCTTCGCCTTCGATAATCGCTCGGGCCTTATGCTTCGCAGACCAACACAACACGAAAGCATGCATGTCTCGGGCGTTCCCTCAGTCAGTAATAACATTATGCACCTGCCTTTGCTGATGATGCGAGATTGTTCGCGCGGATGCGTTTCGTGTGCGCATCAAGCGTTTCAATCAATTGCTCTTCGACTGCGATGATGTGTGGATATGCATTCGCCTTCGAGTACTGGCGTGCGGTGAAGTCAATCAAAATGTGGCCCGCGTCCACTATTACATGCCACGAACACATACTCGTGCCCGATTCATTCTGTCGTGTCCAACGCGTGCCATCGGGCCTAACTCCATAAACGTCATATGTCTTCGGCTCGGGGTTCAGCTTGTCATTCGAATTGCCGAAGCGTCTCTCGACGATGTCCTGGGAATCGAATGTATAAATAGACAGATCGTGATATCCATGTGATGCTGCGAACCTGATGAACGCGTATGACGCAACATCACATTGTCCCCGCGCAAGGCTCATACAAACACCCAATCCTTCGCCGCGACTGTCGTCTGGTCACGCTGTTGTCCCCACGTCACACGCGGTGTGAGGAACTGGCAGGCAGATGCGAAGTTGCCCCTGAACTCTTCCTCTTGCTGCTCAATCGTCGTGTAGCGACCGTCAATGAATACTTCAGCCCATTTGTTAGATGAGCCAGCAAAACGGAATAGAACAGTCCGCACACGAGCATTTCGGGCAATCATGCCTGTTGTGCGCAGTATCTGAAACTGGGATGATGTCATGAGTTGTCCTCACATTCGAGATTGGAGACGCGTTGTTCGATACTCGGGATGACTGTGTAAGCGATGCCACCTTGAATAGAAGTCATGGGCTATCATTGCATGAGCGCGTATGCTTGTCAAGCCCAATCTTTAGTAACTAATCAGTTAACCCGCATCGCGAGAATCGCCTAATTGGTTAACGCGAACAATAGGCGAATAGACAAAAGGTCTTCATTTGTGCTAAGATCAAACCCATGATCTATTTTATACAGAATGGCGACAGGGCGGGTCACATCAAGATCGGTCACGTCAATGCCATCGGTCTCAAGACACGCCGCAGAGCACTGCAAATAGGCAGTCCGTATGTGTTGAAGATCATCGGTGTGATGGCTGGATGGCGCAAGACTGAGAACTATTTGCATTCGATCTATCGCGCTCACAAAGCCCAAGGTGAATGGTTCGAGCCCATTCCCGAGTTGTTATCCTATATTGAGCGCCATGCTAGCCAACGCGTCACACCTGAATTGATCGCATTGGACATAGCACAGTGCAGACTCGAAGGCAAACAGCCAAGACCATACACCGCACCCATTCGCTAATTGTTCGCCTTACCCTTCGTATTCTCTTCGCCTCTTACAATGTACGGGATAACACGCTCTGATTCGGCCACCGATCTCGGGCAATAGACCTGAGGCTATAAGACAAGCATGAGAGTGATAGGCGAGAGACTATGGCTTGGGTGTTGGGGCTGGCGGGGTGTTCTGGGTGTATTAATAAACAACAGGAGAATAACAAGCGAAAGGCTATAGTCTATGATGTTTCATATCTTCGCCTGCTATTCGCCCTGAGTGAACTAATGTGCGATATGATATCATAGCGTTCGCCGTCTATTCGCCTTACCCGACCAACCAGTCGGTTCAACCAGCCGACCAGTCGGTTTGTTACGCTCATTCCCGACCGACCAGTCGGTATGTGTGTAAATGTTGACACGACGAGTGTGCATCAGAACGTCATATTGATGCACGCTCTCAACGTGCTGATTACATTAGACTTAGGCCAATCCTACATTCTACAATCTACATCACCCGCTAATGCACTGCGAACAAAGGGGTTGGAGCATGTTACAATGTGATGTAACAATTCAGGGTCAGCCTCTGCAGGGTATTGATAACAAAAGGAATACAGGGGGTCAGTACTTAGCGCCCGAGGCCGCCCGCCCCACCCCACGCCACCCTCGCGTCCGCGTCCAGGCTGGGCCTAGCCAACGCCTTCCTGCCCAGGATTCACCCCTCGCCTGCTCCTGTATATTATTTCCCATAGGGCGTATATAATTTTTGGAATTTTTTCTACTGGGAACCATATTCGCTTTGGCTTCGCCCTTTGTTTACAAAGTCTTCTCTTGCACTTAGGGGTTTGCAAGAAGGGTGATACAAACTTCTTTCAAAGCTTTTCAAAGCTTTGAAGCGGCACGGGATGCGGCAGAGTCTAGTACCAAATAAAAACCCCCTGGCGAGGAGCCAGAGGGATTCGGGGGTGAGTTCAGGGATTATACGGATTTTTTCGCGGTATGCCACGGGCGGGCTATAGCGGGGGTGTCATCTCTCCATTGGATGGGCCGAATTCGAAAAGATGCATCCTTCCAGATTCGTCGCCAATGAGCCGCTTTACTGCGGGCCGACTGAAGGGATGTTATAGGATAACTCGTCTTCGGTTCCCAATCGTCGGGTGTGCCGCTACCCTTCAGATACCAAGAAAGAGTTTTCCCGTTCCGCTTCCATTCGATCATCCAGGCGATGGGTTCGGGTGGCGCGGGCGGCAGAATGAAAAATTTATACTGGATTGGCGCGGACTCGGTGTAAGCCCACGTATCAACTCCTCCGCAGTGAGAGCAGTGTATCGTAGGAGTCGGATAGGTTCGTTTGCAGATTTGGCAAAATCGCTTGGGCTGTATGTCCTTAGGAGGCTTAGGGGGCATTATGAATCCTATTATAATCGAACTGGGGAGGCTAGACGTTCGATTATAGTCGAACAGTCAGGTCTTCTCGTTTATTTATAAACGGCTTCGGTGACCTTTGTGCTCCCGCGTCTTGTCCTCAAGGAAGCCGATGATCTCCCGTAGACAGTTCGCATCCCAAGTGGTGGACGCGCTCGGGTGAAATGCGTACTTCCTCCACGGAGCGTACCAAGAAACTGACCCGAGAGCAAGCTGGCCCGAGTAAACCATCCAGACATCTGTCTTGCCACTGGGCGACATCCCTATGTATGTAAAATTAAGAAAGGTCATGTTTTTATTCCCTCCTGCTCGGGTTGAGGTACTCGACGACCCAATACTCGTTCATAGGGCTCCTTAGAATGGGATATCCTCGTCCAGACTTGAGCCCGTTGCGTCATTCACGCTTTGTACGCTTTGTGGCTTAGCTGAACAGATCGTCGGATAGCTCGGATAATTTGGCACACTCGTTATCTGTGGAGTCGGCCACACGTAGGGAACGACAGGGTTTGGGATTGTAGGACTCGGGTGCCAGGGTAGAGGACTCGGGGTAAATGTAAACCCAGGGCGTTGCTCCAACCTGTCGACGATGTCAATCAATCGAGAAATAGCGGAGCCCGCGCCAACGGCATACGTCGAATTTGCCCAGTCTCTCTTTAACGAGTCGATATCATCGTGGATCGAATTGAGAGACACAGTGATAGTCCCGCTCCCCAACACAGGGACAGTAGGCGTTACTGGGTCAAGTGCGGGAGCGGCGGGGGTATTCATACGAAGATGCTCCAGAATCAGAAGCAACAAACGGTTCGTCTCGGCGGCTTCTGCTCTTATTTCGATTAATCGGGCTTCTTCAGGAGTATTACTCATTTCGTTTTCCCTTTCTTGAATCGCGGTGCGACTTTCAAATTGAACTCAACTATCTTGTTGACGATGTACCCGAGATGATACGCGACAATTTCGTGCTCCTCCGCTGCGCCGATCATCTTGAGCATCCCTGTGACTGCGTGATACGCTTCGTGCGCGATTGTTCCGAGGGCAGCATCAGGCTTAAGATATATAATTGAATACCCGCTGGCGACGGACGTAACAGTCGTCGCTTCCGTCTCTTCGGGAATATCAAAGTCACGAAGATAGTCTCGGTCGCAAAGATACCTCGCGGTGCGTTGCGCATCTTCCGTAATGATGACGCTCAACTTGAAATTCGAAAATACTGGAAAGACATGGGAGAACTCCGCGAACTTCGGTTTCTTCCAATTGTTACGCCACGGCTTGGGCATCTTTTCCCTCCAGCAAGAGCGCGATCCCGAAATAGTAGAGAGACGCTTTCGTTCGATTACGACGAACGGCTTTTTCGGCGTGGCGTCGATATTCCGCGATGACATCCGCGAACGGATTCACTTCAGACTCTTTCAATTCTAGCTCTTCCAATTCTTCAATCATGTATCCTCCTCAATTATCAATTCTACGGGTTGACATATTTAAAATCTTTATTGCTCTTCTAAATCAGCGATGAGGAGCGTCGTATTTTCCACACTCGCGGTGTCACAAGGAATCACGGGGAGAGTCTCAGGTTCGATGTTAACCGTCTTTAGATCATGACGGATAACAAGACTTCCAAGATTGTGCGCTTTGAGACACATTTGATATCCGCGTTTTACCGCATCCTCAATTGCCCGTGAGGTTTCGGCGGGTAAGAGACATTCATTACAGACAAACGGCGCGACAAAAGTCGCGGCAGTCGACTCGATGATTTCTCCACACTTGCTGCATTCAATACGTGTCATAAAGTTCTCCTCATTCTCAATCCCGCTACCGTTCCGTAACGACGCGGGATGAATTTCACAACTCGAAATCCGAAGTCAAAGTATAGTTTCTGAGCATCGTTGTTTACGTTCACAGTCAAAGCCAAAGTTTCTTCGTGCAGCTCTTTGTAATATGTAATGACTTCGTCTATCAAATCTGACGCGATCCCTTTGTTTCGGTAAAGGGGGAGAGTCGCGATACTCCAGATATACGGTTCCCCTGCGTCTTTCACAACAATCGCATACGCGATAATATCCCCGCGATCATTTTCTTTAATGAAAGAAACGCCGTGATCGAACTGATAACGCAGCGCCTCTTCAGGCGGATGTTCTGCACCCGTGAAAGACCTATCACTGATGAATTTGATGCGGGGAAACATGCCATCACTTTTAAAATAAAGTCTCATCGAAATTTTCTCCCTGTTGCAATCTTCAGTGGCTTAGCACGTTTGTCTCTCTTAGGCTCGGGTGGGTTAGGCGGGTCAGGCTTTTTATGAACGCCACTCAGAACCCCCTGAATACCCAAAGCCGCGATTTGCATATCCTTCAGCTTCATATAATCCTGAAGCGCTTGCAATTTCTCTTTCGTAATATCCCATGCATGCGGTGTAGCATTCTGGCCGATCCCAACCGTGAGCGGCTGGGCCGAGTCATAACTCTGAAGTTTCTTTATCTTCTCCGCGAAAGCCGCGTCACTCATCTTCGCAGCCATTTCTTTCTCGTACAACGCCATTTGGTGCTTGATTATATGGGCCTTCTGTTCGTTGTCATCAATCTGTCCAGCCAAGGTTTTTTCTTCTATCTTTTTGAAATCCAGTGTGACCGCCTTCGGCTTGGATATCGCGATGAACTTGATTATGTTCGCGTGATCGTAGTGTTCGTCGCTCGTGATAAAGATGTCGCTCAATTGGAATCTCCTCAGAATGTGTAAACCGTCGTATTAATGCAGGAAACTAAGAACCAGTACATCGCCAGTTTCCATTCGTGTGATACCGCAAAGCCTATAGAGACAACCAGACATTCGAATGACATCAGCAGGACGATTGCTTTGGCGAAGTGTTTCATGGTTTATGCCCTCATCTCGCTCAACTTGTGGACATTCTTCACCGTGTTGGTCTGCTCGTACACAGCGCCGTCGACAATAATAAACTGACGGTCGAACAGATTGATCAGAACCGCGTCCATCACAGTCGGATTCTTCAACAGGAACACCATGTCAAAAGGATGAATGAGCGCGACGGTATCGCTAGCGACAGCCCTGCGGACTTCTGTCCTCGCGGCTTCAATTCGATCCGCTGTGCTTGTGCTGATTTCGGGTTGAGTTTCGCTCATCGGTGCCTCCCTACTCAGTCGAATAATGCTTGTCGAAGTCAGAAACGCCCGTAATCATGCAGGACGCGTCCTCGTATCCGTAGCCATCCCCGAATTCAAGAAAGCCCCCGACGTTGGTTGTTCTCGGAACGGCGGACTTGGTATGCTCGTCGAATTTTTACGTACGAAGATGTCCGTGACAGCATCTGCTTGCATGCCCGACATTGATCGTCCTTACTCACATTTGAGGGAGTTCGACGATGCCCGCGTAAACAGTGCGTCTTTCTGCGAATCTTCATAAATTAAAATACCGTCTTTCTGTTCCAAGGGAGACGGTAAAACCCGTTGCAGTCTATCGCCCTGCGGCGGCTGCAAATGCTTTCGGCTTTTCAGTCGTAGCATTTATTGGTTCCGTGTCCCGTCACAGTGGGCCACAGCGCTCTGGCATGTCCACACAAGTTTCAATGTCGCCGTCGAAGCCTTGTCATCCCCACAAAGAGACTCATCTTCACAAATGTCCTCTGGCAACCGTGAAGTGATTCCAGAGTGTAACCATACAGTGAGTCCCTTTGGTGGAGATGTCGGGAATCGAACCCGAGTCCGCCAACAGAAGCCAGTGTTTCATACATGCTTATCCGAAGCCGACACCCAATCTCTTTCGAGACGTGGAATTACAACGGTGAATCGGAATCGAGATCATCTCAAGCGGCCTTAGAACCACACCAGTCCTTGCGGAACAGTAAACGTGGTATCCGCTCTCGTCCACGAGACTTTCTCGACTATCCCTAGCCTACACGTCTTCAATCGGTTTGTCAAGCCCCGCTTTTCTAGTGAATGGGTCTGTTAAACCAGGCGGCGGGTGAACGTGCCGCGTTGCACAGTCGACGTGATGCCTCGTTCCCTCTTCGAACTCAATCGGTCGGCAGTTACACTCTGAATGCCACTTCTCTTTGTTCGTCGGGTTCAATCCTTCATTATTTTCTGTAATAGTCAGCATCATATCCCTCCGCTGCTAGAACGAATCCCATGCCCTCGGCCCATGCGGGCGTTCGGGTCATTGCATGTTCCAGGTCTTTGTAAGTCAGCTTTGATTCCTTGGCCGACTCCCCGACGACTTCGTCGTGAATCGTCATGATGATTAAGAAGCCGATCTTCTCAGCTTCCAGCATGCCGTTTAACAGAACGTCTCTCGCGACGGCTTGGACTACGTTCTCACACAGGAGCCCGCCGTAAAGTCGCTTAATCTGGCAACCCTTCGCGTCCCAAGCGTGGTAGGAAACCCCGTCTCGGATTTGTCCCCAGTCAGTTGTCTCACTCGTGACAAACGGCTTGAGGTAATGCAGACAACGCCCGCTTGGCAACTTGATCTTCAACATCTGCGGATTGCGTCCGTCAACTATGAGTCCTTGAACGTAAATGCAAATGTTCGCTTTCACCGCTGAGAGAACGGCATTGTTCAATGACTTCCAAAACGCAGGAATCTCATGATACTTCTCGCGGAACGCGGTGACATATTTCTTCGCGGTTGCTTCGTCCAAAGTGACGCCGAAGGTAGCAGCGTATTCGATGAACTTTTCCCAGCCCATCCCGAATCCGCAACCCAGGATGATGACTTTTCCGTTCGCACGCTCAGCACTTGTAATATCTGCGTATGGTTTCTCTAACAAAAAGGACATAATGTCCTTGTATAGATCGAGTCCCTGGGCGTACGCATCGATCATTGTCTGGCATCCCGCGAGACCCGCGAGAACCCTCGATTCGATCTGGGCCAAGTCAGCGACAGATAATTTATTCCCTGGCGTTGGCGCGAAAGACGCACGAATTGTTCCCGCGATGGCATCCATCATCGTCGGACATTTTTCCATCAACTTCTTGGGCTTCTCCGTCGGGTTGAGAGCATTCCACGCGGTGACCTCGTCGTTGTATTCTGTGAAGATGGTCTGGATTTTGAAGTCATTATTTCGAATACCTGTGACAATCTTCTCACGAAGAGTAGATACATCTTTCGTCGGCTTGAACAAGTTCTGTAATTGAACTCCGCGCCCGCTCCAGCGCCCTGTATGCGCACCGTGATAAACGAACTGGTCACGGAGTCGACCATCGGGGCCGACTCGGTCAAGAATGGTTTCCAACTTTGTGTACGCGGAGCCGCCGAGTTTCTTCTTGAGTTCAAGGACACTAAATGCTTCGTCTGACATTCCCCAGTGTTTGCCGTTAACCAACGCCTCCGCGATGTGTTCTTTGTCTAGCGAATCGAACTTATACTTTCGGTCACGAAGCCACCCACCTAACTGTTGGGTCGAGTTGGGGTTTTCGAGACCTGTGATATTCTTCATCGCGGTCATGATGCTGTTGACTTCACCCAGCGCGTAGTTCATCGCGTTCTCGACGAATGTCCTGTCAATCCAAACCCCAGTGTCGTTCATGCGTTGATCGAGCAGCCACGCGAGAACTTCCCCCTCGGTCATCTCACACTTCATGGCATTGGCCGCGTACCAAACCGCCCGCTCCGCGACAACGTCCTGCTTACAATAATCGCAAAACTCCTGCCACTTATCTGGGTGAGAGTTCCAGTCTTTGAAATACCCGATTTCTCCGTTAGGAGCCTTTTTAAGCCCTCGGAAGCCTTCAGGCAGAGTCAATGTATCCCACAAGGCGGGGAGTTCGTCCACGCTACAGGGAATTGCGGCGGCAAGCTTCTTAAGCATCGTCTTAGTCGCCTTCGTCGGCTCAGAGAACATTTTCACAGGTTTAGTCTTGCCTGTGAAGACTGTCTTCTTGAGTTCAATGTCGACATCCAGCGCGGATGCCGCCCGATCCAATCCGATGGGGAGAGACATATTCGCACAGAGGACATTGGGGTCGGCCCATTGTCCCTGGGGTATAGCGTACCCGAGGCGAAACTGAAAAATGTCTTTTTCGAAGTTGTAGTTCCAAGCCATCTTGATGATGGTCTGGTCAATCAGCCCAGCGTGGAGTTCCGCAGGCATGACTTCCCCCAGAATAGGGAGCCATAGCTGTACAGGGTAATTGTCAAACGCCCACGCCAGCATCAGGACTTCCGTTGAGGAGTCCTTGGCGTACCTGTCAAGACCGCAGGCTTTCAGGTCAATGTGTGAACGGGTTTCAAAGTCGAGCCAGAGTTTACGCATCGCCGAGTTCTCCTGCTTTCCTGAGCATATACAATAGAACCTCAGGAACGTCTAATTCTTTGAACCACTCACCCCTAACCCATTTACTGCTGAAGCGGGTATGAGTCTCTTTCTCCACGATGTCCCCATATCGAGACACGACGTGTCCGAATAGTTCAATTTTGAAAGGGAGACCATTCTGGATGGACTTTACTCTCGACTTCAAATCGCGGGTGATCCCTACTTTGTACCACCCGTGCTTTCTACTACCCACCAGATAAACGTATTGCGTAAGTGATAAGTCTATTAGGCTCATTGTGTTAGACCCCTTTCTATCCCTATTGCGTAGCCTTACGCGATAGCATACGCGATAGGCACTTTTAATGTTTTCAACAAGATACAAGGAAAATCATCTGAAATGGTCTGTTAAAGACTCGCGTACCTTAACCGTACACCCCTGTAAGTATAAGAAAAATAAACTCCTCCTCACGTAGGGGTGGACGGCTAGACGACGCGTTAGATTTTTCCAGACAACCATTTCAACTTGGTTTTCGACCAAATTGCGTCATCGAAGCCAAATTTCTCCTTACCTCGATCACTTTTCACGGTGAGGAGGACGATCTTCCCTGCTTTCAGTAGATTCAACCACGCTCGATTCCAGGCATCAAAACCGCCCTCGCCTTTATCAGCATTGGAATATTTAATAACCCCCGCTTTTGTCAGTGGGCCTTTCTTTGAAATGGAGGTTAAAATACGCTTCTCAAATTTCTCCGAAGGGCCGCCGTTATCTACAGGCCACAATTCCTCGCACAACATGAGCTGATGCTTTGCCCAGACCCACGATTTTTCGACAAGCGTCTTTGTGATTTCTCGCTCGGGGGTGAAGGCAACTCGCAATAATAAGTCGCGTTTGAAGTGAGCCTCAAGCCGAGCGACGTAACTTGCATCGGGATGTTCATTTTGGATTCGGGTTTTTTCACTCGCTAACCATTTCTGGAAAGCAACACGAGTGTGGTGACCATCTTCAGTTTCAACAGGGATGAACGGTTTTCCTTTGTTGACTTCTCCGACGTAGTTCGCGATCCACTTCAGGCTCTCCGCGATGTTGGCAATCGCAGCATTGACCTTCTCAGCGTCCATTGCATCCCAGTCGCCTTGGTAATTGATTCCGTCGCTGTAGTCGAGCACCATGCGGGATAAGAACCCATCACCACCAGCGCCTTTACCTGAGACACAGCGATCAAACCCAGCGCGGGTGAAGTTTCCAGCCATTGAGAGGGAGACATTTCCGAACGAAGAGCCGCCGTGAGTCAATGAACCGACAGCACTCGCTTTCTGCTCATAGAGTTCGAGCAGTTTGGGAAATAGTGTTGAGCCGCCCGCGTTTCCTTTTTCGAACAATGTTTTCATTTCGTCGAAGTACAGAACGTGACTTTTGTTATCGTGTTCTGAGAGAACTTTCACGGCATGTTCACCAGAGGACATGAATCCCGCTGGCGGGAATTTGATATCATGTTTCAACAATAAATCAGACAACAGAACGACACATCGACTCCAGCACACACTTTTACCCGCGCCTGGGCGAGATGAAATTATTCCCGTCCAGTGTCGTGTGTGAAGAGTTTCTTCCCCTGGGAACGCAATGAGGCCATCAAGGGTAGAGCCCATGAGGGTTTTTAGGTCAGCCCGAGCAAATGACGAGGGGATAAAAGTTCCTGCAGTGATAGCGCCCGCGAGATCGCCAATATAATCGCCTTCAATCGCGGCGAGAGGCATTTCAGGAATCGCGGCG
>Ga0137366_10000576_pt1 | contig 24685 bp, 8 predicted proteins | sample SagtaG_8_FD_104938 | JGI IMG/M metagenome (GOLD analysis project Ga0137366, IMG submission 104938) | Vadose zone soil microbial communities from Sagehorn Ranch, Mendocino, California, USA - Sage1_L_60_16 metaG | ecosystem: Environmental > Terrestrial > Soil > Vadose zone | place: USA: California...
ACGGTGCACGAGATGTTCGAAGCGCAGGCGGAGCGGACGCCGGAGGCGGTGGCGCTGGTGTGCGGCGAGGAAGAGTTGAGTTATGGGGAGTTGAACCGGCGAGCGAATCAGGTTGCGCATTATCTGCGGGGGCTGGGAGTTGGGCCGGAAGTGCTGGTGGGTGTGTATTTAGAGCGATCGATTGGGATGGTAGTGGGGATCTTGGGAGTGCTGAAAGCTGGCGGCGCCTACGTTCCATTGGACCCGGAGCATCCGCAACGGAGGATTGAAAACCTGGCGAGTGATGCAGCAGTGAAGGTCATCATTACCAAGTCTGAGCACTCTTTGTCATTCTCATCGTATTCAGGAGCATTTCTTAATTTGGACGTAGATGGCAATGCAATTCGGCAAGAGAGTTGCGAGAGTCTCGAAATCGATGTTCAGGAGGGCAATGCTGCCTATGTAATTTACACATCGGGGTCCACTGGTGTGCCGAAGGGAGTCCTCAACACCCATAAAGGCGTACTTAACAGACTGCTATGGATGCAAGATCAATACCAACTTACTCCCGAGGACCGAGTATTGCAGAAAACGCCATATACGTTTGATGTGTCTGTGTGGGAACTACTTTGGCCGCTCATTAGTGGCGCACAACTCGTCATCGCGCGGCCAGACGGACACAAGCAGCCCGACTATCTCATAGAACTCATTCAAACGCGTGGCATTTCAGTGCTTCACTTTGTCCCTTCGATGCTCGAAGCCTTATTGGAAAACAATAATCTGCGAGCGTGCACCACGGTTCGCGAGGTTTTCGTCAGTGGTGAAGCATTAAGCCCCGAGTTGCAGCGCCGATTCTTTCAAATGGGCCATGGGCGTCTGCACAATCTTTATGGTCCCACCGAAGCCGCGATTGATGTTACTGCTTGGGAGTGTATATCGGACTGGCATGGCACATCTGTTCCGATTGGGCGACCTATTACGAACGCAGAGATATACATCCTGGATGGAAATCTAAGTCCAGTGCCGATTGGGGTCCGAGGAGAATTGCATATTGCTGGCGTGCCCTTGGCACGCGGATATTTGAACAAGGGCGGCATGACCGCCGAAAAGTTTGTGCCGAACCCATTTAACGGGCCGGGATCGCGACTGTACAAGACCGGCGACATAGCCAGGTATACGAGGGAGGGAAACGTCGAATACGTGGGACGTTCCGATCACCAAGTAAAATTGCGCGGTTTTCGAATTGAGCTCGGTGAAATTGAGGAGGTTTTAAGACAAAATCCTGCAGTCGCTCAGGCCGCTGTCATTTTGCGCGAGGACGAGCCTGGCGATCGTAAATTGGTTGCCTACTGGACCTCGCGCGATGAACTGCGGAGTTCAGATGAGGTGTCTGACATTGGCCTGCGAGAGTTCCTGCGCAACCGGGTGCCGGAGTACATGGTGCCCGCGGCTTTTGTACGGATGTCAAAGCTTCCCACAACCGACACGGGTAAATTAGACCGGCGCGCTCTTCCGCAACCGAGACCAGATGTGCGCTCTGATATCTGGTCTTGGCCCTCCAATGAAATCGAAGAAGCGATCTGCTCTGCGTGGAAAGAGGTATTGGGTGTCGAGCAGGTTAGCATCGACGAAAACTTCTTCGATTTAGGAGGAAACTCTCTGTTATTGATAAAACTGCATCACAAATTGCATCTATGCCTCGCGACAGAGTTTCCTGTCGTCGAACTTTTTCGCTACCCGACCATTCGTAGTTTTGGGGAGTTTGCTCTGAGTGTGCGCGGTACCGCGTTTGCTTCGCGAGTCGCCATGGAAGGTACTGTGCGAGGTCGAGAGCGAATACAGCGCCAACGTTTGGCAAGAAGTAGGTTTTCCTAATAGAGCGCTTGTAAAGTTGCCTCAACGGTTTTAATGCTTGTGGGACTCTCCGGGTCGCCGGATTCGGAGTCAGCCAACCGCACTGCATTAGGAAGGGCATTCAAATGGAGAGATATCCAGAGCGCCAGACTGTTTCGGAAATTTGACATGAGCCACCCAACAAAAACGATTCGGGACTCAGATATCGCTATCATTGGCATGGCGGGTCGATTCCCCAAGTCAGGTGATCTGGAGGCATTTTGGCAGAACCTTCGACAAGGCGTTGAATGCGTCTCCTTTTTTGATCAAGAAGAACTTGCTGAGGCTGGTGTCCCATCGGAAGCATATGCCAGAAGAGACTATGTACCCGCTGCAGGTGCTATCGATGGGGTTGACTCATTCGACGCGGAGTTATTCCGGCTTGCACCTCGAGAAGCCGAAATAATGGATCCTCAGCATAGGTTATTTCTCGAGTGCTCTTGGGAGGCTCTTGAGAATGCTGCGTATGACCCCGACCGTTACCAGGGCTGGATCGGAGTGTATGCAGGCTCAAGTTTAAGCGGTTATTTGTTTTTTAACTTAAGTGCTCGACCTGACATAATTGAATCAGTCGGCGCATTCCAGACGCTTGTAAGTAATGTCCAAGACACTCTTCCATCGTACGTTTCCTATCGTCTGAATTTACGTGGCCCGAGTATAGCTGTTCAGACGGCGTGTTCTAGCTCGTTGGTTGCGGTCCATTTGGCGTGTCAAGCATTAATTAGCGGCGAATGCGATTTGGCCTTGGCTGGTGGCTCGACGATCCGAGTTCCTCAGAAGGCAGGCTACAGTTACCAACAAGACGGAATCCTGTCGCCAGACGGCCATTGTCGCCCGTTCGACGCTCGAGCGGCGGGTACAGTACCCGGCAGTGGTGTCGGAGCAGTTGTGCTCAAGCGATTAGAAACGGCCGTCAAAGATCGCGATAATATTTTTGCTGTCATTAAAGGCTCGGCCGTGAACAATGATGGTAGCGGCAAGCTAGGTTTTTTCGCGCCCGGACCTGTTGGGCAGCAGGAAGTAATTTCGGCAGCACAAGCTGTTTCCGGGGTGAGTCCCGACACAATTACGTTTGTGGAGGCCCACGGAACTGGCACTCATCTTGGTGACCCCGTCGAATTCTCTGCTCTCAAGGCAGCGTTTTCTCCGGTCAATCGGACGCAATTTTGTGCCCTTGGATCAGTAAAGAGTAACGTCGGACATCTCGATGCTGCAGCCGGCATTGCGGGACTGATTAAGACAGTCCTATCTCTCTACCATCGAGAGATTCCGCCGACACTACATTTTGAAGCGCCAAATCCAGCGATTCACTTACAGAGTAGCCCCTTTTACATTAATTCTGCACTGCAGCCATGGCCTGACAGCGTTAGTCCTCGGCGAGCGGGGGTAAGCTCTTTCGGCATTGGAGGAACAAATGCCCATGTCGTCATCGAAGAAGCACCCGCCATCGCCAGCTCGGGAAGCGAAAGGCCTTGGCAATTGATATGTATTTCAGCCCACAACCCTACGGCCTTGGCAGACTACGCGAATGCTTTGGCTGGATATCTGTCCCAAAAACACGACATCCGTTTGTCGGATATCGCTTACACGCTCCACGTTGGTCGTCATGAATTGCCTTTTCGTCAAAGTGTCACAGCTCTGAGTTTGGACCAAGCCACGGCTAAGTTAAGAGAATTACCAACGCCTGAGTTGAAGACGCCTTCCAAAAGGCCCTCAATTGCATTTCTTTTTCCTGGCCAAGGTTCGCAACTCGCAAATATGGGGGTTCAACTTTACGCGCATGAGCCGGAATTTCGAGCTACTGTTGACCGATGTTGCGCCGCGCTAGACGCCGACTTAAGAGCGATTTTGTTATCGCACTTTTCCGGGAGAGATGCGGACGATACTACGACCGCTGTCGAGCTTCGAGAAACGTGGATAACTCAGCCAGCTCTGTTTGTATATGAATATGCATTAGCGCAGCTCTGGATACGGTGGGGCGTTCAACCGAGTTCCATGCTCGGACACAGTGTAGGTGAATATGTCGCAGCGTGTGTTTCCGATGTATTCGCGTTGGAAGATGCGTTGAGAGTAGTGGCGTTACGTGGGCGCCTCATGCAGTCGCTCTCAAGAGGTGCCATGTTAGCCGTCATGAGTTCGGAGCAAGAGCTTAAACCGTACTTAAACGAGGATATATCACTTGCGGCTATCAATGCGCCGAAGTCCTGCGTATTGGCAGGGTCAGAAGCAGCGATCGTTCACCTTCAAACTCAACTCGACAAATCGGGATATTCAACTACACGGCTCCAGACGTCACACGCGTTCCATTCCGCCATGGTAGAACCTATCCTGAAGCCGTTTGCTGCTGAGCTGAGTAAGATCCAACTGCGGCCCCCCCGGATTCCATACATCTCGAATTTAACCGGAACTTGGATTAAGGACAAGGACGCGACCGATCCCGAGTATTGGGTTCGTCACGCTCGCAATGCGGTCCGTTTCTTTGCCGGGCTAACCTGCCTAGCGACCGAAGCCTTCCCTATCATCATTGAAGTTGGTCCTGGACAAACGCTATCAAGGCTGTCACGCCAGGTGCTCGGCCAGCAGTTTACAATTGTTCCCGGTCTGGGATCTGCTAGCCACTGTCAAGAGATGGATGAGAAGGGGCAGATTTTATCGCGAGTCGGGGCCATTTGGGAAAAAGGAGCACTCGTCGATTGGGAAAGCTTTTATGGTGAGCAGAACCGCAATCGCGTGGCGCTCCCGACATACCGGTTCCAGCGACAACGCTATTGGATAGAGCCGGATACTAGAGCCAGTTCCCAAGAATCGCCCGGACCGCACGGACGACAGGCTCTAAAAGATTGGTTTTACACGCCTGCTTGGCGACGTTCCACCCTGCCCAGGCAGATACCCGAGAACCCAGAACAGCCGCTCAAAAATCGTGTTGCGCTGGTTTTCGTAGATGACGCCGGTGTGGGTGCATCTATTGCAGAATTGCTTCAAGTCCAGGACTGGAATGTCGTTCGAGTGATGAGGAGCGGGAGTAATACCGGACTTACTCCTGGGACAGTTCGAATCGACGTGAGTGACCCTGGCGGCTATGAACGAGTTCTACAAGAGATTGGTATTCCCGATCGAATTGTGCACTGCTGGAACGTAACTTCACCCGGCGACTCAACGCACCATTCCGATGAACTACAAGACAGTTTCTTCAGTCTTTTATTCTTAGTACAGGGCTTAGGCAGGCTTTATCCAGTAATGACAAAACCTCTTGATTTATTCATTGTCTCTACTGGACTGCACAAGATTGAGACTGTGGATTGCTCCAACCCGGCAAAAGCCGCTCTCATGGGGCCGTGTCGAGTTATTCCACAGGAATACAATCACATTCGGTGCCACAGTGTAGATTTCAACATCGCTAATCAATCCAACTATCAGCTCATTGCACGGCAGTGCATGGAAGAGATGGACAGCCGTGCCGAGGACGTGCTTGTGGCCTACAGGGGACCCCACCGATGGGTTCCAGATTGGCAAAAGATTGAAGTTGAACAGCGCGAGGGCACTAAAAATTTACGCGAAAATGGAGTGTATGTGATTACGGGCGGCCTGGGCGGGCTTGGCCTGGAGTTAGCCGAGATGCTATCTGAGTTGACTCATGCTCGGTTGGTTTTAGTCGGACGTTCAGAATTCCCTAAACGTGATTGCTGGGATGACTACCTCAAGGAACATTCAGATGAAGATAAGATCAGTGGCACAATTCGCCGTTTATTGCGCATACAAGCGAACGGCTCAGAGTTTGTCCTCCTGAGGGCGGATGTCAGTGATGCGACGCAAGTGGCTATGCTGCGCGAGGAGGTACTCCGGGTATTCGGAGCTGCCCACGGAATTTTTCATGCTGCTGGTGTTAACGACGGCGGAATACTACAAGTTAGGTCTGCCGAAAAGGCAGCAGCGGTGCTGGGTCCTAAGATTTATGGAACGTATAACCTAATGGCTCAATTTCCGGAAATCGAATTGTTGGTTCTGTATTCCTCATTGTCTTCACTAATGGGAGGTGTCGGGCAAGCCGACTACTGTGCAGCGAACGCTTTCCTGGACGCATTTGCGTGGTGTCATGCAGACAAGTCTGGAACTCGTGTGCTGTCTCTGAACTGGGATACTTGGCAACAAGTCGGTATGGCGGTACGCGATCAGCAGGGCGGCATGCCTGATCAGGGGAGCAGCTTAAACCAGGCAATTCGCCCCGAGGAGGGCCGAGAGGTATTACTTCGGGCCTTGGCGTCTCCTGCAACTCAGCTTGCCATATCGACGCATCCCCTTGCACCTCGAATAAAGATCACATCTCAGACGCATCGGTTATCTGCTGCACTTGAACACATAGCAACGAGAAAAACCTCCCAGTTGCAAACTGCGGAACGCCGACCGAAAGGTGCTTGTTCGGCGGAAAGCAAGCTTGAAACGGTACTGGTGTCCATGTGGGAGGAGTTGCTGGGGGTTAAGGAAATTGGAGTTGATGATAATTTCTTTGATCTAGGTGGACATTCGTTATTAGCTCTGCAACTAATCACGCGGATTCACGCGAAACTCGGTCTGCAATGCGCTCTTCACAATTTCCTTGATCATCCCACGCCGGCCCTCCTAGCAAAGGCATTAGGAGCAGCGGAGGTCGACAGGAAATCTGAGAAGTCTGGAAACAGCAATCTTGTCATTCTGCAGGAAAACGGAGCACGCCACCCTTGGTTTTGGGTTCATCCAGGGGGAGGTATGGTGATGTGCTATCAGGATCTCTCGCGTGCATTTGGAGCCGAGCGTCCTTTATATGGTCTGCAATCAAGCGGAATCAGCGGAGTGCTTTCGCCAAACGAGTCTATAGAAGACATGGCTTCGAGATATATTCAGGCACTTAAATCGGTACAGGCCAAGGGGCCTTATCACGTGGGCGGCTATTCAATGGGCGGGACAGTTGCCTACGAAATGGCACAGCAGATACAAGCTTCTAACGACATCATTGGAATGCTTGCCATTGTTGATATAAGTGCGGAGGCACCGGCGGAGCTAAAGGACAATGACGAAATAGAAATGTTGGTCAGCCTTTTTGGAGAACAGCTTTTCATTACACGCTCCGATCTAGAAGGCATGGCCTTGGACGATGCCCTGGCGTACGTGTGCACAAGGCTCAAGGATAAGGGCCTATTGAGCGCATCCCTGGGGCAGAATGAGGGCAAGCGCTTGTTGCAAATCTATAAGCATAATGAGCGTGCCCGTCGTGCGTACAACGTTCGGCGGTTCGAAGGGCCTCTCGCAGTATTTCAGGCAGCTGACCAGCCAATACCAGTTCCGTACGGTCTGGGGTGGAGAGCCTGGGTTCCGCGAGCAAATGTCTTTGTAATTGAGGGAAATCACCAGTCGATCATGACGGGGGAAGGAGCACACCAACTTGCGAAAATTCTGGAGAATTTGACCGATCCACTCTGTACGTCATCCAAAAGCTCGGTTCTTGTTAATAGCGGTAACTAGCTGCACCACAGCTGTTCGGACAGGAGAAACGCACCATGAATGACAAGTCGGAAATCGTCTATATAGTCGTCTTAAATGATGAAGAACAGTATTCAATCTGGCCTGCAGCCAAACAGATACCTGCCGGTTGGCACGCGGAAGGCACCAGGGGGAGTAAAGAGGAATGTACCGCTTACATCGACAAAGTGTGGACAGACATGAGACCGCTCAGGTTGCGAAAACGAATGGATCAGAAGGAAGCTTAGTTAGCGATGCATATTTTAAGTTTTGTGGCACGCTGAACTGATGCATGTTGTCGCACCAAAGCTATTGACGGGGTAATATGACGCAAAACTCGTACTTAAGCGAGTACAGCTCGATTATTGAAGTGGTTCGCTGGAGAGCACAGAATTCGCCGGACGCGGTAGCGTACACGTTCGTGTCGGACGGGTCACATCAGATAATGACCTATGCTGACTTAGAGAAAACCGCTAGAAAAACAGCAGCGATTCTTCAGGACCGAAATATCACTGGGCCAGCGGTCATTCTTTGTTCGACAAACAGCCCACAGTTCGCTGGAGCCTTCTATGGCTGCATTTTCGCAGGCGTACCGGCAGTACCGACTCGATCGCCCAGCAGCAAAAGGCATGTCTCTACTGTTTTGCAGCTAATTGAGCACTCCGGTGCCTCCGCTGTCCTTGCCGATGGTGTTGTCACGAGACGACTTCATCAACTGTTTATACAACAGTCATCAAAAGAATTAGTTTGGATAGATGTTGACGCGACCGGTGAAGTTTCGTGGGATGCATGGAAAGATCCATGTGCAAAACCATCGACAACGAGCCATCTTCAATTCACTTCCGGGTCTACAGCGTTACCCCGGGCTGTCGTAGTCTCGCATGGAAATGTTTTGGCCAATGTTCTTCATATTGACCGTGACTTTCAGCACTCCACTGAAAGTACTTCGGTTTCGTGGTTGCCTCACTTTCACGATATGGGTCTGATTTATGGCATTCTTGCACCAGCCCTGCTCAAATTCCACGCGGTCCTCTTAAGGCCGTCGGACTTCGTACGCCAACCCATGTCATGGCTGACGGCTATTTCGCAGTTCAGAGCTACACACAGTGGCGCGCCAAACTTCGCGTTCGATGCATGTGTTCGCTCAGCGTCAGGCGAGAAGCCCGACCAGCTCAACCTAAACACATGGAGGATTGCATTTCTTGGCGCAGAAATGATCCGTGCCTCGACTCTTGAACTGTTCGCCAAGACCTTCGAGCCTTATGGTTTCGATCGCAAGTCGTATTATCCGGCGTATGGATTGGCGGAAGCAACACTGAAGGTTTGCGGGAGATTTTGCAGACAAAGCGATCCCGTCCAAAGGTTTTCGAAAGCCGCGTTGCTGCAGGGGGTTGTTTTTTCAGAACCAGGCGAGCAAAAAGACCACATCACGTTGGTGAGCTGTGGAAGTCCAAAGGACTCCACCCGGGTCGAAATCGTGAATCCAGATTCGCTGAGCAAGTGCGAACCCGGGCTCGTCGGCGAGATTTGGGTAGCGGGACCTGGCGTCGCCGGAGGGTACTTCCGTTCTGAAGATGAATCGATTTCTGCTTTTAGAGCTGAGACGCATGACCGCCAGGGACCATTTCTTCGCACAGGAGATATGGGGTTTTTATTGGGGGGAGAGTTATTCGTCACCGGCCGTCGAAAAGAAATCATCATCATCAGAGGGATGAATTTCTCGCCAGCGCAGCTTGAATCGTGCGTAGCCGATAGTCATGTATTGCTTGGGAACGGCGCTGTCGTTGCATTCTCAATTGACCGCCACGGTATCGAGCAACTTGTGGTGATCATTGAAGTGAAGAGGCACGTACGATCGGATGCTTACGATGAATCACTTCGAGCCGCGGACGACGCACTAGCTCGAGAGCATGGAGTTCGTGCGAGTGTCTTGGCGTTAGTACGTGAGGGTGGCATTCCAAGAACATCGAGTGGAAAGATACAGAGACTTTCAGCAAAGGACCTGTACCTAAGTGGCGGACTTGAGTTATTGAGGGAGGAGAGGGCATTTACTCTTAAAACTGACGGCGCTCAGAACATGTCGGGGCCTCCGCCCGATTGCAAGACCATCATTCCAGAGTTGGTTGCGAAGCTCAGTGAGAGAGTAGACGCTCGATGGGACTGGGAAGGTTTATCTGAACTTCCGCTTCCAGGAGTCCTGTTAGATTCTTTGGAAGCAGCTCAACTACAAACTGCGATTGAACAAAGGTTTCGAGTACGTGTGCCCATTTCGGAACTGCTGTCGATTCGAAGTATATCCGCACTGGCTAAAATCATCCGCGACCAAATGCTTTTCCAGAGTACCAAAGAAGGCGCGGACTGCGCATTCCCGTATTTCGACACAACTAAGTGTACACCTGACGAGCAGCGTTTGTGGGCCTTGAATGAAATTCATAGGAACTGTCCAGCGCACCGAATTGTTTTTGCCATTGCCATAGATGGTGCCCTGGATCAGACAGTCTTGGCGACAGCGTTCGAACTTTTATTTAGAAGATGCCCGGAACTGGCCTCATCTTTTTCATATGATCAAGGTAGGATTTGCAAGAACCTTAAGGCATTTCAGGCGCCAACCTTCCACATGGTAGAAAACGGAGGAGCTTCACTCAGTGTCGTGCGGCGAAGAGCCGCTTTGCTGTGTGGATTGCCGGTCGACTTAGAACACGGCAGACTAACCCATGCTGAGTTAATAAGAGCAGGCTCTGGCAAGCATTGGCTCATTATCGCAGTACACCACATCGCGATTGATGCGTTGTCGGCCGAACTGCTTGTGCAAAGGTTGGCAGATTTGTATCGTGCAGTAAAGGAAGGCTTGACAACGACCTGTCCTTCGTCGCCAAGCCATCCAACAGCGTGCCGAACCTGGCACGGCGAGGACCTTGAGTTTTGGCGGAACCATCTCGCAAACGCGACAGACTCTGTGTTTGGGGCATCTGTTTCGGCTCTCAACTTCACGACTGGCACACGTGCTTCGGAAGTCGACCTAACACTCGCAAGCCACGTCAGCCGGAAGCTTCAGACGGCCTGCGAGTATCATCAAGTCACTCCTTTCATGCTTTTGCTGGCCTGTTTTGCGGAAACACTCCATGCCTGGGCACATATCTCCGATGCAACTGTAATGACTGCCATCAGCCACCGGCCCACGCCGCAGACGTTAAATGCGATTGGCCTTTTCGCTCATCCGTTGGTGATCAATTTGCAGGGTGTAAGAGCGCGGTCCTTTGGTGAGACGCTAAAGCGGGTTAAGACTCTCGTAACAGACCTGCTCTCTTTCGGCCACGTGCCATTTAATGAGATCGTCAGAGTTATGCGACCGAGCCGTAGGTTTCACAAACAACCTTACATGGACGTAATGTTTAACTTCATCAGGCGGCAGACGCCCAGTATCATTGAAGCGAGCGACACGCAGTGGACATTGCTTCCTCTCAGTAACGGTTCGGCTGAGAACCTGTTAAATCTCACTGTAGTCCAATCTTATGAAGGCCTACTCATAATTAACGTCAAATATGCAGACCAGGTATTTTCGGAACGGAAAATGAAAGATCTCTTAACGTCCTACACGGATATACTTAGTTCTAACTGTGATATGGATGTCAGTAAACCAGTTATCATCAGTAGCTGTCAACCCGTCGGAGAGCACTAAACCGTCATTGTTGCACCGTGATTATCAAAACCGCACATCGTTGAGAAGGAGTCCGATCTATTATGCCAGCTATCAACACTGCACTCTTACCCGACTGTTACACCGAAGAGATATCTGTTGATCAACGGCGGATGTGGACATTTGATCGCATGGATGGGTCCGGACAGACCGACTTCCAGTTGCTCGCTTATAGCATCTCAGGTTTGCTGAATGTCGAGGCATTGCAGGCTGCAATCAGAGGTGTAACCCTCACACATGAAATTCTGCGTACCGCGTATCCCGGAGTTGACGGGCAGCCGAAACTGAATATTTTGGCTGCCGATGAATTCCAGTTACAAATATCTGACGTGTGTCGTGACCTTCGTTCAGGTGAAATTGACGCCGAGAAACTTCTCCTCGCTGAGGAGAGCCGTGCATTTTCACTCGAGACGGGCCCCTTAATCCGATACACGCTGTATCCATCTTCTGATCGGGAGTTTCACATATTTATTGTTGCGGTTCATCACATGGTTGCGGATGGCGCATCATTGGGGATCTTTGAAAACGAACTGTCAAGCCTGTACTCTCGATATCTGGAGCATGAACAAGAGATGCAGACCAATGAGATTCGGTACCGAGATTACGCCGCAACGGAGTATAGCTGGCTCAAGACAGCAGATGCGCAAAAGCATTTGCAATTCTGGAAGTCCAGGCTCGCAGGGCCAAGGGAACTTGATCTGCACTTTATCGATCGCAATTTTAATTCTACGAGCAACGATGTCTTGGAATTGCCAGTTCAGTTTCACTCTTCAGCTGTTTTGGAGATTTCCGAGTTTGCGAGGAAACTCCGCGTAACGCGTTCGATGTTCTATATGGGTGTATTTGCGTTGCTCTTGAGAAGGTACTCACATGAATCAGATCTAGTTATAGGCACTTCTGCCGCGCGGCGACTTGACCCGGAACTTGAAAAGGTAATCGGATGCTTCGCCAATCTTCTACCGGTCCGCATCCCAATAGATGCTCAATCTTCTGTTCGCCTCTTTTTCAGCAGAATGAGGGAAAGTTTTCTTGCCTCGTTTGCCCATCAAAGAATGCCCTACTCACAGATCGTCGACTCCCTGAATGTACAGCGACGCTGGGGCAGGAATCCACTGTTTGATGTTTTTTTTGCCTACAACAATTTCCGCTCGCGACCACTCAAACTGGTTGGCACTACCGTTGAGGACATTCCATGGAGTACGAGGCGAACGCCCTTTCAACTCGAATTACACCTATATGACTGTGGTTCAGAAGTGCGAGGGCGGTTGATCTTTCCTAAGGTGTTTACCGATACTGCAGCTGCAGCTGTTTTCGCGCGGCACTACGAGAACTTGGTTGGCTCTGTGCTCAATTACCCCGATCTGGCCATTTGCGATCTAGAACTCCTCACAGATGGGGAGCGGAATCGCCTTGTCAAGAGGGATTCGAAAGTAGGCCTCCCCCAGCCAATGGCCACATGTGTGCATTATTGGTTCGAAGCCGTTGCTGACGACAATGACAACTGTGCAGTGAGAATGAACGATTGTCAGTTAACGTATCGTGAACTCAACGAAAAAGCAAACCAACTGGGTAGCTATTTAAGAAAGGCGGGTATAGGACCAGGCGCGCTAGTGGCAATATACTTGAGAAGGTCGTTGGATCTGCTGGTTGCGATAACCGGCGTTCTTAAATCCGGCGCTGCCTATTTACCACTTGACCCTGTTTATCCGCGGGACCGGCTGGAGTTTATACTCGCAGATTCCCGGGCAGGAGCCGTCCTGACGACCAAGGAGTTAGGGTCGAAGCTATCCGACCGGACAGCGAAGATCGTCTGTCTGGACCTCAATTCTGAAGCAATCTGTCAAGAGCCAGTCCAAAACTTGCCACACATCAGTTCGCCAGATGACCTTGCATATGCGATTTACACATCCGGCTCAACTGGAAAGCCCAAGGGCGTTTTGATTACGCATCATAACGTCGTCAGATTGTTTTCGGTATCGAAAGACTTTTTCAACATATGCCAGGAAGATGTGTGGACACTTTTTCACTCTTTTGCGTTCGATTTCTCAGTATGGGAAATCTGGGGTGCTCTTCTGTTCGGTGGAAGATTAATCGTAGTTCCGGAGGAGGCGGTTCGATCGTCAGATAAATTCCTAAAGCTTTTGCGAGATGAGCGGGTAACGTTCATAAACCAGACACCCTCAGCGTTTTATGGTTTGATGCGCGAGGAAGAAGCTGCGGAGCCAAACGCCCTGGACTCGTTGAGAGTAGTTGCGTTCGGGGGAGAGTCGCTCGATGTAGGCCAACTTAGGTCTTGGTTTGATCGTCATGGCGACACACGGCCGCAATTGATCAACATGTATGGGATAACAGAGACGACGGTAAATACTACATACCGAAGAATAACAGCTGCGGACGCAGCAGCAAATCCGGCCCCCAATATGGTTGGCCACCCGATGCCGGACTTGGAAGCTTATGTTCTCGATGAATATCAGCAATTCGTCCCCATTGGAGTCTCTGGAGAGATATACATAGCTGGCGAAGGCATTGCGCGCGGTTACCTTCACCGGCCTGGATTAACAGCGCAGAGGTTTATCCCTGATCCTTTTAGCGGCTCGCCGGGCGCGAGGCTTTATCGAACCGGCGATATCGGCAGGTTGTCGCGGAACCTGGACATCGAGTTCCTCGGGCGCGCTGATCTGCAGATCAAAATACGGGGATTTCGCGTTGAGATCGGTGAGATCGAGTCAGCCCTACGGGAATTTCCAACTGTGGAGCGGACGGTCGTGGTCGCGGGTCATGATTCGGAACACGGGAAAAAGTTGATCGCCTACTATGTATCGCCTCTTGAACTCGACGTAGCGAGGCTGCACGGTTTTCTCGAACGTAAATTGCCGAGTTACATGGTGCCTCATTCTTTCGTGCGCATTGACAGCTTGCCTCTCAACGCGCACGGAAAAATCGATCGAGGCGCACTTCCCGAAGTCATTGCGACGGCTTCTTCAAGTTCGGTTGAATATGCAGAACCCCGAACCGATGTTGAAAGGCATGTGGCGGCGATCTGGGCCGACCTGCTCGGGGTCATACGAGTCGGAAGAAACGATAATTTCTTCGAACTCGGGGGACACTCGCTTATCGCAACAAGAGTAGTGGCACGCATAAGGAAGGTACTGCAGGTATATATTTCTTTGCAAGCATTGTTCGAGCAGCCTAACCTAGCAGACTTTTGCAAGGAAATAGATCGGCTTCGTGCTGCAGGGGCCACCGGCGAAGGAACTCGAAGTGTTCCACACAAGAAACCAACATCTAACCGCTTCGCCCCCTTTCCGCTTACTGAGCTCCAACGGGCAATGTGGATCGGCGAAGCGCAGGGCATCGAGCTGGGTGGTACTGCAACTTATTCTTACCTTGAGGTGCGGTGGCCTAACTTAGAGCTGTACAGGTTTGAAGTGGCGCTGAACAAGCTCATTCGCCGTCATGACATGCTGCGTGCAATTGTTCGCGGCGATGGCAATCAGCAGGTACTTGCGGCGGTGGAAGAGTACAAGCTGCAGGTGCTGGATGTGATCGGTGTGCCAGAAACTAAGAGGCAAGAATTATTGGGGTTGTTACGAGACGAAATGTCTCATATTTCGTTTACGGCAGACAAGTGGCCATTGTTCGACATCCGTCTATCACAAGAATCAAAAGACTCTTTCAGGGTACATGTCGCATTCAGCGGTTTGCTTGTCGACGGAACAAGTCAGAATATCTTATTCCGCGACTTAATGGCCTTTTATAACGATCCGAACTGTGAACCGCCTCAGGTTGGCTTTTCATTTCGAGAGTATGTAGATTTCATAGAAGAAGAAAAGAGATCGGCCGCGTATAAGACGGCCTTGCAATTCTGGGAAGAGAAAGTTCAACGGCCTTTAGGACCACCGGAATTGCCAACAGCCGTTGAACCAAGTGCCATAGTATCGCCTAGCTTCTCCCGTAAGTGCTGGACGATTGAAAAAGAGGAATGGAGTGTCGTGAAGGTATTGGCAGCACGGAAAGGTCTTTCTTCACCCACAGTCCTGCTGGCGGCTTTCACGAGGGTCCTGGCGATGTGGAGCAAGGCACCTGAGTTTCTCATTAATGTTGTCCGTTATAACCGTCCGCCGGTGCACCACGATATTCGACATGTAGTCGGTAACTTTAGCTCGCCACTTATCTATTTTGCGAACTGCAGTAAATATTCTGATTTCTTTAGCCACGCCCGGCAAACACAGTTAGAACTTTGGAAGGCGATCGACCATTCCATGGTGGACGGCGTTCAGGTCCTTAGGATGGTTTCGCGATCTCAAGGTGCGGGATCGCGAAATCTAGCCCCGGTTGTTTTTGTATGCGACTTGGAACAACCGCAGCAGCGTAACGACGCGCAGTTCGAGATCGACTTCGGATCCTTGCAGGCTTCTCAGGTATGGCTGGAAAGCCACATCACAGAAGTGAATGATGGGCTCTCAATACAATGGGACTGGATTTCTGAGTTGTTTCCATCGGATGTCATCCACGACATGGGGAAGTCCTTGTCCGAAGTCATTGCAGGACTCGCGGACCCTATGACATGGGAGGATAGAAACCTGGCGCCCCTCCCCCCTGCGCACCAGCAGTTCATTGCGGCCTTTAATAACACATCTGTGGAGAACCGACCCCGGCTATTACATGACCTTTTCCGAGAAAACGCGCTCACGAAACCAGACTCGACGGCAATAGTAGCGAATACCTCGATTCTGTCTTATGGGCAACTACACCATGCCGCTTGTGTTCTTGCGGGTTCAATTCGGCGATTGGGGTTGACTTCGCGGCAACCTCTGGCCGTTGCGATCGGGAAAGGTTGGCAGCAAGTGGTTGCTGCACTCGGAGCCTTGTATGCCGGCCATCCTTATGTGCCGTTAGATCCCTCTCAACCCAAAAGCCGGCTACTGGAAGTCGCACAAGACGCCCAGATTGCGCTTGCGCTAGTTGGCCCAGAAGAAGCACCGTTCAGCAGCGATCTCAAGACGATGCCAGTGGATGATGCCTGCTTGTCAGGAGAGACGGACTCTTATTCGTGCGATTGGTCACCCTCTGAAGTTGCTTACTTGATCTACACATCTGGATCGACCGGGCGACCCAAGGGAGTGATGATCAGCCATTCAGCTGCCTCGAATACCATCGAGGACATCAATGCCAGGTTTTCAATTGATACCCGCGATCGTGTACTGGCCCTGTCCAATCTCACGTTCGACCTTTCCGTTTATGACATATTTGGATTACTTGCGGCGGGAGGCGCTATTGTATTTCCTGATCGGGACAAGGAGAGGGAGCCATCGCATTGGGGCGAGCTGATAAATCGATTTCGGGTGACTCTGTGGAATTCTGTTCCCGCCTTATTCGAGATGTTCGTTGAAAATGAGCTTGGCCCGGAAGAACCGGTAGCATCTAGCTACGACACAATGCGGACAATTCTTCTTAGTGGGGATTGGATCCCAGTTACCTTGCCCAAGAAGGCGATGGCTCTCTGTCCTAGTGCGCGAATCGTAAGTTTGGGTGGAGCTACAGAGGCTTCAATCTGGTCAATCTTTTATCCGATCATCGCAGTTGATCCTTCATGGAAGAGCATTCCGTATGGTAGGCCTCTTCGTAATCAAAAGATCTATATCTTGGATCAAAATCTCGGCTCCAAACCCGTTGGAGTGCCCGGTGAAATATGTATAGGAGGAGACGGCTTAGCAAAGGGATACTGGCACGACTTACAACGAACAAAGGCCAGCTTTGTCGACTACGGAGTGACTAAAGAGAAGGTATATCGGACTGGCGATTGGGGAAAATATGACTGGCGAGGTTATGTCGAATTTCTAGGTCGTAGCGATCTCCAGGTCAAGGTAAACGGATATCGAATCGAGATAGGCGATATCGAGAGCGCACTGCTTATGTGTCCGCAGGTTAAGCAAGGAGCAGTAATTGCGGCGGAAACCAGTGCTGGAAATAAGCAGTTGTGTGCATTTGTGGTGCTCGCAGATGGACAACGATTTGATCGGGAAACTATCGGTCGGCAGCTCAGAGAATCTCTTCCTCAATATATGGTACCGCCGGTGATTAACGAGATCAGCCGACTTCCATTGAATGTGAATGGGAAAATTGATCGAGCCGCCCTGGTAGCTTTATCTTCGCAGAGTAGTAGAGAAAAAAGTCAAGCTGATTTACCAGCGACCGAGGCGGAATCGGTAATTTCTTCTATTTGGTGTGATTTGTTGAATGTTCATGCCGTATCCCGAACTGACAATTTTTTCGCGATCGGCGGAGATTCAATAAGTGCCACGCGTCTTCTGTCTACAATAAAAAAGCGATATCGAGTAACCATCAAGTTGAAGGACTTTTTTGAGCGTCCAACCATCGCGGAGCTGTCTTCACTGATCGAGTCCTCACTCAACTCGAGTTCTACTTTGGCGCCTTCCGAGATGCACGCAATGCAGACCCCAGAAAAAGTAAGCGTTCACGTATTATTGCAGAATCTCAAATGAGAAGTTGACGTCGTGGGAAAAAGTAAAGAGAGAGTAGATGCAGCGCTGGAGGTCGTCAATTCATACATGGGATTACCGGCGAAGACCGTATTTGAACACAAAGAAATTAGCAAGCAGCGTCGCGTCCGAAATCCCAGGAGCAAAGTCGCCCGAGTCTCGACAGTTTCTATGTTTGATAGCGGTACCGGTCCAGCATGGGCCGAAATTTCTTTATCGGCTATTACTCAAAATTTCAAACGCATTAGGGACTACGTCGGAGGTTCGCGGCAGGTAATGGCCATAGTGAAGGCCAACGCGTATGGTCTCGGCGCAGAGCGAATTTCGTTAGCACTCGCCAAAGCGGGCGTGACGTGGTTCGGTGTTAGCTGTGTCGGTGAGGGAATAATGCTGCGGAGAGCTGGAGTCGGTGGGCAAATATTAGTGCTTACAGATTTCTGGAGTGGGGAAGTGCACGATATTTTGAAATACCAACTGGTTCCAACGGTTTCAAGTATTTCGAAACTGAAGCAATTTGAGTGTGAAGCAGAGCGCTTCCTGGCGAGTGATGCTGGGGAGCGTTCCTCAGTTCCATTTCCTTTTCACCTGAAGATTAATACTGGAATGAACCGATTAGGCCTTGAGGCAGGCGACATCGGACAATTTGCGAGGATGTTACATCGATATTCAAATGTGAGACTAGCGGGAACCTACTCACATTTTGCCGCTTCTGAGAACTTAGATGCTCGCTACACAGATGGGCAGGAGGCGTGTTTCCGTAGCTCTCTGGGGATGCTACGGAGTTCTGGTGCCAATCCTGGAATGGTCCACCTCGCTAACAGCGGAGCCATCTGTGCGCGGCCGACCAGTTGGGCGGACATGGTTCGTCCCGGCACGATACTGTATGGTTATCCGCCGCCACTCAGGGCGCAAAAGAACGTGTGCGCAACGATCGTTAGTGATTTGAAGCCATCTTTCGCTCTGCGCTCGCGTGTTATGCTGCTCCGCGAAATCGAAAAAGGTGAGCCTGTTGGGTATGGTCCTGAATTTATTGCGCCTCGTAGATCGAAAATCGCAGTCGTATCCGCTGGCTTTGCGGACGGCGTACCGCGGTCGCGAAGCAATGCTGGCTCCACGATCATAAGGGGCGCGGAGGCACCTATCGTGGGGCTGGTCTCGATGGACTTGTTGACGATTGACGTTACCAATATCGTTGGAGTTTCCGTTGGCGACGTAGTTACGATCTACGGGCGCGATGGCGGCAGCGAGTTGTCGGTGGCCAGAGTGGCACGAGAGATGGGAACTGTAGTTTCTGAGCTGCTCTGCTCCGTTGGCATGCGTGTACCTAGATTGTATTCAGAACTATAGTTTTACGCGGTGTGCTGTCGATAGCTGGAAACGGATATGTCCGGTGAGGCAACTAGAGTTGAAGCCGTGCTACGAGCCGATCCTCGTGTAAAAATGGCGTGTGTCACGCGCTCGACGAGCGCCGACCACCATGATGCCTTTCTAGCTCTTGTTGAACTCGCTGAACCGGGCGCTTCCCACGATCTTGATGGCGATCGTCGTATTACTGATTCATGGCAGGCACTTTTTGACGAAGTTTATACCGATTCGTCAAGCGAGCAAGACTCTCGTTTCAACACGGCTGGATGGATTAGTTCGATCACTGGGGATCCTTTCAGCGAGCAGGAGATGTGTGAATGGCTGAAAGGTACGATTAGTCGAATCTGTGAATTCGCGTTGGGAGATGTCCTCGAGGTCGGGTGCGGCACGGGCATGCTGGTTTCGAGGCTCGGTTGTTTGTCGAAGAGTTACAATGCCATGGACGTCTCTTCCGAGGCTCTCTCGTTCGTTCGTGAGCACCTGCCAGAATGGGATCTCAAGAACGTAACTCTGACGCATGCTGACATAAGTAGCTTCGACAAAGCCCAAGGACAAACCTTCGATACCATCATCTTCAATTCTGTCATTCAATACTTTCCAAGTGAAAGATATCTATTCAACGCGCTAGAAAGTTGTTTAACCTGGCTTCGGCCTAACGGAATTATCTTTATTGGCGATGTGAGGCATATCGGTCTCCAGGCAGAACTAAGCCTTATGGCCGCCCTGCACAACGCTCCGCCCGCGGCAACAGCGGAAGCAATTTGCCAGTCCGCGATGAAAAGCATTCTGGAAGAAGCTGAATTGCTTGTTCATCCGGAATGGTTCTATGCGCTGCAGGACCAATGCCGCGGTATATCTGCCGTACGGATAGAATTGCGGCGCGGGAGAGATCACAATGAGTTGAGTAAATACAGATATGATGTGTTGCTACAGAAATCCGGAGCGGAAAACTTACATAGGCCGATAGCTTCAGTCAGTCGATTCTCTCCTGGTATTTACTGCGAAGATGACCTGGCCAAACTTGCGGCTGCCTGCAACCAGCAAATCGTAAGGCTGGCAGGTATACCGAACGCACGTTTACAAACAGCTTTGGAAATATCAAACTTGCTTCCAATAGCCAGTCCGTCTGAGCCCTTTGACCGAATTCCTTATAAGGGAACTAAAGAGAGCTCACCTGCGGCTGCCATCGATCCAGAATATTTCTGGCAGCTCGGATCAAAAGTTGGAAGAAGAGCACGAGTTACTTGGTCTGCAAGCCGAGATCCCAGCACCTTTGATGTTCTGTTTTATGGCTCGCTTCCAGAGGTAGTCAGCACGCGACCAGTCTTAAATCCAGAGGTTCCAAAATCATTGATAAGCAACCCGATCGAGGCAGAGTGGCGGAAGTTGGTAGTCCGGCAATTACGTAGTAGAGTCCGCGAGACTCTGGGAAATCTCCCTTTGTCGGTATTATTCGTAAATCAAGGGGAAGTCAGGGATCGCCTGGAACAACTGCTTCAGAAACGGTTTGTCGCTTGAGAGGAGAGCAGAAAATATGCCTTCCAGCCCAAAGCCCGTATATGTGCTGGGGACCGGATTATCGCATGACGGTTCCTCATGTCTATTGAAGGATGGCAAGATTTGCGTTGCCATTGAGAAAGAACGATTGACTCGTCGCAAACACGATGGCGGCAACGATACTGACACTGTTCAGTATTGTCTAGAAACCGAGGGTATTCGCACCGAGGACCTGACGCTCGTCGTACAGAATGCCAATTTCGGCATGCTGGAAGCTGGCAATTCATGGTGGGAGGGGCCAAGAAATTTGGCAGAGAGCGTTCCAGTCGTTACTATCTCCCACCATCTCGCGCATGCTTACAGCTCAATCGGAACTTGTCCATTCGAGGAAGCGGCGGTTCTCGTAATCGACGGATGCGGGAACGCATTAGATGAATGTATTGACCTTCCTTCATCACTCCCAGCTGACCTGCCACAAGGGGAGCTAAGGCAAGTGTACTTTGAAAAGGATAGCTATTACAGTTTTCGAGAAGGATTGCTCAAGCCAGTTTTCAAGGATTTTTCTCCGTGGGGCATCTCGAATCGAGGCAATCCAATATTTCCGAATACAACGATGCATTCAGTGGGTGGGTTGTACCTCGGTGTAAGCACGTACGTATTCAACGGCTTTGATGATGCCGGCAAGTTGATGGGACTGGCGCCTTATGGCAGGCCAGGGATACACAACTTCGACATATTTGAGCTTAGGGACGGTCGCGCATTTGTTCGCTATGACTGGATGTCAAAATTTACAAGACCAGCCCGTTCACACCAAGAATTCAAGAACAACTTTCAGTATTATGCAGACCTTGCTTGGTGGGTACAACGGGAATTGGAACGCGCAATACTATACGTCGTGAAATCCCGGTATGAAATGGCACCCTCCGATAACCTGGCTTATAGCGGCGGCGTGGCGCTGAACGCGGTCGCCAACCGGCGTATTTTGCTCGAATCACCATTTAAGAGATTGTATATTCAACCCGCGGCGGGCGATAACGGTCTCGCGATAGGTTGCGCCTATTACGGGTGGATGAACGTCTTGGGCAAGGAACGTGTAGCCCATTCGGGATCCCCGTTTCTGGGAAGGAGCTACGGAAGCGGCAAAGCGACTAATGCTATTTCCGTGGCCCGATCCAAGATCACCGTAATGGATTGTTTCGACTATATTCAGGAAACGGCCAAGTACTTAGCCGACGGCAAGGTTGTAGCATGGTTTCAAAATGGATCCGAGTTTGGGCCCAGAGCGCTAGGTAACCGGAGCATCTTAGCGGACCCCAGAAATCGGGAGATTCGTCCTTTTATCAACGCAAAGATTAAGTTTCGGGAAGATTTTCGACCCTTTGCTCCCTCTGTGCCATTGGACGATGCCCGCCAGTATTTCGATTCTGCGTACGAGAGCCCCTACATGATACTCGTCGATCGGGTGCATCCTGAATGGGAGCAATCAATTCCCAGCGTAGTGCATCGAGATTCATCAGCCCGCATTCAGACGGTCACCCGCGAATTTAATCCTAATTACTATGAGCTTTTGAAAGCATTTCAAGAATTGACAGGTATCTCGGTGCTTCTCAATACATCTCTAAACCGGCGGGGAATGCCAATTGTTGAAACTCCAGAGGAAGCGATTAACTTTTTCTTGAGCTGCGATTTGGATGTACTCGTTCTGGACGGTCTCATTTTGCAAAAGAGTCTGCGCTTAGTAGAGCAGCCCGATATTCGGGAATTGTTCACGAAGAGGATTCCCGTTGCATTGGCGGCCCACGGCTCTCTGTTGGACCAAGTACGAGGTGTTTATCGTTTTAAGATTGCCACTAAGGAAACTTGGACCATCGATTTGCGAGACAAGCCGAAAGTGATCGAAGGCGAGAATGGCCTTGTTGCGGACGTATCGTTGGAGATCGAGGAGGGAATTCTGAAGCAGTTGATTGCGGATCCGGATTTAGAAGGGCCAAAACTCTATGCTGCAAACAAGATACACGTCGACGGGAGCCTAGATCTAGCAGCCAATGTAATGTCTATTTTCAGGCTTGGAGCAGCGACAGCCTTAGCCGAGGATCCATTATTAACACCAAAGTAGTTCTGGTTGGTGCTGATTATCTGAGTTGGGCACGTCACCTCAGTGACATCAATTAATTATTAATCTACAAGTCGCTAGCTGCAAGGACCAGACCATTCGAGAGATAGAAATGTCTTAATCTACGAGAAATTCAGAACCAGGGCAAAGACGAAGGACATAGATCATGTATTCCGAACCGGTGTTCTTAAAACGCAACATTCAAGTCGAGCCGCTGCTGGATCAGTGGTATGCGTGGCCGCACCTCATACCTCCGGCAACGGCGGCGCGCAATCTAGTTGAACGCCATTTTAAAATTATGGATTCTTATATTGCTTCCCCACAGATTCATGCAGCAGCGGTAAAGAACCCTCGAATGGCAGGCGGACCATTCATTGACTATGATGGCAAACGCGTTCAAGAAATAAGGGCACTACGTACTCGGCTCGCTTCTGAACGAAAGTGTCTAGTAGAACTTGCCAATGCGCTGTCGAGCCTTGATGAGTTACTCCGCTCTGCCATTGGGTTTTCCTTAGAACCGTTGTATAGCAAAGTCCCCGATCTTTTGCGCGGCTATGTCGAGTTAACCTACGATCTCAATAATAATTGCTCGTATAGACTTCTCGAACCGCTACTCTACAGAAGCACGTATTTTATCAAATCCGCGCAAAGTGTAATGGTGTCTGCCACCAAAGGCGACTACCGCTCATTCGTTCTAAGTACCCCGAGACTAGAAGATGATGAATCTATTCATTTGAAGACGACATTTGATAGTCCTGGTCTCGATGAATTGTTTCAAATGACTAATAAAAGTCGCCCTCTCGGCCAAATATTAGAGAGGCTTGAAGTGCCAAAACAAAAGCATCAACTATTCTCGAGCTTCTTTACGACTGACGCGCCGGTACCTTATTGGAAATACTCCGGAGCAGGGGTCAGATGGAGATACTTTGGTCACGCCTGTGTTTTGGTTGAGGCGGCTGGAGTGAGCGTTCTTACAGATCCGGTTATCAGCTATTCCTATGACAGCGATCTTCCGCGATATACCTATGAAGATTTACCAGACGTAATCGATTTTGCAGTCGTAACCCACAATCATCAAGATCACATCTTGTTCGAAACCCTGCTACAACTGCGCCACAGAATTAGGCACGTAATCGTTCCTAAAAGTGGCGGCGGTGCCCTTCAAGATCCATCCGTTAAACTTATATTAGAAAATTCAGGATTCCGAAACATAATTGAGCTCGCTGAGTTTGAATCTGTTTCCGAACAATCAGTCTCAATCACTGCACTGCCATTTTTGGGCGAGCACGCAGACCTAGACATACGTTCCAAAGCGGCTTACATGGTTAAGGTCGGTAGACACCGACTCCTATTCTTAGCCGATTCTTGCAACATCGAACCTCGATTGTATGAGCATATAGTAGGTGAAATTGGCCCTGTGGACGCGCTCTTTCTTGGGATGGAATGCGATGGCGCTCCGTTGAGTTGGCTATACGGTCCACTGTTGTCTCGCAAGCTTGATCGCCGTATGGACGAGTCTCGAAGGCTGTCTGGTTCCAATTTTCAGCAGGCAAGCGACATAGTCCAGCGTTTTCAGCCGAAGGATGTCTACGTTTATGCAATGGGACAGGAGCCCTGGCTGAGTCACATCATGGGCCTTAAGTATACCGCGGAATCCCGGCCTATAACCGAGTCAAACCGCCTGATTGTTGACTGTCGCGCTAGGGCCATTGTGGCTGAGAGGCTTTTTGGAGAGAAAGAAATCCTGATCGAAAATTAGGTGTCCGTGTTCCCCTCTCGGTAGCCCAGTGCGTGAATTGTTAGTCCGCTTGGACGCGAAAATGGTCTTGTGTGTCATAGAGGTAAATCATGAGTCTCTTGGAACTACTCCAATCTGCTAATCCTGAGAAACAGTCTCTGATCTTGGACGCAATCAGAACTGAACGTGTTGCAGAAGCCCGATTGCTGTCCTATGGGCAGAAGCGTTTGTGGTTCCTGTACCTTCTAGAACCGAATAGCCCGGCCTACAACATCGCGGTTGGACTACGTTTGCGGGGCGCACTGGATGTAGAGGCACTGCAGAGTGGGTTGGACGAAGTGGTGAAGCGGCATGCGATATTGCGGACGAAGTTTGTGACGGTTGGTAATGAGCCAGTGCAAGTGGTG
>Ga0137366_10000597_pt1 | contig 24482 bp, 20 predicted proteins | sample SagtaG_8_FD_104938 | JGI IMG/M metagenome (GOLD analysis project Ga0137366, IMG submission 104938) | Vadose zone soil microbial communities from Sagehorn Ranch, Mendocino, California, USA - Sage1_L_60_16 metaG | ecosystem: Environmental > Terrestrial > Soil > Vadose zone | place: USA...
CACCGGCGAGACAGCATGGAAAAAATGCAGGCAGCGGCCCTCGTGGAGCTCGTGCGTATGTGCGACAGTCTTAAGCCCAGAATCCGCAGCTAGCGCCTGAAGACCTATACCAAAGGATAGTTGTAAGCTCAATCGGGAATCGCTAGCGTAGATTGATGACGCATCGGTCATCACGGCCCTCGAACGCGGCCAAAAATCTTATGCTCATGGTGCGCGAGGACTCTCCACTCGATTATCTTCACGGGCTAGCCGGCCGGATGGCCGCAGCCGCCCCCTTGGCGGAAGTGCTGGCCGACGTCGTCGAATTCGCCAGCTCGGTAGCAACTTGCGACTCGTGTCTGATCTATCTCCTGGAGGGCGAGGAACTTGTACTGCGCGCCTCCAGGAACTTACATCCGGATGCAGTGGACCGGGTGAAGTTGAAGATGGGACAAGGAATTACCGGCTGGGTGGCCGAACACCGCCAGCCAGTTTCGGTGCCGGAAAGAGCCTATTCCGATCCGCGCTTCAAACGCTTCCAGCAATTGCCGGAGGATCGATCTGAGGCGTTCTTGTCCGTGCCCGTCCTCAGTCGCGGACGGGTTATAGGCGTGATCAATCTTCAGAACGTGCGCCCCTATCACTACACAGAGCGCGAGATTGGCCTGCTTTCCATGATCGGATTTCTGGTGGGCGCGGAGATTGAAATGGCGCGCCTGGAGAACGTCAATACGCAGCTTACCGAACAGTTGGAATCGCGAAAACGAGTGGAGCGAGCGAAAGGCATTCTCCAGCGCGAGTTGGGCATCAGCGAGGAAAACGCCTACCAGGTCCTGCAGCGCGAGAGCCAGCAGCGGCGTGTGTCGATGAAGGAGATCGCGGATGCGATTCTGTTAAGCCGCGCGATCATAGATTCTTCTCAGCAGGATACTCCTGGCGTGACACACTCTCATTGATCCGCAGAAGAGATGGTGATGTAAGTCATAAAAACTTTGGATTGGACTTTCATCCTCACCAACGTAGAAAATTCATCAGCTACATAGCAGGTTGCTGCTTTCGACGACGAAAGTAGCGGTTCTTCGGCACGACGCGGTGCCAACCCAATCTCGACATTTTGATTGATGAAGAGTGTGTGCGAGCCGATGCTCGTGCCGGCGCGGAGGTGTCTTCCATCTCCGTTCAGCCGGTCCTCTCTTCCCCAGGCTAAGCGTGCTTCTGCACGGATAGCTGTAGGCCCGCTGTTTCTGAAAGACAGTGTCGCGGTGGGCAGCATTCGAATGATTACTTGAACCAAGGAGAGAAAAGAAAAATGGCCGCAAAACATAGGTCGAAGCTGTCGTTGTCCGAGAAATTCTCGCGCTTGGCCATACGGTTGCGGGATCCTGAGTGGCGCCGCTACGGTGGATTGCTGATCGCCGGCAAGATGCTCGGCGTTGCCGCGGTCCTGATGATCATGAAGGTGACGTCGGACTGGTTCTTCACAACCGCGCTGGCCGCCGAGGCGCCTGCGGTCCAGGCCGCCGACATCGTGAACCCGATCAACACGCTCTGGACTTTGCTGGCCGCCTTCCTGGTGTTCGGCATGCAGGTCGGCTTCACCATGCTTGAGGCAGGCTTCTGCCCGCTCGCGCGAGACTGTCAACGTGCTGATGGAGTGCATCGTAGACACCTGCCTTTGCGGCCTGCTGTACTATGCCTTCGGCTTCGCATTCATGTTCAGCCATGGCAATGGCCTGATCGGATACCACTGGTTCTTCCTGCAGGGGGTACCGGCGACCTACGAATCCAGCGGCGTGGCTTTCCTCGCGTTCTGGCTCTTCCAGTTTGCCTTCGCCGACACCTGCTCGACCATTACTTCGGGCGCGATGATCGGCCGTACCGGCTTTGTCGGCGACCTGCTGTACAGCGTGGGCGTCTCCGGCTTTATTTACCCGATCGTCGGACACTGGGCCTGGGGTCCGGATGGCTTCCTCGTCACCATGGGATCGGCTGGAAACTTCTTGCCCTCGATTGGAATGGGCTTCCATGACTTCGCCGGCTCCACGGTTGTGCACACGATTGGCGGCTTTATCGCGTTGGCAGGCGCCATCGTGCTGGGGCCGCGGCTTGGCCGCAAGTTCAAGCGCGACGGCGGCGGACCGATGTTGCCTCACGATCTTACGATCGCGGCCAGCGGTGGTCTGCTTCTGTGGTTCGGCTGGTATGGATTCAACCCTGGAAGCACGCTCTCGGCGATGGACTTTGAAGGGATCGGGCGCGTAGCCGCCAACACAACCCTGGCTGCATGTGCGGCTGGATTAACAGCGATGGCCTACGGCTACATCCTGAGCAAGAAGTGGGATGTGAGCTTTACGGTCAACGGCTTCCTCGCTGGGCTGGTGGCGATTACCTGTCCGTGTTACTGGGTGAGCCCCACGGGTTCGATTGCGCTGGGCGCCATTGCAGGTGTGGTGGTGATTCTGGGAATCGAACTGCTCGAGTGGCTCCGCATCGATGATCCCATCGGCGCTGTCCCGGTGCACGGTATGTGCGGCATCTGGGGCACCCTGTCACTCGGGTTCTTCGCCTGCGGCAAGTACGGCGTTACGGGCACGCTGGCGCCGGACAATTCAGCGCCTCTGACCGGTCTTTTCTATGGCGGCGGATTCCAACTGCTGATAGCGCAGGCCATTGGCAGCCTTATCGTCACCACGGCGACTTTTTCTGTAGCCCTGGTTCTGATGTATGCCGTCAACGCCACTGGTACCCTGCGCGTCTCGAGAGAGGGCGAGCTGTACGGCCTGGATCTTCACGAGCATGGCATCTCCGCCTATCCGGAGTACGTGATTTCAGCACTGGCGATGCCGTCAGGAATGGCTGAACAGCACACGATGAATGAAAACCAGACAGCAGGGCTTTTAAACAAGACGGCGCCCGTCAGCAAGTGACGTGCCGTGTGACTTGGCCCGGAGTCGGCCCCGGGCCAAGATCACTCATTCCTCGAAAGGGAGAGCTATGACCAAACTCGAAGCGATTGTTCAGCCGGGGAAGTTTGAGGCGGTGAAGGACGCACTTGTTGCAAGCGGGATCGAAGGAATGACCGTGTCCGAAGTGCGCGGCCATGGGCGACAGAAGGGACATCACGAAACCTACCGCGGACGGGAATACGAGGTCGGTCTCATCCCCAAGATCAAAATCGAAATGGTCCTTGAGGATGAGCGAGTCGATTCCGTGATCGACACAATCCTTCAATCGGCCGCCACCGGGAAGATCGGGGACGGCAAGATTTTTCTCTACAAAGTGGACGAGGCGATTCGCATACGCAACAAGGAACGCGGAGCCGCCGCAATCTGACCAGGGTTGCTAAAGCAGCGGATCCGGAGTGGAGCATGGACTGGTCAAAACTTGGATCGGGTTGCAGTGATCGTGTTGTATCTGGAGAGCTCCAGAACGACGCGAACGGGGGCAAACACCTCCTGCACACACACGCTCAAATCGGCAACTTCGTTCGCGCTTTTCGAACGAAGTTGCGTTTTGGCGAGTTGTCTCAGTCTGGTCTCGAAAAACTTCACCACTCGGATATCGTGACCGAGGCTCTTCGACGGTTCGCCCAAGCCTACGACACAGCAGCCCGTGAGCAGATCCTTCTCAATTTTCGCTGTCTCGAAGGTTCGCGCACAGGAGAACCCTTCGCTCACTCTGAGGCGCAGCAACATTGGCTGGCTCCCAAACATGGAGGTACATAACAGGGTTTTTTAGAAAACGCGAGCCAGCCAAGAGCCTCTTCCGTTCGCCAGCATGTTGATGATCGATGACTTCGTCGGCTGCAAGCCCGAGGACCGGCACAAGCGCGAGGAGAGCGAAGGCTTCCACGTCTTCAGCTACGGCGAACTGATCAAATGCACCGACCCCAAAAGGGCTCGCATCCAATCGCGGTAGGAGGTAGCGATATGCAAGCTGCCGTCGTTCCCGCTGTGAGCAGTTCGTGGCAGGTCAAAGACGTTCCGCAACCTCAGCCGGGACCGAATCAAGTGCTCGTGAAGATGCATGCAAGCGGAATCTGCTACACCGACGTACACCAAACGCTCGGACAGCTCCCCGGACCATTCCCCCGAATCCTCGGCCACGAGCCGGTCGGCGAGATCGTTGCCGTGGCTCCCGACATCACCACGCGAAAGGTAGGCGACCGTGTGGGTACCGCTTGGATTCAATCCACTTGCGGGCGCTGCGAATGGTGCCAGCGTGGCCGCAGAATGTTCTGTCCCTATCTGAAGGGTACAGGGGTTGAGGCACAAGGCGGACACGCCGAGTACATGCTGATGAATGCCGACGCGGCCTACCTTATTCCCGACAAGGTTTCCTATGAGCAGGCCGCCCCGATCTTCTGTGCGGGTTACACGGTCTATAGCGGGCTCCGCTGGGCCGATCCTAAGCCACACGAGCGCGTGGCCGTGCTCGGGATTGGCGGCCTGGGGCACTTGGCTGTGCAGTACGCGAAGGCCGCAGGTTTCGAAACCATCGCAGTTTCGCATTCCCCTGATAAGGACAAGATGATCCGTGATCTCGGTGCAGATGAGGTTGTTCGCGACGGGAAGAGCCTTGCGGCACTGGGGGGCGCAGATGTAATCCTCAGTACCTCAAATTCGACCAAGTCGATGGTGGACAGCATACAGGGATTGCGGCCGGACGGCCGGCTCGTCACGATGGGTGCCGATGCGGAGCCGCTTTCGATCTCGCTAATGGATCTCATCGCGAAACGCATTCGAATCATTGGCAGTCAGCAAAACGGCCCCGAATATCTGTACGAAGCACTTGATTTCGTAGCGCAAGGAAAAGTTAAGACGATTGTCGAGACGTATCCGTTGGCAGAGGCACCGAAGGCATACGACCGGGTTGCGGAGGGCAAGGCTCGGTTCCGCGCCGTCCTCACAATGTAATCGCCGATCCGAGCAGACACACCATCTAGGCCGGATAACGGAGCAACTCGGAACCAAAGGATTACTTCCTGTTTGCCGACCATGCGGCCGGCTTTCCGCCCCTCTAATTACGCCAGAACCCCAATGTGCTCTCCGCACACAGTGTCTTAGGATGCGATGCGAGGATTGCGATGACGTTGTTCTAGGTTTTGCAGGAGCGTGCGAGCATTCAGAGCACCTTCGGGAGTCTCTTCGTGCTTCAGGAATGCGTACACATCGCATTCTTTGACTACCCTGGCCAGGCGACTCTCGAGTTGATTCAGTGCGGATTCAGAGTATTCGGACTTTCTGAAGCGGAAATAGGCAAAGCTGGCGGTAATCACTTCAGGCACTTGCAGTTCATCACTCTCGGCAATACAGAGGGCAACGTCATGCTCGCGCATGAGATTGAAAATGTTGTCAGTAAACCAACTTTCGTTGCGAAACTCAACGGCGGCGCGCGTAGCTTTTGGAATGCATTCAAAGAGCGCTCGCAGACGTTCTTCGTCGTTCTTCAAGAACGGAGGAAGCTGGAAGAGTACGGGTCCAAGCTTGCCCCTAGACGCCAATGGTTGAAGTGAGTTGTAGAAACTGGAGATGTCAGTGGCTACATCTTTGAGTCGCTTTATATGCGTGATTCGCTGATGCGCTTTGGCTGCAAAGCTGAAATGGTTTGGAGTGGCTTCGCACCAATTCTCCAGGGTCTTGAGTGCAGGCCGGGTGCGAAAGGTGTAGTTCACTTCAACGCAGTTGAGTTGGGTCGCGTAAAAGTTCAGAAGCTTGCTTGGAGGTGTCTTTGGCGGATAGAAGTCTGGTTTCCATGAGGAGTAAGCCCAACCCGAGGTGCCTATGCGGATTCGGTTCATCTTTGCTTGCTCCTGATGTTGCGTCGAGACTGCAACAAGTGGCTTAGATGCTGGCTGGAAGTGGGACGCCGGTGAGGTCCGCAAGCAGACTGCGGTGCAGAATGCTCTCCAGTTCTTTTCAGCGGAGAAAATTCTCCGACGGGCATTCTCCGACGGGCTCTAGCTCTTCCGGGCGAAGGCCCCAGGCCGTTGATCTGCTCAAATCTGATTGGGTCAAGCTCCGCCAAGTTTGTGGGGCTGTACTATCGCCACGTTCCTGGCCGCGAGCGTCTCTACACAATCACCAGTGCATACGAAGGGCAAACTGTATCTGCCGTGCATTGGTGACCACCGTTGTGATGGTGCCCGCGCCAGGCGAGCCGCTGCAGTTCAATCCCGCAGGAGTCGGTACAGTGCACAGCAAGGTGGCATTGGGCAAACCAAAGTTCGGGTGGTTTAGCACGTTGAAGAATTCCGACCGGAATTGTATTCCGAGCCTTTCGTGGATTGGGAAATCTTTAGCCACTCCAAGGTCCCAGGTGAACAGGCCCGGGCCGGTGAAGATGTTGCGGCCGGCGTTGCCGAAGCTGCCAAGCGGCGGCGCCACGAAGCACGCAGGATCGAACCACTCGTGGATGCTCTGCCTGTCCGAGGACAGATTACCGTTGCAGATCCGGTTAGGGCGGGTGAAGAATCCGCTGGTGGGACCCCGGCCAGACAGAAAGACCGAGAATGGCGGGCCGGATTGCGCAGTAAGGATGCTGGTCAACTGCCATCGTCCTGCTACTTTTTCCGCGAGCGCGCCGGAATTCGTCATAAACCTGCGCCCGCGTCCGAAGGGGAGCTCATAAATCGTGCTGAGCGTGAAGCGATGGCGGAGGTCGAAGTTGGACGGGCCATAGTTGGCGCTTATGTTGTGCGGATCCTGAATGTTGAGGCGGGATTCGCCGGTTGAGGAGTTGCCGCCCGCGCCCTCGTCCAGACTCTTGCTCCAGGTGTAGGCGGCAAGGAAAGACAACCCGTGGCTGTATCGCTTTTCCGCCGATAATTGCAGAGCGTTGTAGTTCGAGATGCCGCGCGGCTCCCAGCCATTGATTACAGCGAACTGAGGGAAAGGCTTTTCTGATTGAGGCACCCCGAAGGGGACATTGTTTTCATTGATATTGAGATTGAGGTGGTTGCCGTGGCTGCCGACGTAGGCGATGCGGAAGATCAGCGTCGAGCCGACTTGGCGTTCGAGCGTGAGGTGCCACTGCTGAATTTTGGGGGTCAGATTGGCCACCGGCTGATAGACCACGTTAGGCAGCGAGACCTGAGTCGCTGTAGTGGCGGCGACAATCGCGGTGCCCGTGCTCAGGCATGGTGTCGGCGGAATGGTGGTCGGGCAGGTCACCGTGAACTGTTGCGCGAACGGGAAGTTGATAAACAGCCGGGTCGAGCCGCCAATGCCCTGTTCGTTGAAGTAGTACAGGCCATACGCGCTGCGGAGCACCGTCTTGTCGTTAATGCGGAAGGCCAGGCCGATGCGCGGGCTGAAGTTATGCTTCTGCGTGCGCACGATGCTCCGCGGCACACCATTCTGTCCGGCGAGCAGGATGGTTCCGGTCTCGATCAGGAAATCAGATTGGCGATTGTGGCGCTCAACGGGCGGCGTGAACAGATCGTAGCGCAGCCCAAGGCTGAGGGTGAGCCGGTTCGTGGCGCGCCAATGGTCCTGCACAAATGCGCCGTATTCGTTGTAGCGCACGTAGGGTACGTAGGGCGTGTTGTTTGAGAGAAAGAACGACTTGCTGGCACTGTTCGGCAACCCGAGCAGGAAGTCGGCAAATCCGAATCCCGTGAAGCTTCCGTTGAAGGTCAGCGCACCGGTGGGGTTGCCCAGTTGGAAAAAGCCGAAGCGATTCTGGATCGCGCTGAAGCCAAAACGCAGCAGATGCGCGCCGTGGTTGTAAAAAACGGTATCGCTGACTTGATACGTGTTCTGCGGAACGATCTCCGGCACGCTGGACTGGTTGTATCCGGTCAGTGCGGCGATGGTGAGAGAGGCCATCCCTCCAGAATTGGGACCTACGTTTGCGCCCTGCACGCCGAGTTGATCGGCAATATTCGCGCCTTCAGCCAGCGGAATGACACGCAGTTCAAGCCGCGTGTAGCCGATCGCGAGTTGGTTGCTGAGCCTGGGCGTGAATTGATGCACCTCCTGCAAAGTCGCTTGCTGGCTGGGAGCGTGGTTCTCCGTCAATGAGCCGGCGATGGAGGGTCCCTGGGCGAATGCGAATGGATTTATCGCGCCATTCACCAACAAGGGCGTCGCCGGATAGCTGATGTCGGCTCGGCCCCAGGTGTAGCGTGCGAACAGTGTGTCGCGCTGAGAGAAAACGTGGTCTACGCGCACGTCGAACTGGTCCTGCGCGTTCACCAGGAGGGGATTGATTCGCAAGTTATTGCTGACCCCTGCGCCCGGAATATTCGGCAGAGGAAACAGCGCGAGCAGATTCTGCGCAACGGGATCGATTGGGCCGGGAAAGACCAAGCCGACCTCGCTGAAATCTCCCGTGCGCATCAGCGGCGTAGGCACCGTGATGATGGAGGTTGTCGCTGTGTGGAGCCGGAGTCCCTGGTAGTCGCCGAAGATGAAGGTCTTATTTTTGCGGATCGGCGCGCCGATGGAGAAGCCGAACTGATTCCGCTGGAACTGAGGCTTCTTGGCGTCGAAGAACTGCCGCGCGTCGAGCGCGCCGTTCCGCACAAATTCAAAGGCCGAGCCGTGAATGTCGTTGGAGCCGGAGCGGGTCAGAACATTGACCACCGCGCCACCCGAGGTGAACTCCGCCTCGTAGTTATTCGTCTGCACCTGAAACTCCTGGATGCTCTCCAGGTTCGGGAAGACTTTCACGGTACCGACCGACTGATCGCGGTCGTCGATGCCATCGATCATGAACAGGTCGAAGCTGCCGCGCCCGCCATTGGCGACGATCTCTGCGCCCGCGCGTTGCGTTTCATTGCCGTTGCCCTGGCCGTTGGTATCGCCGCGAATCCCGCCAACTGCCCCGGGGTTAGTGCCCGGCACCAGCAATGCGAGTTGGGAGAAGTTTCGCCCGTTCAGTGGAAGCTGGTCAATGGTCTGCTGGGGAATGACTTGTCCAAGCTCGCTGGTATCCGTGTTCAGTAGCGGCGGGGCTCCCGTCACCGTGATCTCCTGCTGCACAGTCCCGATCTGCAAGTTAAAGTCTTGCCGAATTGTCTGTTGGACTTGGAGAACGAGGTTCTTACGAATCATCCTGGCAAAGCCAGGTGCGCTCACTTCTATAGCGTAGAGCCCCGGCTTAAGCAGCGGCACCGCATAGTACCCCTGTTCGTTTGTCGTCGTGGTCGAAGAGACGCCGGTTTGCCGTTCGGCAACGGTGACCTGGGCGCCGGAAAAGGCGGCCCCTGTCGGATCGGTGACCTGGCCGGAGAAAGTGCCACTGACGTCGACCTGAGCAATCATGCAGATGGCTAACAGCAGTACAACCATCGAAACTGCTAAGCACGTTTTCATCTCTGATTCCCCGGCGGGCCGTGCTCGACAGACAAACGTTTCAAGGTCTCCCACGCCGTGGTGGGCGGAGCCGCTATCGTGTTTGCGCTAGGAGAAGGGACGATAAAAAACAAGGTAGAGTTGGCAGCCAATCACCAGATTGGCGAATTTCGCGAAGGGCACGGGATGGGTGCTTAGCCCGGATTCCGAGACTCTTACAGGCGGGTCCCAGAGGTTGCCGTGCGGAGTACTATATACAGCGCACAAGCAGCCGGCGCGAGTGCCGCCGTGTGTTGAATCGTGTTGCGACCGACCACTGGTTCCGTGGTGCCTCCAGGATCTCGGTTTTGCCCTCCGGCAGCCAGGCTGTGAGCTCGTGCGGCTGGTAGCCCTTGCAGCGAGAGTGGCACATGCTCCGACGACAGGAGACAAGAACAGCAATGTGCTGGCCGCGGCCCGCGATTGTCCGCTGCGGAGCACGGTCCTTGTTCGTGCGTATTGCCTGGTTGATTCTTGCATGTTGCTCACTCGCCCTGTGCTCCACTGTGCCGGAAAAGGGCGTACCGATCCGGTTGCCGGTAGTCAATGCAACGGACCTCCGTTTCACACACATTTCCTTCGGAGAGGGGCCTTCCCACGGCCGCGTGGCTCAGATCATTCAAGACGATCAGGGCTTCATGTGGTTTGGCACCAACAATGGCCTGGAGCGCTATGACGGCTATGGCGTGCGCACGTTTCGGCACGATCCCGGCAACCCGAAAAGCCTGAGCGGCAGCTACATCAACGCGCTATTCAAAGACCGCTCCGGAAAACTCTGGGTTGCATCCGATGAATATCTCGAGAGCTATGATCCGGCAACGGAGACATTCACTCGCGGCCCAGCGCTGGCGGGAGGAATCGAGGGCTGGGTTTGGCACATCAGCCAGGACAGTACGGGGATGCTTTGGCTGGCCACGCATGCTGGGCTGGTTCGACTTGACCCCTCTACGTGGCAGGCAATTCGTTATAAGCACCGCACCAGCGACCCGGCGAGTTTGAGCGGCGACGTGGTCACCGCCACCTTTGAACAAAGCGACGGAACATTCTGGGTCGCCACGACTAGCGGTCTGGACGTTTTTGATCGCCGCAGCGAGAAGGTGGTCCAACATATCCCGTTGCCGCCATACCCGCATGTCTCGTTGCAGGTGGAGTCGGCCGTTAACTTTCTGGAGGACCGCTGGCATGTTCTCTGGGTGAGTTATTCTTTCGCCACTGGATTGGCGCGTATAGACCGGCCCAATCACAGGCTGATCGAATATGAGCCGGCCGGCGCCGGCGCTGGTGACAAGCAGCTTTCGGGCATGCGCGCAATTGTCCAGGATGAGGATGGTTCGTTGTGGCTCGGCACAGCAAGCGGCGGGATCCTGAAGCTCGACCCCGATCGGCAACGATTCATCTCTTATCGCAATGATCCCCGCGATCCGCAAAGTTTGAGTTCGGACCAGATCGTGGCATTGTTCGGCGATCGCGAGCGCAATATCTGGGTCGGCACAACCGGAGGCGGTCTGGATCGCTTCAACTACAGGCAACCGCCGTTCAAGAGATATCAGCACGATGTCTACAATCCCAACAGCTTGGAGAGCAACTACACCTCTGCCGTATTTAAGGACAGCCGTGGAGACTTGTGGGTTGGCAGCATGAAGGCCCTCACCAAGATCGACGGAAACACCGGACGGTTCACATTTTTCCGAACTGCTGGAGTGCCCGGCAGTCCTGCCAGCGTGTGGGTGATCTCAATCGCTGAGGACGCCGCGGGATATCTTTGGTTCGGGACCCTCGGCGGAGGCCTCAATCGCTATGATCGACGCAGCGGACGTTTCACGGTTTACCGACATGATTCCGCCGATCCACACAGTTTGAGCCATGACAATGTGCTCGGTCTATTTGTCGATCACAAAGGCACGCTGTGGGCTGGAACCGAAGACGGTCTGAGCGCCTTGGATCCGGGGACTGGGCGCTTCAACGTGTACCGTCCGCAGGAGTCGGCCTGGTTTCGCCGCTACCGCGCGATTTCCGAAGACTCGCATGGGGCGCTATGGCTCAGCTCACTGGGCGGTGGCTTGCAACGGTTTAATCCTCGGACCGGCGAGTTCACGATCTATCGACAGGCGAGCGGCGGCCTGAGCAGCGATCAGGTCAACGCTGTCTGTGTCGATCACGCCGGCATCGTCTGGGCCGGCACGCAGAACGGGCTGGATCGACTGGATCCGGCGACAGGCAACTTCACGGTGTATTACGAGCGCGACGGGCTGCCCGGCAGCTCGATCAATAGCATCCTCGAAGACGCGCACGGCGATCTCTGGCTCGCCACCAGCAACGGCCTTTCGCGCTTCAGCCCAGCAACAAAGATGTTCAGCAACTACTACACCTCCGATGGCTTACTGGGAAACGAGTTCTACAACTACGCCAACGCGTACAAGAGCCCGAGCGGTGAGATGTTCTTCAACTCCTATGCCGGAGTAATCGCATTCTTTCCCGACAAAGTGATGGAGATGGATGCGCCGTACGTGCCACCGGTAGTGGTTACCGGCTTCCAGCTATTCAGCAAGCCGGTGCCCATCGGGGCTCACTCGCCGCTGCAGCAGGCGATCTCTTTTACCAAGTCGCTGGCCCTCTCGCGCACGCAAAACATCTTCTCGTTCGAGTTCGCCGCGCTCAGCTACTACGATCCGCAGCGCAACCGCTATCGTTATCGGCTCGAAGGGCTGGAGACGGCGTGGAACGAGGCGGACAGCCGCCACCGCTTCGCCACCTATACGACGCTGCCGCCAGGCAGTTACGTATTTCGCGTCCAGGGCCGTACCAACCGCGGTCCGTGGAACGAAGCCGGAGCGAGCGTTCTGATTCGCATTGTGCCACCGTGGTGGAGCACGTGGTGGTTCCGAACCCTGTGCGCGGTTTTGATGTTCATCCTATTAGGTTCGATCTACGAGCTGCGACTCCATCGGCTTGCTACGCAATTCAACATGCGACTGGAAGAGCGCGTGGGGGAGCGCACGCGCATCGCGCGCGAACTGCATGACACTTTGCTGCAGAGCTTCCAGGGACTGATGCTGCTCTTCCAACGCGCGCGCAACCTGCTTCCCGAGCGGCCGCTGGAGGCCATGGGAGCGCTCGACGATGCTCTAGTGCGGGCCGACCAGGCCATCGGGGAAGGGCGCGAAGCGGTGGCCGATCTGCGCGGCTCCGCCGCCGTGCACAACGATTTGGCGCAGGCGATGACCGCTCTAGGAGAAGAGCTTGGTTCGGGCGATCGCAGCGTGTCTGCAGCGAAGTTTCGCGTGCTGGTGGAGGGCACCCCGCGCAATCTGCATCCGATCCTGCGCGACGAACTGTACTGCATCGCGCGCGAGGCGTTGCGCAACGCCTTCCATCACGCCAACGCGCAGCATATCGAAGCCGAGATCGCCTATGGCGCTGCGCAGCTTCGGCTGCGTATTCGCGACGATGGAAGCGGCATCGACCCCGAGGTCCTCTACCACGGTTTCCGTGAAGGACACTGGGGCCTGCCGGGCATGTATGAGCGCGCAAAGCGCATCGGCGCACAACTGGGCGTCTGGAGCAAGCCGGGAGCTGGCACTGAGATCGACTTGAGCATTCCAGGCACGCTTGCCTACGGATCATTGTCGCGCCGTGGCACGCATCTGTTTCATAAGAAAACGGAAGAGACTCATGAGCAGTGAATCAGGCGTGATTCGTATTCTGACCGTCGACGACCACCCGTTGCTGCGCGAGGGCATCGCAGCCCTGCTTTCCAATGAACCGGACATGAGGCTGGTTGCCGAAGCTTCGAATGGACGCGAGGCCCTGGTGCAATTCCGCAAGCACCACCCCGACATCACGTTAATGGACCTGCAGATGCCGGAGATGGAGGGCGTCGAGGCAATGTTGGCGATTCGCAGCGAATTCCCCGAGGCGCGAATCATTGTATTGACTACCTACAACGGCGATGTCCGCGTATTGCGCGCCCTCAAGGCCGGGGCCCGGGCCTACCTGCTCAAGGGTTCCATGCGCAAGGAGCTTTTAGAAACAATCCGGGCGGTCCATTCCGGACACAAGCGTATTCCTCCGGATGTCGCCGTTCAACTGGCCGACTACGCCGCCGAAGATGCGCTGACCGCGCGTGAGATCGACGTGCTGCAGTTGATTGCCGGAGGCAATGCCAATAAGCAGATCGCCGATCGGCTCACCATCACGGAAGAAACCGTCAAGGGCCATGTCAAGAATATCCTGTCCAAGCTTCGCGCCAACGACCGCACCCACGCCGTCACCATCGGTCTGAAACGCGGATTCATCAAGCTATAGACCGCAGGCATACCCCTCAAAAGAGGGGTGAACTAGCAACGGTTTTCAGGGTTTCCGATCCTACGCCCTTCCCCTACTCTTGTAGCGTGGAGGGGCGCTTGCAACGATTATTCTCCACCTTTCCGGACGGTTGGCCGGGGACAGGCCTTCTTCTCCTCCGCGTAGCTCTGGGCGCCGTTCTGCTTCATCCTGCACTCGCAGGACTTTCTGGAGCGCACGGGGCCGACCCCGCCGCATGGCAATGGGCCGTGGCGGGCGGAGCCCTGCTTCTGCTCGCCGGTCTGTGGACACCCGTTGCCGGTGTGCTGGTGGGAATTGTTGAAGTATGGATTGCGTTCTTCCAACCTGGTGATCCCTGGCCTCCTCTGCTGCTTGCAGCTTTGGGCATCGGCCTCGCCATGCTCGGGCCTGGAGCCTGGTCGGTCGATGCCCGTCTTTGTGGCAGAAAGCGTATCGATGTCCGCCCCCGATAAAGGTGTCTCTATACCTCCTTAGTGGTGTCCGCCGGGATCACGATTTGGGGTATCAGCGGGCATCCGAATTAGGCTTGTTGGCAGAGGAGCCTGGTCGCAGAATCGGCTCGTATGAAAGGGAAAAAGGATCCGAAGAAGGGGGACAAGAAAATGCCGGGAATTATTTCACCCGCGAGCGAACCTCACCCTGGTACGACGGGGGGCGTTACTGAGCCGAGACTGTGCTGGATGCGGTCTTGCCCCATTTGCAATCGGTTAGTGATCAGAAAGTGGCCATGGCTGACCGTCCAATGCGACTGCGGTTGGCAGTGGAACGGCTAGCCCTGGCTGCTCACCCACGGATACAGCTAACACTCAAGTTGCAAAGAGGCAAGCCATGAGGCACGCATCAATTCTTTGTGTGGACGAGAACCCGGCAGTTCTTCACTCAATGGAAGTGTTATTGCGAAGTGCTGGACACTCGGTGACGGTTGCGCGCTATGCCGCCGACGGAGTTCTGTTGCTGAAAGCTTTCCAGTTCGACATGGTCCTGCTGGATTGCGTTCCGGCGTTCACCTGGTTGACTGCGGAGGCCAAGCGAATGCACCGCAATTTGCGAGTCGCCGTATGTACGGACGTGCCCGGCTACTTTCAGTTGCCTTTCGTAGATGCTGTTCTGCAAAAGCCGCTGCCGCCTTCCGTGTTTCTGCAAAAGATCGCTGAACTGCTGGCCACTTCGCCTGCGACCTAGGCGCACAGTCAGCGAAAAGGAAAATTCAGATAAAACGTCTGCTCGCTGATCCCCACCCGCCGACCAGCTCCGGCACCGGCAACATCATCTCCGCCTGCTTGACGATGGACGCGATCTGCACCACCGAAAACCGTTTGCGCTTCATTCGGCACAATCCTCCTTCTCCGGATTCTGCCGGAAACTAACCCTCAGACTGTATGAACTTTCGGGGTGCCCGATCAAGTAAAAGCACCTGCATTTTTTGCGTAAACTGGGCACGAGCTTCGCTAGTGGCATTCAGATCGGTCAGATGTCTGGGCAGTGAGTGCATCCGCTCGACGGAAGTTCGCAAATCTACGAGAAATGCTTCACAGGGTTTGCACCCGCTCATATGCCGCTCCAGTTCCTCGCACAAGGTATCGTCGAGAGCCCCATCGAGATAGTCTGAAAGGTTGGCGAAAATGTGCTTGCAGCGATTTGTACGCGGAGCCTTGGCTTTTGTTCCTTCTGCCCGGTTCGGAATGGAAAGTGCCGGCTCACTGCCGGCCGGAGCGGTTGGCCGAATCGCGAGGTGAGACAACTCCCTGCGTACAAAAAGGCGCGCCCGGTGTAGCCGTATGCGCACGTTTCCTTCCTTGAGGTTCAGAATGCGCGCGATTTCGCCGGTCGAAAGCTCTTCGACATCGTGCAGCACGAGCACGAGCCGGTAGCTTGGGGGCACCTTCAATATGGCCTTTTGCAACTGCGCAGAGGTCTGCCCTGCGATGGCGGCTTTCTCTGGGGTTGGATTTGTTGCCGCCGCGGCTGCCAGGCGCTCCATCTCCGCGGCGTCGGGCATGAGTTCTTCCAGCGAGAGGTGCTCTCTGGGCGCGAACTTGCTCTTTCGCCGGGACATCCAGCAGCGGTTTCTAGCGACCTTATAGAGCCAGGTGGTGAGCGCCGTGGGGCTCTGGAACCTGCCGAGGTAGGGGATCGCCTTGAGCAGGACATCCTGCATGGTGTCTTCGGCGTCTTCGCGGTGCCCGCAGACGGTCATGCTGAACGAAAAGACTGTGTTCTGAAGGAGTTCAAGAGCCTCTCCCACCCTCGCGGAATCGGCGCTCCGCAGCAGTTCGAACGCCCTGGTGACTTCGGATCGCATCGCTTGCCATAGGCTACCATGTCGCTGTCGGGCTGGTCTCTATGCACGTCTTTCGCCTCAGGCTGTAACATTCGCTGCTGAATTGCATTTCTTCTACGGGGGCGCCGCGGGCGTCTCCAGGGATGGCGAAGATGCGTTGGCGGAGAATGGCAGGCACGATACTTTTGGCGGCGGCGTTGGCTTTACCCTCCGCGGCAGAGCAACCGAAGCTGACTTTGCAGCAGGCGGTGGCGGCGGCCCTGCAGAACAGTCCTGCGGAGAAGCTGGCCGCCGCGGGCGTTCAGGCGGCGGAGGTGCGGTTTCGCCTGGCGCGCACTCCGCTACTTCCGCAGATCACCTTTTCGGAGAGCATTACGGGCGGAAACGACCCGGTGTACGCGTTCGGAACCAAGCTGCGGCAGCAGGTCTTTTCCAACTCGGACTTCGGCCTGAATAGCCTGAACCGGCCCTCTCCGATTCCCAATTTTTCTACGAGCTTTTCGGGACGCTGGACGGCATTCGATTCTGGTCAGACCCGCTTCCAGATGCGCCGCGCCCGGCTGCTGAAGCAGAGCGCGGAGGTGTCTGGCAGCCGCACCAGCCAGGAGACGATCTACCGGACGGTTAGCGCCTATGAGTCCGTGCTGATCGCCTCGCGCGAGTTGGAGGTGACGCGTCACTCCGTGGACACGGCGCAGGCTCTGTATGAGTTGGGCCGCAACCGCGTGAACGCTGGGCTGGCCGTCGAGTCCGATGCACTCTCGGCGCAAGTAAACCTGGCACATAGGAAACAGGAGTTGATCCAGGCCGAGGGCGCGCGGCAGACGGCATGGGCCGAGCTGGAGGCAGCCGTCGGAGTCGCGCTGCCGCTTGGTCCAGAGTCGCTGGAAGAATTGCAAGAGCACGCCTTTACCACTGGCGCTTTGGCGGAAGAGATTGCGCAGGCACTCGAAAAGCGGCCGGACCTGGCGAGCCTGGCGCTGCAAACCTCGGCGCAGAAGACAGCGGTGCAGTCAGCAAAGTGGGACTTTGGCCCGCGGGTGAATGTCTTTGGGAGCTGGCAGGCCGACCGGCATAGCTTTGCCGGCAGCGGCGGAGAGAACTGGATGAGCGGAGCGGAGCTGCGGGTCGATCTGTTACCGGTGGGGAAGCGATGGCAGCTCCAGCAGGAGAAGGTTGCACTGCTGAGCGCGAAGGCCGGCGAGGAGTTGGCGCGCAACACGATCCGCGTGGAGGTGAGCCGCGCGTATTTCGGACATCAGGCCGCGGGACAGATGCTGGAGGTGGCGCGCAGTGCCAAGGCGCAGGCCGCCGAGAGCCTGCGGATTCTCCGCAACCGATATGACGCCGGGTTGGTTTCTATCACGGATGTGCTGGGCGCCGAAGACGCGGATCGCCAGAGCCAGAGCGGATATTGGCAGGCGGCCTATCGCAATGCGCTGAGCTATGCGGCGCTGCGGCTGGCGACGGGAACTTTGAACGCAGACCAGGTGGTGAACTTGCAATGAAGAATCTTCGATACCGGCTTTGGTTTGCAGCGATTGCACTCGCCATGGCGGGCCTGAACTCTTGTTCGAAGCAGCAGGCGGCGGCGCCTCCCGCGCAGCCCGAAATAGTTCGGGATGTTCGCGTAGTTCAAACAGCGTTCCGCAAACTTCCGGACATGGTAGATGCGGTGGGAACGGTGCGCGCAGCGGAGTCGGCGACGCTTTCGGCGCAGGTGATGGGAACGGTTTCCCAAGTCGCGGCGCGGGAAGGAGATCGTGTCCGGGCCGGGCAGACACTGCTTACCATCGACGCCGCCCAGATGACGGCACAAGTCGCGCGAGCCAACGCCGGGGTGGCGGCCGTGGAGCAGCAGGTCTCCGCCGCGGAGAGCGATGCGGCGCTGGCCGCCAGCACGCTGAAGCGCTATGAGATGCTGCGCGCGCAAAAAAGCGTAAGTCCGCAGGAGTTCGACGAAGTGGCCACCCGCGCCAGGAGCGCATCGGCGCGGGTGGCGGCACTCAGGTCGCAGCAGGCCGAGGCGGTGGCGGCGGTGGCGGCAGCGCGCACCATGCAAGGTTATACGCGGATTCTAGCGCCATTCGACGGAGTAGTAACCGAAAGAAAAGTTGACCCGGGTGCGATGGCCGCGCCGGGTACTCCGCTTCTCACCGTCGAGAAGATCGGGGCGCTGCGGCTGGAAGTTTCGGTGGATGAGTCGCTGCTCTCCGCGGTACGCGTGGGCTCGGCGGTTCCGGTCGTGATGGAGGCATTCGCCGATTCGCCCATGCAGGGGAAGGTTGCGCGCATTGTCCCTTCCGCCGATCCGGGGAGCCGCAGCTTTCTGGTGAAGATCGATCTTCCTCCGAACAAGGGCCTGTATAGCGGGATGTTCGGCCATGCGATGTTTGCGCGCGGCAGCACCAGGGACGTGCTGACGATCCCGCGCAGCGCGCTGGTGACGCATGGCTCGATGCAGAGCGTGTACGTGGTGGGTCCGAACCAGGTTGCCGAGGTTCGCTATATTTCCACGGGCAACTCGCATGGGGATGAGATCGAGGTGCTCTCCGGCCTGAGTTCGGGAGAATCGATTGTCGACTCACCGGGAGAGCGCGAACTCGCCGGCAAGCGAATCGAGGTCGGGCAATGAAGCATGAGCTCGGCATCGCGGGCCGCATAGCGCACAGCTTCATCGAGTCAAAGCTGACGCCGCTTGCGATTGTGGCTGCGCTCCTGCTCGGCCTCATCGCGGTGCTGGAGATTCCGCGTGAAGAGGAGCCGCAGATTGTGGTGCCGATGCTCGACGTGATGACGGCGCTGCCAGGGGCCTCGCCGGCGGAGGTCGAACAACGCGTCACAATTCCGCTGGAGATGATTTTGCGCGAAATTCCCGGGGTCGAATATGTGTATTCGACTTCCAGCCCAGGGGCCAGCCTGATCATTGTGCGGTTTTATGTGGGATCGAATCAGGACGACGCACTGGTCAAGGTCTACAGCAAGCTCTACGCGAACCTCGATCGCATGGCCCCAGGGGCTTCGCCTTCCCTTGTGAAGGCGCGCTCAATTGACGATGTGCCGGTTCTCTCGCTGACGCTCTGGGGCAGCCGCTACGACGCGTATCGGCTTCGGCAAATTGCGGCGGAGCTTCAGAACCAGATCAAGCAGGTGGAGGACGTCTCCGAAACCAAGATCCTCGGCGGGCAGGCTCGTGCGCTGCAGGTCGAGCTGAGTGGGGCGAAGCTGGCGTCGTACTCGCTTTCACCTTCGGTGGTGGTGGGGAGACTGCAGGCATCGAATGCGAAGCTGGAGGCAGGAGAATTCGCGAACCAGAACCAACAGGTCCGCGTGGACGCGGGGTCGTTCTTCACGCGACGGGAGGACGTTGAACAGGTTGTGGTCGGAGTGAGCCGAGGGCGTCCTGTGCTGCTCCGCGACGTTGCGGAGAAGATTGTGGACGGGCCGGATGAGCCGACCAGCTACGTGAACTTCGGCATCGGCAGGGGCGCTCTGGTGAGGGATGCGCATGCGCAGGTTGGGGCGGAGTTTCCGGCGGTCACGATCACCGTGGCGAAGCGCCGGGGAACCAACGCGACGATCATTGCCAATCATGTGCTGGCGCGCATTGCACAGATGAAGGCAACATCACTGCCCCCCGATCTGAACATCACCACCACGCGCAACTACGGCGAGACGGCAAAGGCGAAGTCCGATGAGTTGCTGAAGCACCTGCTGCTGGCAACTCTCTCGGTTACGCTGCTGATTGCGGTCTTTCTCGGCTGGCGAGAATCCGGCGTGGTGCTGCTGGCCATCCCGGTGACGCTGGCATTGACGCTGGGGATCTTCTACCTGCTTGGCTACACGCTGAACCGGGTCACACTGTTCGCGCTCATCTTCAGCATCGGCATCCTGGTGGACGACGCCATTGTGGTGGTGGAGAACATCGTGCGGCACTTCAGGCTGCCGGAGAGCACGGGGCGGCCGCTGAGCGAACTTGCCATTGAGGCCGTGGCTGAGGTCGGCAATCCCACGATCCTGGCGACGTTTGCCGTCATTGCGGCGATTCTGCCGATGGCGTTCGTGCATGGGCTGATGGGGCCCTACATGATGCCGATACCTGTCGGGGCATCCTCGGCGATGATGTTTTCGCTGCTGGTGGCGTTTGTGGTTTCGCCGTGGGCGTCGCTGCGGCTGCTGCGCCACAGCGCTACCAGGGCAGCACACCACGAGCATGAAGAAGACTGGCCGACGCGGCTCTACCGCCGATTCATGACGCCCATGGTGCACTCCGCACGGTGGCGATACTTGTTCCTGCTCGCGATTGTTTTATTGCTGCTGGCGGCTGTCGCGCTGGTGCCGCTGAAGTTGGTCCAGGTGAAGATGCTGCCCTTCGACAATAAGAGCGAGTTCCAGGTGGTGATTGATATGCCAAACGGAACCACGCTGGAGCAGACAGCGCGCGTGGGACAGGCGCTGGGTCAGTATCTGAGCAAGCAGCCCGAGGTGGCGAATTACCAGCTCTACGCCGGGCTCTCCGGACCGTACAACTTCAACGGCCTGGTACGGCACTACTATTTGCGCAGCCAACCCAGCCAGGCAGACATCCAGGTGAATTTGCTCCCGATTCAGCAGCGGAGCGCGCAAAGCCATGAGATTGCCAAGCGGCTGCGGCCGGAGTTGCAAAGAATCGCACTGCCCTACGGAGCGCGCATCAAGGTGAGCGAGGTGCCTCCAGGGCCTCCCGTGGTGCAGACGCTGGTGGCAGAGGTGTACGGTCCCGATGCCTCCGGACAAATCGGGGTGGCAAAGCAGATCAAGCAGATTTTTTCGCAGACCCCGAGCGTGGTGGACGTGGACTGGTATGTGGAGGACCCGCAGACGCAGGTCCGCATAGAGGTGGACGGACAGAAGGCGGCGCTGCATGGCATCTCTGCCGCGGCGGTGAGCAGTGCGCTGACCACTGTGCTGCACGGTACGGAGGCGGGGATGCTGCACTCGGAGACTTCGCGCGAGGAGATTCCGGTGCTGGTGCGCATGGCGCGGGCCGACCGATCTTCGCTGGATGAGCTGGAGAGCACGAAGTTGACGGCATCCGACGGCTCACTGGTCTCGCTGCGCGAGATCACGAAGACCGAGACGGCCACACTCCAGCCCAGCATCTACCACAAGAACATGAAGCGGGTGGTGTATGTGACCGGAGATGTGGCGGGAACGGCGGAGAGTCCGGTGTATGCGATCTTCAAGATGAATGAGGCGCTGGACAAGTTGAAGCTTCCGGCCGGTTACACCCTTGCGCGCTACAACGCCGTGCAACCGGACTCGACGGACCGCTACGCGATGAAGTGGGACGGAGAGTGGCACATCACGATCGAAGTGTTTCGCGATCTCGGCTTGGCCTTCGGTGGTGCGATGATTCTGATTTATGTCCTGGTGGTCGGCTGGTTCCGGTCATTTATCGTACCCCTGGTGATCATGGCGCCGATTCCGTTGACGCTGGTCGGTATTCTTCCAGCGCACGCGATGCTGGGCGCATTCTTTACGGCCACCTCGATGATCGGCTTTATCGCGGGCGCGGGCATTATCGTCCGGAACTCGATTATTCTCGTCGATTTCATCGAACTCCGCCGGGCCGAGGGGATGCCACTGCCAGAGGCTGTGGTCGATGCCGGCGTAGTCCGATTCCGTCCCATGCTGTTAACGGCCGCGGCGGTTGTGGTCGGCGCAAGCGTAATTCTTTCTGACCCGATCTTCCAGGGGCTTGCACTCTCTCTGATGGCAGGGGAGGTGGCCTCAACGCTGCTCTCGCGCATGGCGGTTCCGATTCTTTACTACATGGTGGAATCAAAGTTGCAGGCCACGCCCAGCGCTTTTTCTGGAGTTGACGAAATAGTGTCGCGCAATCCTGTTGCGCATTAAGAAAGGAGCAAGGCAATGACAGTGGAACGTGGATTGAGACTGATGGCTGGGACCTTTACTCTCCTCTCGGTCGCGCTGGGGATGACGGTAAATCCGAAGTGGTACTGGTTCACGGCCTTTGTCGGGCTGAACCTTCTTCAGTCGGCCTTTACGAACTGGTGTCCTGCCATGTTCTTCTTGGAAAAATGCGGGCTTAGGCGAGAGGGAGCATAGTGGCTGCGGCCGCCGTTCTTCAAATTGAGTATTCAAATTGAGTATTCGCCGAGTCTGTTGTCGCTCCGATGGTCGAGCCTAGAGCGGGCCCCCTAGCCTGTTGAGGCAATCGTTTGGAGTCATCGTCGTTGGCCAGGGGGCATCTTGGAGTGACCGCCAGGAGCTGATCGCGCATTTCCGCGCGTGCCTGCCTGATGTGCCGATCATCTCTCTGCTGCGCAAGAGTGATCTCGGTTTCCACTGCGCTGATTTCAACTGTCCCGGCGATGATCCTCCGCTCTGGCTACGGACTGTAGCTGAAGCGCTGAGGCGGTCGGAAAACGCCACTGTGTGACAGAGATTTCCTCGGAAAACCGGACGAATTCACCACAGAGAGACCCGTCTCCGGTGCGCTTCAGAAGCTACACATCGCAAGAAACGCCCGAAAGATGCAAGCTTCCAGGCGTTCTCTTTATATCGTCTGGATAGTAATGACTAAATGGCGGAGGGTGAGGGATTCGAACCCCCGTTACGGTTTCCCGTAAAGCGGTTTTCAAGACCGCCTGTTTCAACCGCTCACACAACCCTCCGCGCTGATGAAGGCGTGTGCTTGCGTTAGTTTATCGCACCGTCGGCAGCTGCGTTCGCCGGGCGGGTTGCACACGCGTGGCGCACAGCCCATTGTGGCGCTATCTATAGCGACGGCATCCATCGTGCCCGCCTTTCGCCCCAGCACGCCAACCGCAGGCGCGCCTGGACCCATCGCGGTGTTGCAACCAGAACCCCCGCGCGCCAGTTTTTGGCGTGCTGAGGTGGAATGAGCTTAAATGAACTTTGCGCCAAAGAGCTTAACCGAGTGGAGGTTCGCACTGATGACATTCCAGCAGCAGATTGCTGTTCACACCAGCGGGCACGGGGAGATGCACGACCTGACCGATCAGGTGGAGCGCCTCGTGAGCGCGTCTGGAATCCGGACGGGCACCGTGAACGTCTTTACCGTCGGCAGCACCGCGGCGGTCGGCACCATTGAATTCGAACCGGGACTGCAGCGCGATTTACCGGAGATCCTGGACAAGCTCATTCCGCCAAGCCGCAGCTACGGCCACGAGCAGGCGTGGCACGACGGCAACGGCCACTCGCATTTGCAGGCGACGCTGCTGGGGCCTTCGCTGACTGTGCCGATTGTCGAAGGCAAGCCGGCGCTGGGGACGTGGCAACAGATCTTCCATCTCGAATGCGATGTTCGCTCCCGCGAGCGAAATGTCGTGATCACCGTAATCGGCGACTAGAGTTGCCGGAGCTCACGCCGAGTGGCGGAGCCCCGTCCTGCAAGCGGTCCCCCCGTCTGTCTTTGTCTGGCAGATGTGGGATGGGTCAGCGATCTGCCGTTCGGCCAGCTCGCGCAGAACCAGCCGTGCGGAAGCGACCATCAGGTTGCGATGCTGCGGAAGAATCTGCTCCCACGAAACACAGCCCTCGTTGCTCTGGAGGCCAAAATCGGTGGCCAGCATGTCACGGTACCCATAGAACAACTTTGCCAACTCCTCAGCGGAAATACCCGGTGTGCTCTGCATCTCTTCTCCTTCTTGGTCTTTGAACTTTTTCGTTATGCAAAACGGCCCACGATCATCGCCGTGGGCCGTTCGGAATGTCGATGCTAATTGGAAGTTTTAACTTCGATTAGCCGCCGTTTCCGAACCGACCACGGTGGGTACCAGCGCTACGGGCGCCAGTACGGCCAGCAATACGGTTAGGAGATTCGCGACCAACATGTGGCCTAGACTACCAGCACGCTTTGCTGAGTTCAAACTCATAATTCTGATTCGAATATTAGTGTCACTTATTTCAGACCATTTCATAATCAGAAAATCTTATGCCGAGCCTGCGCAATCATTAATTTGCGATGAAGCGATTGAGGAACACAGAATTCCAGCCCGAGCGAGCCAGAGAGCTCCAGGGGAGTCCAGGTTCCCCGGCACGCCTGTTCCTGGAGTCCTGGGATGAAGTCCTGCCTCGCTTCGAGGCCGACGTTTTAGGGACGGCCACCGGAGCGGAATCGCGACAAAAACCACATGCCTACATCCAATAGATTATGAGTTCACCCGACACTCCTCTTAGCGCCTTGACGGCGTCCTCTGCTCGCCCCAGCACGCCAACTACGGATGCGTTGGGGACCCCTTCTGCGCTGGATGCGCACTCCGTCAGCTTCGGCTTCGAGAACACCTATGCGCGGTTGCCGGAGCGCTTTTACGCGCGACTGGATCCGACGCCGGTGGCAGCGCCGTGTCTGGTGAAACTGAATGTGGAACTGGCCAGGAAGCTGGGGCTCGATCCGGAGGTTCTGGCGAGCGCACGCGGCGTGGAGGTGCTGGCTGGCAATTGTATGGCCGAGGGGTCTGAGCCTGTGGCGCTGGCCTACGCCGGACACCAGTTTGGATACTTCGTGCCGCAACTCGGCGATGGCCGCG
>Ga0137366_10000606_pt1 | contig 24331 bp, 17 predicted proteins | sample SagtaG_8_FD_104938 | JGI IMG/M metagenome (GOLD analysis project Ga0137366, IMG submission 104938) | Vadose zone soil microbial communities from Sagehorn Ranch, Mendocino, California, USA - Sage1_L_60_16 metaG | ecosystem: Environmental > Terrestrial > Soil > Vadose zone | place: USA...
ACCAGGGCGTGTCAGGCTCCAGAGAATCTCGCCCAGAGCTCAACCGGCTCATGACTGACGCCCACCAGTTCCTCGATCTGCAGCCGAAGAACAGCATGATCCGCTATCTGGTCGAGCAGGGCTTCACCGTGTTCGTTGTCTCCTGGAAGAACCCCGACGCCTCGATGGAGCACACCACCATCGAGGACTATATGGATCTTGGCCCGCTGGAGGCAAGCGATGTGATTCGCGACATTACCGGCTCCGATACCGTGAACGTGATGGGGTATTGCATCGGAGGAACTCTCCTTGCCCTCGTATTAGGGTACCTGGCAGCTAAGCAGGATCGGCGGTTTGGCAGTGCCACGTTTATCGTCTCACTCCTGGATTTCTCAAGGGTTGGTGATACGGCGCTATTCCTGGGAGAGGAGGCCGTCGACTTCATCGAGGAGCAGATGATGGAACGCGGTTATCTCGGCGGCCGCGAGATGTCGAATATGTTCAATCTGCTGCGTTCGAATGACCTCATCTGGGCGAACGTCATCAATAACTACCTGCTGGGCCAGAAGCCGCCGGCATTCGACCTGCTGTATTGGAACGCAGACAGCACACGCATGGCCCGTGCCGCCCACAGTTGGTATCTGCGGAACACATATAGCGAAAACAATCTCATCCAACCCGGCCGGATCACGCTTAAAGGTGAACAGATCGACTTAGGCCGTATCGTACAACACGTCTATGCCGTTGGTGCGGAGAAGGACCATATCGTACCGTGGGACGCTGCCTGGCGCATCACCCAACTGCTTGGCGGCAAGGTCCGCTTCGTACTGGTTTCGAGCGGGCACATTGCGGGAATTATCAATCCACCTGGGGGAAAGGGCACCTACTGGACAACGAAATCCAATAAGGAAGCTATCTCTGCCGAGGAGTGGCGAAAAACAGCGACGCGCTATGACGGAAGCTGGTGGACGGATTGGTCCGCATGGCTCGCGGAGCACTCCGGCGCCAAACGGAAGCTACCGTTCCACGGCGCCGACAGTCATCCATCTTTGCAACGCGCTCCGGGCAGTTACGTTTTGGAGAAATGAGGCATGGGCGGCTGCAAAGAATAGAGACCTCTGCCTACAAAGCATGGTGACAAGCACACTTCGCCATGCCAAGCCGTCCACTACCGCCTTGGGTTGGAAGAGACGGATGTTGCTGTCTGTGGTCTGCTAAGTTATGAATTCTGGCAGGCTGTGACGTTGCCGATGCTGGAGAACGTCCGCAAAAAAACTTCGTTCACTGATGAAGCTGATCGAGCGGAAGAAGCGCAACCAGGTCTACACCGACTTCGAGGACGAACTCGGCGCGGAGACGGAGATTGAGTTCCGGGGGATCAGCACGGCGGGCGACTTCGCACGCTTCAAGGCCAAGGCATTGCAATTTCTCAAGAGCCATGAAAGCGATCCGGTCATCCGCAAATTGCGTTGGAATGAACCACTACGGCCAAGCAGGCCTTCGGAAGCTTCCTTCAGGACAAAGCTCTCGACGCAAACCAGATCGAGTTCATCAATTAGTTCATCAATCTGATCATCGATCACCTGACCCAGCGCGGCTGGATGGACGCCAGCGCGCTCTACGAGTCCCCGTTCGTCGATTACAGTAGCAAAGGCGTGGACGGCTTATTCAATTCCGTCAGGTGGATAAATTAGTTTCTATTCTGGACGATGTCAGGCATAGAGCAGCGGCCTAAACTAATGGGAGACCTGGCTATGCGGTTGAAGTGGGAGATGAGTCCACGCTTTCCATGGCACCGCATCCTGGGATAATGATAAGCCGAACTAGTTTGGAACTGATCGCACAACGATCGCATTCGCACTACCTCTGTACCATTTTCGTAAGGTGCACTTCGAACTCCCACTTGGGAAGCAACGATGTCAGTTCGAAAACGCGGTAACCATCGCCTGTGATATCGGTCCGGCGATATACGCCCGGCTCAGTTTCCACAACCTCACGACCGCCGCTCAAGGAGTTCATGTAGAGTTCCGCATCGTGGATGCCAGGGGCCGCTCCCGTACCTGCCGAAGTCATCGCCTCCGCAACGTAGCTTCGCATCAGCTTGGGCCAGTACTTCGAGAGCAGCTCCGTACTGGCGAATACATCCGCCCAGAGGACGCGTCCATTCACAGCCACCACCACGCCGACCGCTCCCTTGCCGCGCAATTCGCGTAAGATCGCCTGCTCACTTTCGGCGCCGCCGTATCCGGCAATTCTTTTCTCTACTGGCGCACTGGCAAACACCTTGGCGTAAGAGCTGGTGGCTTCCACCGCCGCCGCCTCCGCGCTGCTCAAACTGGCGGCAACCTTCGCGTTGGAAGCACGCACATTGTCCCAAACCTGGTTCTGGTTGCGTGCGGCCATCGCCGGGGTGCGCACGCTCGGCTGCGCCATCTGCGCCCCCATGGAACCGAACTTTTCGCTCGACCCCACCCAGCGCCCGGGCTCCACGCAGAAGACACCCAGATCGACGGGCCCAGTGTTCGGCGGGACAATGCGGTCAGCGCCGATCACGCGATCCTGCTTGCCTCCGGTGACAATTTCTCCGGCGAGCAACAGCAGCGGACGGCTGGAGTTGTTATAGAGCACCAGGCGGTTCACCTCAGCGCCATTGTGCCTCGGCGGTAAGGCCTGACCTGGGCGAACCAGACCGCGCTCGTCTCCGGCTTCACTGACTATGACCTGCCCTGAACCCACGCCTTCATCCAGCGTCATCAGTTGAGAAGTATCGTGCGAGCGGCTGGCCACAACCGGAAAGATCGCGAGATTGCCGCGCACGATGGCCGGGAGAACCCGGTAGGTGCTATCGTCCCTCGGTATCCCCGCGACTGCCGGAATTGCGAGCAACACACAGAACAGTCCGGCAGCCATCCGGTTTCTCGGTTTCCGTTCGATCGCACAGCGAAAGCTGGAGCTCGCTTTGGAAGTCATCGCTCTCTCCTCGTGCATTTCCCATTGGGTACCTGCACACAGGAAGAACGCGGGGCAGTGTGCTTCTTGCAGAGAATTTGCTAGCATCTCTGCCAATGCACTCGGAACCCTCCATCCCGTCCGACGTGAGCGCGCTTGGCGCGGCCGCGTGCGATGCAATCGCCGGGCGCTACGGCGAGTCCGAGGCAGAGCGTTACAGCATTTCGCCGGAACACTTCGTACAGATCGTTTCCGCCGTGGTGCTTCGCTATGCAGGAAGCGGCGGAGAGGCGGAGCAACTGGAGTTAGTGGCAGCCTTGCGCGTTGGCGAACTGGTGCTGGTGCGCGCCTGCTCGGCCGGCAACGAGGCAGCCTGGGAGACTTTCCTCACGCGTTTCCGCGCCTCGCTTTATGAAGCGGCGTACCGAATCGCCAAAGACGAGAGCACCGGGCGCGAACTCGCCGATGCGCTCTATGCAGATCTCTACGGGGTTCCCAACCAGCAGGGCCGCCGCGTCTCAAAGCTCGACTACTACATGGGTCGAGGATCGCTTGAAGGCTGGCTACGCACCGTGCTTTCGCAGCAATACGTCGATCGCTATCGCGCGCAAAGCAAAGAAGTCAGCCTGGAAGAGCAGGTCGAAGCGGGCGTAAGCTTTGCGGCGCGCCCTGTTGCGAATGAAGTTGGAGACGGAGCCGCAGCCGACGCTCGCGTAGCCGCAGGCGTGTCGCAGGTGCTCGCCGGACTCAGTGCGGAAGAGCGTTTCCTGCTCGCGGCCTACTACCTGGACCAACGCACGCTCTCTGAGATCGGCCGCCAGTTGCGTGTGCATGAGTCCACCGTCAGCCGGAAGCTTGAGCGGTTGCGAGATGACTTGCGCAAACGAGTAAGGAACAGATGGCAAGCGGCAGGATTGAGCCCGCGCCGCTGTGACGAACTGTTGCACGAGCTCGACGTACGCGACCTGAACATTGATGTGGCGTCAAATCTACGGCAAGAAACACCGCAGCGCCCGTTCTATAAGAAAGATGGTTCAGCAACGTGAAACAGCCTGAGTCCAATCCGCTGCGAGCGGAACTGGCGGGGAGCCAGCAGCCCGGGACTCATCCCGACGCCGATCTGCTTTCGTCCTTTGCCGAAGGCTCGCTCTTGCCCCGCGAGCGTGAAAGCGTTCTGGCGCACCTTGCGCTCTGCATTCGGTGCCGCGAGGTGCTGAGCACAGCCACGAACGCTGCGCCTGAGCTGGTGGCCGAAGCAGAACTCGAGTTGCAAGCCAAACCGCGGCCTGAGCCGCTGCTTCGTCCGGTACGTTTTCCGCTGCGCAGTTGGTTGCCCTGGGTAGCCGCTGCCGCGTGTGTACTCGTTGCCGGTTCTTCTGTGCTGTTCCACGTGCAAAATACTCCGGCGGGAGGCGCGCCCTCGGTGGAGAGCGCGAGGACGGCTATCCCGGAGACTCTGCAGGCTTCACGAACAGCCACGCAGACGCCACCGCCGGAGGAGAAGATTGCCCCGCACAAGAAATCCAGGCACGTTGTGCGCGGCGAGATAACTCCTCGGCGTGCAGAAAACTCGACTGACGCCGCGGCCAGTGCGGGTAGACTTCCGGCAGTGCGAACTCCTGAGCAGAGAGCTCAGGCAATGCCACCGCATACGGAACCTGCGAACTCGAGCGACCAGGCCGTAGTTGGTTCTGTGGTGTCGAGCGTACCGGAGGCGGTGTCCACCGGGCCACAAGCCTCAGGGCCTGCAGCGGGTCTGAAGAAATACCAGGCAAACTCGGAGGAAATTGCTGGTGCAAAGGCCGCGTCGTCGAGCGATGCTTTTTCCGATGGAGCATCAGTTCCGACAATGCGCAAGGCCTTTACTGCCAATGCCGCACGTCCACACTGGAGGATCAACGATATTGGCCAACTCGAACGTGCGTTTGGTGTCGGTTCGTGGCAGGCAGTGCCGATGCCGGATGCAGCCGAGTCGAAGCTGCACGTAGTTTCGGTCTCCGGAAGCGAAGTGTGGGCCGGCGGCGAGAACTTGCGCCTCGATCATTCCAGTGACAACGGCGAAACGTGGAAGTCCATCAAGCTACCGGCCAAGAATGGATACGAGCACACGATCACGCACATCCGCTTTCGGAGCGCGCAGCTGGGCGTGATCGATTCCGATGACGGAACTTCCTGGATAACAACCGACGGCGGCAGGACCTGGAAGTGAGTGCGGCACATCGTTCCGGCTGCCTCACCGTTGTGGCTCTGTCGCGCGTTCTGCCTTCTGCCCTCCGCTGGTGACCTCGTACTCCAGATGGAAGGGTTTGAGTGGCTGTTTGGTGGAAAGGCGATCCTGCGCAATGACCGCTTTCGCCTGTGCGAGGCGCTCGGAGGACAGCGGGTGCGAGCGGAAGTACCCCATGAGCCCGTCGATGGTCAGCTGGCTCAGCTCGTCCGTTGGGGTTTCGGCGTGAATTACATACTCTCGGTCCAGCCTGGTGAACTTCTCAAGCAGCTTCACCGCGCCCTGCGCCGAGTAGCTAGCCGCCACTGCCAGGCGCAGGCCTTCTCGATCCGCCTCAAACTCCTGAGCCTTGCTATAGCCCGCCTGCCACAATGATATCGGGATTTGCGCAATGGCAGCGACTACGTCCAGGTTCAGATGCTTTAGTCGCGCCTCGATTTGCACGCGCTCGGCGGCATGATAGTGATCAACATGTTCGATCTCGTGGCCAAGCACGAACGCGAGCTCATCCTCGCTCGTCAGCTGGTCGAGCAGCCCCTGCCCGATGAAGACGTGTCCCCCCGGTAGCGCGAATGCATTGATGAAATCGCCGCCTGGAATGAGATGGAAACGGTATGCCAGTTTGCGCTTGGCGTGCGCCGCGACACGTCCGCCAACCTGCTTGACGTAGCGTTCCAGAGCCCGTGCTTCGGGAGTCAGAGCGGGCTGCACACTCCCATACTGGGCGGCAAGTTCGTCTCCAATACGCGTCTCTTCGTCATCGGAAATTCGCGAGGCACGCAGGGGAGCGCGCGAGATGTCGCGTTGCCAATCGGCTATGACATCGACCAGTGCATTGGGGCTGACCACCTCGGGACCAGTGCGGCGCTGTGCAAGATAGAGAGCGCCTGTGGAGACCAGCAGAACGGCGGCGAATGCGAGTGCCCGTCTCATAGCAGCCGCCGCACCGATTCGCGGTACCGGTTGTAGAGCATCGAGACTGTGGTCAGTCCCAGGCCAAGCACGATGAAGGTAATGTAGCGGTCGCGTTCGGCCAGCTGCCACGCATCGCGGAAGACGATCTTTCCGACGCAGACCAGCAGCAGGAGAAGCCCAGTAAGGCGATAGCTGCGCTGTCCGAGAATGAGCCCCACCAAGATGACCAGCACTCCTTCGATGCCCAGCGACAGAGTGACCATCCCAGGAGTCATCTTCACGGCGAGCATCGCAGTAACCAGCACAATCGGCGCGAAGAAGAGCATTTGCTCGGGGTAATCGAAGAGGCGTCCCAAACGCGATCCCGCCGGTTGCGCAGCATAACGGCTGCGTAAGGGGAACGCCAGGGCAAGAGCTGCGAAGAGCAGCACGGACGTCAAGGAAATGGCGGCGAAGCTGCCGCGCCAACCCTCGGAGGTGAAGTAGCTTCCGCCATAGATGTTGTGTGCCAACCCGCGACCCACGATACTTAAAGTCAGCAGCGTGGCCTGCTGGAGAAATACGCGCATCTTCAACACAGTCTCGGCAATCATCAGCGCCAGAACCAGCGCCGCCCAAGCCACCACGATCCACTCGGCTTTCGTCTGGAAGTAGAGCAGCGCGGCGATGCAGCCTGTGCCGAAGTGAGCGAGAATGTTGCTGATCAGCCAGGGTTCGCCCTTGAGTTTATCTTTGCCGGACTGCAACTGCGCCCATACGAAGAAGTAGATCAGCGCGAGGGACAGAACCGTGTAGACGCGCGGGCTGAGGGTTTCGCCCGGTAGCGGCATCGCCGTGAGATTCACGAAGAAGATGCGAATGAAGGATGCAGCCAGCGCACAGTAAGCCTGCCAGCGAATCTGCCTCTGCTGCCGCACGCCGCCCCACTCGAAGAGTACCAGTCCAAACAGGGCCCATCCGATAGCGACGGCAATCGATTGCAACTCGCTCCACATCATCCACGCGGCAAGGAACGACGCAACCCACGAGTACGCATGGTGAAACTGGCGTTCGCGCAGTGATTGCGGAATGCGCACCCAGCGCGCCAGAGCATACAACGCGAGTACCACGATCGACAGCGTGATGAGCCGCAAGTCCAGGTTGTGCCACTTATCCGTTGTGTACGCGTTCTGCGTGATCGCACCCAGCACCGCGAGCGCCGCCAGCACGTGTGCCTGGGCGGGAAGCTCTTCCACTTCAAATCGGCGGTCCATTATGGCGAGTGCAAGTGCGAACAGAATCCAGATCGGCGCAATCCAAGGTTGCTGAGCTTCATTCCAGGCGAGCAGCGCGAGAAGCGCGGTGGCGCCGCAAGTGTGTGCCCACGCTGCATAGCGCTTGTATGCAGCATCGCGCACTGTACAGAACCGTGAAACAGCGTACAGCGCGACAGCACAGCCGATAAAGGAAATGTAGAGTGCCTTGGTACTTTGGAACTCCAAGTTGACGCTTATCAGTTGAGCGGCAATGAGTAATGCCAGCAGGTGTTCCTGGTGGCAGAGACTGGCGAGCTTTTTGCTCCGCCCGATCAGTGCCAGCGCGACTGCAAACGCCATCCATGTGAGAGCAACCCAGGCGGGAGCGATTTCAGACCCCACAAGAGCAACCAGCAGCATCGAGCCCGCCCAGAGCGCAACCGGGCGCAGTTTTGCCTGTGTCTTTTCCACTCCCGAGAGCACCAACGCCGTTAGATAGAAAATGAGCGAGAGGATCGGCACGGTGGTCCATCGCGCGATTACGTGGTGCGGGTATTGCGCATCGGGATGGAGGTTTACCAGAATTGCGCGAACCATTACGCCCGCAGCTAAGCCCCATCCCTGCCAGAGCAGATGTTGGCTTGCCAGTCGGCGTGCACCCAGCACCACGCCAAGCAGGAGTACGCCCCAGGCCAACGCAGTCCAGTCCCGGGTAAACAGGCCCCAGGCACCGATGAACGCCGTGACACCGCCGATGTAACTGTGGACGGTTGCAAGCTGTCCGTCGAGGGTGTCGAACAGGTGGTTCCACTTGTGCCGGACGAAGTGCGCGTTCAGGTAGAAGAGGGCACTGCAGGTGAGTAGCAGAATGCCGTCCTGCGTGAGCGGAGCCTCGGAGTACTGACGCAACTGGACAATATGCGCCGCCTCGTAAACTATCAGCAGTCCTGTAAAAATTCCGGTAAGCAGACCGAGGCGGCGAAAGACGACTTCCGTCTGCACAATCCCCGCGGCGAGCAGGACTTCGGCAGCAATCATCCAGAGCAGGGCGATGTTGTTTCCGGTGAACTTGAATGGCACTGCCGCAAATATCAAGGCTGTGCCGAGCACGGTGAGCAGGATGAATGCCGGGCGTCGTCGCCGCATTGCCGGCAGCTGTCCGAAGAGGAACTCCAGCGCACCGAGCACCAGGAGCGCATAGAAGGTCAGCTCGGGGTGCGTAGACTGGAACTTCATTACCGCTAGCAGCAGGGAGGTATTGACCAGCGCAGCCACTGTCGAGACATGCTCATCCGCCAAAGCGCGGATTCTCCGCACAACGTAGGAGACGCGAAACGTCAGCCAGTAGAGCACCAGGATTGCGGTGCTTGGCCAGAACTGCGGAAATGGGTGCCCGGCCACTCCGACGGGATACAGCTTGTAGAGCCAGTAGAAATGATTGAGGTAAGTGGCGAGTATGCCGAAGACCTCAAGTTCATACCACTGCATGCGCAGCGAAATGACAACGATGCCCAGGGCAAGGATGGCTCCGGCGGTGAGAGCGTACACCGTGTCCTGGCTGAGTGCGACCGTTGAAAAAGCCAGCAAGAAGGCAAAACCGGTCACAAGCTGAGAGCGGTAGCGCAGGGTGTGGACCACCATGGCAACGGCCACGGCAAGCAGCAGAACACAGTTCAAAACCTCAGAGCTCATCACCTGCATGGCCGGCACGTGATGCACGGCGTAGGTGGTAAAGAACAGCAGCGCCCAGCCCCCGCCGATCCCCGTGCGCCCTACAAGGCGATAGCGTTCCCTGCCTTCGAGCCATATGCCGCCTCCGAGCAATGTGGCAGCGGCGGCATAAAGCAATGTGACCTTTCCTGCCGGCCCCATGGCCACCAAAGCCACCCTGCCGAGCAACGCCAAGCCGGTTACGAGCAGGACGACGCCGAACTTGGCGAACAGGTTCATTCCCAGCACTTCTTCCAGCGGAAGCATGGCGCGCAGTCGCTCGGCGAGGCTCTTGCGGGGAGGTGCAGATTCAAGCACAGATTCGAATGGGTTGTAGCTGCCAGCGGTGGTGCGCGCAGCAGGGCGCGATTGCTCGTGGGCTGTTCGCGACGGAGCAATGCGAGGCGGAGTTATGGGAGGAACGACTGGGGCAGAAGCACTGGGCAGGGGCCGTGGTGCAGGCTGAGCCCAAGGGTCGAAGGTTTTTGAGGGTACTACCGGAGTGGGTGGCGGGGCTTCGTCTGCGAGCTTGCTCGCGGATCTTTCCGTCCCGGAATTTATGGGGAGGATCGGAGGGGCAAGTTTTGGAGCGGGGGGGAGTGAAACAGGAGCCGCGGGCACAGGAGTAGCTGGAGAAGGAGCAACTGGCTGCCGCTCTCGCAGCGGCGGCGCCTCAGGATGAGGAACGGCCGCAATCACTGGCTCAACAGCAGGCGCAACCGCGCTTGGAGCGGGCATAGCCTCGGGGGCCACCAGAGGCGTCGGACTCACAGCAGTAGCTTTTGCCGTTGGCGCACTCGATGTGGTGCCAGCGCGCTGTTCCATCTCTCTGGAAATGCGCGTAATCGCGCTCTGCAGAGCGGCGACTTGCTGCTTAAGATCGGAGACTTCGCGTCGATGCTCCAGATCCTGTTGTTCGAGACATTTACGGAGCCTACCTGTGCGGACCAACGCAACCAGGGACATCAGAGGTATTCCCACAGCAACCAAAAGAGCCAGCTGAATGAGGCCATCCATTTTGAGTCGACCTGTTAGTGGATAAACATTGCACGTCTGATAGTAGAACGGCCTGGGCAAAACCTCTTGCGCTTTTTTCAGCAAAAAGTGACTGAGTGCGCCGTTCTAGCACAGGGGACGGCATGCGTTACCGTCCTGAGGGTTTCCGGAGCTATTTCTGGCCAACTGGTGAGGACGCGTTACAATGAGCACCAATACAGCCTCCTCTATGACATCCGAACCTGGCATTGACGCTGAAGTCCCGACAAACCCCGCTAAACCGCCGCGCAGCACACGCGGCTTCTGGTCGTTGATCGCCACGCAGTTTCAGGGGGCTTACAGCGACAACATCCTGCGCAACCTCCTGCTTTCGATGATCGTGGGAATGGGCTTGGCGCGAAGCGAACGCGAGACATTCGTTTCCATGGTCACCTTCCTGTTTTCTATGCCGTTCGTGCTCTTCAGCATGACCGGAGGGTGGCTGGCAGACCGTTACAGCAAGCGGCAAATCACCATCTGGACCAAGATGATGGAGCTGGGCTCAATGCTGGTGGCCACCATCGGCCTGGCGCTCCATTCGCGGACGATCGCCCTGATCGCGCTTACGCTGGTGGCAACGCAGGCCGCTTTGTTCGGACCATCCAAGTATGGACTGCTGCCGGAATTGCTTCCCGCCAAGCGCCTCTCGTGGGGTAACGGTGTCATCGAGTTGGGGACGTTCCTCGCCATCATCGTAGGCACGATGACGGGCGCCGCCATGGCGGAGAGCTTGCGCGGGCACGAAATCTATGCGGGCTACGCACTGCTGGCTCTTGCTTGCACGGGGTTGCTCACGAGCCTCGGCATCGACCGGGTTCCGGCCGCCGCACCGGAAAAGAAGTTTCGCGTTAACTTCCTCGGCGACCTATGGCAGCAGATCGCATTGATGCGGCGCGATCGGGCTCTGTTTCTTGCGGTGGTTGGCAACACCTACTTCTGGGCGTTAGGGTCGCTGCTTTTTTCCACCGTGGTTGTCTATGGGCCGGATGTGCTGCGCATCGGACAAACCAGGACCGGCTACCTGAACGCTGCGCTGGCTATCGGCATAGGCGTGGGCAGCATGCTCGCCGGGTTGGCGAGCGGCAACAAGATTGAGTACGGACTGATTCCGCTGGGTGCCATTGGAATGACATGTACCGGGCTGCTGCTTGGCGGGATGCGGCACGACCTGGCGGGCTCTGCGGCGCTGTTGGGTGTCCTGGGCCTGTGGGCCGGATTTTTTGCCGTTCCGGTCAACGCCCTGATTCAGCATCGCCCGGCGGAGAAGGACAAGGGCGGCATCATCGCGGCGGCCAATCTGTTGTCTTTTGTGGGCGTGGCGCTGTCAGCGGGCGTGTACTACGTCTTCACGGCGTTCATTCATCTGGATCCACGCGGAGTGATCGTGGCGGCTTCGATCATCACCGGCGTGGGTACGGTCTATGTACTGACCCAGCTACCCGAGTGGCTGGGTCGCCTGGTTCTCTTCTTCTTCACCCACATCTTCTATCGCGTCAAGGTAGTCGGCCGTGACAACTTCCCCGAGAAGACCGGCGCTTTGCTTGTGAGTAACCACATGTCGTTCGTGGACGCGCTGCTGCTGATCGCCTCCACGGACCGGCCGATCCGCTTCCTGATGTATAAGGGCATCTATGACAAGCGATTTGTGAAGCCGTTCGCAAAGATCGTGAAGGCGATCCCGATCTCAAGCGAACAGCGTCCGCGCGACATGATTCGCTCGCTGCGCACCGCCAGCGACGCTTTGCGCGATGACGAGATTGTATGCATCTTCGCCGAAGGCCAGATTACCCGCACCGGCCAGTTGCTGCCGTTTCGCCGCGGGTTGGAACGCATCATGAAGGGCGTGGAGGTGCCCATCATTCCCGTCAATCTGGATGGGGTATGGGGAAGCATCTTCAGCTTTGAGCGCGGCCGCTTCCTGTGGAAGATGCCACGGCACCTGCGCTATCCGGTGACCGTAAGCTTCGGCCGGCCGATGCCGCCGGAGTCAACTGCAATTCAGGTGCGCAGCGCAGTGCAGGAGTTGCAGGCGGAAGCGTTCCAACAGCGCAAGCTGCGAATGAAGACCCTCGACCTTGCCTTCGTGTCCGCTGCGAGGCGGTATCCTCGGCGCTTCATGATGGCCGACGGCAGGACTCCGAAGGTGACGTTTGGCGGGGCGCTGACGAAGACAATTTACATCGCGCGCAGACTGCGGAACCAGATCGGCGAGCAGGAGATGATCGGCATGCTGCTGCCGCCTTCCGTTGGCGGGGCGCTGACGAACTTTGCGCTCACGCTGCTCGGCCGCGTTCCGGTGAACCTGAACTACACGGCCTCGAGCGAAGTGATTGCCTCCTGCGCCAAACAGTGCGGCGTGGACGTGGTCATCACCTCGAAGGCGTTTGTCGAGCGTTTCCCCAAACTGGAGATCCCGGGGCGAACCCTCTTCTTGGAGGATGCGCTGGAAGCTCCCCGTGCCGGTGAGAAGCTGGCTGCGTTCGCACTGGCGTGGCTGGTGCCGCAAAGATTCTTACGCAAGGCGGTGGGCGCCGCCAGAGCTACCTCCAGCGTCGATGACCTGGCGACGGTGATATTCTCCAGCGGCAGCACGGGCGATCCCAAAGGCGTCATGCTCACGCACTTCAATATCACGGCAAACATTCAGCAAGTGGCGCAAGTATTCATGCTGGGCGGACGCGACAAGGTGCTTGGCATCCTGCCGTTCTTTCACTCCTTTGGTTTCATGGCCGCACTGTGGATGCCCGCGGTGAACGGAGTGGGCGTGGTCTATCATCCCAACCCGCTGGACACGCGCGCGATCGACGAACTGGTGGGTAAATACGAGGTGACGTTCCTGGTCGCCACTCCAACCTTCCTGCAGGCCTACATTCGGCGCTGCTCGCCGGAGAACTTCGGCAGCCTGCAATACGTGCTGGTTGGTGCGGAAAAATTACCGGAGCGGGTTGCCCTGGCGTTTGAGGACACAATTGGCATCCGCCCTCTTGAGGGCTACGGCTGTACCGAGTGCTCACCCGTGGTGACGGTGAATGCACGCGACTTCCGTGCCCCCGGCTTCCGGCAGGTCGGTGCTAGACGCGGCAAGATCGGGCATCCGCTGCCCGGAGTGTGCGTCAAGGTGGTCGATCTGGATACGGGCGAACCGGTTCCGCCGGGAACTCCGGGGATGCTATTGGTGAAGGGACCGAATGTGATGAAGGGCTATCTCGGCAAGCCGGAAAAGACCGCCGAAGTGCTGCGCGATGGCTGGTACACGACAGGAGATGTGGCGAGAATGGAAGAGGACGGCTTCCTCACCATCACGGACCGGCTCTCGCGCTTCAGCAAGATTGGCGGCGAAATGGTTCCTCACATCAGAATCGAAGACAAGCTGCACGAACTTTCCGGAATCACCGAACAGGTGTTCGCCGTGACGGCCCTTCCGGACGAGAAGAAGGGCGAGCGCATCGTCGTCGTCCACACGCTGATGCCTGAGAAACTCGCACCCGTGATTACGAAGCTTGCGCAGTGCGATCTGCCCGCGCTTTGGAAGCCGCGCGCGAATCAGTTCCTTCAGGTCGATGCGCTGCCCATGTTGGGAACTGGAAAGATCGACTTACGCGGAGTGAAGGCGCTCGCCGCGGGGATGGCGCTGGCAGCGGAGGCGTGAGCCTAGTACCAAGATGGACTTTGACGTCTCATGGCAGCGCGCCCCACTGTTCCCCTGAAATAGAACTACCAGGCTGCTCTTGGCTGACGATCCGGGCCACTAAAAGCTGTCCCGTCTGCACAGCGGCAGCCTGTTAGCTAAGTTCCCACTTCTGAGCTGTTGCGCACCCCGAAAACCGTCCTTGAGTGGCTATTTAGCTGACACCAGCCTTGCCGCCGGCATCGACAGGGTGGGGCGCGCACCGCCGCAATGGCGGTGCGCCCCAGCTCTAGCTCTCCGAAACCAGCGCCAGGCACTGCATCCGATTCGGCTCAGTCGTGAATCATGGAGAAGCCATTGGTCCGTGCAAGGAGCCGGGGACGGGCATTGTTTCCTTTCTTGCATTGCGCGCGCTGCGCTCGTTTCCCCAGGTCCAGTACAGGCCCAGGTAGCCGACTGTGTGCGAGTCCCCCTGGATACTGTGACCTGCACTGAACAGCAGACAAAAGTTCTCGGTGAAGTTATAAAATCCACCGGCGTTTAAAATGTGACTGTTGCCGGTGGCAAAGCTTGCCCGCCCAGGATTGAACCATTCGGCCCCGAGAGTCAGCTTCTTGTTGATGTCCTTCTGTATCTGCCGTCCGAAGAATGGATGGTTACGCATTCCCGGCGCGGGGTTCACCAGATAGCCGCCGCCACCGTAAGTGAGCCAGCCGTGCCCTAAATCTTTCTGCACCCACACGGGAAGTTTGAACCAGGTCTGCCCATTTCCCAGCCCGCGGCTTGCGTCTCCGGAGAGCGCTTCCACCATGGGAAAGACGCCCACCTGACGCGCGCCCTTTTCCTGGAGGAAACGGTACTTGGCTCCGATTTCGATGTCGCCGATGCCAAAATTGTTTGGGCCCTGAAATGGGGCGGACACTTGCATGGGCACGACGATATGCAATTGCAGCTCCGGCGCCGCGCCCATGTTCAGTTCAATGGCGGGAACGCTGACTCCATAACCGTCCGCGGAACGATCGAAAGTAGAGAACGTGTAGAACTCGAAATGACGAAATTCCACCGGCTCCGGATCGTCCGTCAGAAATGGCGGCCCGGCATGGGCGTAGGGAACAGAAGCAAGGATAGCCAGCAAGGTTGCAAAGAATGTGCGTAAAGCGATCGACCGCCCCAGTCTCAAGCACTTCTCCTCGATCTTCGTGGGAAGACCTCAACGGGTCTATTTGTGAATATCTGGACAGTAGCAGATCCATAGCCGAAGCGAAGCGGCCGGTACTCACATGCGGCTGTGATGGGCCGCGCTCACCATGAACATCTATACGCACGCGCAGGACCCGGCAAAGCGTGCTGCGCTGGAAAAGTTTGAGCAGAGGCTGGTTCAGTGAACACAGGTAAGAACGCACAGGTAAACGCCACACGTATCGCTGCGGTGATGACTGCTAAGTTATTGGAATGATTGGTGGACCTGGTCGGGATCGAACCGACGACCTCTTCCATGCCATGGAACTGAAATAGTGGCCGGCTATTGATTCTAAAGGGGTTAAATACCGGTTAAGGAGCGAAAAACCGGTATAAACGGCGCTATTTGCTACCAAAATGCTACCAAGATCGACAAGTGGGAATATATGGAGAGCTGATACCGTGGGGGAGTCAGCCCTCCTGATAGCAAGTTGATGCGCAGCCGTGAAACCACTCTGAGCGTTACCGCCGTTTGTCTTTCGGCCGCGCCCTGTCGTCTCGCTGCTTGCCTCGGGCGATCCACGTTCGCTGGGCTCCAAACTTCTTCTTGCCCGGCAGGGGCCTTTCGTTTTGAGCCGCGCCGGTTTCCTGTATGTGCCGGGATCTTCCAACACCTCGGGTGCAGGCAACACTAGGGTTTTCCTCGGGCCGCGCAATTAGAATTGATCAGAAGCCATGGCTGAATTGACAAGTCTCTCCCCGGAAGTTCTGCTGCACATTTCGCAGGCAATTGAAGTCCCTTTGCGCGGCCTGGTCTCGGTCATTGAGCTGCTGGACGGCGGTGGCACCGTGCCCTTCATTGCGCGTTATCGCAAGGAGGCTAGCGGCAATCTCGACGAAGTGAAGGTCCGCGAAATCGAAGAGCAACTCGCCTACTTCCGGGATTTGGTCGCGCGTCGCGATACCATCCTTCACTCTATCGAGGAGCAGGGCAAGCTGACTGATGAGTTGAAAGCCCGCATGGAAAAGTGTCTCGACAAGAGCGAGCTCGAACATCTCTACCTGCCCTACAAACCCAAGCGCCGCACCTCGATTTTGTCGCCCGGCTCGCGGCAGATTCTTGTGAATATCTTGCAGCTGGTTCGAGGCGAGGCGGTCACGCAGCGAGGCGTTCTCTGAATGCGAGAGAAAGCCGTTGCCCAGCGCCAGCAGCGCGGCCTCGACGCCACCCCGCAAGCGTTCGCGGGCTGATTCGCCCTCCTCCCGCCAGCGCTCGAGGGCGGAGTCTGCGGGTGGGGCCGTTGTGGGACCGAAGCGCGAGATATGAATCAGAAGCCAGAGGGCGGCGAAGTCGGGAAGTCACGGGGCCTAGCGACTCTCCTCAGTCGCTAGAGAGCCCGAGGCCGGGGCGGCTTGTCTTTACCGCGCCTCGGCCGTCTGTAATTCCAATCCGGCGCGCTCTCCGTTAACCAAGACAATCCCAGTATTGAGCAGTTGCTGTCCAGTGCAGTCATACTGCTGGAAGCAATGCATCGCAGCGAGTGGAAGAATGAACTCAACTGCGAGCGAGTGGGCATTTTCGCTGTCACCGGCAATCTTTATTGTGGTACTGAAATTGATGCCGTCAAAGCCCGAGGCGTCCTTGAAGTAACTCAGGACTGGACGGACGAGGTGGGCAACGTGCCGGTCGAAGGCCAATGCAGCCAGTTTGTACTGAGAATCTTCAATATTGGCGTCCAGCGTGGTAGTTAGCGGGAGTTGGAGATACGTTCCCTGTTTGAACGAGATAAACGCCGGAGGAGCATACGAGAGAAAATGCGCGTCTTTGCCCTGCTCTTGTGTCAGGGAATCGATGGCGTGCTGATACTTTGCCTGTAGATCCTTCAATGCATCCGGCGAGGAGTCATGCAGCGGCTCGCCGGTCAGCTCCGGCGGCACGGATGCAGACGCGGGAGATGCCGTAGGAGGACGCGGCAATGTGGGCAGCGCAGGGCCAGACGTACGAAGGCCAGCATCGCCTGTTACAGTGGGACGCACGCTGGCGAGCATGGCGGCGGGTGTCTGCCTGTCCGGCAGCTGCGGTCTTTCTCCGTCGAGCCAAAGCACCGTCGCTTCGCCATTGTGATAGACCTCGGCATCGAGCAGCAGGTTCTGTTGCTCGACTGCCCCGTGCGCCTGTACCACCCGCATGGCCAGCTCGCGCGGGACTGCGACCACCATGTTCTCCGCAAACTCGCTGTTCATGCCCAACACCTTTCGTCGAACGTGATGCGAAATCTCTACGGCAAAGAAATCGAAATCAGGGGACGATTGCAGCGAGGGCACCACAATCTGAAGAATCGGCAGAACTACGGCCAAATAGGTCTCGCGCATGCGATGGTCGGCATCCACGCGCGCGTCCGAGTATGCGGCAAAGTAGTTGCCCGTAATTACCAGGGCTCTGCGTTGGTTGTAGAAATCAAAGCGGATCGACCGCTGGTCGGATTGTTTCTGCTCGGGCTCGTCTATATCCAGCTTGCGGCTGAAATAAAACGGATAGGGAAATTGGTGCTTCTTCAACTCGGTTGAAATCGCCTGCAGCTCTTTCTCGTGCTTTTGCTGCAGGGCGCGCAATGCGGGAGCTTTAATCTCCGCGGGCGGAAGCACCTGCGCAACCACGCAGGATGCCCAGAGCATACATAGCATCAGTGCAACTCTATTTGTTTGCATTTCCACCTACTGGGGCCCGGTAGGGCGGATCGGCAACTTCCCGGATATAGCCGGCGAGCGCCTGTAAGTCACTCTTGCTGAGCGTGTAACCGAATGGCGGCATCGCGGCGGATTTATTCAAGGCAACGCCTCCGTGGCTGATAACAGAAATTAGATCGGCATCGCTGATTTTGTTGAAGGTGTCACCCTCGGTGAATGGGTGCGGTTTCGGATCAAGATTATCCATATTCGATACGCGTTCGGGCGTGGACTCCGGGTCGTGGCATCGGGCGCAGTACTTCGCGTTGAGTTGCTGGCCCAGCGCCTCTTCATAGCCGAGCGCGATTTCATCGGTGCTCAGCCGCACCTTGCCGCCGTTCGTGGAGGCAACCACCTGAAAGTGACCGCTGGCACCGGGCGCCGAAACTTGCGAGGGGAGCTGTCCGCTGCTGTCAGTGACGCCGCTGATCGGATCGAACTTCACCCCTGGCGGCCCGGAAAAAGAAACGCTCGCATTTGGCACTGCTGTCCCCTGCGAATCGTTCACCTGAACCAGCAATGGTTGATCGAGCCGTGCGCCAATGCGCGCGAGCTGCTTGTCTCCGCTGACCAGAACCAGAGCCGCGCCCGTCGCGGTACCGGAGGACGCCGGAGGAGCCGCCCCATGCCGGCAACCACACATTCCGAGCACGAAGGCCAGAAGAATGGATCGCTGCTTCATTTCTTGTTTGCCCCCTCCTTTGCGCTCGTCTTCAGCGTCATGAGGTAGGCTGTGAGCTCCATTGCCTCGGCATCGTCCATGTGCTGGTTGGGCTCGATCGTGTCAGGACGCAGCGCCTGCGGGTCCTTAAGCCACTGAAAGATCCATGCCGGAGTCAAGCGAAGGCCAACCCGCGAAAGCACTGGGCCGATGTAGCCCTTGTCTTTTTGCGGATCGATGATGTGACACCCCTGGCAGTTGTACTTTGAGTAGAAGAGCTGTTTTCCCTGTTCGGCCAGTTGCGGCGTAAGGCTATCGGATGCGATTGCATCTCGATCGAACTTCGGGGTCTGGTACACAGTAAGAATGTACTCGGACAGGACATTGATTTCGGAGTCGGTCAGATTAAACTTCGGCATGCGGCGAATCAGCGCAGGCCGCAGTGTGTTGGGGTTCTTCAGAAAGTCTGTTAGCCATGGCCTCTGTACGCTGCTGCCTTCCCAACTCAGGTCGGGCGCCATGTCGCCGCCGTGCCCATTGATCCTGTGGCAACTGAAGCAGCGCAAATCGTTCATAAGTTGGCCGGCTTTTCCCGCGGGCTGGTATTGCGAATCGTGCAGCGACGTGATGCGCAGGTTTGCCCCCATTGTGTTGGACCGATCGTTGAGGGCAAGCAGGGCGGTGGTCAATGCATCGATCTGCGCGGGCGCAAGTGTGAACTTCGGCATCTTCAGGCCGGGGCCGAAGGCGCGTGGGTTGGTGATCTTCGAGCTGATGTAGTCAGGGAGCGTGTGCTCGACGCCCTTCGGGAACGCCAGTAGCGCAAACGGCTTGCTGCCCACGCGGCTGAGTTCGGGAGCAAAGTTGTCAGGCTTCTTGACGCCGTTAATCTGATGACACGAAGCACATCCGAACTCGACGACCAGCGCCCGTCCATGATCGATCTGCTTCTGCGTTGCCGGTTCCAGGTGGACGTTGGCCAAGAAGTCGCTGTCGGTTTTTGCCGCTAGAAAGCCGGCAAGTAGAGTGACTTGCTTATCGTCGAATCGATAATGCGACATCTTCGTATTGGGCGAGTATGCCGTCGGATCGCGAAGCCACTGCTCCAACCACTCCGGCTTAACCTTGCTTCCAACCCTGGTGAGCTCCGGTCCAAGATCGCCGCCCACCAGGTTGCCGGCCGCATTCTGCGTGGCATGGCAGGAGGCGCAGTACGATTCGCCATACACTGTGGCGCCGGCCTGAGCCGCGTTGGCATCGGCCGATGCGGGCTTGGGGGATGGATTCGCGAGCTTGGGGGCGTAGGGGCTGGGCGTGCTCTGTGCGATCAGAAACGCCGAGATATCGCGCGCATGATCGTCGCTGAATCCGAAGTTCGGCATGGTTGCCGAAACAGCGTAAGCCTGCGGATTCTTGATCCACGAGAAGATCCATTCGCGGGAGGTCTTCTCGGCAATATGGATCAGGTCTGGCGGTTCGTCGGCGGCGGTCATTACATTACCGTCAGCGAGCTTGATGGTGTGGCAGTGAACACAGCCTTCGCGCGCCAGCAGGCGACGGCCTTCGTTCAATTCGGGTGTGCCGCGCAGCGGAGCAAGATGGCACTGGCCACAAGCGGCATCCATGTACTTCGCGGGCAGCAGTGGCTCTTCCCATGCGAGTGTACTGTGATGCGCCTCGTGGGCCGTGGTGGCCGTGCCTTGGCCGCGATGACAGATGACGCATCCAAACTCGGTCAGGTTATGAGGCATGACCGGGTGTTTGCGAAATGGCTGCTGGCTGACGTCGGCCAGGGTCGTTTCGTTCAAGGCACTATGGCACGTCGTGCAGCGATCAACTACTCCCAGCTCCGGCATCCAGATCTGCTGCACTCCCAACGGAGCGCGGCGCTGCAAGGAATGGGCATCGGCGCGGGTGCTGATGAGCTTTAGGTAGCCGTTCTGATAGTGCCGCCATTCGCTGAAGTGGTCCTTCGCCGGCGCAATCGCCAGCGACACAAGGAGAATAACGCTCATCGACCCGAATGCCCGAGCACTGTCACCAAACAGCCTACCCAATAGACTGCGGAGTCCTTTTCCCCTCGCCACCTAACTCCTCCAAGGCAACACCCACGACCAGCCGGGGCCGCGGAAGAATGTACCGACGGCTGTCAGAACTATCAATTCCATCAGGAACCACGTCATGATCCAGAACGAAGGCGGTTTCGAGGCAAGCCAGTGGCTGAAGCCGGGAGGCGCAGTTGGCCCCGTACGTGCCGCAACCAGAAGCCCGAGCGCAATCAGCAGTGTCGCTGGCAACGCCACGTAGACATCAAAAACTAGAAGAAAGATCAACAGCGCGACGATTACGAGTGCGCAGATCGTCAGCCGGCGCTGCCGGTCTTTGGTGAAGATTCCGTCGGCTTCAACATTGACGTTGAAGTACGGAATTACAATTAGCGCCATGACTACCAGCCCCGGAACAAGCACACCCGTAACCACCGGGGGAAAATAGTGCAACAGCTCTTGCAGCCCTAGAAAGTACCACGGCGCTTTGGCGGGATTCGGCGTGTGCATCGGATCAGCCAACTGCTCCAGGGGCGCATTCCAGAGGAGGGCGAGCCATACCAGGAACACAACGAGTACTTCGATCGCCACCGCGGCGCGCAGCAGCGTCTCCGGGAAGGTCATCACGTACTCTTCATCCCGAAACTTCACCGCCGGCGAAGTACGCCGTGTGACAAACGCCACGCGCACCGGGGCTTTCCGGTAATCCGACTCCATCTCAGCCTTGAAGTCTTTGTTCTCGTTCATTTGTGCTTCGCTTTCTCAGGCGCGTACAGCCCGCCATCCTTGCGAATGCGCCAGAAATGGATCGCGATGAGAAGTAGCGCTGTGAGCGGCAGGATCATGCAGTGGAGAACATAAAAGCGCAACAGCGCATTCGCATTGACGGAGTGGCCGCCAAGCATCAGGAAGCGAATCTCCTGCCCAATTATGGGAACCGCCGATGCAATGTTGCTGCCGACCGTTACCGCCCAGTAGGAGAGCTGGTCCCACGGCAGCAGGTACCCGGTATAGCTGAGTAGCAACGTGACCAACAGCAGCACCACCCCGATGACCCAGTTGAATTCGCGCGGTGGCCTGTAAGCTCCGCGATAGAAGACCTTGAACATGTGCGCGAAGACCAGGAAAACCATGGCGTGCGCCGACCAGCGATGAAGGTTGCGCAGGAAGACGCCGGAGGAGACCACAAACTGCAGGTCCTTCATGTCGGCGTACGCTTGAGGAACTGAAGGGTGGTAATACAGCATCAGCAGGATGCCGGTGATCACCAGCACCAGAAATGTGCCGAAGGTCAACGCGCCAAGGTACCAGGTCGCGCTGAACTCCAGCATTCGGCGGCGCGACTTTACCGAGAATAGATGCAAGAGCACGTTGCTCTGCACGGCCAGCGCGCGGTGCAGTTTGCTGACGCCTTCGCCGCTGCGAAAGATCGATCGCCACACTCGGCTGCGATGCAGCTCATCAACGTAGCGATGAATGTCTTTAGCCATGGTTATACCTGCACAAGTTGTCTGGAGGAAAGTGGGCTGGAGCGATCGACCATCAACTCGCCGTCATCGTTGAGCCACATGCGTAGCCACGGAAGCGGCTTGGGTGCGGGGCCTGCGATCTTTACGCCATCCCGGTTGAATTTGCTTCCATGACATGGGCACGCGATGATGCCCAGCTCGGACTTGAAGGCGGTCAGGCAACCCAGGTGCGTGCAGGTTGCCGATAACGCGTAATAGCCCTCCGGACCATGGACCACGTAGATCGCGGTCTGAGGATCGAGTGTGACCGAATCTGGCGGAAAACGGTCGGGCTTACCGGCGTTCACAATCGGCGAAGGCTCGTAGAGCACGTTGGGCGAAAGAAACTGATATGCGAACACCGCTGTGCCAGCCGCAGCAACCAGGATTGAGCTCATCCCGACTTTCACGAAGAATTGCCGGCGACTCAATTCCTCTGCGTTCTGCTCTTCCGGTTCTTGCTTCTCGTTCGACACTTCGATCTCCTGATCAAACGAAATGGCGCCTGAATTACGCCCTCGGAGCCGGTCCGATAGCGCCTACGGGAATCAGCCCGGAGGCTTCGACCGGCGCCATCGAGTAGGCCTCCATCGTGATTGTCCCCACCGGACACCGCATCGCACAGAGTCCGCAGCGGATGCAGCGCGTCTCGTCCTTGATCATCGCCGTCCCAGAGATTTTGCCAAGCTCCTCTGGAGCGACATCGGTCAGTTCAACATCGAACATCCCTGGATCGTCCCGTATCGCCTGCAGCACGTCCGGCTCAAACCACACACGCTCGAGTGGAACCAGTTGAAAACAGTTCTCCGGACATACATCCACGCAGCCCCCACACAGAATGCACTCCGATCCGTCCAACGGATTGCCTTCCATGACGGTATTGATCCAGCACTTGAGGCAGCGCTGTGCTTCGCGGATTGCGGATTCATCGTCGTAGCCGATCTCGACCTCGGTAACACCTGTGCGGCGGTCAAGCGGAAGCATCGGGATTGGCTGACGCATGATGTCCACAAAGTTCTCAAACATGCCATGCCGATCGAGCACCTCGACTTCGATCATGGGGTCTGCATGCTTGTTTCCGCGCAGGTATTCGTCTATGCCGATCGCTGCGCGCTTGCCGTCGGCTACGCTGTCGATGATCAGCCGCGGTCCAAAAACGCAGTCGCCTCCTGCAAAGACGCTCGGCATCGATGTCATCAGGCTCTCGCGATTCACCTGAATGAGCCCGCGCGGAGAAATCTGCACGCCATCTTCAGGTTTGAGAAAGTCGAGGTTGGCGGCCTGGCCAATGGCCAGGATGACGGTATCGCATTCGAACTGTGTTTCGCTGCCCTCGTGGAACATGGGGTTGAAGCGCCGGTTTGCGTCGAACACGGACTTGGTCTTTAAGCATTCGAGTCCCACGACTCTGCCATCTTTCCCGAGCACCTGTTTCGGTCCGAAGCCCGAGCGCATGATAATGCCCTCGGTCTCGGCCTCCTCAATCTCTTCGAGCGCTGCCGGCATTTCAGCGCGAGGCTCGAGACACACAATGCCCACCTCTCGTGCACCCATGCGAAGCGCCGACAACGAGATGTCGATCATCTCGTGAGTGGCAACCGCCTGGATGTTCGTATCGGAGGGCACCACGTCCTCGGCACCCTGCTGCTTGAGCACTTCGCGAGCGGCCGAACGCGCTACGTCCATGGCAACATTGCCGCCGCCGATCACGATCACCCGCTTGCCAATGGTGAACTTGTAACCGAGGTTGACGTTAAGCAGAAAATCGATGCCTTTGTGGACGCCATCCAGATCGACACCGGGAATACTCAAGTCGCGGCTGCGATGGGCGCCCACGGCGATCAGCACCGCGTCGAATCCTTTATGCCGAAGTTCGCTGACCGTGAAATCACGCCCAGCCGCGCAATTGAGCTTCAAATCGATTTCGCCGGTCTCCAGAATCTCGCGGACCTGAGCTTCGACCACATTGCGCGGCAGGCGATATTCGGGAATCCCAAGATAAAGCATGCCGCCCGCCACCGGCGATGACTCAAACAGCGTCACCTTGTATCCTGTCAAGGCAAGATCGTGCGCCGCCGAGAGCCCGACCGGCCCCGCCCCAATAACGGCAACCCGGTAAGGAAGCTTTTCAATGAAGGCCGGCCTCACATCCACCGGATGACGCGACTCCGGCCCATACCGCTCGGTGAGGAAGCGCTTTAAAGCGCGAATGGAGATGGGCTTGTCAATCTCGCCGCGGCGGCAGGCGGTTTCGCAGGGATGCGCGCAAACTCGTCCGCAGATGCTCGCCAGAGGATTGGGGTCGCGCGCGAAGCGGTACGCCTCCTCAAATCTTCCTTCTGCGATGAGCCCCACGTAACGCCCTGCATTGGTATGCGCAGGGCACGCCATCATGCAAGGAAAGTTCGTGTGCAGCCAATCCGGATCGACTCTCTTCTTGAGGAACCGATGCAACATTGTGATCACTTCTCATCTTGGGAGAAATCGATCAACCGCTGCCCGAGATGCTCCCCTATTTTGAAAGCGTGAAATC
>Ga0137366_10000609_pt1 | contig 24277 bp, 36 predicted proteins | sample SagtaG_8_FD_104938 | JGI IMG/M metagenome (GOLD analysis project Ga0137366, IMG submission 104938) | Vadose zone soil microbial communities from Sagehorn Ranch, Mendocino, California, USA - Sage1_L_60_16 metaG | ecosystem: Environmental > Terrestrial > Soil > Vadose zone | place: USA...
ACGACCGCCGCCCAGCCAGCCCAGGCTGATAACCCCTCACCGCTCTTTGGCTGGGCCTCGTAGGGGCACTTGTGAAATTGTGGTGTGCAGTCCTTGCCTGGCATTTATGATGCCCTCCGCAATATGCGATAGAGTTTGCGTTTGTCCAGCTCGGCTTTCTGCGCCTGCCCGACGAAACAGTGATCGACGTAGAGTTGCAAAAGCTGTCGCACCTCATGCACGTTGGCCCCGGTGCAGCGGCGTTCCACCGCGAGCATCAATCCTTGGTCGGGTTGCATTACGCCCATCCTGGGTAATAGCGATCGTTGATAGGGAAGTAGTGCAGGTGATGGCCGGGGTACAGCCTTCGACCGCCGTAGGGGGTGGCTACGGTGATGTGGGAACCCAGGCATAGCGCGATAACTTGTTGGTTCGTGTTCATCCACCCCAAGATCACATCGAACCCGGATTCCGTGCCGTCCCATTGCATCTGGTTGGGCTTCATGGAGTTTCCCCTTTTAGTCGAGGTGCGCTGGCAAGCCAGGCGTAGGTTGAGGCTTCTTCCTGAATCGGTCGCCGTAGCGGTTTTGGTGGCCGAAGTAGTCTTCCGGGCGGAACAGCAACGACAACATCAGAACGAAGAGAAACGGATTCATCGCGCTCTCCTTACGTCGCAGATTCCTGTACCTACTCGTGCTCAATGAAACGGATGGTGGTAGCCGTCGCGCTCAGGGAGCGCACGCTGGCCAGCTTGTCGGCCGCGCGGTAATTGAACGCGCCCGAGGTGCCCTGTGCCGGCAGGCCGAGCAGCGGACCGTTGATCCCGTACTTGTGCGGGTTCGGAACATCGATAGGCTGGGCCGTGGTGGCGTAGCTGTTGAGGCTGGCGCATTTGTCCAGCAGGGTTTTGACCTGCAAACCCTGGCGCGTGGCCGCATCGTCTTCCTGAATCTGGAACTGCGAGCAGGCGCTGGTCGCAAGGATGTCGACGAAGGCGCCGCCGCTGCCGTTGATGGCGATCAGTCGGGTTGCTGGCATTTAGTTTGCCTCCAGAAAGGCTTCGAGATCAGCCGCATAGACGCAGTGCGATTCCGGGCCGTTCGGGTCCGTGCGGTGGCCGCAACAGAAGACATGCTTGTCGGCGAGGAAAGCGTTGAGCGCCTCCACCTGGTCGGGGATGACCTTGGCGAGCTCTTCGAGGCAGAAGCCCTCGTACTCGCCGGGGCCGTTGCTCACAAAGGCCAGATTCAGCGCCTGGCAGCGCGGGTAGGCTGTGATCGGCTTCGACATTAGCAGCTCTCCCTCTGCGCGATGCGCTGGCCGAAGCTCTTTTTCTTGGCTGGCTTGGGCATTCCCTTCGCCATCCTCGCGCCCATCTTCTCTTCGGCAGGCTGCGGAGTGTCGGAGGGCATCATGCCCTGCTTGCCGTGCATGTCCTGTTCGCCCCTGAAGTATTTCGCCAGTGCCATACGTTTCCTCCCACTTACAGCTTGAATTTGCAGCGGCAGCGAGTCGGCAGCAGTCCCGCTCATTGCCCCGCCTTACGGTCGCCGCTGGGCATACACTCTGCCGCGGTGCATCTGGTTGATCAGCACAGTCACCTGCGCAGTGAGTACCGAGTTCTTAGGAGCGGCGGCAACAAGAGCCTGCTGCTGCGCGCGCGAGGTCTCCACGATGCGCTGCTTCACCAGCAGCAGCGCCTTGCCGTGTCCCATGCCGGCCGCTTCGAGCCGCTCGACCTCCTGCGCGACCTGCTCTCGCGTGATCATCGCTAGACGGTCACGACGTCGGCCGCCTGCGGGCCCTTGGGACCCTTTACGATCTCGAACTCCACCTTGTCGCCCTCGTTCAGGCTCTTGAAGCCCGCTGCCGAGATTGCGCTGTAATGCACGAAGATGTCGGCACCATTGGGCTGGCCGATGAAGCCAAAGCCCTTGGCGTTGTTGAACCACTTCACAGTTCCAGTGACACGAGCCACGTTCTTTTCCTCTCCTTGCGGTTAGCCCTGCAATACGAAGGCCCGGGGTTTTAGACCCGGGCCTCGCACTCAGGAGAAACAACGGCGGTGATTAGTTGCTGATGACCTCGACGTGCAGATCCTGCAACTGCGGAGGCGTGGTGGTCTCTGCCCCGGACGTTTGCAGGAACACCAAGAAGATGGTGTCCCAGTTAAGCAGGTCCACCGTGACGGCACCGGTTGCTTGCTCGCCGCCAAGGACGCCAGCCGCGGCACCCACGTTGTACATCTGCCAACTGTCCGGCATGACCGTTCCGGTTGTGCCGGTCGCATTCGTGGTCAGCATACAGTCGACTTTGCCACTCATAGCCGCAGTTCCAGTCGTGGTGGCTACCGTGTTGGTGCATACCGCCTTGGGCGCGCCGCTGCTGTTGTCGGTGATGTCTCCGAGGTAGACCGAAATCCCGGTCGCAGTGCCAGCAGTGCTCGGCGTGTTGGTGTATCGCCCATAGACGTGCAGGGTGGTGCCGATGGCATTCAGGATTCCGACGGGAAGGGGAACCGTGCCAACCACGCACTTCTGACCAGCCGTAAGCGCGGGGCAGGCCGTGAACGGGCCATAGTGCGCCTGGAAGGGAAGCCCGGGGCGCTGACTCTTGGCGTAGGCAAACGTGGTACGGCTGAGCGGGTTCGGATTGTAGGCACCCGCGATCCCGCCGGCTTGCGGATTCAGCGACCCAGTGGTCGAGGGCGCGGTGATGGTAGCGTTCGAGCCGATCGCGCACACGGGATACTGAGTGAAGACGGTCGAAAGCGTACAGTTCGTGGCCGTGACCGGCAGAATGTACGATGCGCTGTTGTACGTGGTTCCGCCAAAGGGCAACCAGCCCACGGCACCCGCGGTGGCTGCCGGCGAGTTGAACTGCAGCACGCCCGTACCGCTGGCGCCCGGGGTGAGGGTCGCGGTCGTCGATGACGGGCTCCACTGCCCAAGAGCGTCGACATAGAACTCGCCGACATACTCGGCAGAGTTCGGCCACGTACCTCCCGTGGTCGCAGACTGGCAAACCAGCCCGGCAGTGGTGGCGCAGGTCAGGTTGGCCGAGGTCGTCGGCGCGCTGATGGCGGTCAAGGTCGCTGCCTGAATGCTGTACCAGGCATCCTGGCCGTTGGAGATGTCGTGGATGAGCTGGGTAGCGACTGGCTGATTGCTCGTGCTGAAGGTCAGCCCGGTAATCGTGGCCGCGGTGCAGCCGGCGTCGTAGAAGCCCTGATCGACGATCACCTCGCCGCCCGCGCCGCCCAAGTCATTCAGCGCCTCGCGCAAACCGCAAGTAGCCGAGCGCAGGTCGTAGCTGTAATGCGCATTGGCCGCGTTGGTGTTCAGCGTGGAGTAGCCGCCCGCAGTGGTGATCGAGGACAGGGTGACGGTCTCGGTATTGGCCGAGGTGAGGTCAATCACCTTGATCTGGGCATTGACGGCGAACGGGTTCACCTGGCGACCAGAGAGGTTCAGCGCCTGCTGCAGCACGCTGCTCGGGAAGACGAACGCATTGGCGCTCGCGCTGAAGATCGAGGGGATGTCGTAGTTGTACTGGCTGGCGATGCGCTGGTTGTTGATCGCCCACGGGTTCAGTCCGTATTTGCCGTTCGGGGCGGGTCCGGGATACTGCGCAAAGCAGCCGATCGCGAGAGCGATGATCGCAAGGATCAGGCTAAAGCTGCGAGAAAGTTTCACGTTGGTTTCTCCTGAGTGTTGTGATGTAAAAGCACAGGGCGGCCGAAGCCGCCCCTTCAAGCGCATGACGAGCGTGCCTACTACTGGCCGGCGACCGTTGCCGCGGCGGCTTCCTGCGGGGCTGGCTCGGGAGCAGGCGGCAGATTGGGGGCGGTGACGGGCATAAACGCTCCCTTGAGCGAGTTCACCGCGAGTTCGATCAGCAGATTCAGCTCTCTCGTCGCGATCTGTTTGCCCAGGACGATGCCCTGCTGTTCCAGTGCGGGAACTGCTGCCGAGAACGCAGCCGCTTTCTTGTCGGGTCCGCTCATCTCCACGTTCATTAGGGCCGCCACTGCGCCGGTGACGATCTGGCCGGCCGCGCTCTTGAGCAGCTCGAGCGAAGCCTTGCCGAAGTCCTTGGCAGCCTGGGCGCCGAACAGAGCCTTGAAGCCGTCGGACACGTGGACGGCGATGATCTTGACGCCGCCCCAAATCTTCTCAAAAAACTTGGTCATTGCTGTGACTCTTTCTGCCCCGCATCCGGAGCGTCGGTATGGGTTGGAGGTTGGCGCACCGGCGAGATCTGCATCGCCACGCACAGTGCGGTAAATACCAGCGACGTCATGTTCTGGTCGGCCGGATTGCGCGTATGGGCCGACCAGCCAAAGCAGAGCGCGAACAGCAGGGCCAGGATGAGGACGTTCATGTTCGCCGTCTTCATTTCGCGGCAAACCACTCGGCAAGCTTCGAGTCGATGGTTCTCTCCGGAACAATGAACGGCTTGTGCTGCACCACGATGGTCAAGCTGGCGATTGGCCTGTCATAGACGTAGGTAGCCTCGACGCCCGAGTGTTTCACCGTGCCAGAGGTATCGTCGCGCTTGGTGAGGCCGTTGCCCACTTCCTTCTGCAACTCGGCCAGTTTCGAGTCGAACTGCTCCTGCGACAGCTTGAATGTCAGGGTCTTCACGATGCTTCTCCTTGGCCGTACTGTCCTGTGCACTCGACGGCAAATGCGGTTTAATGAATCCTGGGTTCAAACAAGCGGGGAAGGACAATGCCCAGCACAATGACGATCACTGCACAAATGATGGACGGGATCATGCAGCACTCCCGCCGTTCGGCTCTGCCCGCTCAACGATGAACTGGTACTTGCTGCCCGCATTGAACTGGGCGCGAACCATAACGCACTCGCCGACTTTTAAATTGAGGCTTCGCGCCAGGATGACTCTTTCGCCGATGAGCGGAATCCGCAGCATCACCCGCGCAAAGTCTTCGCCGGCCCTGGTCGTCAGCCCGCAGACCTTGCCAGCCATAGGGACTCCGGCCTTCAGCGAGGCCATCATCGTTTTCGCTACATCGCTCTCCGGGGTCAACACCATTGCTGTCATCGCCTGTCCTTTCCACCGCTCAACATCGTTCTGCGCTGCAACTCGTACTCGCGCAATTCGTTCGGGTCCAGCAGCTCTTCGAGCACCACCCCCATGCCGTGCGCCCAGAACTTATCTGGGAACCGCAGCAGGAAATGGAAGCGTCCAGTAGTGCCTGCTTCTCGGTGCTTCAGGTGCTCGGTAATCTGCTGGCCAATGTCTGCCATCGCGCCCCAGATGCGCTGCCAGTACGCTGTTACAAACCGCCAAGATCGTGGGAGCGAACGATTGCCCAGATCGTGTCCGTGTAGGTGTGCGCGGTCGCCCATGGTGCCAGCCCTCGGATGTGCGCCTCGATGTTCTTGTCGTCGAACCAGGCCTTACAGCAGGCGTCGTAGCGGGGCTCGCTGATGAGGATGCGGTCCCGCGCCTCGAAGTTCTTCTGCATTGAGCTCCACGCCCCGAAGTAGCGCAGAACCTTGTATAGCCGATGTTTCGAGCCCTTGATAGGAAGACCGTCATTCAGCGCCTTAAGAATGCGATGCTTGGCAATCTCGTTCGCCAGTTGCTCCGGCGTCAGCTCCTCGTGCGTCGGCAGTGCCACGTTGGGGAGATCTCCCGAAATCGTGATGCCGAAGAAGTTGTTGCCGGGGATCTTGCTTCCCCAGGCGCTCTCGACCGCAGCCTGCGCGATGGTCACGCCCGCTGGCAGCCCGGATACCTTGCTCGCCGCCAGGGCTGCATCCTTCACTGCCGCAATGAAGTCGTCAGGCCGCATCGTCCATCCCTTCCGGCGACATCAGCACCAAATACACAGCGCGCGTGATTGCCGCGGCCGCACACAGCGCGATGCCCGCGATCTGCAGGTCATCGTCACAGTCCGCCACGATTGCCACGCCGAAAATCGCTACGCCAACGCAGAACCACACCGCCGCACGAATGTCCCGCTTCTTTCGAGCGTTCATGTCTTTCCTCTTTCAGTGAATCAGTCGTGGATTGCGAGGCAGTTGATCACACCCGTGTGCGCCCCGCCAGAATCGGTGTTCTTGACCTCGACCGTGAAGCCGTTGGCGGTGAGGCTCGACAGCGCCAGGGCGAGCTGCAGCATGTTGGCCGAGTCGGTGACACTGCACATAGGGGTGTAATTGGCATCCCCAAACGGCAGCGTCCAGGTGAAAGTGACCGGGGAAGTCGCCGAGGCCGAGATCGAGCCGGTGGTAATCCGCTGATGCTTGAAGCCCGACCCTTGTGCCACGCCGCTGTTGATGACCGGACTGACGTAGGTGTTTGAGGTCTCGGTCATCGCCGTTTCGGTGCCGCCTGAGACGGTCGGAGCGCTGATGATCGGTCCGGCCAGCGTCTTGTTGCTCAGAGTTTCGGTGGTGTCATCGCCGATGAGCTGGGTAGAGGTCGCAGGCAGCGTAATGGTCGCCGTGCCCGGGTTGGCGGAGAGCGTGTTGCCGTTGATGGTCAGCGAGTTGACACCCATGGTGCCTACCTGCAGGGTGCCGTTGATCGTCAGCCCATTGAGGAACAAGGTGCCAGCGACCGCCAGATCGCCGCCCACGGTGAATGAGCCAGCCACCGATTGCGCGTTGGTCGTATTCGCCAGCAGCGGCGTCGGATAGAACACGCCATTATTGCCGCAGTCGCCAGAGGGCGTTCCTTGGGTTACATTGACCGTTCCGTTGGCTCCGCCGTACAGGCACCAGGTCTGCGGGAAGCCCGGGATCAGCGAGCCGTTCTGATTGCGCAGCGAGACCGTGTAGCCGGTGCCGGTGGGAATGAGCTGGTCGCTAAAGTCGATCGCACAGACTGAGGTGTTGGAAATCGGCAGGGCAGTACCTGCGCCAAGTGGCGCGTTCTGGGTGTAGCTCGTCCAGCCGGTTACACTGCCCTGCACGGTCTCGGCGCCCTTGGTGCTCGAGATGGCAACCTGATAGCCGACCGCTGATGCCGGCTGCACCGTAGGCGCCGCCACAATCAGCGCGCCGGGCGACAGCATCTGGTAGGTCGCCTCCGGCGAGGCCAGCGAGGTGTTGCCCGAGCCGTCCACGTAGATCACCTGCACGTAGTAGGTGCCCGCGGCGAGGGTTCCCGTGCCGCTCGAGGAGATCACCGGCGACGTCAAGGGATTGGGCAACCCCTTGATGTTGCCAGCCGCGTCCGTATAGCACGAGACGGGCAAGGTGGTCACGCTCTGGGCCGTGGCGATCGAGGCGACCAGCAGGAGGACGAAGGACAGTAGCCGTGTTGCAAACCTTCTCAGTTGCACGTGCAGTCCCCCGCAGAATCGACCACGGTTGAGCAATAGCCGATGACAACCGGAGGTCCGGCACTCTTGATGCACGCTGCTTTGCCCACCGTGGGAGTGCCCACGCTGGCCTTGGCATTGAAGGTGCTCCAATCACCGGACGCGAGCCAGCCGTCTGCGTTCGCACTGGACTGAAACATGCTCAGGGTGTTCAGGGCGGTGTTGTAGGCCAGCGGATAAACCACCTGCACGCCGGGGTTCTGGGCCTGCTGCGTGCCGCCATAGAACACCACCAGAGCCACGGTGTTGATCTGCCATTGGTCATCGCCGGTAAACGACAGGCTGGAAGCGTTATCGGCAGCAATGCTAGTGGTTGCGAAGTTGAATGACGCGGCTGCGCCACCGGAGGCCAGCAAGGTACTTTGTTGACCAGGCCACGCGCTGAAACCCCATTCTGTTCCGGTGCAATTGATGTTCGCGCTAAAACTCACCGTACCCTGACAGGCCGAGATCTCATGCGTCCCGAGAGTCCCGTCGGTCGTGTTGGTCGTGGAGGACTGTATCGCATAGACGGCGGTAACACTGGATGGAGACACGTAGGCAGGCAAGGCAAAACCCGACCAGTAGGCCCATACATCCCAATCGCAAAGACCGCAACTCCGAACGCGGTTGATAAGCGCGGAACCCCCAGCCGAGGCCGTGACAAAACCCTCAGGCGTACCGGGACCACTAACATAGTGTGACTCGGTTGTTGGGTAGAGGATGGCGTAGGTGCCAGCGATGGGTGGTGTGATCTGCGTCGTCACAGAGTTCGCGCATACCGAACTCCATAAAGCATCGCTTCCGTTGGAGCATAAAACGGAGTTTGTCGCGCCCAGCGCCAGCAGCGACCAGGTAGGCGTCGCGCCCTGGCCGGTGACCAGTGCTCCGCGCAGTACCGTTGCTGCCGTGGTGTCCAGGTGCGTAGCCGAGAGCAGATTGTGAGCGCCCGCGCTGCAGATCGGCGTGCCGTTGGAGAGGACGCCGGTAGCTACCTGCCCCGTCGCACACGTTCCCCCCACCCACGGGTTCGAGGTGCCGGTCGCCACCACTGCTGGCTGCGTCAGCGTGAAATTAATCACACCGTTTTTGATGGGTCCGCCCGTGGCAGTCGCCATCTTGCCGGTGATCTCGCCGGCCTGGGCGATGGTCGCGAGCAATAAAAAAGCTGCCATGATCAGGCAGCGTGTGATCTTGATCATGTGGGTTCTCACAATAATTGCGCTCCGCAGCACAACAATTTCGCTCCGCAGCTCCCGCAGTGCCAACCCTCGGCAATCGTGTACACCTGCTTGTGCGTGTGCTCGGCGGGTTCTTGCGCTGGCTTCGAGTGCAACCGCGCATCGAGCTTCGCCCAGGTCTCCGGGTGGAGGAAGATCACACCCTCGGGCACGATCTCGTCGCACTGCACCGGCAGCCCGTTCAGCACTCTGGTTTCGTCGCTCATCGTTTAACGCCTACGCTGCGGTAGTGGGCTATTTCTGTGTTGGCGCATTCTCCGCCTCGGAGCCAGGCCACGGCTCGCCTGCGTTTCTTTTTCTCTTGAACACATCTGCTACCGCTCTGAGCTTCACACCTCTCTGTTCACATTCAATGGCCTGTTGTTCTGCGTCGGCAATTGCAGCTTCCCAAAACTCCGCCCCACTATGCAAATAAACCTCATCTATTTTCTTCAATGTGCGTGCGGAAGTGCCATTCCTCTCCCGCATCCCACCCTTCAAGAAGTGCTCGCATCTCAGACTGTGGAATCCATGGAGATTCGCACAGCCGTGTTTGTATGTACTGAATGCGGGCTTGTGTCCGCATATTCGTCTGAAGATGTCCGCGCGACGACTTCTCCCACACCGGGCCCGCATCAGCGGGGAGAGCGAACCCTCGGCTATATTGAGCCGCAATGCGTCGGAACGCACTGTGAAGCTCAGAAGCGGCTGTATGTTCTAGGGACAGGGCCACAAACCATCGGAGAGGGGCTGATGAAAGTCCGGCCAAAAGACTGGCGATTCTCGCCATCAGCCACCTGTACACGCGAACACGCGTTAAATCTCTCCTTGGGGATACTGTACAGATGGTTTCAGGTGACAGAATCTCCCCTATAAAAGACAAGTGCTTCACTGTTCCTTTCAATACAAAACCCGCCGTGGGCGGGTTTCCCTTTTCCCACTCAAAATCCATCAACACACTTTTAGACCACTACCTACGCTGCCGAATCTCTGTAATCAACGATTTGAATGCCTTTGGCAATGTTGCAGCCTCGGCACAACGGCTGAATGTTGCTGATAGCGTGAACGCCGCCACGATACAAAGGGGTCACATGGTCAGCGACTAACTTTCCGCTGCCACCGCAGCACAGGCACTTATTCCCGCGACGCTCGCAGAGTGCGGCAAATTCTGCCTCCGTCCACCCATCACCAGCCGCCCGTTCTCTGCTTCTCCGCCGCGCAGATTGACCAGACTTAGGCGTCCGCACCCACTCGCGCACGGTCCATTGCTTTCCAGAGGGAAGAGTCACTGTCCGCGCTGGAAGATAATCTGGCTGTTTTAGACGCTTCGACTTGCTCATTTTCGTACTCAGATGCGTTACGGCCTCACCCGCAGCGCCTTCGCAATGCAGCGCTCGAGCTCAGCAATCACCTCTGGATCAAGCGGCGGAGGCTTCGGCTTGTTCCAGCGCGTCGTGCCGCACTTAGGACAGTGATGCGGCAGCGCCTTACTCCAAGTCCAACGCCAAATATGCCCACATTGTTTGCATACACGCTGGGCGTTGCTGCTACAGATTTCGTTTGCCATTGTAAGTTGCTGAAAATGCTAGACCACTGCGTAATGCGGCTTGCCGGGCCCGGTGCGTCGTGAATGGCTGCCTGGCTTCGCAGTCTGCCCGACCACTTTCCAGCCGTTGCCGTCCTTGCCTATGCGCATCGTGCCGGGGTTGTGATGGCGGTAATGCACGCGGATGACGGCGGCGGAGATCACGCGCTCGGGCCGATGGTCATCGAGGATGGTGCCGCTGATCTGAATGTCGCCATCCGTGTTAATGATTCTGGTTCCGGGATGAGCGAGGAGGCGGAGATAGGCGGTGGGGCGGGCGTAACCGGCCGGTTGGTCTACTTCTGGGTTCTGCTGCTTGGTAAAGACACGACGCCGTTTCGCCATCTTTGTGTGGGCCCTCGCAGGGAAGCACCGCTTTGGCGTGGATGCGACGCTACAGATAGTGCGCTTGAAGGTTCAGCTACTATCTATCGCACTCTGGAAGAGCAGAGTGCAATCACCTGGACCGCATTATGACGAATTTACTTAGTCCGGTGTTTCAAGTTGAAACGTTCTCTGCTTCGCCGGCAGCCATCTCGTCGGCCGTCACCTTGTAGGCTTGGAGCTTGCGGAACAGCGTTGTGCGCCCGATCCCGAGACGCGCCGCAGCCTCAGCCCACTTCCGCCCGCTCTCTTCGAACACGCGCAGGACCGTCTCGCGCTCCATGATGTCCAGGTTGTCGCTGGCGCGGCGCTGGTGATGCGCGCACTCGTCGCAGCCCGCCCGCCCCCCGCCCGCAGGGGCGGGAACCCCACACTCGGCGCCCACCTCTGCGGCTCTTCTCATCAGCTCGGTCAGGTCGTGCAGGTCCACGCCTGAGTGTGGATCACCTGTGCGCAGCAAGGCGTAGCGAGCCAGCGCCCGTAATCTCTGTTTGCCCTCTGCACTGATTAGCACTTTGCCGTTTGCTTTCAACAACTCACGGTCTATGGGATTCATTCTGACGTGCACCTTTCTCGGAATGAAAAATCAGGCCGGAGAGATTCTGTCCTTGCGGCCGGGGCGACCGCAGCCGCCGGGAAGGGTTGCAATGCGCTCTTCTGCATCATCGCGTTCACCGATGGCACGCTTCACCTTGTCCATAACCGTTTCGTACTCATCCCCAATGCCGTGTTCGGAGAGGTAAGTTTTGAGCGCGTTCAACTCAGCTTCGGACTTGGACTGTTGACGCAGCTCCACGTTCTCTGCGATCAATTCAGCCTCCGCAGCTTCTGCCCTCAGCGCCCGCGCCTTGTAGTCGGCCTTGCGCTGGCGAAGGTGCTCGGCGTCCATGCGGGCATCCTCAAGGTCGTGCTTGAGGGTGGCGAGTTCCCGGCTCATTTTGCAGTTCGTCGCAACCAAGTCGGCATATCCTTCCGTGAGCCACACAACCAAGTCAGCGTGATCCGGCCAAACTAGATCATTACCAGGATGCGCCCGCTGCCATTGCTTAATCGCACGCATGTCGGCTTGCCAGCGAATATTGAAGGTAGCCTTCAATTCCGCGATCTTCGAGAGCAGCGGGGTTTCGCGGTAGTCCAAGTAGTCTTCAGCAAATTCAAAGACCTCTGACACCCTCTCATCGTCAGTCGCAAACGGAAACGCATACTCCGTTCCTGAGTAAAACTCCCTTGCGCTCATCGGCTCGCTGGCTGCGCGCTGGTCGTCAACAATAACGCGATTCTTGCGCAGATCGGCGATAACTCGTTCGCGGAAATCGTTGCTCGGCTCGCTGGCTGCGCTGGAGACAGTTTTGTTCGGTAGCAGTGGTTCGTCACCAGCTACCCGCTCGTGGATGGCTTCAAGGGCTTTACGCGGGGTTATCTGCTGCTCAAATAAAAACTCCAGAATGTCTTGATACATCAACCTAGCTCCATGCTTGCTACAAACTTTGTCGTTCATCTCACTCTCCTCCCCGCCCGGATTCGGTGGGCGGCGCCAGTTCGCGTCCGCATTCGGCGCAGTAGTATTGATGACCAGTATCGATTCCTCGCCCAGCAGGATACCCGTTCATTATGTACTGTGACCGGTTCCACTCATGACGAATTTGGGCGTGAGGATGATTCGGGCAAATCCAAGGCAGCTCAGGCATTTGCATCCTCCTTCGTAGGCGGCTCCGCAGGGCTGGCGTCCAGAGCGGCACGCACGGTATCCATGTGCTCATTGATTGAGAGTTGCACCATGTTGGCGATGACAGGCATTAGGGTGCATTTGTCTGTGCAGCGAGTCAGTCCGCTCTCCGCCAGCCGATACTCCATCTCCTCAAAAATCACGGCGGCGGTGCGATAGGCCGGCTCGCATACAGACGTGGGCATCTCCTTGCCAGATTGACCCTTTACCGCGTCACGTATCTTAGCTTCCCGATCCTGCGCCTCGTCCAGCAGGCGAAGGAGGAAATACCGATCCGACTCTCTCCCTATGTTCACGTTCGGGTAGCCGATTGCATTCGCCAGTAACTCCCGTATATCCTGCAACCGCTTCTCGTCATCGCTGGTCACTTCTGGCCTCCTTCTTCTGCCGCCATATTGCGAACCCATTTAGCCGCATCGCGAAATGTCATTTTTCTAGACGGTTCTTCCGATTCAATCGCAATCGCAAACTCCAACAGTGCCTCGCGCCGGATGGCTTCGAGGTCGGGAGAGGGGCGGATTATCCTTAGCATGCGATACGCCTCCGTTGCCGCCCATCCATAACGGTCTGCATCCTGTTCCTCGGGGACATGCTCGGAAGAAGTGGACACTTCAAATGGCCCGTCCTTGATGATGTGCCCCAGTTCGTGACCTAAGAGCATCAGTAAGTAGCTGTCCGATGCTTCCGGTGATGCCCATACATACACCGTCGCCCTGTCGGGGTCACAGCAGCCCCACAGCCCCATCATCCGCATTCCGTCCATTGCGGCCTTGGGATCGCACTCTGTTTCCTCCCCCTTCCCGTCGACTCCGCCGATGCTGTCGATCTCGGCGAAATCCACGCCATACAGGGCAGAAAATGCCGACTCGGGGGAGTTGTGTATCCGTAAGGTAGCTTGTGAAAGACTCGACTTTGGCTTGGGCGGCATGGGAACAGTCTGGTTGCGAGCCTCGGCAAGCTGGCGCTGGAGTTGCTCGATCACAGCGTGCATTACGCGCTCTGGATAGGTATCTATTCCGTAGTCTTTGATCGACTCTAGCTTCTCTGCGATCTCTTCCGGCGTCAGCTTGTTATTTGTCGGCATCTTTGCTCTCCTTCTCCGTCCCGGATAGCAGTACCTTTCCTGCTATGCATCCTGGGCAGTAATAATCGGTCTCCGCGCAACAATCTTCTGTGTCATGGTCACAATCGCAGTCGCCACCTTCGACAATGACGGTTAAAGCCTGCCTCATCTGCACAATTGAGTTCTCCGCCTCAGATAGAAGGTGCGCCAATTCAATTTGTCCAGCACCCATATCGTGCAACGCCTTCCGCAACTCCCCTGCCTGTTCCCCGGAGGGCTGCGCGGCGGTCGGATGTTTTAGCGAACATTGTTTGTCGAAGCCTGGCGAGTTTGGATGTAGATAACATACCCCCTCTGGACATCGGCACAGGCGCTCCCCAGAGGGCTGCGCGGCGGCACAGTGGGCGGCAACTTCGGCAAATGCCCGATGCTCCCCAAGTAGACCAGCAGCCTTTGTGTGGGCGTCAAGCTCATCTTGGCCGAAGGTCCCATCCTTTACCTTTTGCTTCCACCCAAGGCATTCAGGGCGCTTGTGCAGGTCAACGCAATCGCAATACGCTCGGTCGGCCTTGTTCTGCCACACCCTGGCGCTAATCCTCTCCGGGGCGGGCTGCTGGAGCTTGGCGAGTAAAGCGTCAATCTTCATCATCTTTTGCGCATCGGCTATCTTCCAGTCGTAATATCGCAACGCCTCGATGATCGTCGCCACTTCCTGCGGGGTCAGATTCACAGCACACCTGCCTTTCTCAGCAGCGCCTCGATGCGCTCTGCCTGCTCACTGCGGAACGTGTACTCGGATTGCAACTCCAGCAGCAGCCCGGCAAGCTCGTCCCGCTCTGTTGTGGTTTGGGTAAGCATCGCCTTGAGCGTCACCACGCGAAACATATCTTCGACTTCTGGCTGAAACCCTTCTCCAAAGGAACTTGGCAGGTCGGCCGGCGTGTACTTCTTCGTCTCGCTCATCGGGATTTCCCTCATCGGTACTGGTCTAGGTATTCCTGAATGATCCGCGCCTTGGTGTTCAGCGACAATTGGGCGAACATCTGCTCGATCTGCCCACTGGTAACCACCAGCGTGGCCGTGGGCTCAATCACGTCTTCCGCCTGACTCTTTGCTCCGCTCGTCACGCGCTCCGGCTCTTTTGTCTCGGCCATGCTTTCGGTCTCCTCTTGGGATTCGGACTCTGGTTGCTGCGGTTCGGCTGCTGGTTCCACTGGTTCGGGCTGCTTGACCTCGGGCACCGACTGCTGCGTGCAGTAGGCCACTAATGCCTTAGCTTTCAGCCGCCGCTCTACGGCCGCCTTCGATGGGACGGGACCGCGCTCGGGCACGAGGAACGCTTTTGCGCCTTTGGCGATCTCCTCCGGGCTGAACCCATCAACACGGGCGCAAGGGATGCAGTAGGGGCTTTGCCTAAGATCACGGTCGCCGGCTCCACTCGCCTCCTCGCTCCGCACGACATGCACCACTGTTTTTCGCCTGGCTTCACTTCTCCCCCTTGGTGTGCTCGCGCTCGATGTGACAGCGAAAGCACTTCGCCTGCGTGTTCTCCGCCGTATCCGACCCACCCACGCCGCGGCTCTTGATGTGCGACAAGTGCATCCTGGTGAACAGATCTCCGTGCAGCGGCAGCGGCTTTCCGCATCCCTTAGCCACGCAGCGCCTCCCGTCCCGATTCCAGACCAACTCCCTCACGGCTTCCAGTTCCGCACCCTGCAGCCGGATCACCGTTTTGCGCTTGCGCGGCGTCGCGCGCTTCCTCGGGATCGGCTTCGACGACCGCTTGAGCGGACTGCGCTTCAACGGCTTGCGTCGTTTGGGGAGCGGGCTTCGCTTCACCTTTCATCTCCAGCGTTCGATTCGTGCAGTCTTTGTGCACCGGCTTGCCCTCCGGCCCGAAGCGCCACTTGTCGTGCCGGCCTATGAGCAGCCTGCAGTCCCCGCAGACGCGGCCCGCTGGCACTGGGATCACTTGGCCGCAGGCTAGGCAACGCTGGCCGGACTTGGGGGTGCTCATCTCGCTCCCTCCACAAACAGCCAGTCCGCCGCGATCACCTGCCCACGCTGCGGGTAGTCGATGAACCCCAGGGTCCTCATGTGTCCTAAGTAATTACAGAAACCGCCGCCGTTGGCGCTGAATTCCGTCATCTCGGCCAACTGCTCCTTCGTAATCGACTTGGGGTAGACCGACGCGACCGCGCGCAGCAGCCGGCCTTCGCTGCCGCCCAGTACGCGCGAGGCGCGCTCCAGCATCTCTTCGTCGGTGGATGGCGTCTCTTCCGGTTCGGCCAACTCGGCGCCAGCTTCCGTGATCGTCACCATCCCCGGCTGCGGATACTCGATCAGGCCAGCCGAACGGAGCGATCCGAGATAGTTGTTGTAGCCTCCGCCGGTGGGTGAATACTCGGACCAGGCGGCGAGCTGCTCCTTGGGGACAGTGGCCGAGTCTGTGGCGTTGAGTAGTTCAACCAGGCGGCTGAGGATCTTGATCTGCGCCCGGCTGATGCCCTCGGGTGCTGGCTTAACTCCATGGTTCGACTTGGAATAGATTTTTGCGACCGGTTTTACAACTGGCGAAGCCATAGCCCGCTGAGTCTGTTTTGGGACCATCTTCACAGTGGCGATGTTCTTCTCGCACTCGCGCGAGAGCGCCAGCAGGTTCCATTGCTCGCCATCGCTGAGCACCTCACGGTTGCGTTTAGCAAGCTCACTAAGCGATTCCATGCTGGCGGCTACCTTATCCAGAAGCCCGCCGATGTACTTCTCAGCCTGCGGACGGATGACGTTGCGGACGATCTGCTCCACCTCAGCCCGAACCACCTCGCGCACTGCGGCTGGATCGGGAGCGGTCTCGACTGCGACCGGCGCCGTGGATGGCTTCTTCGCCAGTTCGCGCTCCAACTCCACGACGCGCCGGCGCAGAACCTTGGGGTCGTCGCGCTCAACCTGCTCGATCACCTCCTGCATGTCGGCCCGCAGCTTGTCCACATCCACCACTGAGAGCATGGCGGCCTTCGCTGCCTTGCCAACCTCAGGAGTTTTCGAGGAATCGAAGGTGGTTTTCTTGGCGAAGTGCACGCGCTTGAAAATGCGCAGCCAGCTCGGAGACCAGACGTAGCCCTCGCCCCGGCTGAGCCCCGGCAGTTCGCCGACTAGCTTCCGGTCGGCACCAGCCTGCTGCACCCATTCATCGAGCGCCTTCCGCTCGTGCGTGCCGTTGACCTGCAGAACGCAGAGGCATTCGGTCTGCGAGAGAACCTCCTTGTTCACGCTCTGCGGGCGCTGCGTGATCAGCGTGCAGCCCACGCCGTAGTTTCGCCCGAGGCGGACGACCATCTCGTAGGCACCGAGCATGCGCCGCTCGTCCGGCATGCAGTTCTGTGGCGCAAAGACCTGAGCCTCTTCAACGAACAGGTGCACCGCCGTCCGCTGTGACTTCTTCAGGTGGAAGAATTCCTCCCCGAAGTCGGCCGCGAACCGCTTACGCTCGCCCTGGCGGAAGCCGGAGATGTCGAGCACTGCGGAGACGCGCTTCTCCACCAACATGCGCGCGATCTTCGCGCCGGCTTCGGAGATCAAGGGCACGTCGCCGTGGTCTCCACCGATCACAAAGATGTCCTTGCCCTTGGAGTGACCGTCTGCTGCCACGCGCAAGCCCCACCACGTTCCAACGGGGTCCAGCACGATCACCTGAGCCTCTGCATCGAGCATCTGTTCGGCCAGCATGGTGGCGAGGTACGTCTTGCCGCTACCCTTGCGACCGACCGCCGCAAGGGTTTGCGTGACAACATCCAGCGGGAACGAAACCTCCGACGACACCTTGAGTTCTTTCGTGCTCATGGTTCCTCTTTCGGTGGCTAGTTGACCGACTTGTTCATGGGCCCAGCAAAGCCGCGCGGCCGGCGCTGCTTCATCTCGGTAACCTTGGCGGTCACATCGTTGCCGTGCTCGTCCACAAACGATTCCTCGACCAGCGGAGCACTTTCGCAGGCTGCCTTGCGCACCTCGTCGAGCACCGGCACCCCGTCTCCCGCCAGTTCCGGCTTGGGCGCGTCTTCCACCGCAGTCGGGTCCGCACCGGCGAAGAAGTTTGCGACGTTGGATTGCGACTCTTCCGTGCTCGGCTCAGACTGCACCGCCTCACTCAGCGTCATCTGCGCACCCGCATTTGCCGCCGCAGCCAAGCTGGGATCGACCACGGGTTTGTCGAAGCTGAACCAGCACTGGGCACCGTGGTACTTGTGCAGCCACAGCGCGAGCGCGGCGTCGGCCTTGGTGGTCACGGTGAACTTCAAGCAAACGAACGAGTTGCCATCGAGGTTCTTGCGCACCAGTTTGAAATCGCGCAGGGTCGAGCCAGGCAGCAGCAGATGGCGCCGGCCTAGCTCTTCCTGGGTGACAGCCAGCCCATGAGCCTCAGTCTCGATCGGGAACTGCGCCTTGTCGGTCGAGAACGCCTCCAGGGTGAAGCCCTCAAGCTCGGCGCGAAGGTCGGTCTCGATCACCGGCGACTCAGCCACATCCATGCGCTCATAGCTGGGGCGCACCCAGAATGGAATGTCGGTGTCCGGGGTGCCGGTCAACGGCATCAACAACACCAGCTTGAATCGCTGCGCGCCGTTCTCGTCCAGCAGCGGCTTGTAGTCGTCGAGTTGAATCTTCTTGCGAATGTTGGGGAAGAAATCCATGTAGTCGGTCATTGCGCTGTCATCTCCTTACTTCACATTTGGCGTGCTATGCCGATGGTCGATGTCGTGTTCGATACTGAACGGGATCGTTCCGCTCTCGTAGAGCTTGGCCAACCCCTGACGGTTAACAAATGCCAGCAAAGCCCGCGCACACTTGCGAGCAACCATCTGGCGATGATCGGACGTGCCTAGCATGAGGTAGGTGCGCAACTTGATGGCCGCCTCATCCCCTTTGTCTTCCGCCATTCCACTCTGCAACACGGCTCCGAACTGGCGTAATCGATCATGGGGCACACTGTAAAAAGCCCGTGCTACCGGGCCCATCGTGAATGCCCCTTTCGTCCCCCTCGGCCATTTATGCCCATTGGAGAACACATCGATGGCGAACAGGACGGCATCGTGATGCACTGGAGCCAACTCAATCAGCCGCGGGATGGAGGCGATCCGGTTCCCGTTGAACGCCGTCGTCAACATGCCACGCAATACGGCTGCATACCAGTTCCGGTATTCGACCTTGTCGGGCACTGCACCGCCGAACCATGCGGCATCCTTGAACCCACGAATTGCACCCACGTCTACGCCGTCATTCCCGCACCGCTTCACGCCGAGGGTCACTAGCATCGGCACCGTGCAGCCCGACAACACAATGGCTTCCAGCCGATGCTGCCCGTCGAGCAATACACCGTGCTCATCGAATGCGATGCCTTGGTGGGTGAGCCGCCACCGGCCAGCTTCCATGTCAGTGGCATATTGCAGAACCAGGCGCTCGCGCAGGACTCGGTTGCCGTGGTTGGTAGACAGATAGGATGTCGCTAGTTGTGGGGTAATGTTCTGCATCGTGGTGTGCACGTGTCAGCTCCTCTTGTCGGTTCCGTCCGGTTCGTGACGCATGGTGATCTCCACCCGCTCCAGTGCGTCGTATTGTTTGCCCACGAGGCACGCGATTACCTGCGCGTCGTCCTCGAACAGAACTCCAGTGAGTGAATCCAAAGTTGCGCGCAGGAGCTTATCGATGTCGGGCTTTACGACTGGGTACTGGCGCCGCTTCGGAATGCTCGCTGGTTTGGCCAGGAAGAAATTAACCTTCAGCCACACCGGGGTGTGCTTTGCTGCCGCCGGGCGCGCGATGTTCTGCCGCTCCAACTCGGCCATGGCGGTGCGCGTCACCTCCTGCCGGTAGGGCTTGAGCTTGCGGTTGTCGCTGGTCACGCGCGCCTTACCCGCGATCACAAACGCCTTCGCGCTGCCCTGGGGCTCAGGGTGGACGTAACAGGTCACAGTAATCTCGCTCATTCGCCGCTCGCCTTCTGTTTTTCCGTGATCTCGCACGCCTGCTGCTGTAACCGCCGCTTGCGCTCTTTCCACTCAGCCTCGGTCATCTCAGCACCGGCCTGATGCCCTCTGCCGAGCTTCCGTACTGCTTCGCGCACCTGCTCGACCTCGGCATCGTAGGCGGCCTGCTCCTCCGGACTCATGCTCGCCTGCTCGCGCTTCCACTGGTCGATCTGCGCCAGTTCGCTCTTGGCCGGCTTACCCTCTTCGTGCTCACACAGCCGTGCGCAGCGCGCCACAATCTGCGCCGGTACCGGGAACCAGAAGTGGTCCTTCTCGTCAGAACCATTGGCCGCGTAGTCCTCGAACGCCGCGTCAACCAGGCTCGGCAGGTAGGACGACAGGCAGCGAAACCACAGCTCCAGCGCCGGGCCCTCTGGAACCTCCTGCCGCGTCAGTTGCGACATGATCTCCAGCCATCCCACGATCCGGGTGTCGCGCGTGTAGGGCTGCGAGGAGCTTTTCTCGATTGCGCCTGTTTCGTTCGTCCGTCTTGCTAGGCTGTTCTGCTCTTTGTCCATTGCCGTTTCCTTGCTGGGCGTTGATGTTTACGCTTGGAACTCTATACTCGCGCTTTCTCCAGAAGTCGTCGGGTCCACGAATGAACTGCTCCCGTCCGTCAGATCGGTACGCCTCGACCACGCGCCGCGTCTCCACGTAGACGTAGCGCAACGCCTCAACCTCCGCCAGCGGTGGCCGGCCCGGGAATCGCATCTCTGTGCCAACCGCGCAGATGATCGTGTTCAAAGTGTTTGGCGGGATCTCGGTTTCGAGTAGGTGTGAGAGCTTTGGGTGCAGCTTGGCGATCAGAACGAGCTTGGCGTCTGAGCCTTCCACTCGCACTCCTGTTGCTTCCATTTTTGCTGGTGAAGTTGGCGGCTGAGATTCAGGAACATTCGTTTCGCTCGCGCGCGATATATCTCTCTCTTTGTATACATCTCTATCTACATCTAATAGCGTTACAGAGTTCGTGGCCGGCGTTGATAGTAAAGGGGTTAAGTCGCTAGACGTTCCAAGGTGCGCCGAGGTGTTCTGAGATGTTCCAAGGTGTTCCGAGGTGTTCCGAGGTGTTCCGGAGTTTTCCGCCTCGCGATGGCGTCGAACGCGCTCCCTCGTGCCGGTCAAATAGTCCATCCGGGTCGCCAGCGCAGCGTACTTTTTCGCGTTCAGCACCATCCATCCCCCAGGTACTTTTTCGATACGGCGGCCCTCGTGTTCCGAGTCTGCAGAACGAGGATCTGGACTTGATAGCGTCTCCAGCGCCCGTCGCAGAAGCGAAGGTTTCAGCCGCGCCCGGCGCCCGAGATTCTCCTCGCACGCGAAGGCGCAGAAGCCGTCTTCGTTCATGGACGCCAGCAGCGTGATCCAAAGGCGCAGCGTAGAGTCAGGTTCCAGCCAGATCGATGAGTCCAGAATCTTTTCAAACAGTTTCGTGTACATCTACTGATCTGCCCCTTCACTTACGGCTGCACTGCGCCCATTTTGCTTTGTCGCTCTACGCCCGTTTTGCGATTACGAAACAACTCGCCTTGGGAAACAGCAGCGCCTTGAATAACTGCTGGTCCACGCGGTGAAGGTCATACTGCTCAGGGTGCTGCTCAATGAACGTCCGCACCCATTCATCCGGAAAACGCCCGTGCTCATCACGGAAGAGCCAGCAGCGAGGCTCCCACCGGGCTACCGTCTGGTGCGCCACCCCGAAGATCGCCACCAAGTCCTCGCTCGACATCCCCGCGACCATGCGGCGCGAGATCTTCAACTCCTCCAGCTTGGACTGCACCGATACCACGCCGCGGCGCAGCTTCTTTGCCATCTGCTTGGACGTCAACAGACCTGCACTGACGTCCAAAAACTCCACATCCTCCCGAGTCCAGGGCTTGCGTGTGTCGTGCGTCAGCCCTAGCCGCTGCGCCCGCATCTTCACGATGTAGTGCGGGAAGTTCCAGCGCACCGAGAGCTCGCGAGCCTTGCGTCCGCGCTCGCGCAGGCTGTAGCCCGCCGTCCACACCCCGCGCACCAGGGTGTCCATCTCCGAGGTGAAGAAATACTTCTGGCGCGAACTGGGTCGAACCAGCGGCCGGCAGTGGTGGCACAATCCGTCCTTGGGTGCCGCATTGATCTTGTGGCAGTGCAGGCACTCCACCGGGTTGTTGGGGATGCCCTTCATTGGCCCGACTCCACCGTGTTGAACAGCGGGGCATCGTTGGTTATCCTGCGCTCCGCCATCGCCACATAGTCATGGTTCAACTCGATGCCGATGTAGTTTCTCCCGAAGCGCGTTGCTACCAGCCCGGTTGTACCTGCGCCGTTGAACGGGTCAAGCAAGGTGCATGGAACGGGATCGCCAGCATCACACCGACAGCCTGGTTGCCAGCCTACGGTGATGGATTGGCCAGTAAGCGTTCCATTCGGACTACCCAATGTTGACTTGGCCGTCCCGCCGCTTAATACTCCGCCACTAGCACCCACCGCACGCTCTCCGTACTTACTTCCATCAAAACCATTGTCGATTCTGTCCGTGACACGCTCCCACGGCGCACCGCATTTTGCACAGCATCCGCGATCAGAAGTCCCCGCCAGGATGCACGGCTCAATAAGAGCGGGCGGAAAGGTGGCGAAGTGGACTTCAGAGAAACCCTGTGTGGTCACAGTCCAAACGGAACGCTTGTTGCGGCCACTTGGCTCCCTATCGCCAATGACTGACGTCCTGCGTCCCACGCCATCCACATTGGCTTCTGCGAGTGCGATATTTTTCTCTCCGCCGAATGAATACTTGTACCGTTCGAGAGACGCTGCCGACGCCGGTTCTTTGATCGCATCCATGTCGCAGTAGTACTGTGCGCTCTTGGTCAGTAGAAATAGGTACTCGTGCGACTTGGTGCAGCGGTCGGTGACGCTCTCTGGCATCGGGTTCGGCTTGTTCCAGATGATGTCCTGCCGCAGATACCAGCCATCGTTTTGTAACGCGAACGCTACGCGCCACGGAACGCCTACTAGGTCTTTCGGCTTGAGTCCGATGATCGGCATCCGGTTAGGCTGCGTCATTGGCCCGATTGCGCCATCGGCGTGCTTTGGGCTCTCGCCTCGAGTACCGCGATAGCCAGCCCACCGCTCACCCTGCTCGCCTCCGCCCGGACATTCGCCCACCTTGCCGGCGCCGGTCGCGTAACAGTCCCCCAAGTTAAGCCAGAGCGTCCCCTCCGCGCGCAGCACGCGCCGCACCTCGCGGAAGCCCTCAACCATCTTGGAGACGTACTCCTCGGGTGTGCGCTCCAGTCCGAGTTGGCCGGGCACGCCGTAGTCGCGCAGGCCCCAGTAGGGCGGCGATGTAATACAGCACTGCACGCTCTCGTCCGGCATCGTGCGCAGCACCTCGATCCAGTCGCCTTGGCGAATCTCCCAGCTCACTAGCGCTTCCCCTCAATCACTCTGCAGTTCAGCGCCGCTGGCCCGCGCCCGCGGTCAATCACCTCAAACGACACCTTCTGCCCCGGGAACAACTGGCGATGCTTCTGCCCCATGCCTTTCACGTTCGAGTAGTGCACATGCACGTCGGGCGTCTCCCCGTCGTCGCGGGTGATGAAGCCCCAGCCGCGGGCATCGTCGAACCAATTCACGACGCCGGTCAGCACGATGCGCTCGACGATCTGCCCATCGCGCAGAATCTTTTCCGGCTGCGGTGCGTTACTGGCCTGTGTCATACGTGTCATACGTCAACTCTCTGACTTGCGGTTTGTGCTGCGCGCGAATCGAGGTCACGCCATCGACGTTCTGGAGTTCAAAGAACGTGGTGTCGGGCACCTCGGGGAAGCTATCCATCGGCTCGCCGGCCGCCAGCAGGAATATCTGTTCGAGGTTTGAGTCCAGCAGGGTTTCGGTGAGCGTGGAGCGCACGTCAGGCAAAAGCATGTCCGCCCGATCTATCACCACCATGCCGACGCCGGTGGCCTCGGCCAGCGCCACGCAAAAGGCGATGCCGAAGCGGTACTCCTCCGACTCGGAGAGTTGGGCAAGGGTGAGTTGCTTGCTACCAATTTCCACCTTCAGGTTGTAGGGCTCAAGATCGAAGTCCACTGAGAACCCGAAGCGCTGCAGTACCCCGTTCATGCGCGCCACGAACGCCGGCAGTTTCCCGCCGATGAGCTTCGCCTTGATGGGGCCGGTCGGGCCGAAGTAGGCCACCAGCGTCTCCAGCTTGCCGATGGTCTGCTCCAGCCCCGCGCGCTTCTGCTTGGCCGCCTCGTACTGCTTGCGCTGCTCCTGGTAGCGGATGACGCTCTTCTCGATCTCGCGGCCGTTGGCGATGCGCTGGGTAAGGTCGGTGATCTCGGCATTCAGTGCGGAGGTGTCGGCCTCGCCATACGCTGGCTCAGTGAGCTCGCCGATCTCCTTGATCACCGATTCGGCAGCTACCACCTTGGGGACCGCCATCTGGTGACGGTCGAGCTTGCGCTGAATCTCCTCGAAGTTGGGCAGCTTGTTGCGCTTGTCCTGCAACTCCTGCAGCGCGACGTCCAGTTCCGTGGCTTCCTTCTCGATTGCGGCCAGCCGCGCGCTGTGGTCGGGAAGGTTCTCGTAGTCGCGGGCGCAGGTGGGGCAGGCCTTCTGCACGGGCGCCTCAAGCTGGGTGCGCTCCTGGCGCAGCGCCGCGCGCCTGCCTTGGTTCTCGGCGATCAGCTTGTCGTATTTGCCGGCCTCGGTGCGGTTCCGTAGCTGCTTCTGCAGCCGGGCGATCTCTTCGCTGCTGTCGATGCACCAGGCACCCATCTCCGCGACGGTTTTGCGGGCCGCGTCGAGCTTGGCTTTGGCGGTGGTGTACTCCGAGCGCTTGGTAGCGTTCGACTCGGTGACCTTCTGGCAGGCTTGGGTGCGCTGCTTCGTCAACTCCGCCTTGCGGGTCTCCAGATATTGAATCTGCTCCGTCACCTGCTGCTCGTCCGGGCAGTCGGCAGGAATCTCCG
>Ga0137366_10000610_pt1 | contig 24274 bp, 17 predicted proteins | sample SagtaG_8_FD_104938 | JGI IMG/M metagenome (GOLD analysis project Ga0137366, IMG submission 104938) | Vadose zone soil microbial communities from Sagehorn Ranch, Mendocino, California, USA - Sage1_L_60_16 metaG | ecosystem: Environmental > Terrestrial > Soil > Vadose zone | place: USA...
ACCGTCCGGACTAAATGTTTCGCCGACTTCCTCCTCGGGGCCATTCGTCAGACGCGTCGCTTTGACGCTGCCGAACTCGTAGTAGAAGAGATCGTTTGCGAAATTCAAGAGCACGGCTTTCTCGGAGGGATTCATTTGGTACGAGCCACGATTAGCCAGCTGGCGCGCGTCTTGTGCTGTGATTCCCGGTAACGACGCAAACGCCGACTGCATTATGGCGGCGTCGAAAAACGCCACCGCTTCTCCCGTCTCAGCGTCAACCTTTTGTAGACGTGGCACGTCTCGCCTCGTCGCCGGATCGTTTGCAAGCAGGTAGTGCATGCCGTCTTTGAGCCAGCGAATAGTAGGAGTTGTGCCGCTGAAATTGACCTTCTTCACCGGATCGAAGATATCGTCAATGGTTAGACCTTTTTGCTGTGCGAGAGCGGAAAGCGGAAACAAAAGCAAGAGGATGGCGGTGAAAAGAATGAACCTCGGATATCTCAAAGTGATCTCCTATGAATTGATTGAGTCGTAGCATCGCACCGATTGATCAGCAGAGCGTCGCAGTTGTTTCCGATATGAAGGTAGCGGACAGAGCCAACGTTTCAATAAACTCGATCCTAAAGACCAAATCAAACCTTGCTTGGCGTCATCTTCTTGATTAGCGGTGTAAGCAACGCCAACAACAAGGCGGCCGCCAGCGAGATCGCAGCAAATGTCCCAAACGCACGTGCCAGCAAGCCCGGGCTACTGCCCTGAAACAATTTGGTTGTCAGGCCGGCGATATAGCTTCCTATCGAAATCGACAAGAACCAGACGCCCATCATCAAGCCAACCATTCGACCTGGTGCAAGCTTAGTGATCGTGCTGAGGCCAACAGGGCTCAGACATAACTCCCCGAGTGTCTGGAGAAAATAGACCACGATAAGCCACAAGGGAGAAACGCGGCCTCCGCCTGTCCAAGTCGACGCGAACGCAACAACTACGAAGGCGACACCAGCAAACAGCAACCCCATCGCGAACTTCGCAGGACTTGAGGGTTGCCGTTCCCCGAGGCGTTGCCAAATGAAGGCAAACACCGGCGCGAGAGCGATGATACAAATTGGCTGAACCGACTGAAACCAACTGGAAGGAAACCCCCATCCGAAGATGGATGTGCGCGTGAGCCGATCACCGAATAAGGTCAGACTGGATCCAGCTTGTTCAAATGTCATCCAGAAAATAATCGAGAATAGAACGAGAATAAAGATTACCAGAACACGCCTTCGTTCATCCCCCTGGAGCAGCCGCGTAGTACCGCCTAGATAGCCGGCAAAGTAACCTACAACGGTCCAGAAGGGCATCGAAATCCACCCTCCCTCACCGTAGCGATAACCGAATGCAGCGCCTATCAAGGCGCCAACAGCAGCCATTGCACCCGTTACTATGTCGACGCTCGACGAAGCCTTCTCCGCAGTTGGCTTTGGTTCAGTCGATCTCTTTCCGACTTCGAGCAGGCGCTTACCGCCAAACACATACTGGATCAGACCGAGGGTCATTCCCACTCCCGCAGCTCCAAACCCCCAGTGCCAGCTATGGTTTGGATCCAAACCCACCGAAGAAATGAAGTTTTTGAACCAGAGATGTTGGGCGAGGAAACCTGTAACGATTGGGGCGAGAAACGCTCCCAAATTGATACCCATATAAAAGATCGAGAACCCGGCGTCCCGCCGCTCATCTTCAGGCTTGTATAACTGACCTACCATCGCACTGATGTTTGGCTTTAAGAAACCTGTGCCGACGGCGATCAAGATGAGTCCGGCGTAGAAGTTTGGCAACGTGTTTATCACCATCGAATAGTGGCCGCAAGCGATCACGATACCGCCTATAAGCACGGCGCGACGCGCGCCAAGAAACTTATCGGCAAGCCAGCCGCCAATGAGGGGCAGATACCAAACCGACGAGACGTAGGTAGCATAAATCACGCCCGAGTACTTCTCATCAAAACCGAGACCACCCTCGGCGATTGATTTGGTCATGTAGAGTGTGAGCAGAGCACGCATCCCGTAATAGCTGAAGCGCTCCCACATCTCCGTGAAGAACAGTGTCGAGAGACCCTTTGGATGTCCAAAGAATCCGTGATCATCACGTATGGCAGTCGTAGTAGGACCTTTCGCGTCAAGCGATGTGCTCATAAAACAAATTCCCTTTGCGAGTTTACCAGCGGCGGAGCGAGCAGATTTAAGCAAACCGAATAGCGGGGAGACCCTTGCGCGCTGGCTCTTGAGATTCAGACCAAAATGTTTTTTACTAGAAAACCGCCCTGCATTCAGCCAAAATACGGCAAGTGTGTCAAGGTTGACAGTCGAGAGGTCGTGATTTCGGAAAAAAGACTCTCCGCCTCATCTGCGGGCTGGACGCCTGCGAGGCGAGTTCGTTTTGGTCAGCACAGTCCGACCACCGAGCCGCAGGAGTAGGCCGAGGCTACACGGGGAGAAAACGCTTTTCCGACCTGAGTCTGAGATCTGAATTAGGCGTTTACTTTCCGAGAGAGTACAATGCGTCCCAACCGGCGAGTGCTGAACGTACTCGCTTAGAGAGCGGTCGGCGGGGTGAGGACGTTGACCGCTTTCGCCTTTTTCAAGGTCCCATAAACCAAACTTGAGTAGGACCGCTGCGAAGGCGCTTCGGTTTTTGGCTTTATCCCAGCGTACCTGTAAAGCTGAAAACGCCTCAAACTGCGAAGCAGTTGAGGCGGTCTCGTGCTTACTGGTAAAGAAGCTATTCGCTGGCAGGTACTTTTACTTGCTCCTCCACCAATTGGAATTCGTGCTCCGCCTCAGGGGACAGTACGGGGTGGTAAGTTTTTCCGTATCGCGCGGAGATTTTACGCACATAGTTCTGAGTCTCACTGTAAGGCGGTACGCCGCCAAATTTATCTACGGCTCCCTCGCCGGCATTATATCCAGCCAACGCCAAATCGACGTTGCCGTCGAACCTCTTCAATAGCCAACTCAGGTATTTCGTCCCTGCCTGGACATTCGATGCAGGATCACCCACATCCCTGCAACCAAACCTTCGTGCTGTAGCTGGCATTAGTTGCATCAGTCCCTTCGCACCCGCGTGCGATTGCGCGTTCTGATCGTAGTTTGATTCTTGCCAGATCACTGCATGAATAAATCGAGGGTCAACACCTTCACGCTGACCAACCTGAAAAATGATCCGGTCCAGATCGGCATTGCCGGACGTGGGAAAATCTGGAAGGATACCTTGGGCTTCGGTGCTGGCTTCAACAACTGGCGCAAATACGTGGCTAAAGAAAATGCCGGTTAGATTCGTAAAGAGGAAAACGGAGAGTATGGCAAAGGGTGCAAATTTGATTGAGCGAAAATGGGGTTTCTTGCGGGGAATCTTCATTAAGTATTGTGCTCCATGTGAGCGATGACCCAGGGTCATCGAAATTGAGTTCTGCTTCGCAGAATTTGGGGGCTACGCATGGTCGAAGCAATTGACAAAGAACTGCAATCAAGACCGGGACTAAGATGGAAAAACTGTTTTGATGGTTGCTTTTTGAGGGGCCTTAGTGCATCGCTAAATACTTCTATTACATGTACTTAAACAGGTCAAGACTAACCCGAAGTATTGCAACGTTTCTGTTTTCGACCGTTCAGTGTGACCATATATCGGGGGCACATTGGGAGCTCTGACCCGACTCGAAGACCACAAGCATACAGCCTTTCTGACCGTTCAAAGAGTTATCTTGTTGCTTCGGCTTCTCTCATTCACACCACGGCTTTGCCTGGTGGACCGCTGCAGATAGAAACTGTAGGGGGCGTCCCCGTCGGTGTCCCTCTCCGGGCGACTCGGGGGGGCCACGAAGGAGGACGCCCCTACAAAGATTGGGACACCTCAACTGGGCTGCCTGTTACCTGGGCTGCCTTGACAGCGCAAATTCAAACAGCGTATAACCGCGATTGAAAAGCGTGGTGAGTTAAGGCGACTTGCGGCCACGGAAAATAACCCGCTAAACAGCTCGGGAAGCCTGAAAGGCAAACCCGAAAACTTCAAAGCCTTTGAAGTCCCGCGTTGTTTAGCGCGGGACATTTGTTTTGGATCTGAGTTCTTTGGAGTTTGTGCTGTTGTTTTCCCGGCTGGAAAAGCCTGCAGGAACGCGGCGGCGAATTACAAAGTACCTTCCAAGCTCCAAGGACAAAGCTCAAGAGTAATCACTTATGGAACCTTTCAGAAATCTTCTAGAGAGCGACATTATCCACGTAGTTGACGGCGCCATGGGTACGATGCTCTATGCCAAGGGTGTCTACATCAACCGCTGTTACGACGAATTGAACCTCAGCAATCCGGATCTTGTACGCGAGGTCCATACCGAATACCTGCGCGCGGGCGCCGATATCATTGAAACAAACACATTCGGCGCTACAGGCCATAAGCTGCAGCAGTATGGTCTCGAAGGAAACATGGCGGAGATCAATACGTTGGCGGCCAGGATCGCCCGTGAAGCCGCCGGCGATCGTGCTTACGTTGCTGGTGCGATTGGTCCACTTGGCCTGCGCATCGAGCCCTATGGGCCTACCTCTTTCGAGGAAGCTAAGGAGATGTTTAAGGACCAGGCTTCAGCCCTGCTCGAGGGGGGCGTCGACCTTTTTGTGCTGGAAACCTTTTCCGACGTTTCCGAAATCCGTCAGGCAATTCGCGCAATCCGTGAGCTGGGCGATCTCCCAATCATTGCCCAAATGACGATCATGACGGACGGCAACACGCTGTTTGGTACCACACCAGAAGTCTTCACCGAACGTCTGGACGAGTGGGGTGCCGACGTGATTGGACTCAACTGCGGTGTAGGCCCGGCGATCATTCTCAATGCGCTGGAAAAGATGCGCGCAGTCACGAAAAAGAAATTGTCCGCGCAACCCAATGCAGGACTGCCGCGCGACGTACAGGGGCGTCAGTTCTACATGTGCTCGCCCGAGTACATGTCCAAGTTTGCCAAGCGGTTCATTCAGTCGGGCGCAAAATTCATCGGCGGTTGCTGCGGTACCACTCCGTCACACATCAAACTCATTTCCGATGCTGTCCGTGCTGCTTCTCCCCGAGCGCAGCGCACGGTTTTCACAGCCGGAACTACGGCGCCTGTTGAGCAGATTACGCCGGCAGACATCAAGGTAGTGCCACCGGAGGAGCGTTCGAATTGGGGGCGCAAGATCGCGCGCGGCGAGTTTGTCACCTCGGTCGAAGTCCTACCACCGAGAGGAGTGGACGCTCAGAAAACACTTAATTCGATTCGCTTGCTAAAAGATGCCGGTGTTGATGGCGTCAATATTCCAGATGGTGCGCGAGCCCAGTCGCGCATGAGCGCACTCGCCACCGCCGTGTTAGTCGAACAGCAAATCGGAATTGAATCTGTACTGCATTATTGTTGTCGCGACAGAAATTTGTTGGGGATGATGTCTGACCTGCTCGGAGCGGCGGCATTAGGTCTTCGCAATCTGCTTATCATTACAGGCGACCCGCCAAAAATGGGACCTTATCCGGATGCAACCGCGGTTTTCGATATCGACGCAATCGGCCTGACAAACATGGTCAACAAACTGAACCATGGCCTGGATCTTGGCAACAATCCCATCGGCCAGCCTACAGCTTTTTGTATTGGTGTCGGAGTTAATCCGGGCGCGATCAATCTCGATGAAGAGATCAAGCGGTTTGAGTGGAAGGTGGAAGCCGGAGCGCAGTATGCGATCACGCAACCAGTCTTTGATACCGACCAATTGCGCGACTTTCTAGATCGCATACAGCATGTGCGTATCCCTGTCATTGCCGGGATTTGGCCGCTTGTCTCCTACCGCAATGCGGAGTTTCTCCATAACGAAGTGCCGGGTGTGCGGGTAACGCCGTCAATCATGGAACGCATGCGGATAGCTTCGACGGTCAGCAAGGAAGCAGGGCGCGACGAAGGTCTGAAGATTGCGCAAGAGTCACTGCTGGAAGTCCGCGATGTGATTCAGGGCGTTCAGGTTTCTGCGCCGTTCGGAAATGTGAAATATGCGTTGGAAGTCTTTCAAGTACTGGAAAGCTTTGGTAGAGAACACGAGAAGCAGGCGATTAACAGTTGATCATTGAAGGATGCTTCGGAGCGCGGATTCCAGCTGGGGATATCGAAACTGATATTGCATGTCTTTCAGCCGTGCCGGCCGGACGCGCTGGCTTGCCAGGAGCAACGCATCTGCCATCTCACCAAATGCCAGCCGAACGCCGAATGCTGGGATTGGAAACACGGTCGGGCGCGAAAGCACCCTGCCGAGCGTCTTTGTAAATTCAGCATTCGTCACCGGGTGAGGCGCAACGAAATTGACCGGTCCACCGGAGGTCTCCTTGATTAGTGTGTGCTCGATTGCCTGGATGACGTCGACCAGTGAGATCCAACTCATCCATTGCTCACCGCTGCCAATCCTGCCGCCAACTCCCATGCGAAAAGGCGGCAACATCTTGGCGAGCGCGCCTCCTTGTTTGTCCAGAATGATACCAAAGCGCGCGTTGATGGTTCGAATTCCCTTCTGAGTCGCAGGTTGAGTTGCCTGCTCCCATTCAATGCAGACACTGGCGAGAAAATCCCTTCCCGGAGCACTAAACTCAGTCAACACTTCGTCACCGCGATTCCCATAATAGCCAATGGCCGACGCGCAGATGAAAGTTGCGGGAGGGCGAGACAATTGCGCGAGAGAGTTACTCAGTAGTTGAGTTCCCTTTACGCGGCTTTCGCGGATCTTTCTTTTTTTCTCTTCGCTCCATCTTCCTTCGGCAATACTTTCGCCGGCCAGATGTACTACTGCGTCCATTCCTTCGAGATGCGCAACATCAATCAGTCCTCGGTCAGGGTCCCAGCCAATGTCAGGAGCGCTTACTTCACGACCACGAACGAGCCCGCACACTTCATGACTGTTCTTAGTGAGTGATCGCACCAAGGCGCGTCCGACGAGGCCGTGCGACCCGCTGACAGCTATCTTCATGCGTTAGAATCCCAGTCCCGCTGTTCTTAGTTCGGGCACTAACATAGCGCTCACGAGATAATTACTCAACGTCACACCTAATAAATCTTCTTGAGTTTTTGCTCATGAGGTGTAGAATGCGCGTGCCTGCAACAGAAGGTACGAGGACCTCAGCCCCTCGTGGTTTTTCTCTTTGCGATTGGGCCAACGGTCCTCATCCTTCTTGGTTGGCTGCTGCTAATATAGATAAGTAAGACGATAGGCTCGGAATGCGAGTCTGCGGAAGGAGCAATCTCACCATGCTTCGGACCCGAACTCTTCTCCTGATCACGCTGCCTCTTCTGCTCATTAGTCTTATTGTGGTTTCGCCGCGCCGGAGTGAGTCGATGACACCCTTACGTCGCTTAACTAATACTGCTGAACATTCGATCAGTCTTAATCCATCATTGAGCGACGATGGCCGCGCTGTAGCTTTTGAGTCGACCGCCGACCTTGCCGGCACCGGCGGCGGCAGCACCTTTCACGCCGTGCGCGCCGACCTGTCAACCGAGCCTGCAAGGTTTCTTGAAATAGGCCGCACGCGGGCAGTATCGCCGGGATTGTCGGGCGACGGATCGAGTTTAGCCTTTGCCTCAGCAGAAGATCTCGTGGGCCGGAATGCCGATCGCAACTCTGAAATCTACTTCTTCAACGGCACAACGCTCATCCAAATTACGCAAACCTCTCCTGCCAACGAAGCCAGCCGCATGAGCGACGGCAATTTCCAACCATCGCTCTCAGCAGATGGACACTTCATCGCATTCTCGTCAAATAGAAATCTGGTTGGACTCAACGCCGATCTCAACCTGGAGATCTTTGTCTTCGATACTGACGCGAATACCTTTACTCAATTAACCGCAAACACCGGTAACATTGGCTCCACAAGCCCGAAAGTGAGTGCCGACGGATCGCGCATAGCCTTCATTGAAGTCGGGGTTGTTGGGACCGATTCGCATAATCTGAAGCTTTACGACAAGACGACAGGAAACACTCGGATTATCGCTGAGTCTGTAATGGGTTTGTCTTTGGCTTATGGCCGCGCGATAAGTGACGACGGCGAGCGAGTTGTTTATTCCGGAAATATTGCGACTAATCAAAGCCAGGTTTTCCTATATGACGTGCTCGAAAACAGTTCTCGTCAGATAACGGAGCTCGGAGTCAGGGCTACGGACGTCAATCTGCAGGCAACCATCAGCGGCGACGGCAGGCGCATCGCCTTCGCCACCAGACGCAAAGTTCTGGCCACCAGCGATGGAGGTGTAGACCTTTACCTTTGCGATCTTCCCGCGGCGCAGGTCACAGAGGTGACAAACGCGCCTTCAAGCGCGACTGGTGAAGTCGTTTCGTCGCTCAACCATGATGGGAGTCTTGTCGCCTTCAGCTTTCCTCGGGTGCTTTCGGGAGCGGTCGACGCGACTGAGACGGCAAACAACTGCGAGATTTATCTGGCTTCTCTTGCACCGCGAGCTGCTTCGGGTCCTGCGACGGTCCTGAATGCGGCGGCCAAAGGAAACGAACCCTCGATAATCAGGACGATCGCACCCGGAAGCATAGCGACGATTATAGGAAACGCACTCGCCTTCAAATCAGAACAGGCCCAAATATCAGCAACAGGCGACTTTCCTCTTTCGGTCGCCGGTACCACGGTGTCTGTAGGCGGGCAACCAGCCAGACTCCTTTATGTGTCTCCCGAGGAAATTATCGTCGTGATCCCTTCGAACGTACACAGCGGGCCCACACAGCTTGTCGTTACTAATGCCGACGGATTTCAGTCAAAAGCCGACACAGTGATTTCGCTCGCTGCGCCCGGACTTTTCACAATAGACGGAGAAGGCCGGGGCGAAGGAGTGTTACTCAATGCTGACACAAATGGCCCCGGACCATTTGATCCGTCAGATGGCCAGCTTAGGCTTTCCATTTTTTCCACCGGAGTGCATAACGCAGTACACGTGTCCGTAAATATCGCGGGCCGCACCTTCAACGTCGAAACCATCGCGAGCTCGCCGACTTTGCCAGGGCTTGACGAGGTGCATTTCAGTGTCCCGGCCGAACTGCGCGGTGCGGGAGCCGTTAATCTGATTCTCAGTGCCGATGGAGTTGAAAGTAATACCGTCACCGTCGCTCTCAGCGGCAGTTCTCTACGTGACATCATGATTAATGAATTCCTGGCCGACCCACCCGACGGCATGGCAGGCGACGCCAATCACGATGGTGAGAGGAATGCAACGGCGGACGAGTTCGTTGAGTTGGTGAACTCAACGGCGCGCGATCTGGAGCTTGGCGGTTATCAATTGCTAACCCGGAGCGGCGCGGGTGCCAATGATATTGTTCGGCACACATTTGCCGAAGGAACTATTCTGTCAGCTGGAACCGCTCTCGTTGTGTTCGGCGGCGGAAATCCAGATCCGAACAATCCGGCTTTTGGTGGGTCCTATGTTACTAAGTCGGCTACAGGCAGTTTGTCTTTGACTAACTCAGGTGGCGTGATCACTCTTCGAGACGCATCCGGATCGACGGTCAGTTTTGCAACCTATGGAAATGCCGGAGGGCTGCCAGCTGACGCCAATCAATCGCAGACGCGATCCCCAGACATCGTCGGCAATTTCATACCTCATAAGCTCGCACCCGGCGGCGAAGGGAGCACCTTCAGCCCCGGCACACGTTCGGATGGCCGCCCCTTTCTTCCTGCCCCAGCAATCTCATTGATAACAGTCGCACCTGCTCTACAATCCCTGCAGGTGGGCCATAACCTGCAATTCCTTGCGCAGGCGTTTGACTTAAACAATCAACCATTGCCGGATGTCATTTTTAGCTGGAAATCAACTGTGGCCTCTGTTCTATCGATAGATGAGAAAGGCCTTGCCAAAGCGGTAGGGCCAGGCACCGCTCAGGTCATCGCTCTTGCACGTTCAGTCCAGTCTGCGCCTTCACAAATTACCATTACGCAACCAACCCCAAGCCCCAGTCCGACGCCAAACCCGACTCCCACACCATCACCGACGCCGTCACCTTCACCCGGTTCGAGTCCTACACCATCACCTACTCCCAGTGCATCACCTTCCCCGTCTCCTAGTCCGGGCCTCTTCGTCCTGATCAGTGAATTCCGCACACGCGGTCCTAATGGAGCCAGCGACGAATTCATCGAACTCTACAACGGCACAGATGCATCGGTAGACATCTCCGGTTGGAAGCTAAAAGGCTCGAGCAGTTCGGGTGCCATTGCTGTTCGCCTGACGATTAACGCCGTTACTATCTTGCCGGCCCACAGACACTTCCTTGCGGCTAACTCCGGAGGTTACAGCGGAAGTGTGTTACCGGATCAGAGTTACACCAGCGGGCTAGTCAATGATGGTGGTTTGGCCCTTACGCTGCCCAACGACACTGTCATCGATCAGGTTGGCTTAAGTTCCGGCTCAGCCTTCCGGGAAGGCATGCATCTGGCGCCACTGCCATCCGATGCAAATCAAAGCTATGAGCGAAAACCCGGCGGCATGACTGGTAGCACGCAAGACACCAGTGACAACTTCGAAGATTTTCAGTTGTTAACTCCGAGCGATCCTCAGAACCTCGCCAGCAATCCGACGCCTGGGCCTACGCCTACTCCATCACCTTCACCTACATCATCGCCAACGCCCCTTCCATCGCCGACGCCCAGTGCTTCCATCAACCCGACTCCGACTGTGACACCTACTCCGGAGCCGTCTCCATCACCGATTTCCTCGCCGACGCCAGCTTCCAATCCGGCAGCAGTAATAAGCGAGTTTCGCACGCGTGGGCCAAATGGAGCCAACGATGAGTTTATTGAGATCTACAACAACAGCGACTTCCCACTTGATATAAGTGGATGGAAACTACGTGGTTCCAGCAGCAGTGGCAGCATTACTACGCGCTTAACTGTCAGCGCCGGTACGCTGATTCCAAGACGTGGACATTTTCTCGCCACCAATTCCGGCGGCTACAGTGGAATTGTAACCGCCGATCAGACTTACGCGAGCGGAATTACAAATGACGGAGGTCTCGCGCTGACGCTGCCCGATGATTCGGTGGTCGACCAGGTGGGCTTAAGCCCAGGCTCCAGTTATAAGGAGGGCATGCATTTGGCTCCCTTACCGAGCGATGCAAATCAGAGCTATGAACGCAAACCCGGCGGCTCAGAAGGAAGTACTCAGGATACGAATGACAACTTCAGTGATTTCCAACTACTTACACCGAGTGACCCACAAAACATGAATAGTGGACCAACTCCCGGCCCCTCGCCAATTCCCTCGCCTTCACCCTCAGCTTCACCGACCCCGTCGCCGTCGCCGACAACAAAGCTCTTGGTCACCCAGATCTTCGGTGGGGGTGGAAATTCGGGCGCACCTTTCAGGAACGACTTCATCGAAATATTTAACAGTGGACAAACGGCAGTTAATCTGGCCGGCTGGTCCATCCAATACGCGAGCGCAACCGGTACGACCTGGTCCGTAACACCCCTAACATCCATCTTGCTGGCGCCGGGTCAGCATTACCTCATCCAGGAATCCTCCGGTGGCAGTGGCGGTGTTATGTTGCCTGAACCTGACGCGACCGGAACGATAGCGATGGCCGCTGCGGCCGGAAAGGTGGCTCTGGTTAGGGCTGCCACGGTTCTCGTCGGTGCTTGCCCCGACGATACGAGCATCGTGGACCTGGTTGGTTACGGCAGCGCCGCAAACTGCTTTAGAGGCGCCGGTCCAACACCTGCTCCTGGGAATACCACCGCCGTCTTGCGCGTCTCGAACGGTTGCGCAGATACGCAAAACAATGCGATCGATTTTGTCGCGGGCAGTCCAAGTCCGACGAACAGCCTATCGCCACTCAGTCCTTGTTCAGGTGCTAATACTGGCACACTATTCATCACTCAATATCAGAAGATCTGGGGCGAACTCCTACCGTTATTGTTTGACTGCAGCGTCTTGGCGGCTCGCCGCAGCTATTGGTTTCTCAACTGATCCATTGCGTGAAAGATTCCCGACAACAACTCACAGATGCAACCGGCAAAAGAGTTGTCAACTTGCTAGACAAGATTTGAAACCCTTAGACTTTCCCGTGCACTCAATAGCAGAAGCCCTCACTTCGCTACGCGAACACTTCGGCTTCGATGAGTTTCGCGATGGTCAGATTGAAGTGATTGGCACAATCCTGGAAGGTAAAGACGCTGTCGTCGTTATGCCGACTGGAAGCGGCAAGTCTCTGTGCTACCAACTTCCCGCGATGATGCTTGGTGGCGCAACCCTTGTTGTCTCTCCCCTCATTGCCCTGATGAAGGATCAGGTTGATGCGCTGCGGTCTCGCGGACTCCCGGCAACCTTCATAAACAGTTCAATCACCGAGCGCGAACAGTGGGAACGTATCGAGGGGCTGCGCCGTGGGGAGTTCAAGCTGGTCTACGTCGCGCCGGAGCGCTTCCGGAGCAGTCGCTTCATTGCTGCACTCAAGTCGATCACGATTTCCCTTTTTGCCGTCGATGAAGCGCACTGCATCTCGACGTGGGGCCACGACTTTCGTCCTGATTATCTGCGCTTGAAGAGTGTGATCGAGTCGCTCGGCAATCCTCAGACCCTGGCGCTTACGGCAACAGCTACGCCATACGTTCGCTCCGACATGATCCAGCAACTCGGCCTCAAACAGCCCCCCACATTCGTCACGGGATTCGATCGGCCAAATCTCTCGATTGATGTCGTGCACACTGAGAAAGTTCGGGAGAAGATCGCGCGTATCAGACGCCTCGCAAAAACAAATGCCGGCTCAGGAATCATTTATGCCTCAACGCGGAAAGCAGTGGAGCAGGTTGCGCGAGAATTACAAGAACAAGGGCTCAGCGTGACCGGCTATCATGCCGGAATGAGCGATTCTGTGCGCGTCAGAGCTCAGGACGACTTCATGGCGGGCCGCATACAAATGATTGTCGCCACCAACGCCTTTGGAATGGGCATCGACAAGGCGGACATACGGTTTGTGGCGCACTACCAACTGCCGGGCTCGATTGAGGCCTATTACCAGGAAATCGGTCGCGCGGGACGCGACGGGCTGCCGTCGTCATGTGTTCTTCTTTTTAACTATGCTGACAAAAGCACGCATGATTTCTTCATCGAAGGATCCTATCCCAGCGCAGCGATTATCAAGGACGTTTACCGTGCACTGGTGACGACAGGTTTGAAGCGAATAGAACTTTCCGCGTCTGAGATCGCTAAGCTCTCCGGCGAGCGGAATGAGATGGCTGTGCAGTCCGCACTTTACCTGCTCGAGCGTGCTGGCCACATAGAGCGCGGCCAGATTTTCCGCCAGCACACCTCCGAGCAAAGATCTTCTCCGGTTAACAGCGCCCGGCCCATTCGCGGCGTCGTGATGTTAGATAGCGTTCCCGCAACGCAGCTTCGCGTCAACCAAAACGATGTGACACGCCGAGCGACATTGGAGGAACGCAAGCTCCGCGAAATGATCGAATTCTGTTACACCGGAGATTGTTATCGCGCCCACATACTCGATTACTTCGGTGATCGACATCACGCGCGTCGCTGCGGCACGTGCGGAAACTGCGCGCCAGATGCCGCAGCGAGAACACCGCCTATGTCCTCCGAACTCTTGACCGATCCACCTGCTTCCAGACGCGGGTTCAAAAGTCGGGCGACGTTATCCGTCTATGTTCCTCGCCGCCTCAACGAGGATGAAACAACACGCGTCCGCAAGATTCTCGCGTGTGCCAAACGTATGCAGGGCCGCTTTGGAAAGAAGATGCTGGCAGCGACCCTGCGCGGCTCCGCTGCCAGGAACGTGATGCAGTCGCACCTGAATACGCTTTCAACTTACGGACTGTTGAAAGACATGCGACAGGACGACATCCTGATTTACATCGAGGCGTTAGTGACGTCTGAATGTCTGAAAGTGAGCCGGGGTGAATACCCCACGGTTTCCGTCACTGAGCTAGGTGATCGCGTGATGCGCCAGGAAGAACAAATAGAGATGGCGCTTGCCCCTTCAACTGAACAACCTGAACGATACGTTTCCGAGGATTCCAAACAAGAAATTGTGCCCACCAAGAGTATGCTGGACACTTATGCTTTCCATAAGCGAGGACTCTCGGTCGAGCAGATTGCCGGAGAGCGCAACTACACTACAGACACCATTGAAGGACACCTGATCAACTGTCTTCTCGCAGGCTATGCGATGGATATCGCGCAATTCGTATCGGCCGCTGATCGGCTGCTAATCGAAGCCGCAGTCAACCAACACGGCACCTCCAAACTCAAACCTATCCATGACTGCCTGCCAGAATCCATCACCTACAATATGATTCGCTTTGTTGTAGCTGAGCGGCTAGGCCTGGAGAAGGCCTTCAACAAGGATAAATAGCAATCTTGACCCTGAGTGCCCGCGAAGAGTGTCGCGACCGATTACTATCTGCTCCCGCACGAAATTCGGCAACACACCTTCGTCCACTCCCGCAACAATAACGCAAGCAGCAGTACGAATCCGACTGCAGCAAGTTTTATGGGGTGGACCTTTATCGAACGACATCACTAAGCGGGCTGGACGCGCTAGCATACAAACGCTTCGACATGCGCCCGGCCACGTATGCCAGACGCCCTGCTTCTATGGCCAACTTCATCGCCTGGGCCATCTTCCTCGGATCGCGCGCTTCAGCGATTGCGGTGTTCATTAGTACGGCATCAGCGCCCAACTCCATTGCGATCGCGGCATCACTAGCCGTACCCACGCCGGCATCGACGATAATTGTAGCGTCCGGAAGTTGCTCACGCATGATCCGGAGATTCGCCGGGTTTTGTATTCCCAAACCGGATCCAATTGGAGCCGCCAGCGGCATGATTGCCGCACAACCCGCGTCGAGCAGCTTCTTCGCCATGATCAAGTCGTCATTAAAATAAGGCAGTACTACGAAGCCCTCCTTCACAAGGATCCGGGCGGCTTCCAACGTTTGCTCATTGTCTGGAAACAGAGTTGTTTGATCGCCAATCACCTCGAGTTTCAACAGGTCTGTCTGGAGCACTTCCCGTGCGAGGCGGGCCGTGCGAATTGCCTCTTCCGCCGAATAGCAGCCCGCCGTATTTGGGAGAATCTTCAATGATGGATCGAGGTAGTCCAGAAAAGATTCACTGCTGCGATCCAGCGGGACTCGTCTTACAGCAACCGTTACCATTTCCGCGCCAGAAGCCAAATGGGCAGCGCGCATCTCGTCGTGGTTTCGATACTTTCCCGTCCCGATGATCAGCCGCGAGCTAAGCGTGCGACCCCCTATCTCGAGATTTTCGCGCGATGCTTTTGCTGTTATGACAGATGATGACATAGTTTGATTCTCCTCGGGATTCGGACTTGCCTTGACTCTACGCCCAATTCTACCTAAAGGCTAACGTCTTGCTCGCTATCCTCCTCCAACGAAGTGCACGATCTCTATGCGATCTCCCTCGCGGACTCTTGCAAAAGTCCAGTCAGCGCGTCGTACAACCTCGCGGTTCAATTCAATTGCGATGCGAAGGTCGGGAAGGTTCAACTGTTTTATTAACTGATCCAGCGAAAGCGTGTCGGGGAACTCTCTGTTTTCGCCATTAATATAGACGCGCAACGACAAAAACCTCATTTACCCGGATGAATCACGCGACGTAGTTCGGCAGCGCTACCTTTGGTCACAACACGTATCAGAACCGCAGCCCGACCTGAAGTGAAATGCGGAATCTCTGCTGACACCGTGGCAACTCCATCGCGTTGCGTTTTCAACTGGTAGATTTGCGGTCTGAAGGTTGTACCGAGGATTTTGACTGAAACAGACACATTTCCCAACGGCTTTGCCTGTTCTCCCGATCGATTGCTTACCAGGACACGAAGAGTCGGCACCTCGCCCGAAGAGAACTCCTGGTTGTCGAGGAGACTTATGACCAAACCTTCCTCCGGCGTAATAACTTCAGCTTCTGCCGACGTTCCTTGTTGATCATTCACGCTATAAGCCGCAGTCTCCGCCGATGGGTCTTTGACACGGTCACTGCCTTCAATGCTTGCAGCGGAACCATCAGATGTGGAAGCATCAATTGATGGCGCGACTGGTTGCGCGGTCATGCTCGGCTCGTGTTCAATCTGAGCTGCGTCTTCCATCGTTGCAACGCTCTCGACCAAGGGCCTTTCGCCATCGGCTGCCTCAGTCTCCAAATCGCGCCCGCTCATTTTCTTGAGTTCGTTGAGTCGGCCAGAGTGTATGGCTGCGCATATGAGACGGTGTTGTCGCTTTAGCCTGTCAGCGAGCGCCTCATCGGTAAAACCTTCGGCAATCAAGTCTTTGTAGGGGGCACGCTTGCTGGCTAAAATCGCGCCGCCTGCATAAACAAGCGAAAGAATTATCGGCGAGTCGAGGCCTTTATCTTCGGTCTGCACATGATAGACAACGCCATCATGTTCCACGTCGGTATTGAATCCAGTAATCACGATTTCACGGTCTACATTCTCTCAAAATGAAATCTAAAAACCTCGCTATGCGATATGAGGGTTTTCTGAACGGTAACACAGGCGTTTTTTCACGGTCAATTAGCAAATTTCCAGCACGAAGGGAGTCAGGGAACGTTGCTTGACACCCTTGATCACTTCGACTAGCATCAGCTTGTACAATGATTCTCAATCTCGTAGCAGTGTGGCACTCGCCGCGATCGATCGTTTTCAATCACGATCGTTCTTTGGTAGCTGAAGGGTGTGCCTGAGATGCCGTTTAGTCTTTACGACTACTTACCCATCCTTCTGATGTTCGTCGTTGCCGGAGGCTTCGCCGTCGGCAATATCGTCCTTTCCCAATACGTCGGACAACGCAAGAGAACAAGCACAAAGTTAATGCCATACGAGTGTGGCAAAGACCCGGTGGGATCGGCTCACGAGCGATTCTCAGTTAAGTTTTATCTGATCGCGATGATCTTCATTTTGTTTGACATTGAGGTGATCTTCCTGGTGCCCTGGGCTGTAGTGTTCAAAAGTCTGGCAGCGCGCGGGCTGGGCCGTTTGGTCTATGGTGAAATGATGGTCTTCATAGCGCTGCTGCTAGTGGGTTACATCTACGTTCGCAAGAAAGGCGCGTTCGACTGGGGCAAAAGAGCGCGGCGCGAAGCGGAAGCCGAAGCCCGTTTGCTCCATGATGTGGAACGACGGCATCTTGAGAATACTCGGGCCGCCGCTTAAGAGAATTTATATGGGTCTTGAGAACATAATTGCCGAGGCTTTGCCCGAGGTGCTCACAACACGGCTCGACTCGCTAATCAACTGGGCCCGCAAGTCGTCTCTGTGGCCCGCAACCTTTGGTTTGGCCTGTTGCGCTATCGAAATGATGAATGCCACCTCGTCGCGAAACGATTTGGCCCGCTTTGGGTCAGAAGTCTTCAGGGCCAGCCCGCGGCAGGCTGATGTCATGATCGTTTCGGGGCGTGTTTCACGAAAAATGGCGCCCGTACTACGCCGGATCTACGATCAGATGCCGGAGCCGAAATGGGTGATTTCGATGGGCGCTTGCGCAACCTCGGGCGGCGTATTTGCCAACTATGCGATCGTGCAAGGCGTTGACAAGGTGTTGCCGGTCGATGTGTACATTCCCGGTTGTCCGCCGCGCCCCGAGATGTTGATTCACGCGATAATGATGTTGCAGGAAAAAGTGATGAAGGAGAGCGTACGGGATCGGAAAGATATTTTGGAAGTAGAAGCTCGTGAATCGGTTCTACCGGGCACCCTGCCGGTGACTGATGGTTCGCCCGCGCGTGAGAATGTGCTGCCCGAAGCGCGACCTTATACGATCGCCTCTAAACATGAGCGCCGCCGTTCTTCGTAGAGAGTAGAGCCTTACAGAGGATGCAACCAGGGCCAGAAAAAAAAGAGATTTCGCAGGATCAGCCCAATCTAAATTCAGAGGAAAAGGCGACGCCGTCACAGGTGGTGGCGGCGTTGCAGCGTGAACACCCGGAATGGATCGTTGAGAGTGTTGAAGCTCATCGTGAAATCACCGTTGTAGTGTCCCGCGACGACATCGCCGTGGCGTGTCTGTTCTTAAAAAGTTCGCCTGACGCGAGTTTCGACTTCCTTGCGGACATCTGCGGCGCCGACCGTGGACCAGAAGAAGAGCCACGCTTCGAAGTTAATTATCACCTCTTCTCCACTACGAAATACCATCGACTTCGCTTGAAGGTCTTGCTAAGCGAAGAGGAGCTTCACGTGCCGACTGTGACGAGTGTGTGGCGCACCGCGAATTGGCACGAGCGCGAAACCTACGATCTGTTTGGAGTTATTTTTGACGGTCATCCGGATTTGCGCCGTATTCTTCTGCCCGAAGATTGGCAGGGACACGCACTAAGAAAAGATTTTCCATTGCGAGGGTATGAGCCGTACAGCCTGAAGTGACTGCGGTGTTCGATGAACTCTTAATTTGTTGATGTGATGTGAGAAGAGAGCGTTTCGGGCGAGAAGACGATGTTGACAATCGTCAGCGACAAGCTAAAAAAGCATGTCGGACACTTGGGAAATCGCGAGATGAGCTCAGCAGCAAACATTCCGCCGCAATTCGAGATTGTCGATCGTCCCCTCGATACGCAGATGACGATCTCGATGGGGCCACAGCATCCATCAACGCACGGAGTCCTACGTTTGGAACTGGTGTTGGATGGGGAAATGGTCGTCAAGGCCACGCCGGACATCGGCTATCTTCATACCGGCATGGAGAAGCTGTTTGAATACAAGAAGTATCAGCAAGGAATCGTCATTACGGATCGGATGGATTATCTGAATCCGCTCGGCAATAACCTGGCCTACGTGATGGCGGCCGAGAAACTTCTGGATCTCGAGATTCCGGAGCGCGCCCAAACCATTCGCGTCCTGATGTGTGAACTACAGCGAATCGCTTCACATCTCGTCTGGCTTGGTACGCATGCCCTGGACATTGGCGCGATGACGGTTTTCTTCTACTGTTTTCGTGAACGAGAAAAGATTCTTAACCTCATTGAAGCTGCTTCAGGAGGCCGGATGACGCCATCCTATTTCCGCATCGGTGGATTGATGATGGACCTGCCCCCAGGTTTCGAGCGACGCGTACAGCAGTTTGTCAGCGGCTTCCCCAGTGCCGTCGATGAGTTTCACACGTTGCTGACCGGCAACAGGATTTTCCAAAAGAGGACCCAGGACATCGGACGTATCTCAGCCGAGGACGCAATTGATTGGGGCTTGTCGGGCCCATGTTTGCGTGGCAGCGGCGTGAATCTCGACATTCGACGCGCAAACCCCTACTGCGGCTACGAAACCTATGACTTCGAGGTGCCAACCGAGGCCGATGGCGACGTGTGGGCGCGCTATCTGGTGCGCATGCGTGAGATGAAGGAGTCGCACAAAATAGTCGTGCAGGCTCTGTCGCGTTTGAAGCCCGGGCCTGTGAAAGCGGATGCGCCGAAAGTGGTTTTACCTGATCGCGAAGCAATGAAAACGCACATGGACGCGTTGATCCATCACTTCCTGATCGTGGCAGAAGGATTCGACGTGCCGGCAGGGGAAGTCTATCACCCGATTGAAGCCTCAAAGGGCGAGCTGGGTGTTTACATGAAATCTGACGGAGGACCAAAGCCCAGCCGCGTCCACTTCCGCGGACCAAGTTTCGTAAATCTCTCAGCGCTGCCGCATATGGCCGAGGGCGAAATGGTGGCCGACATCGTAGCCGTGATCGGCTCACTGGATATTGTGCTTGGGGAGATTGACAGGTAACGCAAGGCGAGGCTTTCTTACTACTCTTTTTTTGACCTTTGTACTTGGAGCTTTGTGCTTTGCGCTCTGAAAGAAGCCGGCTCCGTTACAGGAACAAAGCAAAAAGAACTAAGTACCAAGCTCTTCTTTTTCGAACATGAGTCAACAGTTAACGCAAATTCAGCCGCTCTCGCAGCCCGTCAACATCGATGACGAGGTTCCTACGTTCTCTGCGGATGTCGAGGCGGAGATCGATCGGCATCTGGCGAAGTATCCGGTGAAGCGTTCCGCCATATTGCCAATCATGTTCATCGTGCAACGCGAGCGGGGCTATCTGGATCCTCCCGGCGTGGCGTATCTGGCGAAGCGTTTGGCGTTACGCATCACAGACATCTGGGAAGTCGCTACTTTCTACTCGATGATTCATACCGAGCCAGTCGGCAAGTATCACATTCAGGTTTGCCGCACACTGTCGTGCAAGATCATGGGTGCGGGAAGAATTACAGAGCATTGCTCGCAGAAACTCGGCATCAAGCCTGGTGAAACGACTTCGGATGGTCTCTTCACCCTCTCGGAAGTCGAATGCCTCGGATCGTGCGGCACCGCGCCAATGTTTCAGATTAATTTTGACTATTTCGAAAACCTGACCCCGGAACGGGTTGATCGGATTTTGGAGTTACTGGGTTGAGGAAGGCGAGTGCCAAATGAAGAACGTTTGGATCATCCTGTTCATCCTCGGTTTGTTTGCGCCGGTCCTTGCACAGGAGGCCGGCAATAGCGGCGTCTATGGCCGTAGAACAGATAGAGCGAGCCCGAGCAATGGTGTGATCTATGGGACGGAGAACAAGGACCTGATTCCTGTGCAGTTCATCGAGGCTTACGTTCTGGTGAATGCCGCACCCGACGCATTCATTGCTGTTTTCGGGGCAGCGCAAGAAGCGCCGACCGCCATTGAAAGTAACCAGAAGGTCAACGCACAGATTGAACTGTTTCTAAGCGCTGCAGGGAAGCTCGGCATCAATCGGAGCAATGTCTATGTAGATATGATCACGCAAAACCGTGTTTACGATTTCGCTCCGGCAAGTGACGGTACTATCCGCGAAAGACTCTCAGGCTTTGAAACAAAGAAGACGATTGCTGTTAGATATAAAGAGCGTGCGCTGCTGGAACAACTCCTTTCGGCTGCAGCCCAGGCTTCGATCTTCGATCTGATCAAGGTTGATTACGTAGTGAACGACTTAAGCAAGATTCGCAGCCGCTTGCTGGAGGAAGCAAGCGGCGTCATCAAGCAGAAAGAGGAGAATTTCACGCGTTCACTCGGATTGAGAATCAGGCGCAATGCTGTCTCTCAGGAAACTTACAATACTTATTATCCATCAGCGCTTTACCAAACATACACAGCCGCTGAATCAGGCACGGTTGAACCGAACTATGAAGCAAGAACGAGAGTGGTGCGCGAGCGAAAAAGCAGTACTTCGTTTTTGCAACCTTTGGATGAAAGCACGTTCGACATAGTTATTAATGGTGCGGACCTCGAACCGATGGTGCAATGCACTTTGTACTTGAAAGTCAGATACTCTTTGACGCCTTAGTTAAGCATTCTTAGGTGTTCCGACGGAATATGCTTCAGTTTTGATGTCCTCAAGTTTCAACGATTAATAACACTATGTTCATTGGCGCTATTGGATGTAAGCCCCTGCAGCTCGCGCGAGTGCACCTCAAGAACTCGACCTCTATCGACGTGTATCGTCAACAGGGCGGCTACGAAGCGATCAAGAAAGTGCTCACCTCAATGTCGCCGGACGATGTAATCAATGACGTCAAGAAGTCAGCCTTGCGAGGCCGCGGCGGAGCGGGATTTCCGACGGGAATGAAGTGGAGCTTCGTTCCCAAAGACTCGCCAAAAGAGAAGTACGTCGTCTGCAACGCGGATGAATCTGAGCCGGGCACGTTCAAGGATCGTTATCTAATGGAACGCGATCCGCACCTCTTGATTGAAGGCATGCTGATCGCGGCGTACGCGTTGGGGGCAAAAACAAATTACATCTACACGCGCGGTGAATACAAATACCTGATCGATATCATGGATCGGGCTCTCGACGAAGCTCGCTCGGCTGGACTGTTGGGTAAGAATATTCTTGGCAGCGAGTTCTCCTGCGAAATTTACACGCACACCGGCGCCGGTGCCTACATCTGTGGCGAAGAGACCGCTCTGCTCAGCTCTCTCGAGGGCTTACGTGGACATCCACGAGTGAAGCCTCCCTTTCCCGCCATTTCGGGGTTGTATGCATCTCCTACCGTAGTGAACAACGTCGAGACACTTACCGCTGTGCCGGACATTATCAAAATGGGCGGCGAGGCTTATCAAAAACTGGGAACGGAAAAGAGCGGCGGCACAAAACTGTGGTCAGTTTCCGGTCATGTAAATCGTCCCGGTGTTTATGAATTACCGATGGGCTACGACGACATGGAAAAGTTCATCATGGAAGACTGCCAGGGAATTCCAAATGGAAAGAAACTCAAGGCGGTCATTCCCGGCGGCTCGTCTGTCTACATCATGCGTGCCGAAGATATTCTCGGCAAAGACGTGCGCATGGACTACGAAGGTCTCGTGGCGGGAGGGTCGATGGTTGGTTCCGGTGGGTTCATTGTCATGGATGAAAGCGTGGACATTTTTGAGTCAACCAGAAACCTGACCGAGTTCTACAAGCATGAATCATGCGGCTGGTGCACGCCATGTAGAGAAGGTACGGACTGGCTGGTTAAAGTTTTCGAACGCGTTGCCAGCGGCGGCGGTAGACCGGAAGACGCTCAGTTGATGCTGGACCTTTGCGACAACATCGAAGGGAAATCATTTTGCCCGCTGGGTGATGCGGCTGCCTGGCCCATCCAGTCTGCTATCAAACGATTTCCAGAAGATTTCAAAAAGCATCTTGGCCGTGAACCGGTAGACGGACCTTAAAACATGTCTGTTGAAATAATAAAAATCGCTATCAACGGCCAGGACTTCGAGGTGCCAAAGGGCGCGCGTTTGATCGACGTGTGCCGCGAAAAAGGCTTCGACATCCCGTCGTTCTGTTACTACGCGGACCTCGCGCTGCAAGCTTCGTGTCGTATGTGTCTTGTGCGCATCGAGAAGATGCCGAAGCTGCAAACTTCTTGCACAATCACCTGCACTGAAGGGATGGTTGTCACCACCCAGAGCGACGAAATCGAGAAGGCCCAGCGCGGGATGACTGAGTTCCTGCTGGCAAATCACCCGCTTGATTGTCCCGTTTGCGATCGGGGCGGTGAGTGTGAGCTGCAGGAGTTGACATTCGACTGGGGCGGTCTTGAAGAGCGGTTCACCGAAAAGAAAAACTACTATGCTGAGCGATTCTTGTCTCCGATGGTGGCCAACGATCCGCAACGGTGCATTCTCTGCAAACGTTGCACCCGTGTCTGTGACGAGTGGATGGGTGAAGAAGCGATTGAGGCAGGCGGACGCGGTGCGAACACTGTGATTGGCACATATCTGGGGTGGCTCGATTGTTCGCAGTGCGGCAACTGCATCGAGGTGTGCCCTACGGGTACGTTGCTCGACGCCACTTATCGGCACCAGTCACGGCCCTGGGAACTGGCACAAACAATTTCCACCTGCAGCTATTGTTCGGATGGTTGCCAGATGTCGCTCGGGTCACGCAGCGACGAATTGATGCGCATTGTCGCTCGTGACCGTTACGTAAACGGTCTTAACGGCGAGTTCCTCTGCGTGAAAGGCCGATTCGGTCACCCCTTTGTGAACCACGAAGAGCGAATTCGCACACCGCTGATTCGTTACAAGAAGGGTGGGAAGCTGATTCCCGCTACCTGGGATGAAGCGATTCGCCATACGGCTGAGCGACTGGACGCGATCGCCAACGAGCATGGCCGCGATGCCGTTAGTGTAGTCGGCAGTCCGCGTCTGACAAACGAATCGCTTTATAGCCTTTATAAGTTTGCAACCGAACTGGTGGGCACTGAAAATTATACGGCAACAGACGCTTTTAGTTTGAAGCCCCTGTTCGAGAATCTCGGTGGACCACTCGCTACGCATCGCGATATTCGATACGCCAAAACCATACTCTTGATCGGCGGCGAGCCTGAAGAACTGCAGCCACTTTCGGGCAAGCAAATTCGTCAGGCGGTGCGAAATGGCGGAGCGAAGCTTGTTATTGTCAACTCGGTTCCCATTCGCCTACGTGAGCAGGCGGCCCAGTTTCTCCATATTAGACCAGGCACCGAGGATGCGGTGGTTCTCGCCCTGGCTGATGGCGCAAACGATTCTCTCGCGGCGCAAAAAGCAGGAGTCGACGCGGCGGAGCTCGACGCTTTGCGCCGACTCATCTCCGGCACGACTGGCGATCTGATCGTGATGTTTGGAGGCGAGCTCAGTGCCGAGGGGCAGGCAGTCGTGGCACAGCTACCCCTGGTTCTGGGAGCTGATGGACGCCGCGTTTTGCTCCATCCCCTTCCCCTGTTCAATAACAGTTTTGGCGCTCACGACATGGGATTGATGGCCGGAGGTGTTA
>Ga0137366_10000611_pt1 | contig 24254 bp, 21 predicted proteins | sample SagtaG_8_FD_104938 | JGI IMG/M metagenome (GOLD analysis project Ga0137366, IMG submission 104938) | Vadose zone soil microbial communities from Sagehorn Ranch, Mendocino, California, USA - Sage1_L_60_16 metaG | ecosystem: Environmental > Terrestrial > Soil > Vadose zone | place: USA...
GTCAGAAACGTCGTCGTGGGCTGAGAACATTCGCGTGAGTCAACACGACAACGAGAGAAGTTCAAGTTACGCGCCGACTCTACTCTAACCGTTGCATTTAGGTCAACAGCAAAGTTTGTTACAGCAAAAGTTTGAAATTCTTGTAGGCGCCATGCAATCCGCTGCAACAACAAAGCGAACAATCCTCGTGATCGAATGTCTGCAGGGGCTTATTGCGGTCCCGTAACCGAAATCTATACTTGCTTGACAGCCGAGTGACTAACAAGGAATGATGCAAGGAATGATGCGACTGCAGTCGCGTGTTACTCCAGAGTCACGAGCAGTTTTCTTTTGCCGATCAAAGTAAGGCCTTCGCGATTCCCTATGCCGGACATACTCCTCGTCGAAGACAAAGAGAGCTTACGCCGAGTCTTGCGCCTCACACTCGAAAACGCCGGCTATAAAGTCAACGAAGCCGCTGATGCCCGACAAGCAATCAATGAAATCTCCCGCGCTCCGCATCGTCTTGTGCTTACTGATCTGCGGATGCCCAACGGCTCAGGCCTGGACGTGTTGCGCGCTGCACGGGCAGCCGATGCTGACGTGCCGGTTATTGTCATGACTGCGTTTGGATCGATTGATGAGGCCGTTCAGGCAATGAAAGACGGCGCGCATGACTTTCTGCAAAAGCCAGTCGATTCAAATCACTTACTACTGTTGGTTCAACGCGCGCTGGAACAGGCCAGACTTAGAACCGAGAATGTTTTGCTCCGTGAGGAATGGTCGCGCCGTTACGGATTTCCGAAAATCATCGGAGAGTCGGAAGTAATGAGACGCGCCGTGGCAGACACACAGCGTGTGGCCCAAACCGAGGCTACCGTTCTGCTTCTGGGCGAATCAGGAACAGGTAAGGAGCTTTTCGCGCTCGCGGTCCATCACCTCTCGGCCCGTCGCGACAAACCGTTTGTCGCGATCAACTGCGCCGCTATTCCAGAGACGCTCATCGAAAACGAATTATTCGGACACGAACGAGGTTCGTTCACCGGAGCGAGTGAACGCCGGCTGGGAAAGTTTGAACTGGCTTCCGGCGGCACCGTATTCCTCGACGAGATAGGAGAACTGCCGCTCGCTATCCAGAGCAAACTGCTACGCGCCATTGAAGAAAAGATAGTAGATCGGATTGGGGGACGCGCGCCGGTCGAGGTTGATGTACGCGTCGTCGCCGCTACCAACAGAGATCTTAAGGGAGCGGTCGAGAGCGGCCAGTTTCGAAGTGACCTCTTCTTCCGCCTCGCAGTATTTCCTCTCGAAATCCCACCGCTAAGAGATCGGGGCGACGACATTGAGTTGCTGGCTCGGAACTTCGCCGCAAAGCTTGGTAAAGAGCTCCGTGGTCGCGCGGCCAGCCTCAGCGAAGAGGCCGTCGCAGCATTGCGTCGTCATCGTTGGCCGGGAAATGTTCGCGAACTCGAGAACGCAATAGAGCGCGCGTGTATTCTGACCGACACAATGGTCCTGCAGCCAATTGAGCTTGGTTTGGTGGCGCCAGGCACTGAAGAATCTCAAACTCTTCAGGAACTCGACTTGTCAGGCACGCTTTCTGATGTGACTCATAGGGCGTTGCGCCTGGTGGAAAGCAGGAAGATTGTCGGAGCCCTTGAAGAGAACGAGGGGAACAAAGCCAGAACCGCCGAAGACCTGGGCATCAGTTATAAGACGCTCCTTACCAAGATAAAGGACTACGATCTCTGATAACAGATGGACCACTCCTCGAACTCTCCTGACGATCCCGTTATACCGGAACGCGAAGTGCAAGCGCCGAAAGACCTGTCTTCCGGATCCCCTGCAAGGCACGGAGGATTCGGCGCAGACCTGCACGAAGATTCAAGTGTGATTGCGGGTGAGACGCTGCAGCAGGTCGGAGCCAGCAGTGTTGGGGAAATTCCAGCCGAAAAGTCACAATCGCGAGCAGGCGCGAGCACCGGGAAATCTGCATTCCTGGTGGGTGCCGGCATTCTCATCAGCCGCATCGTCGGCCTGGTTCGGCAGCGTATCTTTGCGCATTACTTCGGGAGTTCCGGCGCTGGCGACGCGTTCAGTGCCGCCTTTCGCATTCCTAATTTTCTGCAAAACGTCTTCGGTGAAGGCGCACTCTCCGCTTCTTTTATCCCAGTCTACGCAAAACTGCTGGCACAAGGCGATGAAAAGGAAGCAACAAAGATCGCCAATGCCGTCTTCGGTTTGCTCGCGCTTGTTACATCTCTGATTGTCCTCTTTGGAGTCTTGGCTACACCACTCTTCGTCGCGGCGATTGCCGGCGGGTTCCAGGACGAACGACGTGAACTGACGATTCGGCTCGTTAGGATTTTCTTTCCTGGGGCGGGTTTGCTGGTTCTTTCCGCGTGGTGTCTTGGAGTTCTCAATAGCCACCATCGGTTCTTCGTTTCCTATACTGCGCCAGTTGCGTGGAACGTCTTGATAATTGCCGCCCTGATTTTTTATGGACGCCGCCTGGACCTGTTTCCCCTCGCTGAAGTCACTGCATGGGGCTCGGTAATCGGCAGCGCGCTCCAGTTTGGCGTCCAGCTTCCCACCGTACTTACGCTTATTCACCGTTTCCGGCCACTCATAGATGTTGGAAATGCCCACGTCAAACAAGTGGTGCATAACTTCTTTCCTGTTTTCATGAGCCGGGGAGTGGTCCAAATTAGTGCTTTCGTAGATGCCGAGTTTGCGAGCTTTCTGGGCCAGGGAGCCGTAGTGGCCCTGAATTATGCTCAGAGTCTCTACACGCTACCGGTGAGTCTGTTCGGCATGGCCGTTTCCGCGGCTGAACTTCCCACGATGGCGAAGGCACTCGGTGCCACCGAGGTAGTCGCCGAAGCGCTGCGTCATCGTTTGGACGCGGGTCTTCAACGAATCGCTTTTTTCATTGTCCCATCGTCGATGGCGTTTCTTGCACTAGGTGACGTGATCGCAGCAGTCCTCTATCAAACCGGCCGATTCAAACATGACGATGCTATCTACGTGTGGGCCATACTTGCCGGTTCTGCAGTCGGTTTGCTGGCATCAACGCTTGGTCGGCTCTACTCGTCGACTTACTATGCCCTGCACGATACGCGCACGCCGCTTCGCTACGCCATTATCCGCGTTGCCCTGACTACAGTGCTGGGTTATCTGTCTGCGTTGCCTCTCCCGCGGCTATTGGGCATCGAGCCCAAGTGGGGTGTAGCCGGGCTGACTGCGTCGGCGGGCATCGCCGGCTGGGTCGAATTTGTTTTGCTCAGGAGAACCCTCAACAAGCGGATAGGCCAGACGGGACTAGCTCCCTCATATGTGGGAAAGTTATGGCTGGGCGCTGCAGTCGGTGCGGGTGCGGGCTGGGCTTTCAAGCTCATGGTTGGACAGTGGCGCCCCATTCCTCTGGCAATTGTTGTCCTTGGCGCCTACGGCATTACCTATTTTGCGATTACGGCGGCGTTCGGCCTAGCCGAAGCTCGGAACGTCCTTGGGAGGATATTCCGTATTCTCAGGCTATCCTGAAGCCACAATCCCCCCTCAGAAAATCGATGAAAAAGGACAATAATTTGAGCAATACTGTCCTCATAAGCGGGATGAAATATTATTCGGGCTTTTTCTGGAAACGAAGTTTGATTGATTCTTTACTTAGGTATCCTGGAAAAACGGACGGTTGGCGCAGTGGCAGGCAGGCGGGGGCGGGGCCTCTGGCCGCTTTTTTATGTCTGTGTCCATTTGGCCACCTCTTATCGACCTGCGCTCATCACTGGGACCTTGGGCGTCCCGCGGTTCCAAGAACACCGCAAGGTGCATCAATCTCGCAAAGTGCCCAACCCCAGGCGTTTCGGTTCGCGCCGCGCGCTCACAGCGGCGGTCCCAGTATCCTTTTGATTGACCCAACACTTTCCGCTCCTTATCATCAAGCACGTGCAACCAGTTATTTCCGCGGAGCAGATGCGGGAGATTGACCGTCTCACGGTTGAGATGTATCAGACTCCCTCATTGCTGCTGATGGAGGCGGCGGCCACCGCTTGTCTCCAGGCAATCCAATCCCATTTCAACAACGATTTAACCGGAAAGACAGCTCTTCTGCTTTGCGGCAAGGGTAATAACGGAGGCGACGGAGCCGCGCTGGCCCGTTCCCTGGCTCGGGCTGGTGTTCAATGCAACGTCGTGCTATTCGGTAAACTTGCGGAAGCAAAGGGTGAGGCTTTGACGAACTTTGCCGCCATCCATCAACTTGCAGGTTTTCAAGCAGGCTCGGCCGCTTCTCCCTCTCCCTTAGCATTCCTTGAATGCGACGGAGTGGCGGCATGGGAGCAGATCGCCAGACCTCGTCGAACTTTCGATGTAATTGTCGATGCCCTCTTCGGTACTGGTCTTACTCGTCCGCTCGAAGGGGTTTACCCAAAAGTAATAAACCACCTTTCGATGCTTAAACGAGCGCGCGATCGAGCTTCGGGATCGCGCCCACTGGTTTTGTCGATCGACCTGCCTTCCGGTCTTGACGCTGATCGATCCGACCCCATCGGCGAAACAGTCCACGCAGATCTAACCGTGACGTTCACGGCCCCAAAGCCCGCGAATGTCCTGCCTCCAGCGTCTCAATTCTGTGGCCAACTGATCGTCGCCAACATCGGCTCGCCGACATCCCTGGTCGCGTCCATGAAACCTTCGTTATTCGTCGTTGAAGCAAAGGACGCTAGCGAGTGGCTCTATAGCACTCGCTACACTCCCGAGTCGTACAAGAACACGCATGGCCATGCGCTGATAGTTGCGGGATCACCAGGTTACACCGGGGCCGCGGCATTGTGTGGCGACGCTGCAATACGAGCAGGAGCGGGTTTGGTTACGATCGCCACGCCTGCTACTGCGCAAGAGTCGGTGGCAAACCGTGCGATGCCGGAAGTTATGACGATTGCACTGGCGGAAACAGACCGCGGCGCTGTTAGCGATGAAGCCATCGATCATCTTCTGCGGCTCGCTGCGAAAGCCTCGGTTGTTGCGATTGGTCCGGGACTGACATCCGAAGATGAACGAACACGCCGCTTTGTTCACGCCGTGATCGAGCGACGCACTACTCCCGTAATCATTGACGCAGACGGGCTGAATTGCCTGGCGCCATGGCCTCGGACTCTGAGGGGCTCGCCAGAGTATCCATTGATTCTCACACCGCACGCCGGAGAGATGTTGCGTTTGCTGGGGGCCAATGATAAGTCAGCTTTACAAGACCGTGTGTCCGCCGTGCGCGACTTTGCGGTGGCTAACGAAGTGATACTCGTTCTCAAGGGATCTCGAGCGCTAACTGCTGCACCCGACGGCCGGGTTTTCATTAATCCGACAGGCAATGCAGGGTTGGGAACCGCCGGCGCAGGCGACACCCTGACCGGGATCATTGCCGGTTTCATGGCCCAGTCTTTTTCGACGTTGAAGGAGCCGAGCGATGCTCTTGCAACGACTATCTCCGCGCTCTACGTTGGTGGCATGGCAGGCGACCTCGCTGCTCGCGAACTGGGAATGCGTACGATGGTGGCGTCGGATATACGAGAGCATTTAAGTGCCGCCGTCCGAAAGCTTGATCCTCAAGGCGAACAACCTTAGTTGAACCCGATGTCAGAAGCGACACAATCGCAAATGCCAATTTGCGAAGTTGAAAGCTCGTCGGCAGAAGAGACATTTAACTTCGGGCGTCAGGTGGGCGAGCGACTGAATGGCGGCGAGATTCTCTTGCTCAGCGGACCGTTGGGAGCTGGGAAAACAGTCCTGATTAAGGGGATTTGTGCAGCGCTGGGTATCGATGACGAAGAGGTAACCAGCCCGACGTTCACATTGGTAAATCCCCATGAAGGACGTCTGCGGCTTTATCACATCGATCTCTATCGCCTTGATGAGGGCGAAACGGCCGCCCACGCTGTTGATCTCGACGATATGCTTTCGGAGGAAACTGCAGTTATCGTGATTGAGTGGCCGGAACGCCTGGGTCGCTATCCGCTACCAGCCACTGCCTGGCAGATTCTTATTCGTGGTGACGGCGACGCGGTGCGCAGGATTTCCATAACAGCGAGGTAGGCTTGTGCTGATAAAATTTTGGTATACTACGATTCTCAGAAATCAGTATTAAAAGAGGAGAACAAAATGCCGTATCCGGAAATCATGATTCGTCCCATGCGTGAGGACCTTACCCGCCTGGGCTTCGAAGAGCTCAAAACCCCGGAGGCGGTTGACGCCACCGTCCAAAACAGCAAAGGCACCTTGATGTTGGTGGTAAATTCGGTCTGCGGGTGCGCAGCCGGCAAAGCCCGTCCCGGCGTCGCTCTCGCGCTGCAACACAGCGTTAGGCCAGACAAAGTTGCGACCGTGTTCGCAGGTGCGGACATTGAAGCTACGGAAAGGGCGCGCAGCTATTTTACGGGCTATCAGCCGTCGTCCCCTTCAGTTGCACTTCTGAAAGACGGTAAGCTCGTCTACATGTTGGAGCGGTATCAGATCGAAGGCCGCGGCCCAACCGAGATCGCCCAGGAACTGACGCAGGCCTTTGACCAGTATTGTTCTCAACGAGAGGCTGTGACTCAGTAACCTTGCAGGAGGCGTTCAATCAGCTTTTGGCTTTGTCCCGGCTAGGAGCCTCACCAGTTCAGCATGAAGCAGCACCACATCCGGAGACTGCTGCAAAGCGAGAAAATAATTCTTTTGAAACTCGCTTCCTGATTCTGAAGGCGCCAATAAGAGTTTGGCCCGCGTAATGAGAGCTACAACATCGTCTTCGGTGGCTGGCGTGTCGGAGTTGAGAGTATCCAGAGTTTCATCGATCTGTACGATGAGTTCGGACAATCGATGAAGCCAGTCAAACCAGGGGTCTTTCAGGACCAGCTGAAGAAACTCATAACTGTTGCTTATTTTTCCACGCGCACGCTCGTATCCGGTCCGTTCCTGATCCAAGAGTGTCTTATGTAATCGCAACAAGCCCTGACGTACCTTGGCCACGGTGTCGCGCGTTGTACCTGAAATCTGATGATCGTCTGCCATCCGGGAACCTTCTCGCTTGAATGGTCTGTTCTCAAACTCAAACAAACGCGCCAACGCTGCATCGTGTTCCGTTCGCTATGCTATGATCCGGATCGATGTCCGTCGCCATCTCCCTCAACACTCCTATTGAGGATCTTCACAAATTCAAGATTGCGCGAGTCGGTCAGAACCTCTCGCGTAAGCTCGCGGCCGCTCTGGCATCTTATTCCAACAAAAAACAGGGAGCAGACGCAACCGTTGAAGACCTTCTTGCGTACCTGCCAATGCGCTATGAAGACCGCTCTCATCTGGCGAGTATCCAGGACCTCCACGACGGCATGGAAGCCTCGCTTGAGCTGCAGGTGAAACTTGCCGGTGGTTATCAGGTCAGAAACAGACGTTCGTACGGGCAGTCGAAGCTTTTTATATTCGAAGTTTCTGGAATCGATGCGGGTAACACCGGGCGGCCGGTTGTGGTTTGGTGGTTCGTTTCGGGCAGCCACGCGTTCGAGATCATAAACTTCTACACCAAAAAACTCGAGCGTGGAGCGCGCTTCATCACCTTCGGTCGCTGGGAGTGGGACTCCCGCCGCGGCACCTACTCTCTACAATTGCACAAACCTGCGGACGAGCTGGAGATGCTCAGCTCGCCGGAACCGAAGGGAAAGGCCAACTCACTGGATGATCAAACTCCTACTGAAGAGGTTGACGAGGGAACTTCGGATCCAGCCCTCGCCGCGATTCATGTAGGGCGGCGCGTGCCTGTATATCGAAAACTGGGCGATTTCAATTCGAAACGTTTGCGAGAAATCATTCATGACGTTTTGAGTCTGCTCAGCGACAAGGCAATTCCCGAAACACTTCCGGCGGAACTAAGACAGCGTGAACTCCTGATCGGACGCGCGCAAGCGTTGCGCGAAATTCATTTCCCAACGGAAGACTCTCGCCTGGACGAATACGAACTTGCCAGAAGCCCTGCGCACATCAGGCTCATCTTCGAGGACTTTTTCTGGCTGGCCCTTGCTCTACTTCTGAAGCGCGGTGATCGTCTTAAAGAAGAAAAAGGCGCCATTATCAAGATCGATCAGGCAATGAAACTACGGATCGCCTCCGTCTTACCATTCAAGCTTACCGAAGCCCAACGCCGCGTGGTGAAGGAGATCTTCAAAGACCTGCAGTCTGACTCTCCGATGAACCGTTTACTGCAAGGCGATGTGGGCAGCGGTAAGACTATCGTCGCGCTGGTCGCAATGATCGCGGCAATGGAAAACGGCTACCAGACTGCCCTGATGGTTCCCACAGAGATTCTTGCTGAGCAACACTCGCGAAATATCAAGCGGTTGCTCGCGAAAACTCCCTATCGAGTGGAGCTTTTGTCTGGTTCACTCCGACCAAATGAAAAGCGCAAGCTTCAGGTCGCCCTGAATGCCGGCGAGATTAACGCCTGTATCGGCACCCAGGCGCTAATCCAGGAAGCGGTCTCATTTCCCCGACTTGGCCTCGTGGTGATCGACGAGCAACATCGTTTCGGCGTCGTGCAACGAGCGGAACTGCGCGCGCGTGGTTTCAATCCCGACGTGCTCGTCATGACTGCCACACCGATTCCGCGTTCATTAGCCATGACGGTCTACGGCGACCTGGACGTATCGGTTATCGACGAACTGCCACCGGGTCGCACGCCGGTGAAGACTTTGGTAGGCGGCGAGGATAAACGCGCGAAGCTTTACGACTGGGTTAAGGGCAAACTGAAAATTGGTCGGCAGGTTTTTGTCGTCTATCCGCTTGTCGAAGAGTCGTTGAAGTTGGATCTCAAAGATGCGACACGCATGTATGAGCAATTGCGCGATCATATCTTTCCGGAGTTTTCCGTAGGGCTTCTGCACGGAAGGATGAAACCGGCAGAAAAGGATGCAGTGATGCATCGCTTTGTGGCCGGAGAAATCAAGGTACTTGTTTCGACCACAGTGATCGAAGTAGGCGTCGATGTGCCCAACGCTTCAGTGATGATTGTCGAGCACGCCGAAAGATTTGGTTTGTCTCAACTCCATCAACTCCGTGGGCGGGTAGGACGTGGTGCAGAAAGAAGTTACTGCATCCTGCTGACGGCAGACAAGAAGACAACCGTTGCCGAAGAGCGATTGGGCATCATGGCCAGAACCTCTGATGGATTTATCATTGCCCAAAAGGATCTGGAACTCCGTGGTCCAGGAGAAGTTCTGGGGAAGCGACAATCAGGATTGCCTGAATTTCGGATTGGGAACCTGGTGCGCGATCAGCAATTGGTTGAAAAGGCGCGGAAGGCAGCCGAATTCTATCTTACGAACCGGGAACGGTCAGTTGAAACCAAAAGGATGATTCAGCGAGTGCAAGTGGATCCTCGCTTTGGATTGGCAGCCATCGGATAACCTTTCGCTCGCCAAAATGCGCCTTCGTCTGTCATTCCACCCGGCATTTCCCGGTATTCTGCCATTAACAGTTTCTCTCTTCGACTATTTGCGAGAATCGCGCGTCTTATTCTCAGGCCGCCTGCAGTCACTGGCAAAGAGGGCTGTTGGAGGCTTGAAACAGATGGGCGTTGCGCCCGGCAAGGCGCAACGCCTTTCATTTTGATCTCGCCGTAAGCTGTCCACAGAGATCCTCATTGTGTTTTTCCTCGAGATCCGCGAATGTATTAAGTCATCTTGCGAATAATCGCCGGAACATACCGGGGCCGCAATCTTAAGAGCCCACGGACGCTGGAGATAAGACCGACATCGGATCGACTGCGCGAGACTCTGTTTAATGTCATCGCTCCGCGGGTAGGAGGCGCACGTTTTCTCGATCTCTGCGCAGGTTCGGGTGCAGTCGGAATCGAAGCCTTATCGCGAGGCGCCGCGCATTCTACTTTTGTCGACAGTTCTCGCGAGATGAAAGCGCTTATTGAAGCAAATCTGGATTTATGTCGCATTCCGGAAGAGCGGTGGAAAGTAGTTCGGGCTGAAGCTGTCAACTTTCTTCACAAGGCGATCTCAACGCAATTTGAGCCTTGGAATATTGCGTTCTTTGACCCGCCATATGCAGACAACTATTTGGACATGCTGCAGTTGTTCGGCCGTGATTCGAAAGCGTTGCTGGGTCACCAGGGACTTCTGATTGTCGAACACCGTCACAAGAATCAGTTGCCAGAGGTAGTGGCAGAGATAAAGCGCGCCCGTATCCTGAAGCAGGGAGATTCGGCCTTGAGCTTTTACGAGAAAGCGAGTAGTTAAGTGGGTTCCTGCCTTGAACTCAGCGAGTTCAACTTTCGCGAGGGGCCTTGGAAATGCAAACCTGAGATTTGAAACTTGAACTTAACCACCCAGGCTCACCTTTATTGAATTATCCAGGAGACTAAGCCATGAGCAATCGAACACAAATATCCCGTCGGGGGTTTGCAAAGATTCTGGGAACGAGCGCAGCCTTCGCGGCCTTTCAACCCACACTTGCTACGCCGGCACTGCGACTGGTCCGCACGGCTTCAGCTGCGTCCGGGGTTGTGCGCCTAAGCTCAAATGAGAACCCCTATGGCCCGTCACCTGCTGCACTGAAAGCGATGACTGACGCATTTTCACTCACCTGGCGCTACCCGGATGAATATGAACAGGCTCTGGTGGAAGGCTTGGGCAAGCTCAACGGCATTCCAAATAACCAAATCCTGATTGGAGCCGGGTCCGGAGAAATACTGAAGATTGCGGCGACAGCATTCACCGGGCCGACCCGCAAACTCGTATTCGCGAATCCAACTTTCGAAGCGATCGCGGCTCACGCCCGAACAGCGCAGGCCGAGTTGGTAAAAATAGATCTCACCTCAGAGTACGCTCACGATTTGACGAAAATGCTGGCCGCAGGTAGTGAGGCCGGTTTGATCTACATCTGTAACCCAAACAATCCCACCGCCAGCATTACGCCGAAAGATCAGATACGAGCCTTCCTGGCGAAAGTGCCGAGTCAAACGATCGTGCTGGTTGACGAGGCATATCACCATTACGTGGAGACGGGGGACTATGAGAGCGTTGTGCCTTTGTTAAAACAGTATCCGAATCTAATTGTAGCGCGAACTTTTTCGAAGGTTTACGGAATGGCCGGTCTGCGCTGCGGCTATTGCGCTACCCGCCCGGAACTAATCCAGCTTATGCGAGTGCACCAAACCTGGGATAGCGTAAACATAATGGCTCTGGTGGCAGCGACAGCGAGCCTGCAGGATGCCGAACACGTTGAGCGGGGCCGCCGGCTTAATACTGAAGTCAGAAAATATCTCTATGCTGAGCTGGATAAATCCGGCTTAAAATACATTCCTTCTCATGCAAACTTTCTCATGATCGATCTTCGACGAGAAGCGCACCCGGTCATCGCCGCGATGCGAGGGCGCAACGTGGAAGTTGGTCGCGTCTTTTCGGCTCTGCCAAACTTCATGCGCGTTACCATCGGTACCAGGCCACAAATGGAAACCTTTCTTTCCGTCTTTCGTGAGGTGATGGCGGCCTAGCAAAGAGATGTCGGTTCTGACAATCCCCAGAACTACTGTTAGCATTGCGTTTTCTTCTATGCCTTTTAGTGGTCACTTGTGCTTGTATTAGGAATCGAAACCTCATGTGACGAGACAGCTGCCGCCGTAGTTCGCGATGGCCGCGAAATTGTGTCGTCTGTGATTTCATCTCAGATCAAAACACACCAGCGTTTCGGTGGCGTAGTTCCTGAGATCGCTTCGCGCGAACATCTTGATAAGATTGTCCCGATTGTTAACGAAGCATTCGCCAGCGCAGGTGTCCAGGCACCGGACGTTGATGGTATCGCGGTAACCGTCGGTCCTGGACTTGTCGGCTCTTTGCTGGTGGGCGTGTCCTACGCCAAGGCGATGGCATTCGCTTTGGACAAACCTATCGTCGGCGTCAATCACATCGAAGGTCACATCTACTCGGTGGCATTTGAGAATCCGCCAGTCGAATATCCGGCAATAGCTTTGATCGTTTCCGGTGGACATACGAATGTCTTCTACATACCGAGCCCGGGGAAATACAAAGTCGTCGCACGGACTCGTGACGATGCCGCCGGCGAAGCATTCGATAAAGTGGCAAGAATGATGGGGCTCGGTTAGCCGGGCGGCCCAATCATCGAACGACTCGCGCGCGAAGGTAACCCCAGGGCTGTTCGTTTTGCGATTCCGCGGATGGGTGACGGTTTACCCGACTTTAGTTTTAGCGGCTTGAAGACTGCAGTTACAAAGTATGTGCGTGAGAGCGGACTCCCACCGTTGGGGAACGGCGAGGAGCCATCTCAGGAAATAAAGGATCTTGCTGCAAGTTTTCAGAACGTGGTGGTGCAATCGCTGGTAGGCACAACAAAGCGCATCGCTGAAGAGTATTACCCGAAAACCCTCGTCGTCGCTGGCGGTGTTGCGTGTAACGGCAAACTAAAAGAAGCCTGCCGCGAGATGGCCGCTCAACTCGAAGTGCCGGTATACTTCCCTTCTCCACATCTATCCACTGACAATGCGGCAATGATCGCAGCTGCCGGAACAGTCAAACTTCTGGGGGGCGAACGCGCCGGCCTAGATCTAAATGCTGATGTCACGTTAAGACTGCAAAACATCGAGTTAGAAGAGGAAGCAGCGAAACGCGCTGGAGCGCACTATAAGTTGTGAAGGTTGGATGGTGAACGAGCGTTGAGGCGAGAGTCCTGGGAAGGATTCGCGACACAGTTTTCGCGTTCCCACCTGGTCTTTGCTTGCTGGCTCTTGTGGTTTTGCTGGCCTCGTCACGCGAGACCTGAACCGGGCCTTATCAACCCTCTATCGTGCTCATCATGGTGACGGCACGTTTCTCATATGCTTGAATGGTGGCGATGTTTTTTCTCTCTATCTGGCTCAAAGACGCGTCAGTGAAGTCTGGATTAGGTTTATACCAATCAAAGCTCGCGAAATACTTCTGCAGCCAGGATTCCTTGAAAACTTTGCCGTGGCGTGCGTAAATCTCCTGCCGCATCTGACTCGCATCTTCCAGAAATAACCCTTCCAGCAACCCGCGCGTAACAGGCTTGGTGGCCAGTTCCTCGTGAATGCGATTCTCGTACTTCACGATGGTCTCGACGTTGACTTTGTCACTTCCTGAAAGTTCTTCGTCTTTGAAACTCTCATCAGCCGTGTACCAGGGTTGAAGGTCGAAATACTGCTGCAGCCACTGTGCCCGAAAAATGCGACCGTGCCGGGCGTAGACCTCATTGCGTAACAAACGCAGCTCGTGGAGACTCAATCCGGCAAGCATCTGTTCTGAAATGAGCTTGTTCTCAAAGAGTTCCATGTCGCCTGGCAGCAAGGCAACATTACGTTGCCTCTTCTGCGCAGCCGCGATTTTACCCAGGTTCATTTGCTCAATCGGTGAAAGTGCCTTCGCATTGTACTGGGCACTGGGGGCGTACCAGTAGCGCTCGTCGAAATACTGCTGCAGCCAGGGTTCGCCGTCGAACCGCTTTCCGTGGATAGCCTCGACTTCCGAGACGAGTACTGTCCATTCGGCCCCGCTGTGCGTGCCAAGTTTATTTACAGTTACTGGTCGGGTGCGCCAGTAGCGCATATCGCCCGGCTCTATATATTTGTGTTTACTGGCCTCCGCATCTCGGATCAGATCCAGACTTCGACGCTCCAGATCATTGAGCATTGAATTCTTAAACTCGGGGTTGGGCTTGTACCACGAAGCTGCCTCAAGGTAGGTCTTAATCTCAGCATCCTTGAAGATCCGGCCATGACGACCAAAGACGATTCCCCGCAAGAGTTTTAGATCCTCCAGGGGCAAACCCTGGATCTGCGGGGGCTTGAGTCCGTTATGAGCGAAGTCATACTTCTGCCAGGTTTCCATGCGATCCTGGGCGCTCGCACTCAATCCGGAAATTATGATTGCAGTTAAAACCAAAAGGACCGAGTTCAGGCCCCGGGTTCGGTACAAAAAGTTGTCGGGCATGAGATTCCTTTCTTTCGCATCGCAGTGACGTCGTAAGTGGCCGCGCCCTGGGGCTAAGCGCGTTTACCCTGATTCAGTTTGGACATCGCGCCAGAAAGAATAGCGCGGGTTGAATCGGAAAATACTGAAGAGGCAAGAAAGTGAAGAGACACTACCGCGCCTCAACCAAAAATATCGCGTACCTTATCAACCAGACCCTTGTCTTCGAGATCCTTATTTTCGACCTCAGCCAACTGCTCGAGCAAACGTCGCTGTTCTCGCGTTAGTGTAGTCGGCGTGACTACGGTGACTGACACGAACAGATCACCGCGGCCACGTCCGCCCAGCGCCGGCATTCCTTTGCCCTTCAGGCGGAATACAGTACCGGTCTGAGTTCCCATGGGGATCTTTAGTTTCTGTTCGCCGTCGAGTGTCTTAACGAAGATCTCCGAGCCCAGCGCTGCTTGCGCAAACGTCACCGGCACAGCTTCATAGAGGTTACTTCCCTGCCGTTCAAATTGCTCATGCTCGGCTACGTGGATGACAACGTAAAGGTCGCCGGCCGCTCCACCCTGGGTGCCGGCTTCGCCTTCGCCCTGCACACGCAACCTCGAACCCGTCTCGACGCCCGCGGGAATCTTTACTTCCATCTGTTTCTCACGCTCTACGCGGCCGGCACCGTCGCAATCGGAACAAGGGTTCTTGATCACACGACCTGCACCTCGGCAGGCATGACAAGTGCGCGCAACCGAGAAGAAGCCCTGCTGGTAACGTACTTGACCGGTGCCACCGCAGGTTTGACAGCTTTCTGCTTGAGTTCCAGTTGCGGCGCCGGAACCTTTGCAGGTGTCGCAGCCTTCGAGACGTGGAATGCGAAGCTGCGCAGTCATCCCGTCGGCAGCTTCTTCGAGGGTTATTTCGAGATCGTACCGAAGATCAGCTCCACGTTGCGCGGCTGAGCGGCGGGAACCGGCGCGTCCGCCGCTGAATACATCACCAAAACCAAAAAGATCGCCGAGAATATCTTCAATTCCACCAAATCCGGGCGCGCCCCAGGCTCCCGCACCGCTGGAAACCCCGGCGTGACCGAAACGATCATAGCGTCTGCGCTGTTCGGGATCTGATAGTACGCCATAGGCCTCAGCCGCTTCTTTGAATTTCTCTTCCGCACTGGCATCATTAGGATTCTTGTCTGGATGAAAACGCACGGCTAAGCGCCGATATGCGCTCTTGATCTCCGGGTCGCTTGCGGTACGGCTGACCGACAACACTTCGTAATAATCACGTTTGCTCATCTAGTTCTATTAACAACCTCTCCAACAGTGAAATCAATAGTTGCGTGCCCGACGCGATCGCTTCTATGTTTAAGCAGGCGTAGTATCTTTGGCGGGGTTCATCATTGCGGATGTCAGCTGGGCAGCCATCCGCTCCAGACTGTTTAAAGCTTCGTTAATCTCATCAATATTTTCCGTCTTAGTGGCAGCTTCCGATGCTTTGAACACGCGGTCCGCTATGTTCTGATCATTTTGCGACAGCAGGCCGCCAAACTTTGCGAACGACTTCTGCGTGTTTCTTAGCAAAGATTCGAGTTTGCTGTGGAGCACCACGATTTCCTTGGCTCCTCGATCGCTGTCGGCAAATTCTTCGGCCTCCGTGATCAGTCGTTCGATCTCGTCAGGGGTCAGGCCGGACGTCGGAGTAATGCGCATCTGCTGCTCGCGTCCAGTCGCTTTGTCTTGAGCAGACACGGACACGATTCCATTGGCATCTACTTCGAACGACACATCGATCTGAGGCACGCCCCGCGGAGTGGGTGGGATCCCCACTAGTTCGAACTTTCCGAGAGAACGATTGCCTTGCGAAACTTCACGTTCGCCCTGAAGCACATGGATTTCAACAGACGATTGATTGTCGACCACGGTTGTGAATGTCAGGCTGTTGCGCAGGGGAATCGTTGAATTCCGCTCGATGATCTTGGTAAACAAACCGCCGCGAGTTTCCAGTCCCAGACTAAGCGGTAAAACGTCGAGCAGCACGATGTCTTTTACGTCGCCGCTCAGTACGCCTCCCTGAATTGCGGCGCCCATGGCTACTACCTCGTCGGGATTTATCTCGGCCGACGGCTTCTTGCCAAAGATCTTCTCGACAGTACGCTCGACTATTGGAGACCTCGTCTGTCCGCCAACCAGAATGACTTTATCGATGTCGCTGGCCTGAAGTTTTGCGTCTAACAACGCCTGATGGCAGGGCTCAATTGTTTTATCAACCAGATCGACCACCAGGGCTTCAAACTCCTCGCGGCTGAGCGATTTATTAAAGTGTTTTGGACCGGTGGCATCCGCCGCAATGAATGGTAGGTTAATAGTGGTCGAGGTTGCGGCGGATAGTTCACACTTCGCGCGTTCCGCTACTTCTTTTAATCTCTGCAGAGCCAGGCGATCCTGTCTCAAGTCGATGCCGGTATCCGCCACAAACTGCTCCGCCATCCAGTTCATGATTCGCTCGTCTAAATCCTCGCCGCCCAGAAACGTGTTCCCTGAAGTGGAGAGCACTTCAAAGACGCCGGCATTCATTTCCAGAATAGAGATGTCAAAGGTGCCGCCTCCCAGGTCGTACACAGCGATACGTTCTACTCCGGATTTTCCCATCCCGTACGCCAACGCCGCGGCAGTTGGCTCGTTGATGATGCGCTCTACCCGCAGACCGGCAATCTTTCCCGCATCCTTTGTGGCTTGTCTTTGAGTGTCGTCAAAATACGCCGGTACCGTGATGATGGCATCAGTAACTGGTTCACCCAGGAAGTCTTCGGCAGCCGCTTTCAGCCGTTGCAGGATGATCCCGGAAAGTTCCGGCGGACTATAGCTGTGACCATGGACGCGTACTCGGGCATCACCGTTCGGCGAATCCACAATTTCGAACGCTGAGGTTTCCCGCATCCGTTCAACTTCATAGGAACTGAATTTCCGGCCTATCAACCGCTTTACAGCGTAAACTGTATTCGCGGCGTTGGTCACTGCCTGGCGTTTGGCGATCTGTCCCACCAATCGCTCACCCTTCTGAGTGAAGCCCACGACGCTTGGGGTTGTCCTGCCGCCCTCCTTGTTTGGCACAATCTGAACTGCGCCGCCTTCCAGGACTGAAACGCAGCAGTTAGTAGTACCTAAATCGATTCCTATCGCTTTTCCCATTAGAATTCGCTTATCTCATCATGCCCGGCAAGTTAGCCTCGCTTGGCCACCTTAACCAATGCCGGACGAATCAGTTTATCACCCAGGCGGTAGCCAGCAACGATCTCTTGCATGACCGTGTCAGGTTCGTATTCGTCTGTCACTTCCGTTACGACTGCTTCGTGGATGTGCGGGTTAAAGGGCTCGCCAACAGAAGCAATTGGCTTTACGCCTAAGGCTTCGAGCACACCATTCAGTTGTTTGCAAATCAGATCGACGCCGCTCAGGAAATGACGAAACTCGTCGGATTCATTAGCTTCAACAGAGGACTCTGTTTCAAGGGCTCGCTTCAGATTATCAAGCACCGGCAAGAGCTTCGCGGCAATATCCGCAACGACGCGATTGTAGGTTTCTGTTCGTTCCCGCTCGACTCGCTTACGATAGTTTTCGAAGTCGGCCTGACGGCGCGCCAGTCTGTCTCGCAACTCTGCATTCTCAACCTCGAGTCGCTTCAGTTCTGCTCTCGTAGCAACCAGCTCGGCAGTTTCGGGTCCACCGGATACCCCGGCGGGATCTTGCTCAGTATCCTCAATCGATGTAGCTGATTCGGTTATGTCCATATCGCTGAGTGAGTCCTCGAAAAACTCTTCTTCTTCGTCGTTGTATGGGTCGGTTCTGTCCACGTTGGCAAGCGCAGCGGCAGAGTCGCTTTCCCTGTTTGCATCCGGGAATCTGATGGGAATGCGATTCCCTTTCTTGTCTTTGTCCGATGCCATTAGCAAGAACTTTAAGAAGGACTCGAGGTTCTCTCCTGGTCAAACTTAGGGTGCGGTCTGCTCGCTCAAGCGATGCTCAATCAGCCGCGCCATGTAGTTTACCATAGCCATTATCCGCGCATATTCGATTCTCATAGGCCCCACTACCCCAAGCGTCCCCATATTCTCGTTTGATCCGACGCGATACGGGGCAGTGATCAGTGCGCAATTGCGCATGGAACTGGCTGGATGCTCACGCCCGATGACCACATGCACATCGCCTGGATAACTGTGTGTATCCTGCGCCACGCATTCGTTCAGAATTTGAATCAGCCGGGATTTCTCTTCGAAAGTACGAAAGAGATCTCTCATTCGCTCTATATCGACGAAATCAGGCTTTGTCAGAATGTTTGACGTGCCGCCAATATAAACTTCTCCGCCACTTGTCCCTTCCCCTTCCAAACTGCGCTCGCAGAGCAAAACGGCGTTGCGGAGTAACCGGTCATAGAGCGCCTTTTCCTCCTTCATCAATTCCACAATTTCCGCACGAATGGCCAGCAGGCTCTTCCCACCAAATTCGCTATTCAGGTAGCGGGCAGTTCGATCAAGTTCGTCCTGAGTCAGATCGTCCGCGGCTCTAATAACCTTGTTGTGAATGATGTTGGAGGAAGAAACCAGTACCACCAGGATTCGCTTGTCGGGAAGTTGAACAAAATCAATGTGCTTCAATCGATTCTCAGCGAGTGAAGGTGAAATAACGATACCGACGTTTTGGGAAAGGGCGGATAACACCTGAGACGCAGTTTCCATCAAACGGTCAGGCGAGGCCTCAGCAGCTATTTCGCTCGTTGAAAAAAGATTGTCGATCGCGTTCAAATCGCTCCGCGAAAGCCTCGCCTCACGCAACATATTATTGACGTAGTATCGATACCCCTTGTCTGTAGGTATGCGCCCAGCGGATGTGTGCGGCTGCTCAACAAACCCCGACTCTTCCAGGTCCGACATCACGTTTCTGATTGTTGCCGGACTCCAGCCGAACCCGTGTGAAAACCGATCAGACAAGACGCGCGACCCCACGGCTTCGCCGGTCACTAGATGCTCCTTGATGAGCGCGGCAAGCAGGACTTCAGCGCGGGAATCGGGACCGCTCTGTTCTGAAGGTTGGAGGTTTGAGGTGCGACGGGGCATTAGCTATTCAGTATTCTCAGGAAAAACTTTCGTTGGAGGCGATGACGTCAGCCTTTTTTCGCGCACCATGGCAGAGCTAAACTAACAAAGAAAACAGCCATTTGCAGTATAAAGGATTGATTCAAAACCCTGCAAACGAACGACCAAAGTTAGGCGATATTTCGACGAATCTGTTTCATTGATGCTGTAACATGAGCACAAAGCCAACTCGACGAGACGGGACGAAAACGCGTAAACTACTGAAAAATAAGGAATTGCCAATCCTTTACGCAATCCTTGGCTGAATCAGACCCCAACTCCGGGTTTTCCGGGTCTCGAGGCCTTCGAGCCGACAAGCCTCCCATTAGTTGACGCGCCGGACACCCCTCCTTAAGATTAGAGGCGCTCGGATCCTTATTTGGTCACGCCTCAGCGCCAATCGCGGTCGATTGCTTACCTATTACTCCCGGTAAGGCAGACCGCCACAGACCAGATATCGCACAAGTTACGCTCATGAATGAAGTGAGAAAATATTTCGTCGACGCTTTTCGTCATTTGGGAGGCAACCGCGGCGTTCCGGTGATCGAAGTTCGTTTCTATCCTTATGCTGGACTGCGCCACACGATTCGCTTGCGCTCAGGACGCGTATATGTGCGGTTGTCTGACATCTGCAAGGACTGTCCTCCAGATGTGCTGCGAGCTCTGGCGTGGATCCTCGTGTCTCGCTTGCTGGGCAAGCGAGTACCGCCCATCCATGACAGAGTCTATCGTGACTATTCGTTGACTCCGGATGTGATGCGTTCGTCCGATCTTGCTCGTCGGGGCCGGGGTAGAAAAATGATCTCCTCGGCACAGGGAGAGATTTACGATCTCGACAAAATGTTTGCAAAGCTGAATCGGCGATATTTCGATGGGCAGATAAGTAAACCAGCAATCACGTGGTCACAACGCAGAACCCGCAGCATCCTCGGTCATCACGATCATATCTATGACAGTATTACTATTAGCAAGACTCTGGATTCCAGCGAGGTGCCCGAGTGGTTCGTGGAATATATCCTTTACCATGAAATGCTGCATATCAAGCATCCGGCCAGATTAATCAACGGCAGACGTTACTATCACACCAGCGCTTTTCGTCTCGACGAACGACGGTTTCCGCATTATCAGGCTGCCCAACAATGGCTCGAGCGTCTGGCCCGCCGGCGTCGGGGGCCCCGCGCCCGCGCCGCCTGAATCTTATTGGAACCATTTCGTTCGATGAACGTTTGTACAATCGAGGTAGGTGGGCTCCTCAAAAAAAGGGCGGCTACTCTGCAACACCGTTTCAGGTAGACCGCCCTTTTACTGTCTTCTCGCAAGAATCACACCATGGCTTTGAAGGTTGTACGAAAACTCAGAAATCCCTCCTACGGAAAGTTGGCGGGATTCGTGAATTCCGCAAGCTCACCTCTGTAGGTTGGATCTGAATTACCACCCTTTTCACCGCGGGTGGTATTCGGCGTAATCACCCAGTTTTTTGTGAGGATGCTTTGGTTTTGCTCCTGGACAAAGCCCAAGAGGCGTAGTTAGACTACGCGTTTTGCTAAGGGCCCCTGACGGCTCACCGTAGCTACGATGCACTCAACACAGTTATTTTTTACGGAGACTTATCATTTATGGCTATTCCTGCAACACAGATTAGACGCGGTATGGTTATCGTTTTCGAAGGTCAGCCCTGCAAAGTTGTGGAGTTTCGGCATCACACTCCCGGCAACCTGCGCGCCATGGTGCAAACAAAGCTCCGAAATATTCGCACCGGATCATCGTTTGAGCACCGTTTTCGGTCGGCTGATACCGTTGATCGCGCATCGCTCGAACAACACGAGATGGAATATCTCTATTCCGACGGATCGCATCATCACTTCATGAATACCGAGAACTACGAGCAAACAGCCTTAAGCGAAGAAGAACTTGGCGATGCAGCCCAATGGCTTTCTCCGGGAATCAAGCTCCAGGCTGAATTCTACGAAGGGGCGCCAATCGGAATTGAGTTGCCCGCTTCCATGGAGCTCATGGTGAGGAAGACTGAACCAACGTTGAAGAGTGCTACGGTTTCCAATGTTAACAAACCAGCCACGCTGGAAAATGGAGTTACGATCCAGGTACCACCCTTTGTTAATGAGGGCGACCGAATTCGCGTGGACCCTTCAGAGGGACGCTACATCGAACGCGTAAAGTAATAGAAGAACCAAACAAACAAGACCCGGAGCCCAAGTGGGGCAACACCGCAGGGGTGGGAGCATCCAGCGCCAGTCCAGCCTATTTGTGCGGATGAGAATTGTCTTTCACCTATGTATCTGGCTTACAGTTTTCTGCTAACGCTTGGCTTCCTGTTCCTCCTTCCTCGCTTCATCTTTGACGCTTTCAGCCATGGCAAGTACATCGCTGGTTTCCGCGAGCGGCTCGGTTCGCTGCCCGACGTTGGCGATAGACGGCGGCCTGTTGTTTGGATTCACTGCGTTTCCGTAGGAGAAACGCAAGCTGCGCGACCCCTGGTGGAGCGTCTCAGAAAAGAATTTCCGCATCACGCACTAGTCGTCTCGACGATCACCTTGACCGGTCAAAAACTTGCGCGCGATGTCTTCAAAAACGAAGCCGATAGAATTATTTACTTTCCATTCGATTGGCGTTGGACCGTCCGACGCGCACTGGCAAACGTGAATCCCATAGCCGTGCTGATAATGGAGACTGAGTTGTGGCCCAACTTTCTGCGTCAGTGTCAGCTCCAGCGTATACCAGTGTGCCTCATCAATGGCCGAATCTCTCACCAGTCGTTTCGTCGCTACCGGCTCATTGAGTCTTTCTTAAAGCGAGTCCTTGACTGTCTCAACCTGGCAGTTATGCAAAGTGAAGCCGATGCCGAACGAATCCGCAAACTCGGTTTACCCCCTGAAAGACTCTTCACTTCGGGTAACTTGAAATTCGACGCGGGAGCAATCTCAGCAGCCACTTCAACCAGCGTCGAGCTGCGCGAAAGATTCAATATTGACGACAGCGCGCTGTTGATTCTCGCCGCGAGCACTCATGCTCCTGAGGAAAAGATCATACTCGATAGCTTTCAGCACCTGACTCTGGAAAACCAGAGACCGCGTTTAATGCTGGCGCCCCGACACCCGGAACGCTTCCAGGAAGTAGCTTCGTTGTTGGAGATTTCAGGATTGACCTGGGCGAGACGCACCGCACCGCCTCAGCTGGGTGACGCTCAATGCAACGTAATTCTCCTGGATACGATCGGGGAACTAACAGCGGCTTATCCATTGGCCGCAATTGTGTTCGTAGGAGGTAGTATTGCGAACAAGGGTGGCCATAATGTCCTGGAACCGGCGGCCACGGGTGCCCCAGTTGTGACCGGCGCGAACACTGATAATTTTGAGGCCATAGTAAGTTTGCTTAGCGACTACCGAGCAATCGTGCAACTGCCGCGGTTACAAGATCAGGATGCGGCGGGTAAGCTGACCGAAGTTTTGCTCGAATTACTAAGGAAACCTGAGTTGAGAAAAGAGCTCGGCGGCCGCGCGAAGCATCTGGTTGCGCTCAACCAGGGGGCCACAGATAGAACTATTAAACTGATCTCTCATCTCCTTTCGGAAAACTCCGTAACCAGCTCGGTAGTAGATCCGCTGTCCTGGAAAGCGCCGACATCATGAATCCGCTCGTGCCTATCGTACTGCCGCCTCTGGGCGCCCTGTATGGAGCCATCACACGAGCGCGTTTGTCCTTGTACCGCAACGGGACTTTCCGCACCGTCGGTCTGGAGCGGCCGGTCATCAGCGTCGGCAACATTACGACGGGTGGAACCGGGAAGACTCCGCTCGTGGAATGGGTGGCGAGAGTGCTCGCTGCCGACGGGAACAAGGTGTGCATCCTTACCCGAGGTTATGGTCGTAACAATCCAGACCGCCGAGTCCTCGTGTCCGACGGAAAAGCTGTCTTTGCCACGGCAGCCGAGGCCGGGGATGAGGCCTTTCTCCTGGCAACAAATCTGAAGGGGATAGCTGCGGTCATCAGCGACGTGAACCGCGTGTCTGCGGGCGAAGGTGCGATCAAACATCTCAACGCAGAATGCTTCGTTCTGGACGACGGGTTCCAACACCTGCGCATCGCTCGCGATTTAAATATTGTTACGGTTGACGCGACAAATCCCTGGGGTGGTGGCAACTTGTTGCCTTATGGCCGGCTACGCGAACCTCTCAGCAGCTTGCGTCGAGCAGACTGCATTGTGATTACCCGAGCGAATCAGGTAGAAAAGATTCAACCACTCCTCGAAGAACTGGCACAGCTTACTGGTGGCCGTCCTATGTTTCGATCCCACATGCAGACGATCCGGCTGGCATCCCTAATGGGTTCTTCGCCAACTGAAATGAAAACGCAGCGGAGCGCAGCGTTCTGCGCAGTCGGCAACCCACATTCGTTCTTCGACCATTTGCGACGCGAGGGCCTTGAGCTGTTGCTCGAGAAGGTCTTTCCCGACCACCACACCTACACTCAGAAAGATATTGACTCCCTGATCCATGCGGCCGTAAAAGCCGGTGCCGAGGAATTGATAACCACAGCGAAAGACGGGGTGAAACTTCAGTCACTCGAATTTGTCATACCCTGCTATGTCCTCGAGATTGAGATCTCCATAGAGGACGAGGAAAAGTTGCATGCGCTTATCCGCAAAGCCATGTTGCTTCGAAGAGAGGACAGCTAGAACGATGTCCCTCCGGTTAGCGAAGAACTAAGGTTAAATACGAGGGAACTGTTTTGTTATTCCGGAGGGCCGGTTGGCGATGCGGCCGCCTCGGGCGGCGATGGTTTCTGTGCAGGTGTTTTTGCGCCAGTGGGTGAGGGCACGGGCACCACTTCGGGATTTACCGTACGCGAAGGTTCCGGTACGGCAGGCGCCTTTCGATTGGCGTTTGCATTGGCATTGGCATTGGCGTTAACAGTTGGGCTTTCGCTGGCTTCCTGGACAGGAGTCGCCGAAACCGTGGCGTTCGCATTCAGATTCGTGTTCACATTAGCTGTTGCCGGGATAGTGCCGCCAGCAGGAATCCCCTCCTCGCTCTTGCCTGTGGGTGGTTGTACCGACTGCACGGGCTGGCTATTAGGATCAGCCGCTAGTGTCGATTGAGGTTGGTTTGCATTTGTCGCATTGCCCGACTCGGAGTTTCGGGTATAGGCATAGATAA